>JAANMV010002613.1_pt1 | contig 17147 bp, 19 predicted proteins | sample 7279661 | NCBI WGS metagenome assembly JAANMV01 (sample SAMN14094540, study PRJNA606508) | bioreactor metagenome | isolation source: A lab-scale SPAN reactor treating ammonium-rich wastewater day 121 | place: Ireland: Galway | collected 2017-05-16 | reverse complement strand
GGACGTGCCGTACCGGGTGCGCGGGTACAGCTACGGGTAGCGCCGGATCGCCCGGGAACCGTGAACGCCCCGGTCATCCGCAGGCGGGTCCGGGCTGGGGAGAATGCCGGCATGTTCATGAATGCGCTGATGGCCTTCATTCCGATCAGCCTGCTGCTGAAGTACGTGTTTCACTCGCCGCCGCTGTGGGTGTTCGCGGCGGCGGTGCTGGCGATCGTGCCGCTGGCCGACTGGCTGCGCCGGGCGACGGAGCATGTGGCGGTGCATGCCGGCCCGACGATCGGCGGGCTGCTGAACGTCACGTTCGGGAACATGGCGGAGCTGATCATCGCGATTTTCATCCTGCTGAGCGGGAACGTGGAGGTCGTGAAGGCGCAGATCACGGGGTCGATCATCGGCAACGCGCTGCTGGGGCTGGGGCTGGCGATCGTGGCGGCCGGGCTGGCGCGGGTGCCGCAGCGGTTCAACGCGGCGAACGCGGGGCAGCTCAGCGCCATGCTGTTCCTGACGGTGATCACCCTGACGCTGCCGGCGGTGTTCGATTACACCGAGCAGCTGCCGGGCTTCGCGGCGGAGGCGGGGCAGCGCGGGAACCTGGACGAGAAGCTCAGTCTGGGCGTGGCGGTCATCCTGATCGTGGTGTACCTGCTGAACCTGGTGTACACGCTGGTGACGCACAAGGACGTGTTCGCGCTGGCCGACTCGGGGGAGGGCGGGCATGGGCAGCCGGCGCGGCCCTGGTCGCTGCCGCTGAGTCTGGGGGTGCTGCTGGGCGGCACGGCCCTGATCGCCCTGGAGTCCGAGATGCTGTCGGGCGCGCTGGAGGCCACGGCGGGGCAGCTGGGCCTGAGCGAGTTCTTCCTGGGGGTGATCGTGCTGGCGGTCGTGGGGAACTTCGCGGAGTACCTCGCGGCGGTGTATTTCGCGCGGCAGGGGCAGATGGGGCTGGCGGTGAACATCGCGATCGGCGCGACGGTTCAGGTGGCGCTGCTCACCGCGCCGCTGCTGGTGCTGATCGGGTACTTCCTGGGGCACCCGATGAACCTGGTGTTCGGCAGTCCGCTGGAGATCATCGCGATCATCGCGGTGGCGCTGACGGTCACGGCCGTGACGAAGGACGGGGAAACCACATGGTTCGAGGGGGTGCTGCTGCTGGCGGTGTACGCGGCGCTGGCGCTGGCCTTCTACTTCGTCACGCCGCGCGGCGCGGAGGGGGCGGGCGAGACGGCCCTGCATCTGGTGCGCGCGCTGGCCGCCTGAGCGGGGGACACGGGCACTGGGGCGCTGGTCTAAGCTGGGGAGATCATGACCACCCCTTCCCCTGCCGTGAACATTCCCGACCTGATCCGCAAGAAACGCGACGGGGGCGAGCACACCCGCGCGGAACTGGAGACGCTGGTGCTCGGGTACACGCGCGGGGAGGTGCCGGACTACCAGATCAGCGCGTGGCTGATGGCGGTGTTCCTGCGCGGCATGACCCCGCAGGAGACCGCGGACCTGACGCTGGTGATGGCCGGCAGCGGCGACGAGATGAACCTAGGGGACCTGCCCCGCACGGTGGACAAGCACTCAACGGGCGGCGTGGGGGACAAGACCAGCCTGATTCTCACGCCGATGCTCTCGGCGCTGGGCCTGACGGTCGCGAAGATGAGCGGCCGGGGGCTGGCGCACACGGGCGGCACCATCGACAAGCTGGAGAGCATTCCGGGCTGGACGCCGGAGCTGGAGGAGGACCGCTTCCTGGCGCAGGCGCGCGAGATCGGGCTGAGCCTGGTCGGGCAGAGCAAGGACCTCGCGCCGGCCGACGGGAAGCTGTACGCGCTGCGGGACGTGACCGGCACGGTGGACTGCCTGCCCCTGATCGCCAGCAGCATCATGAGCAAGAAGCTCGCGTCGGGCGCGCACACGGTGGTGCTGGACGTGAAGGTGGGCGCGGGCGCGTTCATGCGCACCCTGGACGACGGGCGGGGCCTGGCGCGGGCGATGGTGGACATCGGCACCCGCGCGGGGCGGCAGGTGCGCGCCGTGCTGACCGACATGGACACCCCGCTGGGGCACATGGCCGGCAACAGCCTGGAGGTGCTGGAGGCGCTGGACACCCTGCGCGGCGAGGGCCCGGAGGACCTGACGGACCTGTGTGTGTCGCTGGCCGCCGAGGCGCTCAGCGCGTACGGCGAGGACGAGCAGTCGGCCCGCGCCCGGGCGGCGCAGACCCTGCAGGACGGCTCGGCCCTGGCGAAGTTCCGGGCGTTCGTGGCCGCGCAGGGCGGCGACCCGACGTTCGTGGACGACCCCGCGAAGTTCGACGTGGCGCCGGGCCGTGCGGAGATCACCGCGCCGGCGGCGGGCTTCGTGCAGAGCATCGACGCGCTGGGTGTGGGGCGCGCGGTGCTGGCGCTGGGCGGCGGCCGGGAACGCAAGGGCGAGGCCATCGACCACGGCGTGGGCGTGGAGGTCCTGAAAAAACCCGGGGACGCGGTGCAGGCGGGCGAGACCGTGATCCGCATCTACCACCGGGACGGGCGCGGCCTGGAGGTGGCGCGCGGCCTGCTGGAGGCCGGCCTGAGCGTGGGCGCGCAGGCGCCGCAGGCGCAGCCGCTGATTCTGGACCGCGTGAACTGAGCCGCCGCCTCAGGGCAGGCGTTTCACGTCACACAGGGCGTCCACGGTTTCCGGGGCGCCCTCGGCGACGATCACGGTCTCGTTCTCGCCGACCATGCCCAGGCAGCGGGCCTGTTCGCGCAGGTACTCGGGCGTCCGGGCGTTCGCCTGGGCTTCTTTCAGGATGCGCACGTCGCGTTCCAGGCCCTGCACGCGGACCTGCGTGGCGCGGGTCTCCTGCGTCCAGGTCACGGCGCGGTAGGCGCTCTGCGCCAGCTGGAAACTGAGCTGCACGATGCCCAGGCCGGCCAGCAGGCTGGCGAGCATCATGGTGACGGGCAGCCGCTGCGCCTGGCGCCACACCAGCCGCAGGCCGCGTTCCGGAGCGGGAGGGGGTGGAGGGGCGCCTTCTTCCATACGCGGCCCAGGATAGCGGGCGCACATGAACAGGGGCGCGGGGGGTGGGGCAGCCCCGGGAACTACACTGGGCGGATGAGCGAGACGTCTGCCCCTCCCGCCGCCCCGGACCGGACGCGGATGCCGGACCTGAACTGGTCCGACGCGCACCGCGCGCAGCTTCAGATGCGCTACAGCGACATCGACACGAACCACCACGTGAACAACGGCCGGTACGGCGAGTACCTGGAAAACGCCCGCATTCAGCTGATGCACGACGTGGGCCTGTGGGGCGAGGGCGAGCGCGCCGTGCTGGCCCGCATGGAGATGGATTACGTGCAGGAGATCCGCTGGGGGCAGGCGCTGGTCGTCGAGTCCCTGATCGAGAAGATCGGGCGCAGCAGCTGGACGGTCGTGGCCCGCATCCTCGCGGACGGAATGCCGTGCGCGTTCGCGCGGACCGTGATCGTGCGCGTGAACGCCGAACACCGCCCGGAACCCATCCCGGACGGCGTGCGCGAGGCGCTGCGGCCCCTGATGGTCCGCGGGTGACCGGGACCGGGGGCCGCTTCGAGGAGCGGGTGCTGTACCAGGGGGACCCCTGGGTGCGCCTGGACACCCTGCCGCGCCTGCTGGCCGAGGGCTGGCGGCGCACGCTGGCGGAAGGCGGGGTGGTCAGCGTGATCCGCACGCCCTTCCAGTGGGTGATGGCCAGCCCCGTGATCGAGATCGAGACCGGCGGGTACATGGGCGACGTGGGCCTGTACGTGCCCGAGGTGCAGCTGCGCGAGGCGCTGGTCCTGCTCGGCGAGGACCCGGACGGCACGCCGGACCCCTGACGTTCTTTCATCCCTGCGAGGATTTCCTATGACCGACACCCCCACCTCCGCCCTTCCCTCTCCCCTTCCCGGCCCCGTGAGCATCGGCGTGGACATCGGCGGCACCAAGATCGCCTACGGCGTGCTGCACGGGGACCAGCTGCTGTCCCGGCATGTGCATCCCACCCCCGACACCGGCTGGGAAGCGGTGCTGGACGCCGTGGCCGCGCAGGTGCAGGCCCTGCAGCAGGAGCACCCGGACGCCCGGCTGATCGGCGTGGGCGTGCCCGGCCCGCTGAACGCCGAACGCACCCGCGTGAAGTTCGCGCCGAACATCTACGGGTTCACGGACGTGCCCCTGGTGGACGGTCTGCGTGACCGCCTGCACCAGCGCGTGATCCTGGAAAACGACGCCAAGGCCGCCGCGCTGGCCGAGGCGCACCTGGGCGCGGCGCGCGGCACCGAGAGCAGCGTGTACGTGACGGTCAGCACCGGGATCGGCAGCGGCATCGTCCTGAACGGCCGGCTGTGGCGCGGCCGGCACGGCATCGCCGGGGAGCTGGGGCACATCACCGTGCAGCCCGGCGGGCCGGTCAGCGGCGCCGGCCTGGACGGCGCGCTGGAGGCGGTCGCCAGCGGCACCGCCATCGCCCGGGATGCCAGCTACACCCTGAACCGCGACGTGAGCACCAAGGAAGCCTTCGCGCTGGCCGAGCAGGGCCACCCCGGGGTGCGGCGCGTGGTGCAGCAGGCCATGAAGCACATCGGCGTGGCCCTGGCCGACCTGCAGAAGGTGCTGGACCCGGAGGTGTTCGTGCTGGGCGGCGGGGTCGCCAGCGTCGGGGATTACTTCTTCAGCGGCGTGCAGGCCGCCGCGAACGAGTACGCGGTGGGCTTCGCGCCCGTCACGATCCGCCGCGCCCAGCTGGGCGGGGACGCCGGCGTGGTGGGCGCGGCCCTGGCGGCGCAGCACGGCTGAGGAACCCTGAGGGGCCGCCGGGCCCTCAGCGGGTCAGGCGGTCGTCGCCGGGCGCCACCGCGAACACCCCGCCCCACGGCCGGTAGCGGCTGCGGAACACGTCCTGCCGCACGTCGCCCCCGCCGGGGCGCAGCACCTCCCGGACCACGGCCACCGTGGCGCCCGGGGCGGGCATGTCCACGCGCCGCGCCGTGCCGGGCGCCAGGGCCGGGTCGGCCAGGAAGGTCGGGGCCGGCGGGGTCACGCGGTCCCGCACGCGGGTGGGCAGCAGCTGCACGCGCCGGCCGTCGGAGCGGCCGAACAGGTGCACGTTCAGCTGCCCGGCCGCCGCGTCCCAGTCGGTCTGGAGGAGCAGCGGGCCGGGCGTGTCGTTGCGCCAGCGCAGGTCCTTGGCGGGGGCGTACACCGCGGCGTCCAGGCCCGGCGCGCTGTAATAGCCGACCTGCACGGAGTGTGCGTGGCGTTCCGTGATCGGCAGGCCGGCCAGCAGCGCCGCGCGGAAGGCGGTGGTGCTGACCTGGCACAGGCCGCCGCCGTCTTCTAGGTTCAGGGTGCCGCCCGTGATCACGTACCCGCGCCGGAACCCGCGGGCGGCCGACACCGGGCCGATCAGGGCGTTGAAGCTCAGTTCCGCGCCGCGTGCCAGCCACTGGCCGTGCAGCCTCGCGGCACCCACGCGGATGTTGTGCACGCGGAAGTCGGGGCTGCCGGTGAACGAGGACGTGCCGGTCGCCAGGTGCGTGAGGCGCTGCGCGGCCGCCCAGCGCACGCTGCGGGCGGGGGCGACCAGCCGCACCGCCACCTGCACGCCCGCGTCCCCGCGTTGCAGCGCGCGGGCGACGCGGGCGTCGGTGAGGGCGCGGTCCACCTGCCAGCCGGTGGTGGCCTGCGCCACCCAGCCGCTTCCCACGCGGCGGAACCGCACGTCCCGCGGCCGGCGCGCCTCAATGGCCTGATAGGCGCGGTCCAGCACGGGGCGCAGCGCGGCCGGGATGCCCCCTGTCCCGCTCACCCGGGTGCCGGCCGCCTGATCTCCGAGCGGCAGGGAGCGGTGCAGCACGGGCCGCGTGACCACTCCGCCCCGCAGCACGGGTTCGGGGGCACTCCAGCGTAGGGTGAGCGCGCCGGCCCCGCTGAGGGGACCGGCGGCGCTCAGGGCGGCGGCCAGCAGCGTGCCGGCCAGGGACCGCAGGAGACGCGTCATGCCCGGGGGGTCACTGGGGGGGCAGGATCACGGAATCGATCACGTGGATGACGCCGTTGCTGGCCGCGATATCCGCGCGGGTGACGGTGGCGTCGTTGATCATCACGCGGCCGTTCATGGTGCGGATAGCGATGTCGGCGCCGTTGGCGGTGGTGGCGCTGCTGAGCTTCACGACCTGCCCCGAGGTCACGCGGCCGGGCACCACGTGGTACATCAGCACGGCGCGCAGCTGGTCCGGGTTGTTCAGCAGGGCGTCCAGGTCCGCCTTGGGCAGCTTAGCGAAGGCGGCGTTGGTCGGCGCGAACACGGTGTACGGGCCGGCGCCGTTCAGGGTGTCCACCAGGCCGGCGGCCTGCACGGCGGTCAGCAGGGTGCTGAAGTTCGGGTCGTTGGCGACGATGGCCGCGATGGTGCGGCCGGAAGGCACGGCGCTGCCCCCACCGGCAACGACGGTAGACGGAAGCAGCAGGGCGGCAAGCATCAGCATCTTTTTCATAGTCAACCTCCGAAATACATCAAAGACCCCTCTCTGATGACAGAGAACGGCAACGAAACACTAGATTCACCCGACAGTTCTCGAGGAACAAGGGCATTGTGCAGGGCCACCAAAAAATTCAACGTACGGCCGCCCACAATGAAAAGAGAGGGCCACTTCCTTCCATCAGGAAGGATCTGAGGCCCGTGCAGCACTGTGAAAAGCACCCGGGCCGGCGGGGGCCGGGCACTGGGTCGGGCCGAGATTCGGTGCTCCTGCTTCAGCCGGAGGCGGACCGGCCGGGCACGGTTTCGGCCGCGCTCACCCACCAGTCCGGGAACCGGCCTTGAAGCGCCTGTACCGCCTGCGAGGCCTGTTCACGGGTGGTAGCCAGCGCGAAGCAGGTGCTGCCGCTGCCGCTCATCAGCGGGGAGTGCAGGCCCGCGCCTTCCAGTGCGGCCAGGGCCGTGCCGATCAGGGCATGCCGGGCCACCACGGCCGGCTGCAGGGCGTTGTGGTACGGCACCGGCCCCCCCGTCCGCAGCGCCTCCGTGATTCCCGCGAGGTCCAGGGGGGGCGTGTACGTCCCGCGCTCGCCCAGCCAGGTGTAGGCGTCGCGGGCGCTGACCTCCACGCCGGGGTTCAGCAGCACCAGCGCCGCCGCGGGCAGGTCCAGGGCACGCAGGCGCTCCCCGATGCCCTCGGCCAGCGCGGGGCCGCCCAGCAGGAAGAAGGGCACGTCCGCGCCCAGGCGCACGGCGACGGCCGCGAGGTCCACCGGGGCCGGGTACAGCTCATGCAGGGCCAGCAGGGTGGTGGCGGCGTCGCTGCTGCCGCCCCCCAGCCCGGACGCGAGCGGCAGGGTCTTGTGCAGGGTGATGTGCACGCCGCCCGGCTGCCCGGCGGCGTGCAGGTAGTCGCGGGCGGCGCGGTACACCAGGTTCCGCTCGTCGGTGGGCAGGTCCGCGCCCTGCACGGTCAGGTGCAGGTCCGGCGCGGGCGTGAACGTCAGGGTGTCCCCCACGGTCAGGGGCACCATCAGGCTGTGCAGGTCGTGGTACCCGTCGGCGCGGCGCCCGAGGACGCTCAGGCCCAGGTTCACCTTGGCGGGCGCGAAGTGCGTCAGGGCCGGGGTCACCGCGGTCCCCCGGCGTCCCAGGTGGCGGCCAGCGCCGCGGCGAGGTGCAGGTCGCCGGGCGTGGTGACCTTGAACAGCCGCGCGTCGCCCGGCACCAGCCGCACCTGACCACCGCCGCGGGTGATCAGGCTGGCGTCGTCCGTCACCTGCGCGCCGTCCCGCGCGGCCTGCTCGTGCGCGGCCAGCAGGGCGGCGCGCCGGAACGCCTGCGGCGTCTGCACCGCCCACAGGCCCTCCCGGGGCACCAGCTCGCCCCAGCGGCCCGGCGTTCCCGCGCGGACCAGGGTGTCGGCCACCGGCAGCGCGACCGTGGCGGCGCCCGTCTCGGCCACGGCCTCCAGCAGGTCCAGCACCACGTTCTCCGGCAGGAAGGGCCGGGCGGCGTCGTGAATCAGGACCGTGTCCGCAGCCGTGGCGTGCAGCAGCCGGCGCACGCTCTCCTGCCGGGTGTCCCCGCCCACCACGGCCTGCACGTCCAGCGCGGCCAGATCCGCCGGCAGGGGCAGGTCCTCAGGCAGGGCGACCAGCACCTCGTCCACCAGGGGGCGCAGGGCGGCCACGCTGCGGGCCAGCAGGCTCCGGCCGGCCACCTCCACGAACGCCTTCGGACCCAGGCCCAGGCGCGTGCCGGACCCCGCAGCGGGGATCAGGGCCGCCACCCGGCCGGCGCCCAGAAGGCAGGGGGCGCTCACTCGGGGCCCCCGGGCGTGCCGTCCCGCCAGCGGCGGAAGCCGGGCACGTCCAGCCCGAACTGGTCCAGCACCCGGGCGGTCACGAACCGCAGCAGGTCGTTCAGGTCCTCGGGCGCGTGGTAGAAGCCGGGACTGGCGGTCATCACGGTCGCGCCGGCGTCGTGCGCGGCGAGCAGGTTCACGAGCATGGGCCGCGGCAGCGGGTCCTCCCGGACGACCAGTACCAGCCGCCGACGCTCTTTCAGGGTGACGTGCGCCGCGCGGGCGATCAGCGTGTCCGTGAAGCCCTGCGCGACCTTGGCGAGCGTGCCGGCGCTGCACGGCAGCAGCACCATGCCGTCGGTGCGGAAGGACCCGCTGGCGATCCCGGCAGCCAGGTCCCGGTCCTCGTGCACGTGCGTGGCCAGGGCCGTCAGGTCCGCCAGCTGCGGGCCGCCCCCCTCGGCGGTCATGACGCGCTTGGCGCCGCTGCTCACCACCAGGTGCGTCTCCACACCCAGGTCGCGCAGCAGGCCCAGCAGGTCCGGGACGTACGGCATGCCGCTGCCGCCCGACACGCCCACGACCAGCCGCGGGGGCCTGGCGCCGCTCACGCGCCGCCCTCCCGGTGCGCGCGGCGGCGGCGCTGCACCTCGGCCGTGACCAGCACCGCAGCGTTCAGCAGGTACAGGCCCGCCAGTAGAGTCAGCAGGGCGCCGCTCACCGCCGGCCCGGCCGGGTCGGGCAGCGTGGGGAAGCGCAGGAGGCTGCTCAGGGGCAGCAGGGCCGCGATCACGGTCGCCCAGGCGATCAGCAGCACCAGCCCCCAGGCGCCGTCCAGGAACGCGCTGCCCGGAATCAGCCAGCCCAGCACCCGGTACGCCCCGGGGCGGCCCAGGTCCGCGTCGGTGGCGGCGCGGGGCAGCAGCAGGCTCAGGAACAGGCTCAGGCCCAGCAGCGCGGTGAGCAGGATCAGCCAGCCCAGCGGGCGCGGCTCGCCGGCCGGGGTGGTCAGGACCGACAGGGGCGCGCGCAGGAAGCGCTCCAGCAGCGTGCCCAGGTCCCCGGTCACGGCCCGCGTGAGGCTGCGCTGGTCCGGGTAGCACAGCCGCGGCTCGCCGGGCCGGTACCCGGCCTGGAAGGTCGTTTCAGGCGTGCGGGGGTTCAGGCCCAGGTTGTACGCCGCGGCCGCGAGGCCCGGCTGCGCGGCCAGCGCGGCGCGGTACAGCTCCCGGGCTTGCGGTTCGTCGCCGCGGGTCTGGGCGATCACGCCCAGGTTGTTGCGGGCGCAGGCGTCCGGCAGGGCGCGGGTGTAGCGCTCGCGGGCGGCGCCGTCGTCCCCGTCGAGCTGCGCGGCCAGTCCGGTGAGCAGGAAGGTGTCCGCGCCGGGCTGCAGGTCCAGCGCGCCCAGCTGCGCGCTCACCCACCCGCCGCCGTACGTGCCGGTGGACAGCGCCGCCGAGCGCAGGCCGGCCCCGGCGTCGTTGGACCACTGCCAGCCGATCAGGACCACGAACAGCGCCGCGGCCAGCAGCGCCAGCGCGAAGCGCTGCGGCAGGCTGGCGTACCCCAGCAGGCCCCGCCGGGCGCGGGAGAGCGGCCGGGTCAGCCACGCGCGGTACCGGCCGCCCATCGGGCGGGTGTCCAGGCCCTGCTGCCGCCACGCGCGGGCGGCCAGGGTGACGAGCCCGCCGGCCAGGGCGATCACCAGGGCCAGCGCCGCCAGCCGCACCACGTCCCGCACGTCGCGGGTGCCTTCCAGGCCCAGGTTGTACAGGGTGCCGCGGCGCAGGTCGCGGGTGAACTGCCGCCAGTCCTCGGCCTCGCCGGCGCGGCCCTGGGCGTCCAGCAGTTCGGCGTAGCGGGCGTACAGGGCGGGGGCGCCCTCGAAGCGGGGGTGCAGGGTGCGCAGGTGGCGCATCCACACCTCGGCGCGGCCCAGCTTGTTCTGCGTGAGCAGCGTGCCGGCGTAGGCGCTGGGGTTGCCGTAGGCGCCCAGCGCGGCGCGGTTCACCGGGAGTTCCGGGTCGAAGCCGCGGGCGGCGGCGTCCTTGCGGGCGCGGTCCAGGGCGACGTCGGCGGCGCTGGGGAACCCGGCGGCGTCCAGCCGGGCGGCGAGCTGCTCCCAGGCGGGGAAGGGCAGTGTGGTGTCCAGGGCGCGGCGCAGCGCACTCAGGCGGGCATAGGGGTCGCTGTCGGGGGTGCGGGCGGCCTGCCGCAGGGCCAGGAAGGGGTTGGTGGGGTCCTCCTGCGCGGCGCGGTTCAGGTCCGCGGCGGGCACGGCGTCGGCCACGCGGGCCAGCCAGCCGGTCACGGCCGGGTCGGGGGGCGGCACGACGCGTTCCTGCACGGTCAGGCTGTCGCCCTGGCGTTCCAGGGTGAACAGTTCGGCGTACCCGCTGCCCTGCACGCCCACGCGCACGGCGCTGCCCACGGCCTCCAGGCTGGTGACGGTGCCGGTCAGGTCGGCGCGGCCCACGACCTCGCCCGCGGCGGTGTAGGCGTACACGGCGGGTCCCACGCCCAGGTAGGTGGTGCCGCTCACCTCCAGCGGGCCGGTGAGGGTGCCGGCGGCGTCCGGGTAGGTGCGCTGCCACGCGAGGCGGGGGCCGTTCTCGTAGCGCAGGGTGCGGCCTTCGAGCACCGGCACGGCCTGCGCGGGGGCGTGCAGGGCGGCCAGGGTCAGCGGCAGCAGGAAGGACCGGGCGCGGGGGGTCATGCGGGGCGGGGGCTCAGCAGCAGGTGAACGGCGCGCACGGCCATGGCGGCGCCGCCCGCGAGCAGGTCGCTGAGGCCGCCGGTGCGCACGGCGAGGTACAGGCCGAGCGGGACGGCCACAGCAGTCGCGAACGGCACGGCGTTCAGTTTCACGTGCCGCTGCAGCAGCGCGCGGTACAGGGGGATGATCACGGCGGCGGCCGCCAGCATGCCCAGCAGCGTCCAGGGGGCCAGGATCAGCAGCGCGCCGATCAGGGGGGCGATACCGCCGCCGCCCCGGAAGCCGAAGAAGGCCGGGTAGCAGTGCCCCAGCGTCACGAACAGCGGCGCGATCCAGGTGAGGTCCGGGGTGAGCCAGCGGGCCAGCAGGGCGGCCAGCACGCCCTTGAGGATATCCCCGACGACGACCAGAACGGCCGCCTGCGGGCCGTACTGGCGATAGGTGCCGCTTCCGCCGGGCAGGTCCCGGTCGCGGATGTCGTCGCCGCGCAGGCGGGAGTACAGCACGCCCATCACGAGCGAACCGAGCAGGAAGGAGAGGGCGGCGACCAGCACAGGCATTGCCGTGCATTCTAGGGCGGAATTCCCGGGCCGGCGGCGGGGACGCCCGGCCGGGGCGGGCTGGGTACACTGCGCGCATGACGCCCCCGGATGCCGCCCGCCCCGCCGAGCCCCTGTCCCGCGCGGAACTGCGGCGGTACGCCCGGCCCCTCATGGTTCCGGAGTGGCTGGATGCCGGCGCGCAGGAGCGGGTGCGGGCGGCAAGCGTGCTGGTGGTGGGCGCGGGCGGCCTGGGCGGGCCGGTGATCGCGGGGCTGGCCGGGGCGGGCGTGGGGGAACTCGTGATCGCCGACGGAGACACGGTGGACGTCAGCAACCTGCACCGTCAGCTGCTGTATGCCACGCCGGACGTGGGGCGGGGCAAGGCGGCGGTGGCGGCGGCGCGCGCGCAGGCGATCAATCCGTTCGTGCGGGTGCGGACGCTGGGGTTCCTGGACGGCCCGGCGCTGGCGGGGCTGGTGGGGCAGGTGGACGTGGTGGTGGACGCCACCGACAATTTCGAGGCGCGGTACGCGGTCGCGGACGCGTGCATGGCGGCGGACCGGGTGTGGGTGTGGGGCGCGGCGGCCGGCACGACCGGCATGCTGAGCGTGTTCGGGCCCGGGCCGGACGGGGGGCGGCTGGGCCTGCGGGACGTGTTCCCCACGCCGGACGGCGCGGAGTCGTGCGCGGAGGCCGGGGTGCTCGGGCCGGTACCGAACGTCGTGGGGCACCTGATGGCCCTGGAGGTCCTGAAGGTGCTGGGCGGGGTGGGCCGGACCGCCTGGGGGGAGCTGTGGACCTGGGACGCCCTGGCGGGCCGGGAGCGGCGCCTGCGGCTGCGTGCGCCGGCCGCCATGCCCGGCGCGTGAAGCGTTCGTTCATGAACCACATGGCCCCCCGCTGCGGAAATTCCGCGTCCTGCTGAGCACTTTCCCGATTCCACGGTGTTTTCAGGGACCCAGATGCGCCTCAGATACCCATGGAAGCGCCTGCCAGCCGGTGTTTTCCGGGGTTGACGTGCGGGGCGCTTGTGTTACTGTGCCTTTGAGCCGACCTGACTGTCACAGGCCATGAAGAACGTGCTGGACTGCGTGCCGCACCCCTCTTCATGCCGCCGGGTCCGTTGGCGATCTGCTCAATTCAGTGACTGGAGGTCCAGCATGGCCAGAGCAAGCAAGCCCGCCGCCACGAAATCCACCGCCACGAATCGCAGCTCCAACGGAAACAGCGGGAACGGGGGGAATGGCGGAAACCGCAGCAACAAGATCGCCAAGACCCAGATGATCGAGATGGTCGCCGACCGCACCAGCCTGAACAAGAAGCAGGCCGGGGACGCCGTCGCCTGCGTCCTGGAAGGCATCGTGACGGCCCTGCAGCAGGGCAAGAGCGTGGGCCTCCCGGGCCTGGGCACCCTGAGCGTCACCCAGACGGCCGCCCGGCAGGGCGTGCGGCCCGGCACCAGCCAGCGCATCACCATTCCCGCGGGGAAGAAGGTCCGCTTCAAGGCGGCCAGCACCCTCAAGGGCACCCTCTAGGGCGCGTCCGTGCCCGCGACCGGGACGGCCCACGCGGGCGCGTCCCGGTTTTAGTTTTCCTTCATCTCCCGGGTTCAGGCGCGCTTTTGTGATCCGCCGTACCCGGCGGCGCGCAGCGGGCCTCTACGGTGACCGCATGAAACCCGTCATGATTCTCACCGCCCTGGCCCTCGCCGGGACGGCCGCCGCCAAGCCCGTCGTGGTGGGCAGCAAACTCGACCCGGAAGCGCAGATCCTGGGCCAGATGATCGTCCTCACCCTGAAAAACGCCGGGCTGGAAGTCACCGACCGCACCAATCTGGGTGACACCGGCGTGAACCGCAAGGCGATCCTGGCCGGCGAGATCGACGTGTACCCCGAGTACACCGGGAACGCCGTGTACCTCTTCCCGCAGGCGAAGATCAGCGCGAAGCAGGCCGGCAACCCGGGCACCATCTACGGCCTGGCCCGGCAGCTGGACTCCAAGAACGGCATCACCTGGCTGAAGCCCGCGAACGTGAACAACACCTGGGTGATCGCCGTGCCGCAGCAGCTCGCGCAGAGCGCGAAACTCAGCACCGTGGCGGACCTCGCGCGGTACCTCAAGGGCGGCGGGAAGTTCAAGATCGCGGGCAGCCCGGAGTTCTTCAACCGCCCCGACACCATGCCCGCTTTCGAGCAGGTGTACGGCTTCAAGCTCTCGGCCGCGCAGAAACTCGTGCTGGCCGGCGCGACGCCCCCGCAGACGCAGCAGGCCGCGGCCAACGGCACGAACGGCGTGAACGCCGCGATGGCCTACGGCACGGACGGCAGCCTCGCGGCGCTGAAGATGGTGGCCCTGAAGGACCCCAAGGGCGCGCAGGCGGTGTACCAGCCCGCCCCGATCATCCGCACCGCGACCCTCAAGGCCAACCCGCAGATCGAGGCGCTGCTGAACAAGACCTTCGCCACGCTGAGCCAGGCGACGCTGCAGGGCCTGAACGCCAAGGTGGCGCTGGAAGGCCGCACCGCGCAGATCGTCGCGCAGGAGTACCTGAAGAGCAAGGGTCTGATCCGCTGAGTGCGGCCCGCCCCCGCCGCCCCGGCGCCTGAGGCGCGGCCCGCATCTCCCCCACCGGCCCCGCGGGGGGACGTGCAGGCCGTGTTCTGGCTGGCCGCCGCGCCCATGCTGGCGGGCGCGCTGCTGCCCTGGGTGACGCTGCGCCCCAACCGTCTGGCCCCCGGGGAAACCCTGGGGGTGCCTGTGGCGATGGCGGCCGGGCTGGTGCTGCTGGCCCTGTTGCCCGCCCTGGCGGCCCGCCGCCGGCCGGCCTGGACGGGCCTGCTCGCTTCGCTCGCCGTCACGGCGGCCTTCGGTGTGCTGGGCGCACAGACCTACGCGGCCCTGGCCGGGCAGGCCGAGTTCGCCCGCGCGAGCGCGTCCTCCGGCTTCTGGCTGTTCCTGCCCGGCGCACTGACCGCCGCGTACGGCGCCGGCCTTGCGGCGCCCCGGACGCGGTGGACATCGTGGCTGTGGCTGCCTGCCCTGCTGGCCCTGGTGCTGGGGGGCGCGCTGGGCGGCTGGTCGGTGCTTGTCGAGGCCCGCAACGAGGGGCCCCGCTGGGGGCAGGAACTGCTCACGCACCTGCGGCTGGTCGGCGGGGCCTTGGGCGCCGCCCTGCTGATCGGTGCGCCCCTGACCGTCTGGACCGCCCGCCGCCCCCGGCTGACCGGCGCGGTGCTGGGTGCCGCGAACGCCGTGCAGACGGTCCCCAGTCTGGCATTGCTGGGCCTGCTGATCGCGCCGCTGTCCGCCCTGGCGACCGCCGTGCCGGCCCTGCGGGCGCTGGGCGTGGCGGGCATTGGGGCGGCGCCCGCGCTGGTCGCCATGACCCTGTACGCCCTGCTGCCCATCGTGCGCAACGGACTGGTCGCCCTGCGGGGCGTGCCGGCCGGCACGGTGGACGCTGCAGCCGGCATGGGCATGACGCCGGCGCAGTCGTTCTGGCGCATCGAACTGCCGCTGGCGCTGCCGGTGTGGCTCAGCGGGGTGCGGCAGGCGGCCGTGATGCTGGTCGGCGTGGCGGCGGTCGCCGCGCTGATCGGCGCGGGCGGGCTGGGCACCTACATCTTCAAGGGCCTGCAGAGCGCGGCGGCCGACCTGATCCTGCTCGGAGCGGTACCGGCCGCGCTGCTGGCCGTGCTGCTCGACGCCGCCCTGCGCGGCGCCGAGGGCTGGCTGGGGGCCCGCCTGGGCCGCGCGGCCGACCCGGACCTTCCCGGAGGAACCCCATGATCGAACTGCGCCACCTGGAAAAACGCTACGGCGACCGCCCGGCCGTGCAGGACCTCACCGTCACCTTCCCGGACGGGGCGATCACGGCGCTGCTCGGGCCCAGCGGGTGCGGCAAGACCACCACGCTGCGCATGATCAACCGCCTGATCGAACCGAGCTCCGGACAGGTGCTGCTGAACGGCCAGGACACCTGCAGCGTGAAACCCGAGGTGCTGCGGCGCGGCATCGGGTACGTCATCCAGCAGGTGGGGCTCTTCCCACACCTGACCGTCGCGCAGAACGTGGCGACCGTACCGGACCTCCTCGGTCAGGACCGGGCCCGCACGGCCCGGCGCGTGGACGAGCTACTCGACCTCGTGGGCCTGGACCCGGCCGAGTTCCGCACCAAGCGGCCCGCACAGCTCTCCGGCGGGCAGGCGCAGCGGGTGGGCGTGGCCCGCGCGCTGGCCGCCGACCCGCCGGTGCTCCTGATGGACGAACCCTTCGGCGCGCTGGACCCGCTCGCCCGCGAGAAACTGCAGGACGCCTTCCGCGACATCCAGCGCCGGCTGCACAAGACGGTCGTGATGGTCACGCACGACATCGACGAGGCGCTGCGGCTGGGCGACTACGTGGCTCTGATGAACGCCGGCCGGCTCGAGCAGTTCGGCCCGCCCGACGAGCTGATTCACGCCCCGGCCTCGAGATTCGTGCAGGCGTTCCTGGGGGAGGACGCCGCCCTGCGCCAGCTGGCCGGGCGACGCATCGCCGACTTCGCGCGCCCAGGCGCGGCGGCCGGGCTCCCGCAGGTGAGCGCGGCCCTGAACGCCCGCAGCGCCCTGAGTGTCCTGCTGCGCGAGGGGGCAGACGCCCTGGCGGTCCGGGACGGCGAGCAGGTCCTGGGCGTGGTGGGCTGGGCTGATCTGCGCGGTGCCCCCCGCTCGGAACGACCACAATGAAACGGCCGGTCTGGCCGGCCCTGCTGTGGCCGGCACTGCTCACCACTTGCCTGTGGCCGGGCACGCTCCCGCGACTCCTCAGCCGCCTGAACCTGGGTGAGCTGCCCCCCACCTTCGACCCGCCGCTGTGGCAGCTCACCCTCACGCACTTGGGGCTGGTGGTCCTGGCAACCGGGCTGGTCCTGCTGATCGGGTTGCCGCTGGCCGTGGCGGTCACGCGGCCAGGGCGCGACGCACTGCGCCACCTCGCAGAGAGCCTCGCCGGGCTGGGGCAGACGGTGCCGACCTTCGCAATCCTGGCGCTGGCCGTGCCTGCCCTGGGGTTCGGATGGAAGCCCACACTGCTGGGCCTGCTGGTGTACGGCCTGATGCCGGTCCTGGGGAACGCGGTGGCTGGCCTGCAGAGCGTGGACCGTGGAGCTCTGGACGCCGCACGAGGCATGGGCATGACACCAGGCCAGCGGCTGCGCCGGGTGGAATTGCCGCTGGCCTGGCCGGTTGCTCTGGCAGGACTGCGGACCAGCATGGTGTACAACGTCGGGACGGCCACGGTCGGCGCGGCGCTCGGGGCAGGTGGGCTGGGCGAACCCATCATCAACGGGCTATCCCAGCAGAACACGGCCCTCGTGACGGTCGGGGCAGTGCTGGCCGCACTTCTGGCCCTGAGCCTGGACGCGTTGCTGGGCCTGCTCACCCCGCGCGACAGTTAAGCACCACCAAGAAGCCTCCCCCCACTTTGCAGTGGGGGGAGGCTGGGGTGCGTGGGGTGAAGGAAGGGTGCCTTGTGGGCGGGTGTGCGGAGCGCTGTAGAAAGGAGGTGATCCAACCGCACCTTCCGGTACAGTTACCTTGTTACGACTTCACCCCAGTCATGCGC
>JAANMV010002604.1_pt1 | contig 17191 bp, 16 predicted proteins | sample 7279661 | NCBI WGS metagenome assembly JAANMV01 (sample SAMN14094540, study PRJNA606508) | bioreactor metagenome | isolation source: A lab-scale SPAN reactor treating ammonium-rich wastewater day 121 | place: Ireland: Galway | collected 2017-05-16 | reverse complement strand
CGGTGCCGGTGCCGGCCTCGCCCGCGGCCGCGCGCGCCGCTGCCGCCGCCGCTGCCTGGCGCTGAGGAGGCCGCCGCCATGTGGTGCCCCTGCCCGCCCCCGGCCGCGCTGGCGCTGCTGCTGGCGCTGCCGCTGCTCCTCCTCGCCCCCGGCTGCGGCTCGCTCGAACGGCTGTCGCGCGTCGGCGAGCCGCCGCCGATGGCGCCGATCAGCAACCCGACCGCCGATCCGCGCTGGCGGCCGGTGACCATGCCGATGCCCAGCCCGCAGGACCCGATCACCCCGGCCAACAGCCTGTGGCGCCAGGGCAGCCGCACCTTCCTGCGCGACCAGCGGGCGGCGGCGGTGGGCGACCTGGTCACCATCCTGGTCTCGATCCAGGACGAGGCGGAATTGCAGAACCGCACCCAGCGGTCGCGCGAGAACAGCGAGGCCATGGGCATCCCGGCGCTGCTCGGGCTGGAGGCCTCGACCAACCGGGTGCTGCCGAACAGCGTGCAGGCCGACCGGCTGGTCGCCACCAGCAGCAGCGGCGGCATCGACAGCACCGGCCAGGTGCGGCGCAACGAGACGATCGCCCTGCGGCTGGCGGCGACGGTCACGCAGATCCTGCCGAACGGCAATCTCGTGGTCTCGGGACGCCAGCAGGTGCGGGTGAACGCCGAATTGCGCGACCTCCAGGTGGCGGGGATCATCCGGCCGCAGGACATCGCCTCGGACAACACGGTGCGCCACGACCGGCTGGCCGAGGCGCGCATCGCCTATGGCGGTCGCGGCGCGCTCTCGGACATCCAGCGGCCGCGCTGGGGGCAGGAGGTGCTGGACACGATCCTGCCGTTCTGACGGTGCCCCCCATCAGGGGCAGGCGCGCCGAGCCTGCCGCATCCGCCGAGGCTGGCCGGCCGCGCGCCCTCCGGCGCGGCCACCGGCCCGCGAGGCGCGGCACGGCGCGGCGCGGGCCGCCGCGAAACCCGCGAAACCGGCCCGTGGCGGCTGCGAAACACGGCATCATCGGCACGAAACGAAGCGAAATCCTGGCGACACCTGCCGGGCACAGAGTCGCGACCACCCCGCCATCGGAAGGAGGACAAGGTGGCCAGCACGCTCCTGCGCATCGCCTGCTTCGTGACCAAGGACGCCGCATGGCGCAACGTGGTCGAGCACTATGGCCGCCGGGCCAACGAGCTGCTCGCCCCCTACGGCATGGAGATCGGCCACCGCTACGGCACCGGCCCGATCGTCCCCGACGAGATCGACTACCGCGGCGACTGCTTCTACAAGGCGGGCGACCCCGGCAGCATGCGGCAGCGCTGCCACCGGCTCTGGCCGAACGGCAAGGGCATCCCGGTCATCGTCTGCAATTTCCCGACCGGCGACGGCACCAACGGATGCACCGTCAGCCCCGAGCACGAGGACGCCAACAGCGGCGTGAAGTGGCTGCCCTACATCCTCATCAACGCCCGCAACTTCGTCGCCTCCGGCTCGACCCTCGTGCACGAGATGATCCACACGACGGGCCTGGGCGACGCTGACCACGACGGCGATGCGACCAGCGTGTTCCACGCGCACGGCAATTCGGCAGCGATGAAGACGCTGAGCCGGAAACACGCCGACCGGCTGCGGACCGTCTATTACGCGGAAAAGCCGGCGCCCTGAAGGGGGCGCCGGCGCCACTCCGCCCGCCGGCCGGCCGGCCGGGCCGGTCAGCGTTGCAGCGCCTGCACCAGCTCCTGCGTCACCTTCTTGGCGTCGCCGAACAGCATCATGGTGTTCGGCCGGAAGAACAGCTCGTTCTCCACCCCGGCATAGCCCGAGGACATGCCGCGCTTGACGAAGAACACCGTCTTGGCCTTGTCCACGTCGAGGATCGGCATGCCGTAGATCGGGCTCGACTTGTCGGTCTTGGCCGCCGGGTTGGTCACGTCGTTGGCGCCGATCACGTAGGCGACGTCGGCATCGGCGAAGTCGGGGTTGATCTCCTCCAGCTCGAAGACCTCGTCATAGGGGACGTTGGCCTCGGCGAGCAGCACGTTCATGTGGCCGGGCATGCGGCCGGCGACCGGGTGGATGGCGTATTTCACCTCGACCCCGTCCTTCTTCAGCAGGTCGGCCATCTCGCGCAGCACCTGCTGGGCCTGCGCCACCGCCATGCCGTAGCCCGGGACGATGATCACCTTGGAGGCGTTCTTCATGATGAAGGCCGCGTCCTCCGGGCTGCCGGCCTTCACCGGGCCGCGGTCCGCCCCGGCGCCGGCCGCCGCCGCGCCCGAATCGGTGCCGAAGCCGCCCAGCAGCACGTTGATGATGCTGCGGTTCATCCCCTTGCACATGATGTAGGAGAGGATCGCGCCGGAGGCGCCGACCAGCGCGCCGGTGATGATCAGCAGCAGGTTCTGCAGCGTGAAGCCGATGCCCGCCGCCGCCCAGCCGGAGTAGCTGTTCAGCATCGAGACGACCACCGGCATGTCCGCCCCGCCGATCGGGATGATCAGCAGGAAGCCGAGCGCGAAGGCGAGCAGCGCGATCAGCCAGAACAGCAGCCCGTCGCTGGTGGCGACGAAGGCGATGACCAGCACCAGCAGCAGGATGCCGAGGCCGAGGTTCAGCCAGTGCTGGTACCGGAAGGTGATCGGCGCCCCGCTCATCAGCGCCTGCAGCTTGGCGAAGGCGATGACCGAGCCGGAGAAGGTGATCGCGCCGATGGCGAGGCCGAGCGACATCTCCACCAGCGAGCCGGTGTGGATGTGCCCGGGCGTGCCGATGCCGAAGCTCTCCGGGTTGTAGAACGCCGCCGCCGCGACCAGCACCGCCGCCATGCCGACCAGCGAGTGGAAGGCGGCGACGAGCTGCGGCAGCGCCGTCATCTGGATGCGGGTGGCGATGAAGGCGCCGACCGCGCCGCCGATGGCGATCGCCACCAGGATCAGCGCGATCCCGCCGCCGCCCATGCCGGGCCGCAGCAGCGTCGCGACCACCGCGATCGCCATGCCGACCATGCCGTAGAGGTTGCCCCGCCGGCTGGTCTCCGGGTGCGACAGGCCGCGCAGCGCCAGGATGAACAGGACCGCGGCGGCGAGATAGGCGAGGGTCGTGAGCGTGGCGGCCATCGCCTCAGCCCTTCTTCTTGAACATCGCGAGCATCCGCCGCGTGACGATGAAGCCGCCGAAGATGTTCACCGCCGCCAGCATCGCCGCGAGGAAGCCGAACACCTTGGCGGCGATGCTCTCGCCCAGCCCGGTGGCGAGGATCGCGCCCACCACGATCACCGAGGAGATCGCGTTGGTCACCGCCATCAGCGGCGAGTGCAGCGCCGGGGTGACGTTCCACACCACGTAGTAGCCGACGAAGCAGGCGAGCAGGAAGATCGTCAGCAGGAACAGGAAGGGCTCGGCGGCCTGCGCCGCCGCCTCCACGGCCGGGGCGTGCGCCGCGGCGAGGGCGCGGGCCTGCGCGGCGAGCGCCGCGGCGCGCTCGGCCAGGCCCTGCGCCTGGACGGCCAGATCGGTCGGGTTCATGGCGGCGGTTCCCTCACGCGGCCTTGGCGGGGGCGAAGATCGGATGCACCACCTGGCCGCCGCGCGTCAGCGTCACGCCGCGGACGATCTCGTCGTCCTCCGGCAGCCTCGGCGCCTTGGCCTCCTTGTCCCAGAAGGTGGTGAGGAAGGTGAGCAGGTTGCGCGCGTAGAGCGCGCTGGTCGCGGCGGGGATGCGCCCGGGCCAGTTGGTGTAGCCGAGGATCTTCACCCCGTTGTCCGTCACCGTCAGCTCGCCCGGCCGGGTCAGCGCGACGTTGCCGCCGGCATCGGCGGCGATGTCCACGATCACGCTGCCGGGCTTCATCGCGCCGACCATCTCCGCCGTCACCAGGGTCGGCGCCTTGCGCCCCTGCACCAGGGCGGTGCAGATCACGATGTCCATCTTGCCGATCGCCGCCGCCACCACCTCGGCCTGCTTGGCGAGGAAGGCGGCGCTCATCGCCTTGGCGTAGCCGCCGGCGGTCTGCGCGGCGCGGCTCTCCTCGTCCTCGTAGCCGATGAAGGCGGCGCCGAGCGACCTGATCTCCTCCTTCGCCGCCGGGCGCACATCGGTCGCGTTGACCCGCCCGCCGAGCCGGCGCGCGGTGGCGATCGCCTGCAGCCCGGCGACGCCGGCGCCCATGACGAAGACGTTCGCCGCCGGGACCGTGCCGGCGGCGGTCATCAGCATCGGGAAGCCGCGGTCGAAGGCCGCCGCCGCCTCGATCACCGCGCGGTAGCCGGCGAGGCTGGCCTGCGAGGACAGCACGTCCATCGACTGCGCGCGGGTGATGCGCGGCAGCAGCTCCATCGCGGCGGCGTCGACGCCGCGCTCGGCATAGGCGCGGGCCGCCGCCTCGTCGGCGCCGAGCGTGCCGATCAGCAGCGCGCCGCGCGGGATCCGCGCCAGCTCCTCCTCGGTCGGGGCGCGCACCTTCAGCACGATCCCCGCCCCGGCGAGCGCCGCCGCGGCATCCGGCGCGATCTCCGCCCCCGCCTCGCGGTAGGCGGCGTCGGTGATGCCGGAGGCGAGGCCGGCCCCCGCCTCGACCGCGACCGAGGTGAGGCCGAGGCCCAGCAGCTTCTTCACCGTCTCCGGCGTCGCCGCCACGCGCGTCTCGCCGGCGCGGCGTTCCTTCAAGACTGCCAATCGCATGCGCATGGATCCTTGGATGCAGCGCAACTACCGCGCGTAGCCACGGGTGGCAAGGCATCCGCGCCCGGCCGCCGGAGGCCACGGCGGGAAGGCGCCCCAGGACGTGCGCCGCCACACGCCCCGTCCCGCACTGGAACGGGGCCGCCCGGCGGCTTCGCCCGGCAGCCGGCCAGCCGGCCGGCCGGCCTCACGCAGTGCCTGGCACGCCCGCCGCCCGGAGCGCCGCCGCCTGCCGCTCCGCCACCGCCTGCTCGCTGAAATCCGCGATCAGGTCCTGGAACAGCCGGTGCCAGTTCAGCTCCGCCTTGAGGCGCAGGAACACGCTGCCGAGCCCCACCGCGGCGCGGTCCATCAGCACGAATTCACGCGGCGGACGGACGCCGCCGGTGCGCTTCAGCCCCTCATGCACCCGGCCGGCGACCTTGCGCCCGAAGGCCGGGTCGTCGCTCTCCTGGATGCGGCGCACGCGGTCCTCGAGCAGCGGCTCGTAGAGGAAGTGCGCCCACATGTTCAGCACCGCCATCTTGTCCCGCGACAGCTCGGTGAAGCCCCAGGATTCGTAGGCCGCGTGCGCCTTGTCGTCGTCATGGTCGCGCACCGCCTCGTAGAGCATGATGACGCCGGTGACGAAGCGCGCGGGGAAGACGCGGATCGCGCCGAAATCGAGCAGGTTGATGCCGTGCCCCTGGACCGAATCGGCGTCGGGCCGCACCTGGTAGTTCCCCAGATGCGGGTCGCCATGGATCACGCCGTAGCGGTAGAACGGCACGTACCAGGCGCGGAACAGCGCCTCGGCATAGGCGTTGCGCTCGGCCTGCGGCGGGTCCTCCTCGATCCGCTTCAGGATCGCCCGGCCTTCGAGCCAGGTCATGGTCAGCAGCCGGCGCGTGCAGTAGCCCTCGATCGGCTCCGGCACCGCCACCCCCGGCACGCCGGCGAGCATCACGCCGTAGAGCCGCATCTGCGCCGCCTCGCGCAGGTAGTCGAGCTCCTCGCGCAGCCGCTCGGCCAGCTCCTCGTACACCTCGTCGTGCTGGATCGCGTTGTCGAGGCGCTTGTAGAGCCCCATCGCCAGGCGGAGCTGGCGCAGATCCGCCTCCACCACGCTCGGCATGTCCGGGTATTGCAGCTTGCAGGCGACGAGCCGCCCGTCGGGCAGGGTGGCGTTGGTGATCAGCAGGTCGAGCATGGGGATGTGCAGGTCAGCCTGCCAGGTCGTCGAGGATGGGGCAGTCGGGCCGGCCGTCGCCATGGCAGCACTGCACCAGCGCCTGCAGCGTGCGCTGCATGGCCTGCATGGCGGCGATGCGCTCGCTCAGGCTGGCGATGTGCTGCTCTGCGATCTGCTTGACCTGGCTGCTGGCGCGCTGCTTGTCCTGCCACAGGGCCAGCAGTTCGGCGATTTCCTCCATCGAGAAGCCCAGGTCGCGGCTGCGGCGGATGAAGTGCAGGGTGTGCAGGTCGGCCTCGGTGTACTGGCGGTAGCCGCTGTCGGTGCGCGCCACGGGGGGCAGCAGGCCGAGCGATTCGTAGTGGCGCACCATGCGCGGCGAGATGCCGGCGCTGCGCGCGGCCTCGCCGATGGCCAGCGGCGCAGCGTGTGGCCTGCGCGTGCGGGCGGGGGCAGCTTTCATGGCGCCACCGTATAGCCTTCCTCGGCAATGGCCGCCGCCAGTACGGCGCGCGGCACGCTGGTGTTGGCCACTTCGACGCGACCGGCGTTGCGGTCGATAGCGACCGTGGCGGCTGGGTCGGCGGCGCGCACGGCCTGGGTGACAGCGCGTTCGCAGTGGCCACAGGTCATGCCCTGCACGTTGAAAAGTTCGGTGGTCGGGGTGTTCATGGCGCGTCCTTGGTGGGAATGAAAAGAAACAAATACCAGCTTAAGCCTTGACACGGTGTGAAGGTCAAGCCGGCGGCGCATCGCGCGCCGTCGGTCGTCCGGTGCTTGACATTGCCATGATGTCATTGTTTAGAGTGCCTTCCATGACTGCGAACACGCCCCCGATTCCCCCCTCCGCCACCGAACCGCTGAGCGCGCTTGACCTGGGCATCGGCGGCATGACCTGCGCCAGCTGCGTGGCGCGCGTGGAGCGCGCCCTGGCCAAGGTGCCGGGCGTGCGGGAGGCCACGGTGAACCTGGCCACCGAGTCGGCCCGCGTGGCTTGGGCGCCGGGTGCTGCCCCCGACGCCGCCGCCATGGACGCGCTGTTGCGCCGCGCGGTGCGCAATGCCGGCTACGAGCCGCGCGCCGCGGGGGCGGCCCTCGAGCAGGAAGACCTGTCGCCCTGGGCGGGATTCCTGCCGGTGGGCATTGGATTGCTGCTGTCGGCGCCCCTGGTGGTGCCCATGCTTGGCGACCTGTTGGGCCAGCACTGGATGCTGCCGCCCTGGGTGCAGTTCCTGCTGGCCACGCCCGTGCAGTTCATCCTGGGCGCGCGTTTCTACAAGGCGGGCTGGCACGCGCTCAAGGCGCTGACCGGCAACATGGACCTGCTGGTGGCCGTGGGCACGAGCGCGGGCTACGGGCTGTCGCTGTGGCTGTGGTGGACGGCGCCTGCGGGCCACGTGCCGCACCTGTACTTCGAGGCCTCGGCCGTGGTCGTCACGCTGGTGCTGCTGGGCAAGTGGCTGGAGGCGCGTGCCAAGCGCCAGACCACGGCGGCGATCCGCGCGCTGCACGCGCTGCGGCCCGACGTGGTGCACCTGCTGGGGCCCGACGGCGAGGTGGACGTGCCCGTGGCCGAGGTGCTCACGGGCGACCGCCTGGTGGTGCGCCCCGGCGAGCGCATCCCGGTGGACGGCACGGTGCACGAGGGCGAGACGCAGGTGGACGAATCCATGCTCACCGGCGAGCCGCTGCCGGTGGCGCGCGGCGCGGGCGCGCCGCTCACGGGCGGCTCCATCAATGGCGAGGGCCGCATCGTGATGGCGGTGACGGCCGTGGGCTCGGAGACGGTGCTCTCCCGCATCATCCGCCTGGTGGAGGACGCCCAGGCCGCCAAGGCGCCCATCCAGCGCCTGGTGGACCAGGTCTCGGCCGTGTTCGTGCCGGTGGTGCTGGTGATTGCCCTGGTCACGCTGCTCGGCTGGCTGTGGGCCGGTGCAGGCGTGGAGACGGCGCTGATCCACGCCGTGGCGGTGCTGGTGATTGCCTGCCCCTGTGCGCTGGGCCTGGCGACTCCGGCGGCCATCATGGCCGGCACGGGCGTGGCGGCGAAGCACGGCATTCTGATCAAGGACGCCGAGGCGCTGGAGCTGGCGCACAAGGTGGACACGGTGGCCTTCGACAAGACCGGCACGCTGACCGTGGGCCAGCCGCGCATGACCGCGTTCGAGGTGGCGGCAGGGCAGGACGCGGCTGCGGTGCTGGCCGCCGTGGCGGCGGTGCAAAGCGGCAGCGAACACCCGCTGGGCCGGGCCGTGGTGCGCGCCGCACGCGAGCGCGGCCTGGCCGTGCAGCCGCCGGACGCTGTGCGCGCCGTGCCGGGCCGCGGTACCGAGGGCGAAGTGCAGGGCCAGAGTTACCTGGTGGGGAGCCTGCGCTGGATGCAGGAGCTGGGGGTGGATCTGGGCCCCCTGGCCGCCCGTTCGCAGGCGCTGCAGGACGAAGGCGCCACCGTCTCCGCCGTGGCGCAGCGTACCGGGCAGGGGCTGCGGCTGCAGGGGCTGCTGGCCTTTGGCGACGAGCCCAAGCCCGGCGCGGTCGAGGCGCTGGCGCTGCTTGCGGCGCGCGGCATCCGCACGGTGATGATCTCGGGCGACAACCGGGGCGCGGCCGAGGCCATGGGCCGGCGCCTGGGGCTTGATCCTGCAGCGGGCGAGGTCATGGCCGAGGTGCTGCCCGGGGACAAGGCGGCGCAGGTAGCGGGGCTGCAGGCGGGTGGGCATACCGTCGCCATGGTGGGGGACGGAGTCAATGACGCGCCGGCCCTGGCCGCCGCCGACGTCGGCATGGCCATGGGCAACGGCACCGACGTCGCCATGCACGCCGCCGGCGTCACGCTGATGCGCGGTGAGCCGCGCCTGGTGGCGGCGGCGCTCGACATTTCGCACCGCACGGTGCTGAAGATCCGGCAGAACCTGTTCTGGGCCTTCATCTACAACGTGGCCGGCATCCCGCTGGCGGCGCTCGGTTACCTGAGCCCGGTGGTGGCGGGGGCGGCGATGGCGCTCAGTTCGGTGAGCGTGATGGCCAATGCCTTGCTGCTCAAGCGCTGGCGCGGCCCGCGCGGCTGATACGGCATTGCCGCAGGGCGCTTGCACCGCGCCGCGGCGAGAATCCGGCCATGCTGGTTCACCTCGCCTCCCGCCTGCTGAGCGCGCGCAGCGCCTTGCTGCGCGTGTTCCGCGTTTCCGACTGGCAGATCACCTTGCTCTGGGCGGTGGTGGCGGGCCTGGCGGGCGCGGCGGCCACCGAGGGTTTCCGGTTGCTGCTCGACGGCGTCTCCACGCTGGTTTTCGGCCCGCACACCGGCATGGTGGACATCGCGCGCAAGCTGCCGTGGTATGGGCGCATCGCGGCGCCCGCGCTGGGCGGCCTCGCGGCCGGCGCACTCCTGGTGCTGGCGCGGCGCTGGGCGCAGCAAAAGGCCACGTCGGACTACATGGAGGCCATCGTCGTGGGCGACGGGCGCATTCCAGTATTGCAGGCGCTGGTGCGCAGCGCCTCGTCGCTGCTGAGCATCGCCAGCGGCGGCTCCATCGGGCGCGAGGGCTCCATGGTGCAGTTGTCGGCGCTGGCGGCTTCGCTGCTCGGGCGCTTCCTGCGCTTTCCCGTCGAGCGGTTGCGCCTGCTGGTGGCCTGCGGCGCGGCCGCGGGCATTACGGCGGCGTACAACGCGCCGATCGCCGGGGCCTTTTTTGTCGCCGAGATCGTGCTCGGCAGCATCGCCATGGAGAGCCTGGGCCCGATCATGGTGGCCGCCGTGGTGGCCAACATCGCCATGCGCGCTTTTCCCGGTTACCGGCCGCCCTACGAGATGCCGCCGTTCGCCGACATCTCCGGCCCCGAGGTGCTGCTGTTTGCCCTGATGGGCGTGCTGCTGGGCGCGGCCGCCGCGCTGTTCCTGCACGGGCTGGCGGGCGGCAAGCGTTTGTTCGCGCGCCTGCCGGTGGCTCTGCCGCTGCGCCTCGCGCTGGGCGGGCTGGTGGTCGGGCTGATTTCCGTGGCCGTGCCCGAGGTCTGCGGCAACGGCTACAGCGTGGTCAACGGCGTGCTGCACGCTCCGGCCCCGTGGGGCATGCTGCTCGTGCTGCTGGCTGCCAAGGTGCTGGCGACGCTCGCCACGGCGGGATCGGGCGCGGTGGGCGGGGTGTTCACGCCGGCCTTGTTCGTCGGTTGCCTGGTGGGCAGCCTGTTCGGCCACGGCGTTCAGGCGCTGTGGCCGGCGGCCACCTCGGACCCTTCGGCCTACGCCATGGTGGGTATGGGGGCGTTCCTGGCCGCCGCCTCGCAGGCGCCGCTGATGGCGGTGCTGATGATCTTCGAGATGACGCTCAGCTACGAGGTGATGCTGCCGCTGATGGCGGCCAGCGTGGTGGCCTACTTCGTCGCGCGCTCGGTGCAGGGCGGCTCGATGTACGAGATCACGGTGCAGCGGCGCCAGGCGCACGACGCGCGCATGCGCCTGCGCGGCCTGGAGATGCGCGATCTGGTGGAGCCCGCGCACACCGTGGTGCCGCCCGACGCCGACCTGGCGGCCATGAGCCGCCTGTTCCTGCAATACCCCGTAAAGTACCTGTACGTGACGGATGCCGCGCAGCACTTCCTCGGCGTGGTGCCGCTTACCGCGCTGAGCGCGGCGGTCGAGGCCGAAAAGCGCCGCCAGGCGGCCGAGGGCGCTGGCGCCGAGCTGCCGGGCGCCGAGCCGGGCCCGCTGGCCGGCCAGTGCGCCGCCGACCTCGTGCGCGCCGACATCGCGCCGCTCGAGGCGGACATGGAGCTCGGCGCGGCGCTGCAGCGCTTCTTGCAGCACCGGGGCGAGCGCCTGCCGGTGGTGGAAAGCGCCGGGCGGCCGGTGCTGCTGGGGGTGGTGTCGAAAAGCGCGCTGCTCGCGACCTATGTGCGCCTGAGCGACCAGAATCCCATGGCGTGAAAGCGCATTGCGCCTCTCGGCGCAGGGGACGTGCGGGATGCGGCCCCGCGGGAAAATCCCTGTGGACTGGGTGGGTTCTGGCACACTTGCAACAAGTTGTGTGTCGATTGGATAGGAGAAAAAAACAATGTCGGTTTTTGATCTGATGCGCCGGTTCACCATTCGCACCCGCATGCTGGGGGCCATCGCCGTGGTGCTCGGCCTCCTCGGCCTGTTGGGCGGCGCCGGCATGCTGGGCATGTTCCGCATCCATGCCATGAGCGAGAACTTCATGGCCCACTCCTTCTCCGAGACAGGCTACATGGCCGAGTTGCGCGGCGAGATGGGCGCCATCCGCCAGCACGAGAAGGACATGATCATCGGCTACGAGCAGCCCGAAGCCGTGAAAGCGGCGCACGCCAAGTGGCTGGCCAGCCTGGACAAGGCCAAGCTGATCGCCGCCAAGTTCCTGCAGGGCGAGGACGACGCCGACAACCCCGTGGTGCGCAACATCGTCGCCAAGCTGGACGCTTACCGCGAGCAGTTCGCGCACGTGGCGCGCCAGCTGGAAGCCAGCGGCTACGACACCGCCACCATCGCCAACCGCATGAGCGCCAAGGCGGTGGCCGAGTTCGATCAGGCCGACAAGTTCCTGGGCGAACTCAACAGCGTGCTGCATGGCGAGGTGCAGCGGACGGTACAGATGCAGGGCCAGGTGGCGAGCCAGACCAAGTGGCTGTTCGTGCTGGCGGTCTTGATCACCGTGCTGGTGGTGGTACCGACCACGTTGTTGAACATGAACTCCATCTGCCATCCCTTGGAAGACGCGCGCAAGATGGCGCAGGCGATCGCCGGGGGCGACCTGTCGCAGCCCATCGCGGCCGAAGGCCGGGACGAGGTTGCCGACCTGCAGCGCGCGCTGCGCGACATGCAGCAGGGCCTGGGCGCGCTGGTGGCGCAGGTGCGCGATGCGAGCGGCAGCATCGCCACCGCCAGCCAGGAAATCGCCACCGGCAACCAGGACCTCTCGCAGCGCACCGAGCAGACGGCGAGCAACGCGCAGGTGGCGGTGGCCTCGCTGTCGCAGCTCACGGCCACCGTGCAGCAGACGGCGTCGTCCTCGCAGACGGCGAACCAGCTGGCGGCGTCGGCCTCGCAGATGGCGACGCGCGGCGGGGGTGTGGTGCAGCAGGCCGTGACCAGCATGCACGAGATCTCCACCTCCAGCCGCAAGATCGGCGACATCATCGGCCTGATCGACTCGATCGCCTTTCAGACCAACATCCTGGCGCTCAACGCGGCGGTGGAAGCGGCCCGCGCGGGCGAGCAGGGCCGGGGCTTTGCCGTGGTCGCCAGCGAGGTGCGCAGCCTCGCCCAGCGCTCGGCGGCGGCGGCGAGCGAAATCAAGACCTTGATCGGCAGCAGCGTGCAGGCCGTGGACGGCGGCGTGCGCCATGTCGAGGACGCGGGCTCGGCGATGCAGGAGATCGTCGCCAGCGTGCAGCGCCTGGGCGACATCATTGGCGAGATTTCCGCCGCCGCGCGCGAGCAGGCGACCGGCATTGGCGAGGCCAACCAGTCGGTGTGCGAGATCGACCGCATGACGCAGCAGAATGCCGCGCTGGTGGAGGAATCGGCCGCCGCCGCCGACTCGCTGCGCGACCAGGCCGGGCGCCTCTCGCAGGTGGTGCAGCAATTCCGCCTGGCCGGGGCGGCCGACGCGCCCATGCTGCGCCACGCCGCGCCTGTTCGCCTGGCCTGAGCCCCTGGCCCCCATGGTTCCGCCCAGCCTGCGCATCATCCAGGAGGAGCACGTGGCCCTGGCGGGCGTGCTCAAGGCGCTGCGCCAGATGGAGCACCAGGGCCCGGGCGACGCACCGCAGCCATTCTTCGACGCCATGCGGGCGATGCTGTTCTACATCGACGAATTCCCCGAGCGCCAGCACCACCCGAAGGAAAGCCAGTGGCTGTTTCCCCGGGTGGCGGCGCGCTCGGAGGAGGCGGCGCGCGCCATTGAGCAGCTCGACCGCGACCACGAAAGCGGCGAGGCGGCGGTGCGCGAGCTCCAGCACCTGCTGCTCGCCTGGGAGCTGCTCGGCGAGCCGCGCCGCGCGGCCTTCGCCGGGGCGCTGATGCGCTACAACGATTTCTACCTGGCGCACATGCGGGTGGAGGACGCCGTCGTGCTGCCGGCCGCGCTGGCCGAGCTCGGCGCCGACGACTGGCACGCCATCGACCAGGCCTTCGCCACCAACGACCTGCTGCTCACGCCCGGCGTGCCGCGCGACCCGGCGTTCGAGCGGCTCTATGCGGCCATCCGGCACGCCCTGCCGGCGCCCGCGCCCTGAACCCTGCTCAGGCCGGCAGCGTCGGGTAGTCGGTGTAGCCCTCGGCGCCGCCGCCGTAGAACGTGGCGCGGTCGGGGGTATTGAGCGGCGCGCCCTGGCGCAGGCGCGCCACCAGGTCGGGGTTGGCGATGTAGGGCCGGCCGAAGGCAACGATGTCCGCGCCGGCGTCGAGCGCGGCCTGCGCGCCGGCCTTGTCCGTATAGCCGTTGTTGAGCATCCACGCGCCCTGGCCGCCGTGCTTGCGGTACAGCGCGTGCAGGGAGGTGTAGTCGAACGGCCGGCCTTCCACCTCGCGCGGGCCGCCCGTGGCGCCGACGATCAGGTGGATGTAGGCCAGGCCCAGCGGGGCGAGCTGGTGTACCAGGTAGTCGAAGGTCTGCTGCGGGTGTTCGTCGGAAATGTCGTTCGCCGGGGTTACCGGCGAGAGGCGCAGGCCGGTGCGTTCGCCGCCGATCTCGTCGGCCACGCCGCGCACCACTTCGAGCATCAGCCGGGCACGGTTCTTCACGTTGCCGCCGTAGTCGTCGCTGCGCTGGTTGGCGCCGGTCTTCAGGAACTGGTCGAGCAGGTAGCCGTTGGCGCCGTGGATTTCCACACCGTCGAAGCCGCAGGCGATGGCGTTGCGCGCGGCGCGCTGGTAGTCGCGCACGATGCCGGGCAGCTCGGCGGCGTCCAGGGCGCGCGGCTCCGAGGTCGGCACGAATTCCGGCTTGCCGGTGCGGATCAGCACGGTCTTGGTGTTGGCGCGGATGGCCGAGGGCGCCACGGGCGCGGCGTTGTCCGGTTGCAGCTCGACGTGCGAAACGCGGCCCACATGCCACAGCTGCACCACGATGCGCCCGCCCGCCTTGTGCACGCTGTCGGTGACGCGGCGCCAGCCGTCGAGCTGCTCCGTGCTGTAGAGGCCGGGCACATCGGCATAGCCCTGGGCCTGGGGGCTGATGGCGGTGGCCTCGGTGACGATCAGGCCGGCGCTGGCGCGCTGCGTGTAGTACTCGGCCATGAGCGGTGTGGGCACGGCGCCGGGCGCGCGGTTGCGCGTCAGCGGCGCCATGGCGATGCGGTTGGCCAGGTGCAGCGCGCCGGCGGTGAGGGGTTCGAACAAGGTGGGCATGGCAGCTTCCAATCGGGCGGCGAACAGGTGCACAGGGTAGCGCGCTTGCGCCGCTTCGGCGGTGCGGCGATCGGTGTACGGGGGCATTTCACGGCGAAAAATAATGGCCAAATTGGTCTCCAGCGCTTATTGGACGGACGTTAATAGCTATCGTTATGAAAGTAACCGAGGCGACGCCCCTGTGCCGGCCTGGCCGCCGCGCGCCGGCACAATCGGGGCTCCATGCCCGAATCTTTTCCCCGCCCCGACCGCGCCGCGCTGCCCACACTGGCCCTCGCCGTGGCACTCTCGCTCGGCGCTGCGGTGTCGCTCGGCCTGACACGCTTTTCCTACGCCCTGCTGCTGCCGCCGATGCGCGCCGACCTGGGTTGGTCCTACCTGCTGGCAGGCGGCATGAACACGGCCAATGCCGTTGGCTACCTGGTGGGCGCGCTGGCCATGCCGCTGCTGCTGCGCCGCCACGCGCCGGCCACCAGCCTGCTGGTGGGCACGGCGCTGGCCACGCTGCTGATGGCGGCGTGCGGCTTCCTGCTGGGGGCTCCGGCCCTGCTGCTGCAGCGCCTGCTGGCCGGGATCGCCAGCGCCGTGGTGTTCGTGGCCGGCGGCCTGATGGCGGCGCGCCTGGGCGCGCTGGACCCGCGCCGCAGCGGCCTCTTGCTGGGCGTGTACTACGGCGGCGTGGGCTGGGGCATCGCCGCCTCGGCCCTGCTGGTGCCGCTGGTACTGGCCCATGCGCCTGGGCTGCACAACTGGGCCTGGGCCTGGTGGCTGCTGGCCCTGGTGTGCGCCGGGTGCACGGCCGCGCTGGCCTGGCCGGCGCGCGTCCTGCAGCGCGTGGACGCCCAGGGCGGGGTTTCCCCCGCCGCGGCGGGCACGGCCGGCGCCCCGACGGCGCCCGTGCCGCTGCGCGCGCTCGCGCCGGCGCTGGCCGGCTACGCCATGTTCGGCGTGGGCTACATCGGCTACATGACCTTCGTCATCGCCCTGTTGCAGGAGCAGGGCCTGGGCGTGGCCGGCGTCACCGCGTTCTACACGCTGCTCGGCCTGGCGGTGGTGGCCTCGGCGCGCGTCTGGGCCGGGCTGCTCGAGCGCAGCAAGGGCGGCGGGGCGCTGGCGCTGCTCAACGCCCTGCTGGGCGTGGCCACGGTGTTGCCGGCGCTGACCTCGGCCTGGCCGGTGGTGCTGGCCTCGGGCCTGCTGTTCGGCGGGGTGTTCCTGTCGCTGGTCGCCTCGACCACGGCGCTGGTGCGGCACAACCTGCCGCCCGCGCAGTGGGCCGCAGGCATCAGCGCCTTCACCATCGTCTTCGCCATCGGGCAGATCCTCGGCCCGACGGTGGTCGGTGCCATCGCCGACGCTGCCGGTGGCCTGGCGCGCGGCCTGGTGTTCTCGGCCTGCGCGCTGTGGCTGGGCGCGCTGCTCGCCTGGCGGCAGCGGCCGCTGTAGGCCAGCTCTCGGCTTCGATTTTCCATAGCGCTAGCGCCATCCACTTTGCTAGAAACTGGCGCGAACCAGGCGAGGGACGCCGAGCAAGGGCCTGCGCCGGCCGCGCCGCCCCGCAGCGATGGCGTCGTCCCCCTGCCCGCGCAGCGAGAGCGGGGGCTGAGGGCCGCGGCTCCAAGCCTGCCTGCGCAGGCTTGGACGGCCTGAAGAGCTGCCGCCTCTGGGGGCTGCACCGAGGCGCGCAGCGCCTCAGCGGGGGGTCCTATTTCATCAGGCCTTCGGCCTTCATGGCGGCCTGCACGGCAGGGCGGGCGGCGACGCGCTCGCGGTAGGCCGCCAGGTTCGACAAGCCCGCCAGATCCACCTGCACGTGGGGCGCCCAGTTGGTCACGGTGAACAGGTAGCCGTCGGCCACGGTGAACTGTTCGCCCATCAGGTACTGCTTGCCGGCCAGCTCGCCGTCCACCCACTGCAGGCGCTCGCGCAGTTTGGCGCGCGCCATGGTTTTGTATTCCTCGGGCGTGGCCGGGTTGAACAGCGGCGAGAAGCCCTTGTGCACTTCGGTGCTGATGAAATTCAGCCAGCTCTGCAGCTGGTAGCGCGCCAGCGTGCCGTTGGCGGGGGCGAGGTGCTTGTCCGGCGCCTGGTCGGCGATGTACTGCACGATGGCCGGGCCTTCGCGCAGGCGCGTGCCGTCGTCCAGTTCCAGCAGCGGCACGTAGCCGAGCGGGTTGATGCCGTAGTAATCCGTGCCGTCCTGCAGCTTGTGGCTCTTGGTGCTGGCCAGCACCGAGGTGTGGGCCAGGCCCGATTCATGCAGGGCAATGTGGGGGGAGAGCGAGCAGGCGCCGGGGGAGTAATACAGTTTCATGAGCGGTTTCCTATGCGGGACAGATAGAGCGGAAGAAGCGCGGCCGGCCGGGTTGCCGGGCACACCGCGCATGCTATGCGCGGCGCGATAAGCCTGCTGGCTGTGTGTGCGCTTCCAGCTCCGTGAGCCAGGCCAGGGCGTGCGCCGGGCCGTCCCCGCACATGGCGGGGTCCGGGCGCAGGCTCGCGCACACGGCGGGGCGCTCGGGTTGGCCGAAGATGCGGCAGCGCTGCTGGGCGTCGAGCTGCACGCAGCGCACGCCGGCCGGCTTGCCCCCGGGCATGCCGGGGATGGGGCTGGAAATCGATGGCGCGGTGCAGCAGGCGCCGCAGTAGGGACGGCAGCTAGTCAAAATCAATAGCGCTCCACGCTTTACTCATAAGCGCGAGAGGCTTGTCGGGGCCGAGGTTCATGCGCTCGGACCGGCGAGGCGCTGGGTGGCCCACAGCACCTGATCGACCACGCCTTGCACGCCGGCGCGGTGCGCGGCCTCGGACAGCGCACCCTGTGCGTCGAACGCCTGGGCTGCGCCGGCGAGGGCGTAGCCGCGTGGCGCAAGCCAGCATTCCAGGTTGAGCAGCAGGGGGGCCAGGTGGCTTTGCGAGCGCAGGCCGCCGAGCCGGCCGTTGGACGCGCTGAGCATGCCCACCACCTTGCCGCGAAAGG
>JAANMV010002603.1_pt1 | contig 17199 bp, 21 predicted proteins | sample 7279661 | NCBI WGS metagenome assembly JAANMV01 (sample SAMN14094540, study PRJNA606508) | bioreactor metagenome | isolation source: A lab-scale SPAN reactor treating ammonium-rich wastewater day 121 | place: Ireland: Galway | collected 2017-05-16 | reverse complement strand
CGACGGACACCCCAGATCCCGCATCGAGGACCTCATGCCCTGGTGCTACGCCCAGACGTCAAGCCTCGCCGCATAGGGCCACGTCGTCGCGCTTACGTCAAGACCAAGCCCTTCGCCACGGCTTCGGGCGAAGGCCATGGGCCGTGGCTCGCCTGCGGCTGCGCCCGCACCACCCACCATGGCCTTCGGTCTGGACGGTCTCCCCCCTCTCTTCGCCAGAGGGGCAGTACGGTTGCATGCGCAACCGTCTCTGAAGAAGGAGAAAAAGACATGAAAGCAGATGTTTATCAGAAAGTGACCGACAAGATCATTGCCGATCTGGAGAAAGGCGAGCTGTCGTGGCTGAAGCCGTGGAACGCTGGAAACCTTGAAGGCAGGATCACCAAGCCACTACGGCACAACGGCATGCCCTACAACGGTATCAATGTGCTGATGCTTTGGGGCGCGAGCGTTGAGGCGGGTTATCTCTCCCCCTACTGGATGACCTTTAAACAGGCCAAGGAGCTTGGCGCGCACGTCAAAAAGGGCGAGCGCGGTAATTTGGTGGTCTATGCCAACACCATCACCAAGACCGAAGAGCAGGACGACGGCAGCGAGGAAGAGCGGAAAATCCCCTTCATGAAGGGATATAGCGTTTTCAATGCCGAACAAATCGAAGGCTTGCCCGAGCATTACTATGCCAAGCCCGAGCCCGTAATTGATCCCGCTTTACGGATCAGCCATGCGGAGGATTTTTTCGGAATCACAGGCGCAGATATCCGCCACGGCGGGAACAGCGCCCACTATAGCGGCGGCACGGATCACGTGCAGATGCCAGCATTCGAGACATTCCGAAGCCCAGAAGCCTACTACGCTACGCTCGCCCATGAGCTAACCCACTGGACGAAGCACAAGAGTCGCCTTGATCGTGACTTTGGCCGCAAGCGCTGGGGCGATGAAGGTTACGCCCGCGAAGAGCTGGTGGCCGAGCTGGGCGCGGCGTTCCTTTGCGCCGATCTGAAGTTGACGCCCGAGCCAGGCACCGATCATGCCGCCTACATCCAGAGTTGGCTGAAATTCTTGAAGGAAGACAAGCGCGCGATCTTTGCCGCCGCCGCACACGCGCAGCGCGCCGCGGATTTCCTGCATGGTCTGCAACCCCTCATCGAGAAAGAAGAACAGCCGGAAGGAGTCGCCGCGTAAGCGGCGACCTTCTAGGACTAGAAAATTTCGCGCCCGCCTGTCGGCGGGCGCATACCTTCGGGCATTTTAGCCCTCGGGGAAAAGGCCCGGCATCCAACGCTCCGCGTATTTTGCCGGGAAGGCTAGATGCAGCGGAGCGCGCGTGCTTTCGGAGCGAAGCGCTCCGGCCTTGAGCAGAGCCGATGTTATCCGGCGCGCGGCGCGCTCGCTTATGCCAAGCATGGAATCGACCTCGCCGCGCTCCAGCACGCCCTGATAGAGGATGGCTTTCAGAACCAGATCGGATTTCGGGGGCAGCTTTCCGGCGCGCATCTCTTCTTCGGCCCAGATCATGATCCGGTCGCGCAAACGATCCGCCTGCATCAGAGAGCCCATGAACTCGACCTGATCGATGCTGATACGTAGGAAAAATTCGGTGAAGGACGCCAGCGCCGCTTCGCTGAGCGTGCCGCGTCCATCCCTATCGCCGCGTCTGTCTCCATCGCAGGCTTGTAAGTGTGCTTTGTAGTCCGCCTCGCGACGCGCAAGGCCGCGCGCGACCGACCAAAGCCCCCGCGTATCAAGAGAATTCCGCAGCATGGCGTAGGACATCAGACGCGCCACGCGCCCATTGCCATCCATGAATGGGTGCACCCAAAGAAGGCGGTGATGCGCGCAGGCAGCGGCCAGGATGGACTCGATGCGGCCAGCGCGCGTGTAAGCCTGATGCAGTCGATCCAGAAAGCGCGGGACAGCGCCAGGGCTCGGCGGTATGTGCCGCCCGACCTGCACATAGCGCTCACGGAGCTGGCCAGGCACGACCGGGATGTTTTCATGCGTCTGTGGGTCTTCCACGAAGAGCAGTTCTTCTGGCAGCAATTCGCAGAAGCGGCGGTGAATCTCGATGATCGACGCCGGAGCAGTCGGCGGCTCTTTAAGTCCGCCATCATCAATCCATTTCTGGACGGTGATATGCGCCTTGGCTTCGAGCTGGAGGTCGCGCTTCTTGGGATCAGCGCTGTAGTCACCTGCAAGAGCGCGTTCGATATCAATGGGATGCGTGTTGTGACCTTCGATCAGATTCGAGTAGTAGCAGTTCATCGAGCGCACGAGATCGGCTAGCGCCGCCGCGATGGACTCCGGCAGGCTGGCGCGGAAGGCAGCGGATTTTTCGGCCAACTCCAGGGCAAGATCGCTCAAGCCAGCACGCTGCGGAGAGCCCTCGCTCACCATGAGGGGCTCGAAAAGACCTATACTTTCACCATCGTCGCGTGCCATGTTTGTCCTGCATTTTGGCCGGTTTATGTGCCGGATATTAAAGTTCACTTATCCTAACGATATCATAGTTTTATGATCTATGAAAGCATTCCGAAGTCCGGCAGTATGGCCGCTTCTTTGGCCGTTTTCATGGCCGGTTGTCAAGAAAGCGGCTGGCCGAACGGCCAGCCGCTAGACGGTTAGAGACCTGGCGCGCGCGTCGCCAGCTCATCTTCGATGTTGCGCATCGAGGCCAGCGCGTCGCGGCGCTCCTGGCTGCTGCGCGGGGCGTTCGCAAAGGCGTTGAAAGCCTCGACCAACAGGCCGTGCAGTTCTGCCGTGCTGCGGGATGCCGCTTCAAAGCGTGAGACGAGTTTCATCGCAATCCTCCTTTTGCTTCAAGGAGGCCCCGAACCACTCAGGGCCTTTCGGCCCCGCACAACCATCATCGGCCCATGGAAGGCCTGATGGTTCGGGAGGTGAACTTGATCCTGCAAAAAGGCGGATGCGCATGAAGCGCTTCGATATCGGTTTGAGGCGGTGAACTTCGGCAGTGCTGGCAGGACGAGTGGCCTATCAGCGAGGTCTGGCAGCAGCATTTGCGGACGCGTCCCCGTACATGACCATGAGCGGCGCGGGTCCTGTTCCAGGGTGGTCATCTCGAATGTGAGGTGACAAGCGGCGGCAGGTCCGGCTTGCGGCTGGCCGTCAGGTTGGCGGGTTTTCTCCCCCGTGCTGTTCGATCCCCTTCGTCTTCCGTGTCCGCTTGCAACAAGAGCCCCTAATCCCTGGCCGAAGCGGCTCAGCCTTCAATGCTCTGCCCGCGCCAAGAACCCGTGTTGAACATGAATCCTGATCCTTCGCTTCGGCCCTAGCGGGAGGGCACTAGCAAGCCAACCCGAAAGACAAGGAGATCACGATCATGGCACGCGAAAACACCAACCAGAACCTCCCCCTCAACGCGCCGGACTATCTGGCGTGGCACGTCACCCAGAAAGGCGAGAAGTCCTTCTGGAACAAGGTCGGAGCCGCATGGAAGTCAACGATGCGCCAGATAGTCCGCTGAAACATAACCCGAGATACTAGGCCTGTCGGTGAGTGAGACTCTGCACCAAACCTTACCGTTATTCGTGATGCAGTTCTGGCGGGTGAGGCGCGTTCCGTCAGGCAGGCCGATGAGGATGTTGTGGTCAAGGCCAGGGCCTTCGCGAAGCTTCAGGAGATCGTCTGGCCCCACGCCCTTGACCACTGCACCAGAACCGATCGCGCATCCGGTGGCGATCATGAGAGCGAGAAGAGCAGCAAAATGAGTTCGCATTGCGTGACCTGAATCGTTTTGCCATCACTACGACACCATCACGCTGAATGACAGCTGGCAGGTGCCGGGCGCGGATGAAAGGCTTGCAAAAGACCAGTCATCGAAGGCCCTTCCGTCCCATAGAGCAGCGATTCTGGTCAGGATTTCGCCGTGGCGCCAGTCAGCGGCAGCCTCGGAGAAATGCGGCCACGCAGCATGAGGTGCGTCCGACGAGCGGTTCTGGGCCAGGATTGTTCACACTCGCTACGAGGCTGAGCGGCAGCAGCCCCCTGGGTGGCGATCTACCCGCCATCATCGGGTGCTTCAGCGAGAGCACGCCGATAACGTAGGCTGTACTCCGTGTGCTCCCAGACCGCATCGGCAATATCTCCTCCCGTGTACTGGGCAGATGGATTTCCGGTAAGCTGACGTCTTTCTTCACGTTCGGCCAGCACCCTGATGACAACTTCTTGGATGTCGTTGTAGGAGAGCCGTTCCTCACCGGCGTGGATATGCTTCGCAAGGTGCTCCGCCAGCCGAAATGCGTCGTCAAGGATCGGTCCATGGTCGATGGAGCGTGTGCGCCCGGTCAGGATGAACTCGGCATCAACGTCGGTTGTTGCCGCGATTCGTCTCAACACTTCGGCGGGCACCTTGGCCGTTTCCTGCGTTTCGTAGGATATGTAAGTGCGCTTCGGGATGCCTAGCCGCTTCGCCATCTTTTCTTGGGAGATACCTTTAGGCCCGATCTGTTGCCTTACTTGCCTGAGGATAGCGCCGACCGGCGCGACAGGTGCGCGCTCACTCTGCACGTCTGGCGAATCAAAATCGGCGGTTATCCAATCGTCCCAGTCGAGATCGTCATCATCAAAGCTGAAATCCACGGCTGCTTCTGGCAGTTTCCCGTCCATCTCGCGACATCTCCCTGCAAAAGGTGCAAGTTTCTGCACTAAAATAAGGACCATTTTCCAAAGTCTTGACCAAAGCGAACCTTGCATGGTTTCCAGCCTACAGGAAAGGAGACCTGCCATGTCGAAAATTTTCGATCTGGGCCGCACCCCCGAGGAGTGGTCGGCAAAGCTTCGCCCGCGCGGTGTCGAGCTGTCGCCACGGACGCTAAGGTCCAAGGCGCGGGAACACGGACAGTATTTTTCCATCGGGCGCGCCATCTTCATCACCCCCGATCAGATGGATGAGATCCTGCTGCGGGAAGCCGACCGCACATCGCGCTTTGCAGAGCTTCAGCACAACAGCGGTCCGAAGGGGGGATGACATGCCGGCACCAACTACGACTCAGGCTGCAATCCGCCGGGCGCTGGAAGCGGCTAAAGATATCGGGCTGAACGTCGCTGGCTATACTGTGGCGAAAGACGGTACGATTTCAGTGACGTTAGCCGGGGCCGAAGCCGGGCAACATGCACGTCCTGCGCTCCGTCAGACCGCCCCGAAATCCTGGGCAACGAGGTAAACCGTGAGAGTGGACTTCCCCGGATTGTTGATCGAAAGCCATCGCAACGGCTCTCCTCGCTATCGCGTCCGCGTCGAGGGTCGGAAGCATGTTCGTATTCACCTTCCGGTCGGACCGGAGGACAAGGACTTTGCCCACTACTATCACGCTGCGCGAGCAGGCGAGAGATGGTCTCCGTCTGAGCCGAAGGCGGTCAAGGGCTCGATTGACTGGCTCTGCGCCGAATACCTGTCCTTTGTCGCGCGGATGGTCGAGGCCGGGCAGATGTCGCCCGCAACGCTGAAGCAGCGGCGCAGCGTCTTGCGCCGTCTCTGCGACTATTCGGGTGAGGGCAGCGTGCGCTATGGCGATTTCGACATGGATGCCCCCGCTGCCGCTTTCATCGAAATCCGGGATGCCTGGGCTACGCATCCGGGCGCTGCGGACAATCTCATCAAGACTGTTCGGGCGGTCTATACGTGGGCGCAGGAGCGCGAGTACATCAGGCACAATCCAGCGGCGGCGATAAAGGCCATCAACGCCAATCCTGCTGGTGGCGCCGTCCCCTGGTCCGTCGCCGAACTGAAGAAATTCCGCGAACATCATCCGAAGGGAACGGCAGCGCATCTTTGGCTGACGCTGCATGCCTTTACGGCGTGCAGGATTGGGGATGCGATCTGGCTGGGGCGCGCGCAGGAAGTGATGCGCGACGGGCAGCTCTGGCTGGACTGGCAACCCAGAAAACGTGGATCGGCCTTCGTTTCCATCCCGATGATGCCACCCCTGATCGCGGCAACTCGTGCAGCCAACGGCCCGGCATATCTTCTGAACGACAAGGGCAAGCCCTTCGCCAGCGTCGAGGCTCTACGCGTACGGGTCCAGCGTTGGTGCAGCGCGGCAGGGATACCGGATCGCTCGTCGCACGGCATCCGCAAAGCGGTGGGAGAGATGATGGCCCAGAATGGGTGCTCGCAGTATCAGGTCATGGCGGTCATGGCTCATACCCAGGCCAAGACCAGCGAAATCTACACCAAGGGTGCTGAACGACAAATTCTTGCGGCGGATGGCGTTAAGGTGCTGGCCGCGCTAGACTGGTGAGTGTCCCGCAGCATGGATTTGCGGGACACATATGGCAACAATCACTGAGGGAAATGAGGGAATGGGATTCCAGGGTCGCCCACCACTTCTTCCAGATCAGCGACTTGGGTGGTGAGCTCGCGGCTTGGGCATGATGCCGGCTGCGGCGCGCAAGGCAGCGGCCGGCCGGTGGGCCACAAGGCGCCCCCTGGCCTTGCCAGGACGCTTTTTCGGTCCCGAAAATGCGGCGCAAATCCCCTGCCGGCAGAAAATCCTGAAGCGGATTTGAACTTTTCTCACGGAACTGTATAGTATCGCCCACCGAAATCGGGGCGCATGCCCCATTCCACGCAACAGGGTCGCAATCGACCCGCGGAGGTGACCGGCGGCGCGCGTCGGTTGGTTTCGCCCCCTGCGCCGCGTCACGCGTGCGCGTTGAAAATCCGGAGATCATGTTTGATGGGCAAATTTCTTGCTTCGACTACGCTTGCCTTCGTGGCGCTGACCGTCCCCGCCTTTGCTGCGGATGAAGAATGCGGCAGCATCACCGTCGCCGAAATGAACTGGGCCTCGGCGGGGTTGGCGGCTTGGGTCGACAAGATCATTCTTGAAGAGGGCTATGGATGCGACGTGGGGCTGGTCGCGGGCGATACCATGCCGACCTTCGCCTCGATGAACGAAAAGGGCGAGCCGGACATGGCGCCCGAACTGTGGGTCAACGCGGTCAAGGAACCGCTGGACCAGGCGGTGGAAGAGGGGCGGATCGTCATCGCCTCGAAGATCCTGTCCGACGGCGGGGTCGAGGGCATCTGGGTGCCGACCTGGCTGGCCGAGGAACACGACATCCGCACGCTCAAGGACGCGCTGGAGCATCCCGAGCTGTTCCCCGGCGCCGAGGACGGCAGCAAGGGCGCCTGGTTCGGCTGCCCCTCGGGCTGGGCCTGCCAGGCGATCAACCGCAACCAGTTCGTCGGATCGGGCGCGGCGGAAAAGGGGTTCGAGCTGGTCGATTCCGGCTCGGCCGCGGCGCTGGACGGCTCGATCGCGCGGGCGGCGAACCGCAACGAAGGCTGGCTGGGCTATTACTGGGCGCCCACCGCCATCCTGGGCCAGCATGACATGACCCGGCTGGAGCTGGAGGCCGATTTCGACCGCGAGCGCTGGGACAGCTGCATGGTCAAGCCCGATTGCGCCGAGCCCGAGGTCACGGAATGGCCGGTCTCGGACGTCTATACCGCCGTGACCAGGGAATTCGCCGACAAGGCCGGCGTGGCCATGGACTATGTCGAGTCCCGCGCCTGGAGCAATGACACCGTCAACGAGATGCTGGCCTGGATGGTCGAGAACCAGGCCAGCAACGAGGACGCCGCCTATGAGTTCCTGGAACGGCACGAGGAGATCTGGACCCGCTGGGTGCCCGCCGAGGTCGCCGACAAGGTCAAGGCCGCCCTGTAACCCGCGCCTTCGCGCCTGACGGGCAAGGCCGCCGCCGCGGTCTTGCCCCTTTCCATTTCCAAAGGACGAACGACATGGACCTGATCCGTTTCCCGGAGATGAGCCGCGGGAGCCTGCGCGCGATGCGCCAGACCATCGACGGCGGCTTCCGGGACTTCACCCGCGCCTGGGGCGACACGCTGGAGGCGATCTTCGCGCCGCTGCAAGACCTGCTGACCCTGATCGAGAACCTGCTGATCCGCTCGCCCTGGATCCTGGTGCTGGCGGTGCTGGCGGCCGGGATCTGGCTGCTGAGCCGAAGCTGGAAGATCGCGCTGGGTTCGGTGCTGGCGCTGCTGGTGGTCGGCTATTTCGGCATGTGGGAGGACACGATGCGCACCATCGCCATGGTCGCGGTCTGCACCCTGATCGCCGTGGTGGTGGGCATTCCCATCGGCATCCTGATGGCGCAGTCGAACCGCATGAACGCCATGGTGACGCCGATCCTCGACATGATGCAGACCATGCCGAGCTTCGTCTACCTGATCCCGGTGGTGATGATCTTTGGCCTGGGCAAGGTGCCCGGCGTGATCGCGGTGGTGATCTATGCCATCCCGCCGGTGATCCGGCTGACCAACCTGGGCATCCGGCAGGTGGCGGCGGACGTGCTGGAGGCGGCCGAGGCCTTTGGCTCGTCGAGCTGGCAGAAGCTGCGTGACGTGCAACTGCCGCTGGCGCTGCCGACGATCATGGCGGGCGTCAACCAGACCATCATGATGAGCCTCGCGATGGTCGTCGTCGCCTCGATGATCGGGGTGCGGGGCCTGGGCCAGCCGGTGCTGCAGGCGATCAACCAGCAATATTTCACCATGGGGGTGATGAACGGCCTGGCCATCGTCGCCATCGCCATCATCATGGACCGCACCACGCAGGCCTATGGCAAGCGGCTGCAAAAGCACACGGAGGCCGGCAAATGACCGAGGCGGGCACGCATGACATCGAGATCCGCGACCTTTACAAGATCTTCGGCCCCGAGGCCGGCCGCCATGTCGAGGCGGTCAAGGCCGGGCTGACCAAGACCGAGCTGAACGACCGGCACAATCACGTCCTGGGCCTGCAGGACATCAACCTGACCATCCCGCATGGCCGGATCACGGTCATCATGGGGCTGTCGGGTTCGGGCAAGTCGACGCTGATCCGGCACATCAACGGGCTGATCCGGCCGACCGCGGGGCAGGTGCTCTATGACGGGCTGGACGTGGTGACGATGACGCCGGCGCAGCTGCGCGACTTCCGCCGGCAAAAGACGGCGATGGTGTTCCAGAAATTCGCGCTGCTGCCGCATCGCACCGTGCTGCGCAACGTGGCCTACGGGCTGGACATCCGCGGCATCGCCGAGGCCGAGGAGCGCGCCCGGCACTGGATCGGCCGCGTCGGCCTGCAGGGCTACGAGGAATATTATCCCCGCCAGCTTTCCGGCGGCATGCAGCAGCGCGTGGGCCTGGCGCGGGCCCTGGCCAACGATGCCGAGATCCTGCTGATGGACGAGGCGTTTTCGGCGCTGGACCCGCTGATCCGCATGGACATGCAGTCGATCCTGCTGGAATTGCAGCAGGAACTGCGCAAGACTATCATCTTCATCACCCATGACCTCGACGAGGCGCTGCGGCTGGGCGACAAGATCGCCATCCTGCGCGACGGCGCCATGGAGCAGGTGGGCGACGGGCAGGAGATCGTGCTGCGCCCCGCCAACGCCTATATCGCCGAATTCGTGCGCGAGGTGAATCGCGGCCGCATCATCGAGGCGCGCACCATCGCCGCGCCCGCCGCCGAGGGGCGCGAACTGCCCGGCTTTGCCGTCAAGGCGCGTTCGCGGCTGGACCTGGTCGCGCGCCGCATGACCAAGGCCGGCGTGTCCGAGGCGCAGGTCCGCGACGGCGACAGGCTGGTCGGGATCATCGACCTGCCCTCGATCCTGGAGGCGATGGTCAACCCGGCCGATGCGGCCAGCGACGACTGAGGCCCTGCGCCCCTGACCCAGGCCCGCGGCAGGGTGGAAATCCTGCCGCGGGTCTGGCCTGCTGCCCCACCTGCCGCGCCTCCCGTGTCGATTTTATATCAGATTTTAAGTCAGCATATAGCTTTCTGTAAAAGTCACCCCCGGCTTATCCAGATAAGTTCCGCCAATCTTGAGGGGAGAGAGCCTGCTTGCGAAGAGAGAAGGGGGAGACGACCATGCAAACGGCAACGAATGCAGAAGCGGGGCCGGTCCGGCCCGAGGACGAACGGCTGGGCCTTGCCGCCAATCTGGCCTATGGCATGCAGCATATCCTGACCATGTATGGCGGCATCGTGGCGGTGCCGCTGATCGTCGGCCAGGCCGCCGGCCTGTCGCCCGCCGACATCGGGCTGCTGATCACGGCATCCCTGTTCGCCGGCGGCGTCGCGACCATCCTGCAAACCATCGGCCTGCCATTCTTTGGCTGCCAGTTGCCGCTGGTGCAGGGGGTTTCCTTTGCCGGGGTGGCGACGATGATCGCCATCTCGGGGAATGGCGGCATACAGGCGATCTTCGGCGCGGTCATCGTCTCGTCGCTGCTGGGCCTGCTGATCACGCCGATATTCTCGCGCATCACCCGCTTCTTTCCGCCGCTGGTGGCGGGAATCGTGATCACCACCATCGGTCTGACGCTGATGCCGGTCGCGGGGTCCTGGGCGATGGGCGGCGACCGCAACGCGGCCGATTACGGCAGCCCGGCCAACATCCTGCTGGCGGGCCTGACGCTGGCCATCGTGCTGCTGCTCAGCAAGGTCGGCAATGCCGCCATATCCCGGCTGTCGATCCTGCTGGCGCTGGTGATCGGCACGGCCATCGCCTATGCGACCGGCATGACCGATTTTTCCCAGGTCGGGCAGGGGCCGGTCTTCGCGCTGCCGCAGATCTTTCATTTCGGCTATCCGACCTTCGGCGTCGCGGCCACCATCTCGATGTTCATCGTCATCCTCGTGACCCTGGTCGAGACCTCGGCGGATATTTTCGCCGTGGGCGAGATCGTCGAGACCAAGGTGGACGGGCGGCGGCTGGGCGACGGGCTACGCGCCGACATGCTGTCGAGCATGCTGGCGCCGGTCGTCGGCTCGTTCACGCAAAGCGCCTTTGCCCAGAACGTCGGCCTGGTGGCCGTGACCGGCGTCAAGAGCCGCTATGTCGTGGCGACGGGCGGGCTGATCCTGGTGGCGCTGGGGCTGTTCCCGGTCATGGGCCGGATCGTCGCGGCGATTCCCAGCCCGGTGCTTGGCGGTGCCGGCATCGTCCTGTTCGGGACGGTCGCGGCAAGCGGCATCCGCACCCTGTCCAAGGTCGATTACGCCAACAACATGAACCTGATCATCGTGGCGACCTCGATCGGCTTCGGCACCATCCCGATCGTGCTGCCGACCTTCTACCACCAGTTCCCGGCCTGGGTCGAGACGATCTTCCATTCGGGCATCAGCTCCTCGGCGCTGATGGCGATCACGCTGAACCTTCTGTTCAACCATTTCACGGCCGGCAATTCCGACCAGCCCTCGGTCTTCGGTGCCGCGGCGGAACGAACGATCCGCTACACCGACATCGCCCAGCTCGAGGACGGGGACTATTTCATGGACGGCCGGCTCTACGACGCGAATGGCAATGAGGTGCCGCTGGTCCGCCCGGCCAGCCACTGACTGCGAGGCGGGCCGCCTTGCCGGCGGCCTGCCTGAACCGCCGCCCCTTCGCGGCATGTTCCCGGCCACCCACGGGCGCGCGCCTGCATCGGGTGGGCGGCATCAGGCTAGCCGTGCAAGGGGATCAAAGGCAAAGGGGGCGATGGCAGCCCGTAGGGGAGTCGAACCCCTCTTTTCAGGTTGAAAACCTGACGTCCTAACCGATAGACGAACGGGCCATGCCTGCGCCTGCGCTTCGGCCGGCGACACGGCTGCTCTTAGGCCAGCTTCGGCGGCTGCGCAAGGGGCCGCGGCGCATTCCCCTGTGGGTAACTCGCGGCCGGCGTCGTCAGCCCTCGCGCACGCCGCGCATCAGCATCAGCGCGACCGCCGAGCAGACCAGCGTCGCCAGCACGATCGGCCGCGCCGTGCCGTCGTAAAGCAGCCCGACCGGCGCCGCGATCAGCACCGCCCCCAGCGTCGAAAGCGCGCCGACGACCGAGGCCGCCATCCCCGCCACATGGCCCATGCGCTGCAAGGCCATGGCGTTGAGGTTGCCGAAGGTCACGCCGGCCATGAAGAACACGCTGACCGCCCAGAAGAAGAAGGCCGGAAAGCGCAGCGCCTCGGGCAGCAGGTCGCAAAACACCAGCACCGTCATTGCGCCCGAGACTACGACCTGCATGGCATAGGCCCAGCCCACGATGCGCCGCATGCCCAGCCGCACGACATAGCGCGCGTTCAGCACCGTGCCGCTGCCCGACAGCAGGGCCATGGCGGCGAACCACAGCGGGAAGCTTTCGCCCTTGCCGTAGGTGTCGACGAAAAGCTGCTGGGCCGAACTCAGCAGCGCGAACATCTGCCCGAAGCCCAGCGTCATCACCACCGTCACCAGCTGCACCTGGCCGTTGCCCATCACCTCGCGCGCCGAGGCCGCCAGGCTGCGCAGGTTCAGCGGCCGGCGCGCGGCCTCGGGCAGGGTCTCGGGGCGGCGCAGGTTCAGCCACAGGCTGCCGATCAGCGCCAGCACCACGAAAGAGCCGAACACCCCGCGCCAGCCGACGAAATGGATCACCACCGCCCCGATCGACGGCGCCACCGCCGGCACCAGGATGAAGACCATCATCACGAAGCTGGTGATCCGCGCCATCTCGCGCCCCTGGTACAGGTCGCGCACCATGGCCAGCGCCACGATGCGCGGTGCGGCGGCGCCGATGCCCTGCACGAAACGCGCCGCCAGCAGCAGATCCAGCGAATCGGCAAAGATCGCCGCCACGGCGGCCAGCGCGTAAAGCGCGAAGCCGGCGGTGATGACCGGCTTGCGCCCCAGCGCGTCGGAAAGCGGCCCGCCGACCAGCAGGCCCAGCCCCAGCCCGCCGACGAAGGAGGTCAGCACAAGCTGCGCACGGTTGACGTTCTGGGGCGTCAGGGTGGCCGCGATCTCGGGCAGGGCCGGCAGCATGGAATCGATCGAAAAGGCGATGACGGCGAAGATCAGCGCCAGCATCGCGATGAACTCCGGCAGGGGCTGGCCGCGGGTCGGTTGGGGATTGGGCATGATGTCTTCCATCGGTGGACCTTCGGGGCGTAACCTCGCAAGCCCCGGGGTTCAACCCCTGCGGGCACCCCGCCTGATCCCGGCCCTTTCGCCTACAGGAAGCGGATTTCCCCCGTGGCGGTGCCGTGCATCGCGGCCACCACCACGATTTCGGCGGCATCGGCCATGTCCTTCAGCGTCGGGCTTTCCGCAAGGATCTTGGCCACGGTCAGTTCGGCATTCTTCTCGGCCACCTGCTGCACCAGCGCCTTGTCCTTCGAGGTGCGATTGGCCGGGGCGACCGCCGCGATGGCCGGTTCGATCCTCTGCAGCACATGCGTCAGATTGCCCAGTTCGACCTTGTCGATGGCGCCCTTGACCGCCCCGCAAGAGCTGTGCCCCAGCACCACGATGGCCTTCGAGCCCGAGACCTTGCAGGCAAATTCAAGGCTGCCGATGATGTCGGTGTTCACATAATTTCCGCGATGCGCGCGGTGAACAGGTCGCCGACCTTCTGGTCGAAGACCAGTTCCGGCGGCACGCGGCTGTCGATGCAGCCCACGACCGCGGCAACGGGATATTGCCTTTCCGAGGTTTCGCGCGCCATCGCGTTCAGGTCGCAATGCTGCACCGCCCCGGCGGCAAAGCGGGCATTGCCCTCTTTCAGCGCGGCGATGATATCGCGGGGGTCATGTCGGCCTGGCGCTCCTTCGTCGGCATGACGCAGGCGGTTTCTGCCATGCCCGCGCCGGCGGAGGCCGGCGTGAACGAAGCGGTGGTGCAAAGAAACATGCGGCGGTTCATCATGGGGTAACCGCCCGGTTGCGACCATCTGCCTGAGTTTGGGCGGATCGGCTATGGGACGTGCATAACGACGTCGTTAACGACGTCTCTTATGCGGGGTTGAGGATGCGTGGCGATGTCCTTGGGTTGGAGCGGCGGCGGTGGGATGACGAGGAGAAGCTCGCGATCGTGCTGTCGGTTGGCGCCGATGGTGCGACGGTCACGCAGGTCGCGCAGCGCCATGAGGTGACGCGCCAGCAGATCTACGCCTGGCGGCCCGAGCTGAAGAAGAAGGGGTTGCTGTTTCCGACCGCCGATACGCTGTTCCTGCCGATCTCGGCGCCTGAGCCGATGGAACCGGCTTTGCCGGAGGCGGGGCTGGCCAGTCCGACCGCACCCGATCCGCAGGTCGAGTTGGTTCTGACCAATGGCCGCTGCCTGCGCTTCGCGCCAGATCTGGAGCCTGCTGTTCTGGTGCGGCTGATCCGGGTGGTCGAGGCGGCATGATCGGCCCCGGAACCGGTGTCAGGGTCTATCTGGCCTGCGGCGTGACCGACATGCGCAAGGGGATCGAGGGGCTGGCGGCGCTGGCCCAGGATGTGCTGCGCCAGAACCCGACCTGCGGCGCGGTCTTCGCCTTCCGCGGCCGTCGCGGCGACAGGCTGAAGCTGCTCTATTGGGACGGCCAGGGCTTCTGCCTCTACTACAAGATCCTGGAACGGGGCCGCTTCCCTTGGCCCGGCAGTAGCGAAGGATCGATGCGCCTGACTTCGGCGCAGCTTGCCATGCTCTGGGAAGGAATTGATTGGCGCAGGCCGGATTGGGGCGCGCCGCCTGCGCGGGTCGGATGAACCGGAAGACGTTGTTTTTATGGCTGCTCGGACCGATCCGTGTCATCAGATCGCATGTCGAGCATGGCCGAACACCTGCCGGATGATCCTGCGCTTCTGAAGGCGCTGATTGCGGCCTTGCAGGCCGGGAATGCGCAGATATCGGCGACCCTGCGCGCCCCTGACCATCTGATCCAGACCCTGCGGGCGCGGATCGCCAAATTGCGCAAGCAGGTCTTCGGCCAGTCATCGGAGAAGATCGAACGCGAGATCGCACCGCTGGAACTGGCGCTGGAAGACCTCATGGTCGCGACAGCCGAAAGCAGCGCGGCCGCCGCCGAGGATACCCCGGAAGTCAAGACCATCGCCGAGCCCGATACAGAGGACCGCCCCACACGCCGCCGCCCGCGGGTCTCGGCGGATACGCCGCGCGAGCGTCAGGAACTCGACCCCGGCAGCTGCTGCCCCGATTGCGGCGGCGACCTACGACTGGTGGGCGAAGACACCAGCGAGATGCTGGATCTGGTTGCGGCGCAGCTGAAGGTCGTGCAGATCGCCCGGCTCAAGAAGTCCTGCCGCCGCTGCGAGCACAGGGTGCAACCGCCCGCGCCCAGCCGTCCGATCCCCGGCAGCACATGGCGGGCGCGGGGCTGCTTGCGCATGTGCTGGTCTCGAAGTTCGACGATCATCTTCCCTTGTATCGCCAGAACGAGATCTTCGCCCGCATGGGTGCGGACATCCCCGACAGCACTCTGGTCGACTGGTGCGGCCGGGCGATGCGGGTGCTGCAGCCGCTGATCGATCGCATCGAGATGTCGGTGATGGCCAGCGATCTGCTCCATGCCGATGACACCCCGATCCGGGTGCTCGACCGGTCCTTGCGCGACCGCGGCCTCGGCAAGGGGGTGAAGAAGGGTCGGATCTGGGCCTATGTCCGCGATCAGCGGCCCTGGTCCGGCTCAGCGCCACCCGGCGTGACCTGTCACTTCGCGCCGGACTGGAAGGAAGAGCATGTCCGCCATCACCTACGACGGTCCAGCGGCATGCCTCACAGGCAGATGGCTACAAGGGCTACGCCAAGCTCTACCTTCCCGAACCGGACGGCAGCTCGGCCCGCTTCCGCGAGGCCGCGTGCTGGGCGCATCTGCGACGGGACTTCCATGACGTCTGGCAATCCACCAAATCCGAGATCGCCCGCGCAGCCCTTGATCGGATCGGGGCGTTCTACGACATCGAGCGCGACATCACCGGTCAGACTGCCAAGGCGCGCCATGCGGCCCGCCAGACGCTGAGCAAGCCGCTGGTCGAAGCGTTCTTCGACTGGTCCGGGGTGCAGCTACGCCGGCTCCCCGGCAAGAGCGATCTCGAAGGCCTTCCGCTATGGCCTTAGCCGCCGCGCGGGCTTCAGCCTGTTCCTCGACGATGGCCGCGTTGCCATCGACAACAATCCGGCCGAGAGGGCCCTGCGGCCCATTGGAATCGGCAGGAAAAACTGGCTCTTCGCGGGTGCCGAAACCGGCGCCGAGACTCTCGCCCGCGCCATGACCCTGATCGAGACGGCCAAGATGAACGGCCTCGATCCGCAGGCCTATCTGGCCGACATCCTGGACCGCATCCACGACCACAAGATCAACCGGCTCGACGAACTGCTCCCCTGGAACTGGGCGCCACCGGCAGCACCGCGGGAGGCAGCCGCCTGATCATCGGCAAGCCGAGGCGGTAGAAACCGAGCGGTTACATCATAGGTTACTCCTCCCGTTGTGTTCATGGGTTCACAGCCCAAGGAGGTCGGGCGCGCAGACTGCACCGGACCAGACTGCACCGGACCAGACTGCGTTGCTTTGCAAAATTTTTCCTGAATGATCGCTTTTTGGCCAAAGAATCGGATTCGGCCTGGCGTCCATGTTGTCGCAGGGTGGTCATCGCCTCGGGAGAAACAGCACGCCCCCGCCCGTCGCTGGGCCGGTCCTGCTTGCCCGGCCGCTGCACTGCGGTCATGGCGGCTTGGCGCACAGGTCCATTGCGCCCGCCCGTCACAGAGCTATATCTGGCGCATGAGCGCGTCCCTGAACCTGATGAAACTCTGCGTCGGCTGCGACGATCCGGCCGAACTCGCCGCCTGGCAGAAGCACCGTTTCGGCGGCGGCCCGGCCCGCCATGTCACCCGCATGTGGCCCAAGCGCGAGGCCGAACTGCTGGACGGCGGCTCGATCTACTGGGTGTTCAAGGGCGTGATGCAGGCCCGCCAGCGCATCCTGGAGCTGCATGAGGTGCAGGGCGAGGACGGCATCCGCCGCTGCGCGCTGATCCTTGCCCCCGAGCTGGTGCGCGTCGCGGCCGTGCCGCGCCGTCCGTTCCAGGGCTGGCGTTATCTGCCCGGCGCCGAGACCCCGCCCGACCTGCCGGCAGGCCGCGGGGCCGAGCCGGACCTGCCCCCCGAAATCGCCAGGGCGCTGGCCGAGATGGGCCTGCGCTGAGCCCTCCGGGAAGGCCGCGCCGAAGGGCTGCAATGCGCTTTCCCTATGTGAGGTGGCAAATTTTCCCATGGCGGGGTGGAAAACCCTCTCGACAGGCGCGTCGGGCTTTCGCAGTCTCCAGGTCTCCAGGTCTCCAGGTCTCCAGGTCTCCAGGTCTCCAGGTCTCCAGGTCTCCAGGTCTCCAGGTCTCCAGGTCTCCAGGTCTCCAGGTC
>JAANMV010002600.1_pt1 | contig 17212 bp, 13 predicted proteins | sample 7279661 | NCBI WGS metagenome assembly JAANMV01 (sample SAMN14094540, study PRJNA606508) | bioreactor metagenome | isolation source: A lab-scale SPAN reactor treating ammonium-rich wastewater day 121 | place: Ireland: Galway | collected 2017-05-16 | reverse complement strand
CGTTTTGTCCTTTATTCATGCGGAGCGGCTCGGCACAAAAAAAATTTCGGGATTTCGAATTAAGTATTGACAATTCGAAATACGCGGTTATAATTACCCTGCCTGTTGGCAAATTTTCTCGGAGGTAACTTTTAGAATGAGGACTTCAAAAGGTTTTACGCTTATCGAGCTTATGATCGTCGTTGCGATCATCGGCATAATCGCGGCAATCGCGGTGCCCACGCTTATTTCGACGCGCAATGCGGCGATGAAGAGCTACGCCGAAGGCGTGCTTTCCACGGTCAGAAGTGCTCAGGCCGCTTACTATGCGAAGCAGGGCGAGTATGGCGACCTTGACACTCTTGCGACCGACGGTTTTCTTGACAGCCGCTTTACCGGCAACACCATTACGGATTTCGACGGCAGGGACGGAGTCGATCTTACGTTCACGAACGGCGATCAGACTTACGATTGCACACTCGACGTGCCTAACGTAGGCAGTTTCGACCTCGACGAAACCGGAGAGATTCAGTTTACGGCAGCGTAATCGCAAGAATCTATTTGACATTCCAAACGGAGCCCCCTTCGGGGGGCTCTTTTTTTTCGGCTCAATGTTATCTAGTTTGCGCCGGATTATTTTGCACGGCAGCGCCTGGGGTTTGTGTATTACGAAATAGCGGCGAGTTTAACGGACGGCGGCGGAGGTGTTTACATCCACCGGAATTGTACAAACAGAATGAGATAAACCCATTCCTTACCTCTTTTCGGGAGACGTAGGACGCGCATAATAAGTGGCGGAGTATTCCAAATTTCAGTTTTACGATTTGTCCATCAACTGAACGAATTCGTCGAAAAGATAGAGGTTATCACGCGGGCCGGGCGAGCCTTCCGGGTGATATTGCACCGTGAAAACCGGCAGTTCCTTGTGGCGGAAACCTTCCACGCTGCCGTCGTTCACGTTCACGTGGCTTAGCTCGATCGGGCTTTTTTCGCCGGGTTCGCGGACGGCATAGCCGTGGTTCTGAGAAGTTATATGCACCCTGCCCGACTTCAAATCCTTTACGGGATGGTTCGCTCCGCGATGGCCGAATTTCAATTTGTAGGTTTCAAGCCCGCAGCTTAATCCAACAAGCTGGTGGCCGAGGCAAATCCCCATCACCGGATATTTCGCCGAAAGTTCGAGAATCGTGTCTTTGAGATAGTGGATGCATGCCTGCGGATCGCCGGGGCCGTTGCTCAAAAACACGCCGTCCGGATTCCATTCGACAACATCCGCCGCCGAAGCCGTTGCCGGAAACACGCGGGCGGCGATTCCGCGCTCCGCCATCGCGCGAAGAATGCCGAATTTGATTCCGCAGTCGAACGCCGCGACTTTAAATCGCGGCTCGGCAGGGGTTTCCCAATCGTAGGGCTTTTCGCAAGTGACCGCGCCGACGAGGTCTTGTTCGGCAAGGTCGGGCCAATCCTGCGCGGCCTTCACGGCTTCGGACTCCGAAAGCTCGGTTGTAATGACGCAGTTCATCGCGCCGGCGGTGCGAAGCCGTTTCGTGATTACTCGCGTGTCGACGCCTTCGATGCCGAGTACGTTATCTTCGACGAGGCGCGCGGCGAGCGTTTTTTTCGCCATCCAGTTGTCTATGCCGTCGTGAAGCGTGCTGACGACGAGGCCGTTCGCCCAGATTTTACGCGACTGGTGGTCGTTTTCCGTCCAGCCGTAATTGCCGATAAGCGGAAACGTGAACGTGATTATTTCGCCGGCGTAGCTGGGGTCGGTGAGGATTTCCTGATAGCCCGTCATGCTCGTGTTGAAGACGAGCTCGCCGCCGATGGTGCCGCCGCCGCCGATTGCCCGGCCGGATAGAACCAGCCCGTCTGCAAGGGCGATGATTGAGGATGGCTTCGGCACGATTTTCTCCGCTAGACCTTGACCGCGATTTTATGCGCGCCGGAAACGAGCGGCGCGGCGATGCGAGCGGCCTTGCGGCAGGGCACGCTAAGGGGGATTTGTACGATTTTGCGCATAAACGCGGAGCGGCGAAGGATGCGCTCGCCGCCGCCGACTTGTGCGCCGGACGGGAAAAGGTATCCGAGCGCTTTCATCGCCGCGCGACCGCGGCTGAGCCCGCGGCTTTTGTCCGCAAGTCCGGCGCCCGCTGCGAGCGAGCCGATGTATAGCGCGAGGCGCGCTCCCGCACGGGAGGCGCGAGTCAAACCACGATTCATTGAACGCTCCGGCTGCAAAGTCGGGGAATTATATCCCGCCACGCCCAATCGCGCAAGCGCGCCGGCCCTTTCACAAGGTACGGCGCGTTTGTTTCGAATGCTAATGCCGCACGGGAAAAGCCGCGCGGCGATTTAGAACTGCCAATAGACGAGGTCGCCCGCGGGAAAGTCGTTCAGAATTTCCACATCTTCTTGAAACAGAATGCCTACTTCCTGATAGACGATTCTAGGTTCCGTGACGTCAATCGCCATATTCAGAGCGCTGCAACCTTGCCTTGCGGGGTCGAGCCGCTCGAAGTCCGACCAAGTCGATCCATTGAAAGTGAATTTTGTCAACTGGCTGTACAGCGGTGGATTATCTTCCAAATCCTGTATCTCGATAGTTGTACAAAAAATGAAGCCCTGCCCGGCTTTTGAAAAACCGATGGCGGGGTCCACGCCGGCAAATTTGACATAGATGGAGGGCGGAGTAACGGAGAAAAACGCTTCGCCTTGCTCGACGACGTCGCTTTGCCAATTGCCGAAAGCGTCCTTCCACGCCGATACGCCGTCGATAATTGGGATGCTGTAGCCCGGATAGACTTCGTACCAGCGGTCTCTGCCGATGGCGATGAATGGCTGATCAGTACCGGTATTGTAAGTGAGGAAAATCGGTTGAGTGGCGAGCCAGTCGCCGGGTATTTTCTCGATTACCCATTCCTCGTTTTCCCTTATGGCGTAGTGAGCGAGAGTGTCCCACTGCTGCTGCCACCAGTTGAAAAAGCCGTACGTATAGGCTACGCTCGGTTTGCCGTCCGGCGTGAACACGAAGCACGCACCCGGAGTGTTGGTCGTTCCGGGCGAGTTTTGAATAATTTCGGTCGTCCATGGCCCATCGGCAACGCGAAACGCGTATTTCAGTACTCCGCGGTTTGCGTCGAGGCCGGCGTGGTAAACGATGCCCAGAGTATCGCTGTCCGGGTCGTATTCCATATTGCTCGCAAGGCATTCGTGAATCGGACTGGTATCTCTGCTGATTGTGTCAACGGTGGTTTTCTGCCAATCTTGCGCTAGAGTATCGCCGGAATAAAGCTCGATTGCCTTCGTAGCGCGATTGAAAGCGCTAACTAAAATGACGTTGCCTGTAATTTCGATACTCGGATGGTCGAAGTATGCTCCGGAAGCAATCGTCTCGTGTATCCAGTCAAGCCCGTCGAAATAACAAACACTCAAGTTAAGAGCGTAACCTTCCGAATAGACGATTACCGGAGCATTGTCAATGGGAGTCAGAGCGATGTCGCTATCGGTTGAAGTCACGCCGGGGTATTTCTTGCCATCCGTAGGCACGGCAAACGGAAACACGCTGTCCATCGGGGTTGCCGTCAGAACTTTGGTATTCGTGTCGAAAGTGCCGCGCGGCGAGCGTACGCGCACGCCGAACGAATATTCGGTGCCGTTCGTCAGCCCGGTTATCGTGTGCTGGAAGCTTCCGGTGGCGGTTTCGTGATTCGCCGTGGCGAAGAACGAAGGCGGGTCGCCGGTGGCGCCGCTTTTATAGTCTCCTTCGAGCCAGTATATTTCATAGGTGACCGCGCCTTCGGGATGGAACGCGTTGCCCCAGCCGACGGTGACGGTAGTGTTGCCCGGCTTCGCCTCGCTTATTCCTTGGGTGGTTTGCCAGACCGGGGCGGTGTCATCGCCGCCGCCGCCGGGACTCGTCACAATCCAGTCGAGGCCGCCGGGATTAAACGGATGCGGCGAAAGCGCCGCCGTTTCGTTGAAGGGAAACGCGCTGTCGCGAGCGTGAACGCCGATGGAAATCACTTCGCCAATCGGAAGCCCGTCGGCCGCGGTTAGCGTGGCGGTGAGCGGAGATTCGGTTTGGCCGGTTACGTCGAGAATGACGAACCTGTTGTCAGCGCGCGCGCCGGGATAGTAAAGCTCGGTTCCGGTTTGCCAGTAGGCGGCGTATTTTACGGGCGGCGTGTCCGCGTCGGTCGCGACACCGAAAGTGATGTTTATTTCCGTGTTGTCGTTGTTGTAGGCGGAACTGATAATGCCGAAGCCTGTCTGCCAAACGGGGGGAGCCGTGTCGCCGCTCGGCCCGCCCTGAGTGGAAAACGGGCCGCCTTCGATGCCGTATTCGCCGCCGCCGTATGGGCGAATCCAAAACCGCAGGTTTTCGGCGTTATCGCCGCCGAACTCCGCGCTGGCGCCGTAGTCGAAGGTGTAGGTATAGCGCGGGCGAAGGCCGTCGCCGGAATAATCGCGGCTGATGGAATAAGGCGCGCCAGCATCGGTCAGGTTGGGAAGGTCGCCGACGATGACGTTGCTTCCGCCGGACTCGTCGAAATATCCCCATTTGACCGCGTACGCGGAAACTTCGTTAAGATAATTGAGCGCGATCGGAGTGACGTCGGAAATCCCCACTTCGCCGCTCGAGTCGCCGTCCACGACCGCGACCGGGTCTATGGCCGGGTCCATCGTCGTTGGAATCTGCAGATAGCGGATGGCGACCGGCGTGACGTCTGCGACTGCGACGTCCGTGCTCAAATCGTAGTCGCCCGCGTTCTTTTCGGTGAAAATAATCGTGACGCGCTTATTAACGGCGTCGTCGAGAACGCTCACGAAGTTAATGCGGTTTTCAACGTTCATCGGCGCCGCGCTTGCGTTTCTGGGCATCGTGAACGGCTTTTCTTCGAACGTAACGACGGCGATGCGGCCCGTGCCCGAAACGCCATCGCGTTCCTGCGGGTTCGGCAGCACCGCGCCCACCGGCACAAAGTCCGGAAGCGACGTTACGCCGAGAAAAATGGCTCCGGGCAAAAAGCCGCCCTGGTGAACCGAAGCGGGGGAAAATTTAGTATTGTCGTAATGAAGGTGGAGCAGCGCGCATTTGTAATTTACCGCATCCACCGCGTCGATGGCGACCTGCAGATTGCCCTTCTCGTCCTTTCCGAGAAAGCTTAGGACAAGTCTGCCGGATTGCGACGGATCAGGATAGCTTTCGGCGAATTCCTCGATAACGAATCCGAGCGCCTCCGGGCCGGATTTAAAATCGGACTGCACGAAGCCGGCGCCGGGGCCGAGGATGGATGTGGATTTCAAGCCTGCTGCGGGCGATTTACCGCAGGAAACCGCCGCGATTGCGGCGAAAAAAAGAACGATAACCGCAAATTGGACGGAAAAACCGCCCGATTTCGATAGTTTCAAACTCATAATACCTTCCCCCATGGAAGATTTCGGCTTGCGCCATTACATTATACCCAAATAATCGTATATGTTTTCAGCGAGCACTAAGTTCATTCTAGGGCTTATTGACTTGATTACGGGCGATTAGCTAAAATCCGGCATCATGAAAGCTACAACCTTGACATTGGTGTTGCCGCTTTTCGTGGCGGCGCTTTTGATAAATGCTTCAGCGGCGGAGAACTTGGTGCTGCCGAGAGGTGTGCCGTATCCGGAATTGCGAATCGTACTCGACCGATACGGAGTTCCGTCGATTAGCGCGGATTCGATGGAAGCCGCCTTTTTCGGGGCGGGATATATGCACGCCTATCACCGGCTGGTGCAGATCGAGTCCGTGCGCAGAATGGGCCGGGGCGAGCTTGCCGCCTTCGCTGGAAAGGAATATCTGCAAAGCGACAAAATGTTCAGAAAATACGCTTTGGAACGGGTGGCGGGCGAAAGCTTGAAGTTATATACGCAAGAGGAATATGCGTTAATTCAAGCTAATGTAGATGGAATTAACTTTTGCATCGAAAATATGGAAAGCCTGCCTGCCGCGTTTCAGGCGAACGGCGTACCCCGCCCGTGGACTCCTGAAGACTCGCTTATTTGCGGCCTAGTAATGAAGCGGATGTTAACAACAGATGCGGACTGGACGGTAAATTTCGAAAACCAAAAAAAGCTAATTAAACCGGCTCTTCTCGATTTGATCGGAGGCGTTTTTAACGAAAGCGTTGTTTCCCAAATCAAGCAGGAAGACCTGCCCGATTTTGCCATCGCGAAATCTACATTGCCTCAAACTGCAAAACTGCTTCCATCGGAAAACGAGTCGTTTGTGCGGGGCAGCAATTGCTTCGTGATTTCCGGCGCATTGACCGAGTCCGGAAAGCCCATTCTCGCAAGCGACCCGCACCTTGACGCCAAGTTTCCGTCCACGATGTACGAACTTCGTTATTCAGTGGGAGACTGGAAAGCGCGTGGAATGACGCTCGCCGGATTGCCGGTCATAGTCATCGGCGCAAACGAGCATTGCGTTTGGGGGAATACGGCGCTCTTGGGAGACATGGCGGATGCGATCCGTTACAAAGTTCGTGAATTGAAGGATGGACCAGGCGAGTACCTGACACGTGATGGTTGGAAAACATTCGAAATTGAAGAAGTGGTTTACGAGATTCTAGACTCCGGCGGTATCAAGCGTGAAACTGAGACAATTAGGCGAACGGAAGCGGGGCCTGTCTTTTTCTATGAAGGCAAAAGCGTTATCGTCCAAAGTTGGGTAGGACTTTTCCCGGACAAAGAAGGCACTGCATATATTGCGGTCGGCAAAGCCAAATCAGTTTTCGACATACAAAAAGCGGTAACCGATGTTTCGACCGCGATCAATTTTGTTTGCGCCGATTCGAGCGGCAATATTGCCTATTTCCCTTCCGGCAAATTCCCTGTCCGTTCCTATGATGGAGGAAAGACAGCCGACGGTGAAACGGCGGATTTGCCTTGGAAAAGATTCGTGACGGCAGCGGAATTGCCCGGAACTTTCAACCCTTCGTGCGGTTACATCGTTAGCGCGAACAACCAAGTTTATCCGGATGGTTTCGAGTTAAGCATTTACGGCTTAGAAAAAACCGATGCCGAGCGGCTACTTGGCGGCTTTCGCGCATTTGGCCATCGGGCACTTAGAATAGAAGAGCTTTTGCAGGAAATGACAGCGAACGGCAGAAAAATTTCACCTTCGGACGCCGGCAGGATTCAAGCCGATACTTATTCCAGATTGGGAAAGGGATTTCGGGATTTTGCCGTGGAGACACTCGCGTCCGCGCAATTCGAATTTGGCCCTCCCGAAAGCGGTCTTTCCGCCGCATACTATGCGCTTCAAAGTTGGGACGGCAGGTGCGACCTAGACAGCGTTGGGCCTTGCGTCGTGTTTTTAATGCTCAGGAAAACTATCGACAGAATTCTAAAGCCGCGCGGCTGGCCGACAATGTCCGACCGTTCGTGGAGCAAGGGGTTCGACTTTGGAAGGCGGCTTGGGGATCTGTGGGACGATCCGAAAACCGGCGAATTGGAAACCGCCGCCGACATTCTCTATTGGGCATTGGAGGAAAGCGCCGCACACCTTGAAAAGACGATTGGCACGCCAGAAAACTGGCTCTGGGGAGCGCTAAACATGCTGGATCATACGTCCGTAACTGGCAACCCGGCAAACGGCAAAGAAGGATACAGTGGAACCGGAGGGGCGCAGGATTCTCCGTGGCCTGGCGTATCAGTTTTGTCCGAATCCGGTCTGTTGATTGTCCAAAGCGCGCCGGCAATGAGGCTTATTGCAGTGCCAGGCGATTTGGAAAGCGGCTATTTTTCGGTAATTCCCGGTGGCCAAAGCGGCGACGCCGCAAGCGTCCACGCCCTCGATCAATTGGAGCTATTTTTGGCCGGCACCTATAAATAGAAGGAATTCCCTACTCGATATGAGCGTTGGCCTGAAATTGACTCGAATGCCCTAGACATTTCGAAATGTGCGGGCAGGCCGGATTACTTGAGAAATGGCTTGAACCGAACAAGACATTCTGCCGATTGCGACTAATGGCTTGAATCCCGGCGCGGGTGTGCTAAAATCTCGGTTCACTTTGGAGGTTTTTCGAATGGAGACGATAGTGCTTAACGCCGCACCGCGCACGGACACCGGCAGTCCGGAGTCGCGGCGGTTGCGCCGGGAGGGCGTTTTGCCCGGCAACATTTTCGGCAAGGGAATCGATGGCTCGATACCCGTGCAGTTCGACCGTCGCGAGGTCGAAGGCGTAATCACGAAGGCGGCTACGCAAATCGACGCGGACGGCAAGAACCCGCGCGAGGAAATCGATTTCGTGCTTAACTTCGAAGGCAAGGAATACCGGGCTTCGCTCGGAGAAATTCAGCGCGAAGTTATCTCCCGCCGCTTTTCGCACGTGGAATTCATCGTAAAGTAGGAGACCGCAAATGAGCGCCAACCAGGCCGTCGCGGAAAAAAACACGCTTCAATACGTAATGGAAGTTCTTTCCATGCTCGGCGGTCACACTTCGCCGATTCCGCACCTCGAAGAGGAAGTGTACAGGCTTCGCGACAACCAACGCTCGTACCGCATCGAAAACGTGGAGCCGGAACGCGACCACGGCAAGTTTTATACGTCCGAGCCCGACGGCGGCGTGCCAGGCGAAATAGCTTATTTCCTCGACACTCACCAGCGTACCCAGCTAATCGGCCATTTCATTACGCCGATTGGGCTTCAGGTTCCCGTCCACTACAGCATCGTGATGAGCCTTATCCTCGAAAGACGCAATCGCAATTTCAAGGTTTGGGGCGAGCCGCAACTTAGGCATCTCGTCATGTTGCCGTTTGCATTTTTGAACGAAGGCGTGAAGCTGCCGGACAGCGTGCCGGGCATCAAAATTGTGGATACGGAAATCGACCAGCCGGACTATACGCAGATTCGCGTTCAGTCCATTCAAGTCGCGTTTCATCAGATGAACGAAATGAAGCTGGAGCTTATCGGCAAATGGAAGGCAACTTCCGGCGCCGGCGCGGGCGAGTTTATGATTCACAACGGCACACATTTGGAAGACCCGAACGAAAGGCTCGACCCGCGAATAATCGGCTGGAGCAAGCAGGTTTACATGCCTTTCATCGGTTCCAAAGAAGCAAACCTGAAGCACCTCGAACTTGGCAGTTTCCAGCGCACGGCGATTTGCAGGCAGACGCTCGACGCCGACGATGGCGCGACGAAAAAGTATATGTGGTTCATCAAACTCCGCGAGCACGCTAGGCACGGCCCGGAATTCGGGCTCATCAAACCCGTGATTATCGCGGACACAGACGGCGAAGCGAGAGCGAAGGCCGAATGGATGACTTATATGCTGCTTCAGGAGCGCCAGCCCGCGACTTTCCCGGCGGAAGGCTGGGACAAACTTATTTTTCCGATTAAACTTTGCCGGACGTACCTTGACGGCATAGTACCGACGCACGAAACCATACGGTCGTTCTTCGACCGGACTTAAATGAGCGCTTTCGCAGGAGGATTTTATGGCTGAGAAAAATAACTGGAAGGAGCGGTGTAAATTTCCGCAATTCGTGAACTTCGACTTCGGCCCAATCGGCAAGGCGATGTCCACGAAGCAAAGCCCGAATACGGCCGCGGAGTTTCACTTTTGGCTTGGCGAAGGCGTGGAGAGCGTCGAGCTCGGCAACATCGTCGCGTGCGTCACGGACAACGGCCAGGTGACAATCGGCACCGTGGTCGAACTTCGCGCGATTATGGACATCGACAATTATCTTACGGACTATATCAGCCACGACTTCGGCAATCCGCTCATCGAGCCGCCGAGCGACATCGCGGAAATGAACATCGCCAAGGTGCTCGTCATCCGCAACACCGAAGACAAGGTTAAGCCGCTCGCCCGCGGCCAGGTGTTTTTCTCCACTCCGGAGGGAGTCGGCTGGGGACTCGGAATGGCCGACTACGTGGGCGAGGGACGCGGCGTGCCGATCGGCGTCATGGAAAACGGGGACGGAAGTTTCATTCCGATATTTCTCGACGACACTTTCCTCCTCGGCCCCGAAGGTTCGCATATGAATATGAGCGGTATTTCGGGTCTCGCGACCAAAACCTCGCTCGTCGAATTCCTTTTGAAGAGCATTCTCGACAAAATGATTAAAAGCGAGCAGCGGCGGATTAGCGCGGTGTTCTTCAACGTCAAGGGAAAGGACATGCTTTACCTGGACAAAGCGAATCCGATTTACGACGGCAGCCACGCGGACGACCCGTACATTAAGAAATGCTTGCGAATGTACGACGAACTCGGCGTAGAGCTTAAGCCGTTCGAGAACGTGCGCGTGTTCGCTCCCTACGACAAGCGCTACGAAGGCCACACGAAAAGCTTCAGGCGAGACGGCAAGGTCGAATATTTCATATGGGAACTCGGCCAAATCGTCGCGGACATCCCCGACTTGTTCGACCCGGAAGTTTGGGACGAGCCGGTTGAAGCCTGCTGGGTGGACATCGTGGAGCAAATCGAGCGCCAGCCGCTGCGCACTTACGACGAGCTTATGGCGTGGCTTCACGAGGAGCGCCGCTCGGTGGCAAACCAGCGCGTGACGCACTGGCGCGGCCATATCAAGGAAGTCTTTTACAAGACCCTCAAAAACCTCGACTCGCTGGCCGGACTTTACGAAGGACTTATATGCACGGGCGGCATCGACCCGGTGGACATTCCGCTAAACGACCTGCGCAACGGAAGCATTTTCGTCATAGACATACAGTCCATGAACGACCGCGGCCAAATGATGGTGTTCAACAAGATTCTCAAAAAGGTCTATAACATTCTCGTGGACAAAAACGAGAAGAAAGACTTCGACACCGCGATTTTCTTCATCGACGAGTTAAACAAATTCGCGCCGCGCGACCCGAACGCGAGGGCGCCTATCAAGCAGTCGCTAATCGAAATCGCGGCACGAGGCCGTTCGCTCGGCGTATCGCTTTTCGGCGTCGAGCAGTTCATGAGCCAGATCGACAGGCAGGTCGTGGACAACAGCTCGACGATTATTTACGGCCGCACGGGGCCGGCGGAGCTTATGACTGTCGAGTATGCGTGGCTGACAGAGGAAGTCAGAAACCGGCTGACGACGATTCCCAGAGGAACGTTTCTCTTGAAGCACGCGAAGTTCATCCAGCCGATTTTCGTCAAGTTCCCATACCCGACGTGCGTCCCCGGAGACCAGTACGACGAGCCGGAAGATTCGGTCGTCGAGCGCAAAGTGGGCGTGTTCGGATTCCAAAAGGCGGAGTAGCGGGAGACCTTTTTTAAGGGGATGTCGCGTTGGAGAACGATAACGTTTTTTGCCCCGTTTGCGGCAAGGAAAACGCCGCGACCGAGCGCGTCTGCAGAAACTGCGGAGTGAAAATAACGTCGCAGTATGAGCGCGCCACCATTGACCGTTCTGAAACAGCTGCCAAAATCTCCTCCAAAAACACGACAAACTATAAGTGGTTAATCTGGATACTGATTCCTATAATCTTATTTGTAGTTTACAATTTTTATGAAAGACGTCAATTTGAAATAATGTCGCTCGGATTGGGCGGCAGGGAAGGAGCTTTTGCTGTCACCGAACTTGGATCATTGCAAACTGCAGAGTGGGCGTACCATAAGAAGTACAAGAAATATGCGGACTTTGAAACTCTCGAAAAGGCAAGACTGGTCGCGTCGGTTTTCGGAAATGTTGTGAATAAAACGCGATACGAAACCAAAGACGCGGTATTCGATTTGAAATTGTTCGACGGCAATGCGGGCTATGAAATCACACTCAGAATGAAGAAAAACGGGAAGGTAATGACGGTAACGCACGAAAGCGAAAACGTTCTCGATGTAATAGCAAGACGCGCGGGCGTTTCAAAATAGAGCACGAACCCTCCACCTTCCAACTACAAACTAAATAAGCTACTTCTTCCGTTTCTTCTGTTGTTTAATTTGTTTTTGTTTGGTTTTTTTCGCGGCTTTGAGTTTCGCTTTTTCTTCTTTGGTTTTGCCGCCGCCTTTACTTACGCCGATGCCCGCGGAAAGCCCGCCCAAATCGCCCGGCATAATCGGCATCGTTCCGAGCGGGCCGCTGACCGGGCGCGAAGTGCCCCCGCGCGTGGCGCCAAGCAGCCCCCGCCCGCCGCCGCCGAACATTTTCATCATCTGCTGCATCTGTTCGAACTGCTGCAAAAATCCATTGACGTCTTCCACTTTCGTTCCGCTTCCCGCCGCGATTCTGCGCTTTCTTCCCGCGTCCAAAATCGCGGGATTCCGCCTTTCTTTTTTCGTCATGCTTTGCGCGATTGCCCTTACCGACTTCAGTTTTTCTTCGCCGGTGTCCACCATTTCGTCGGTGAGTTTTACGCCGGGAAGCATCGAAAGCACTTGCTTTATCGGGCCGAGTTTTTGCATTTGGGCGAGCGCGGCGAGAAAGTCGCCGACGTCGAACTTGCCTTTCGTGAAGCTTTCGCTCATTCGCTCGGCTTCGTCTTCGTCTAGTTCCCGCTCCGCTTTTTCGATTAACGACAAAACGTCGCCCATTCCGAGGATGCGCCCCGCCATACGGTCTGGCACGAAGGTTTCGAGCGCGTCAACCTTTTCGCCGACGCCGACGAATTTTATCGGGCGGCCGGTGACGCTCTTGACGCTTAGCGCCGCGCCGGCGCGCGCATCGCCGTCGAATTTCGTGACGATTAGGCCGGTCACGCCAACGCGCTCGTCGAATGTTTTCGCGACGTTCACGGCTTCCTGTCCGGTCATCGCGTCCACGACGAGATAGGTCTCGACCGGTTTCGTCGCGTCTTTGATTTCGCGCACTTCGCGCATCAATTCTTCGTCTATATGCAGGCGGCCCGCGCTGTCCATAATTAGGACTCGATAGCCGTCTTTGCGGGCGGTTTCGAGAGCCGCTTTCGCCGCATTGAAAGGCGTCATTTCGCGCGCCGTGAAAACGGGCACATCGATTTCGCCGCCGAGTATTTCGAGTTGATCGATTGCCGCCGGACGGCTCATGTCGAGCGCGGCGAGCATGGTTTTTACGCCTTTGCGTTTGAAATGCAGCGCCAGTTTGGCGGCGGACGTAGTCTTTCCGCTTCCCTGCAGACCGAGAAGAAGTATCGGGCTGAAGGCGGATTTGAGTTCGTCGGGGGGAGGCGCGTCCTTTCCGCCGAGCAATTCGACAAGTTCGTCCCGCACGACTTTCACGAGCATTTGCGCCGGGTCGAGGCTGGACAGAATGTGGGTGCCCGTCGCTTTTTCGCGTACGCGGTCGAGGAACTGGGTCGCGACGTTCAGATTGACGTCGGCCTCGATTAGCGCGATGCGGATTTCGCGCAGACCTTCTTCGATTTGCGCCGCGGACAAGCGTCCCGCGCCGCTCCACTTTTTAAACGTCTCGCCGAGACGGTCGGTGAGCCTTGAAAATATCGTCATGGGGCAGGCATTATAGCGCAGGCGGGCGAGTGGAGAGGGGGCGGCGTGGTTTATAATCGAACCGGCTTTATGAATAAATCCAGAATAATCGGACTCGACATTGGCGAGGCGAGAACGGGAGTGGCGGTTTCCATACCCGGCACTTCGTTTGCCGCGCCGCTGGGCACGGCGGTTGCGCGTACTGCGCCGGAAATCGCCGCGGAAATTAAAAGGCTTGTCGATTTCGCGATGAAAGAAGGAAGAATCGAAGGCGAAACGGTTTTTGCCTTGATTGTGGCGGGATTGCCGCTTGCGCAAGGCGGCGAAGATTCGCCAGCGAGTTTGAAGGTTAGAAAAATCGCGGAGGAAGTCGGCAGGGAGCTTTCGCTCGCCGTCCGTTTCGTTGACGAAAGATATACGACAAGAAAAATGCAAAGCGCGGACAGGGAGTCGGAAAGAAGCGCGAAGAAGGGGAAAGAGAATATCGACGCGAGGGCGGCGGCGGAAATTTTGGAATCCTACTTAAGCGCGAGCGGTTTTTCCGGCAGGGAGATTGAAAATGTCTAGCGCGAAAGTCCTGCGCCCCGCCGGAGGTTTCAGACCCGCGCTGGCGTTCACGTCGCCCGTCGAAATTTCGCCGGATGTTTTTTCCGAAAACGGGATTATCGCGGTCGTAATCGACGTCGATAACACAATTTCGCAATGGGAACTAAGAACCGTTCCGGAAGAGATTATGGCGTGGATATCGTCGCTGAAATCGGCGGGATTCGAGCTTGCGCATCTTTCGAACGGAACGGCGCGCAAACTGGCGGCGATTACCGAGCAGACCGGAATTCCGGTTATCCCCGGAAAAAAGCCGTTTTTGTCCAGCTTCGAGCGGTGCCGGGAGCGCTTCGGGTGTAAGCATTATCAAATTGCGATGGTGGGCGACCAGTGCGTAACGGACATTTGGCCCGCGAACAAGCTTGGCTGGCTTTCGATACTCGTCGAGCCGGTCAGCCCGAAGGATTTTTTGGGGACGCATTTTTACCGCGCGATGGAGCGCGCATTCGGCATGCGTTCTCCGGTTAACGCCCGGTAAGCCCGGCAGCAAAAAAGAAATCGAATCTGGTAGTATTTATCCCGATGGAAGCGGCGAGAGACCTTGTGCAAACCGTAACTGTGCCCGAAGCGCAGTTCTTGTTCGAGCGCGTGCTCGAAAGAGCGGTTGCGGTCAATCCCGCGATAAACGCGAAGCGCGTTGCGGACGCATACGACTATGCGCTTAGGGCGCACTACGGCAAATATCGCGACCTCGGCGAGCCGTACATACTGCATCCGGTCGAAGTGATGGAGATTTGCGCGCAGCTGAATATGGACGAAGATTCGCTCGTCACCGCTCTGCTGCACGACGTCGAAGAAGACACGACCTTTACGCTTAAAGACATCGAGCGAGTGTTCGGGAAAAACGTGAGGTCGATGGTCGATTCGCTTACCAAAATCAGCGATGCCAACTTTTTCGTCCGGCTGTGGAACCGCAAGGAAACGAAAAAGCAGGAAGAAACGCTTCGAAAGCTCTTTATCGCGATGGCGAAAGATCCGCGCGTAATCGTAATCAAGCTCGCGGACAGGCTGCACAACCTGCGCACGCAGGAGGGCCTGCCGAAAAAGAAAATTACGAGAAAGTGCAAGGAAACGCAGGATTTCTTCATCCCGCTCGCAAGAAGGCTGGGGCTGAGCTCTGTCTATCGGGAGATGGAGGATTGGTGTTTTTATTACCTCAATCCCAAGGAATGCAGGGACCTCGAAGAGCGCATAAAGGCGCCGATGGCGGAAGCGGAGGAAATCCTGCGCGCAATGCAGGAGGAACTTGAAAACGCGTTCTGGCAGGCGGCGATTCCGATTGCCGAAATACACAGCCGCAAAAAGCACCTTGCCAGCATTTACAACAAAATGAACGATAAGGAAGTGAGGCTGGACGAGCTTTACGACCTGCTCGCGATGCGCGTCGTCGTGGACGGCCCCGCACGGGTTTGCTATCAGGTTCTCGGCGAAGTGCATCTTAAATATCCGCCGATTATGCACCGCTTCAGGGATTTCATTGCGAGCCCGAAAACGAACGGATATCAAACGCTTCACACCACCGTGGTCGGGCCGCGCGGAAGGTTCGTGGAAATACAAATCCGAAACGTCGAAATGCACCGCCGGGCGCAATATGGAATCGCCAGCCATTGGATGTACAAGGAAAATCCGTCCGATTACGACTATCGCGAAGACGAAGAGTGGGTGGAGATAATAAAAATGCTCGAAGACGAGCATTACGACAGCCAGGAATTCATCGCACGCGCGCAGGCGGCGCTGCTCAAGGACGTCGTGCTCACGCTTACTCCGAAGGGGGAAGTAGTTTCGCTGCCGAAAGGCTCGACGCCAATCGATTTCGCGTACGCGATTCACACGGAACTTGGGCACGCAACCGGCGGGGCGAAAATAAACGGCCACAGGGCGCCGCTGTATCAACGGCTTGAAAACGGCGACGTAATCGAAGTTATCAAGCGGGAAACGGGAAATCCGGCGCCGGATCCGGAATGGCTGGAATGGGTGAAAAGCCCGCGCACGCTTTTGAAAATCCGCAAATGGTTTCGCGCTCAGCCGAAGAAAAAGCGCATCGAAATCGGGCGGGATTTGCTTCATCGCCAGATTCAGCGCAGGGGGCTTTATCCGCTGAACCTACTCGCGGCGGAAAAATTGGTATCAATTTTGCGGCTTCTCAAAGTGGGCTCGATTCACGATATATACGATCGGATCGCGCTTGGAGACCTTACGACGACCGAGGTATTGCACCATTTGAAACAAGTTCAGATGGAGCGCGCGCTGAAAATGGAATCCGAAACCGCTCTGGGCGAATTTCCCATCGAGGGCTCGCTTGTTGCCAGCGGAATTGAGCTAAAGGTTCTCGACACGCGCGGCAAGAGGACGAGGCAGAAAACTGAGCTCTCCGGATGCTGCCGTCCAATTCCCGGCGACGACATAAGCGGATATTTCGACCGCGAAAAGCGCACGATAATCGTTCACCGTTCCGACTGCCCGTCCCTAGATCTAGCGCCCGCCGGCATCGCCGTGGAAGGGTTGACTTGGGAAGCTGGAGGCGAGGATATGCATTATCCGGCGGCCGTGGAAATCATCAGCCTTAACCGGGCGGGCTTGATGTACGAAGTCCTCGGCATACTTGCAAGCAGCCAAATCAACCTTGTGGGCGGACATTTTCAGACGGCGTTTTCGACGTCCGCGGAACTCGACAAAGCAGTAAAACTTCAGATGCTGATTGAAGTGGCGAATACGGACGAGCTTGCGAAAGCGCTGGACGAAGTGAAAAGCATTCCCGACGTGATAATCGCAAGGCGCGTCGAGCGGCAGCTCAGACCGGAATATGCGGAACATCCGGACGCCGCGACGGATTTGCGGCCAGCCGAACATTCGGCGGGCAAGCCTGCGCCGAGAGACGCCGAAAGCGGACCGGTCAAGGATGGCGCGAAATGAGAGCCGTAATTCAGCGCGTAAGCCGTGCGGCGCTGTCGGCGGACGGCGAGCCTTACTCGAAAATCGCGAAGGGGCTGGTCGTGCTTGCTGGCGCGGTGGAAGGGGACGGCCCCGAGGACGCGGCATACCTTGCGGGCAAGCTGGCAAAACTTAGGATATTCGAGGATTCGGCGGGCAAAATGAATCTCGACGTTTCTTCGGCGGACGGCGAAATAATGATTGTCAGCCAGTTCACGCTGTTCGCCAACACGAGAAAGGGCAACCGGCCAAGCTTTAACGGCGCCGCTTCTCCAGAAATCGCGGAGCCGCTGATTATTTTTCTCGCCGAAGAGCT
>JAANMV010002599.1_pt1 | contig 17213 bp, 15 predicted proteins | sample 7279661 | NCBI WGS metagenome assembly JAANMV01 (sample SAMN14094540, study PRJNA606508) | bioreactor metagenome | isolation source: A lab-scale SPAN reactor treating ammonium-rich wastewater day 121 | place: Ireland: Galway | collected 2017-05-16 | reverse complement strand
GTTCTTCCCCGGGCACGTGGGCCTGATGCTGGACGGCAGGCGCATGATCCACGCGAACGCCACCCACATGCGCGTCACCATCGAGACCCTCGGCGAGGGCGACTACGGCGCGCGCCTCGCCGCGTCCTGCACCGGGTACGGGCGGTGGATCTCGTGAACCTTACCTGGGACACCCTGGACCTGCACACCGCGCAGCCCTTCGGTATCGCCCGCTGGACGCACAGCGTGTACCCCCGCACCCTCGTCACCCTGGAGCGCGGGGGCGTGCAGGGGCGCGGGGAAGCCGCCCCGAACGCCTTCTACGGCGAGACGCGCGGCACCGTGGAGGCTGTGCTGCCCCTCCTGGCCACGGCGCTGGACGGCGTGCGCGACCCCTGGGACTGGGAGGGCCTGCACGCCGCCGTGACCCGCGTCATGCCGCACGACCACCCCAGCGTGAAATGCGCCCTGGAAATGGCAGCGGTGGAATGGTGCGCCATGCTGGCCGGCGTGCCCGCCCGGCACCTCCTGGGCCTGTCCGACCGGCCCCTCCCGCACAGCAGCTACACCGTGAGCCTCGCCGAGCTGCCCGAGATGCGCCAGCGTGCCCGGGAGGCCGTTGAGGCCGGGCAGACCATTCTCAAGGTGAAACTCGGCACCGACCGGGACGAGGCGATCCTCACCGCCCTGCGCGAGGAACTCCCCCACGTCACCCTCCGCGTGGACGCCAACGCCGCCTGGACGCGCGTACAGGCCAAACGCATGCTGGACGTCCTCGACGCCGCGAACGTCGAACTGCTCGAACAGCCCCTCGCGGCCGACGACCTTGACGGCCACGCCGAACTGCGCCGCAGCGCCCGCGTGCCCCTCGTCGCCGACGAGAGCCTGCACCACGTCCGCGACGTCCTCAGCCTCGCCCGGGCGTTCGACGGCGTGAACCTGAAACTCGCCAAGCTCGGCGGCCCCCTTCAGGCCCTCTACGCCCTGCGGCTCGCGCGGGTGCACGGCATGCAGGTCATGATCGGCTGCATGATCGAGAGCAGCCTTGGCATCGCCGCCGCCGCCGCCCTCGCCGGCTCCTGCGACTGGGCGGACCTGGACGGCGCCCTCCTCCTCGCCGACGACCCCTTCACCGGCCTGCACTGGCAGGCCGGTGAACTCGCGCCGCCCCAGGGCCCTGGCTGGGGCGTGACCCGCCGCCCGGAATGACCCCCGCATGACCGTGCGGGTGGCCGTGATCGGCTGCGGGAACCGCGGCGCGGACGTGTACGCCCGCCACCTCATCGCCCAGGGCGCCCACATCACCGCGCTCGTCGAATCCCGGCCCGCGCGGCTGCACGAGGTCGCCGCCCGCCACGCCGTCCCCCCGGAGGGGCAGTTCACCCACTGGACCGACTTCTTCGCCCGGGGCCGCGTGGCCGACGCGGTCGTGATCGCCACCCCCGACGACGACCACGTCCAGCCCTGCCTGCACGCCCTGGCCCTCGGGTACCACGTTCTCCTCGAGAAACCCGTCGCAGCCACCCGCGCCGAACTCCACGCCCTGCAGGCCGCCGAGGCGCGCTCCAGTGGGCGCGTCAGCGTGTGCCACGTCCTGCGCGCCACTCCCTTCTTCCAGGCCGTCCACGACACGATCCGCTCCGGCGTTCTTGGCCAGCTCGTCGGCCTCACCCTCGCCGAGAACGTCGCCCACTGGCACTACGCGCACTCGTACGTCCGCGGCAACTGGCGGGCCTCCCCGCAGTTAAATATACGGCACATTCAATATCTCAGGTGAAAATATTCACCTTGGACCTCCTCCTCATTCATTGTTGTCACTCAGTCTTTCTCTCATTTGATATTGGATATATTCCTGCTTGTTGAAGTGATTCTTAGTGAAGAAAGGCCTGAATGGCGTCTGCAACGGCATCCGGGCAGGAGTCCGTGACGGCGTGTGTCCCTCCGGGGATCTCCACGCTCTCGTTGCCGGGAACGCGGTCCCTCAGGGCTTTCACCGTCCAGACGTGAATGACCGGGTCACTCGGAGTGTAGATCAGCAGGTTCCGGGTGTGGACGAGGTGCAGGTGCGGGCCGCTGAGGTGTTCCACCTGTCCGCGGGCGAGCCGCAGCATCCGCAGGGGGCCGCAGCGCAGGTAGGACGGAATGCCGCGCAGCATCAGCTCTCCCCTCTCCCGCGGCAGGTCCTTCATCAGCCGGGCAAGCTGCACGCGAACACTCGGGTTCTCCGGAATGCCGGTGGGCGCCACGGCGATCAGGGCACTCAGGCACTCCGGGTGACGGGCCGCAAGGTCAAACAGGACTTCCCCGCCAAGCGAGTGGCCGACGATGGGCACCGACCCGAACCCCTTTACGGTCAGCCACGCCCGGAGGTGCTCTACCAGACCAGGAAGGTCCGCCCGGCCCCACCAGGTTCCCCCGCTCAGGCCGTGGCCGGGCGGATCGTAGCCGTACACGGTGTGCGTCCGCGCCAGCCGTCGGGCGAGGCGCGTGTACATCCACGCGGAGCAGCCCAGGCCCGGCACGATCACCAGGGGCGGGCCGCTGCCCCACACGCGGGCGTGGGTGCGCACGCCCAGAACCGTCACGTAGTCATGCCGTGAGGGGGAGGTCAAGAGCCGGCGTCTCCCGTCTGCTCGTCGTGCCGGAGGAAGTCGAGCACGACGCGGTTGAAATCTTCGGCGGCGTCCACCATGACTACGTGCCCGGCCCGGTCGAATTCCACGTGGGTGGCGCCGGGGATGGCGGCGCTCATGCGGCGGCCAAGTTGCACGGGCACCAGGGCGTCCCGGCCGCCCCACACGACCAGCGTGCGGGCTTTGAGGGTCGGGAGCACGTCCTGAAGGCCGCCGGTGAGCAGGCTGCTGGAGCTGAGCCACAGGTTCCGGGGCCCGGCGCGCAGCCCGTCGGCCAGGATGCGGGGCACGAAGGATTTCCGTCCGGTCGCCAGGGCGCGGGGGAGGTTCAGGGCGGCGCGCTGCACGCTGGACTCCAGCAGGCCGCTGGCGCAGGCGAGCACGAGGTTCCGCACGCGCTCCGGGTGCTGCGCGGCGACCAGGGCGCTGATCTGTCCGCCCATGGAGTGGCCGATCAGGGTCACGTCGTGCAGGTCGCGCGCGTCCAGCCACGCGCCGATCAGGTGGGCAGCGTCGGTGACGCTCAGGGCGCGGTCCCGCCACGCGCGGCCGAAACCTGCGAGTTCCAGCAGGTACACGTCGTGGCCCTCGGCCAGCGCGGGCACGTTGTCCCTCCACCAGTGCGCCGAGCCGCTCAGGCCGTGCAGCAGCACGACGGGCGGCCCGCCGCTGCCAGTGCGCTGCACGGACAGGCGGGGGCCGCCGGGTTCCGCCTGGAACCACTCTGCGGGGGGGCGGGGGGCGCGTCGCACGCCGGAAGCATACGGGAGGACCGCCGCGTTGTCAGGCCGGGAGGGGGTGCGGGCAGAGGTTCAGAAAGAGTTCGTGAACGCGGGCGTCCCGGGTGAGTTCCGGGTGGAACACCGTGCCCAGCGCCCTCCCCTGCCGGACCATCACGGCGTCCTCCCCGTGGCGGGCGAGGACCTGCACGCCCTGGCCGGTGCGGCGGAACAGGGGGGCGCGGATGAACACGCCCGGGAACGGGGTGGACAGGCCCAGCACGGAGAGCGGCGCGCTGAAGGAGTCCACCTGCCGGCCGAAGGCGTTCCGCTGCACGGTCACGTCCAGCAGGCCCAGGCTGTCCTGCCGGCCGCCGAACTGCGGGGGAGCGCCCTCGACCTCCCGGGCGAGCAGGATCGCGCCGGCACAGGTGCCCCACACGGCGTTCCCGGCCGCGTGGAAGGCACGGATGGGGTCCCACAGGCCGTAGGCGCTGAGCAGGTTCGCCATGGTGGTGCTCTCTCCGCCGGGCAGCACCAGGCCGTTCAGGCCGCTGAGGTGGTGTGGAAGGCGGACCTCGGTGACCTGCGCGCCCAGCCCCTCAAGCAGGGTGCGGTGTTCGCGGAAGGCGCCCTGGAGGGCCAGGACACCCACCCGCGGGGCGTCACCAGCCACGGCTGGCGAGACGTTCGGCGGGGATCAGGTCGTCGATGTTGATGCCGGTCATGGGCGCGCCGAGGTCCTCGCTGATCTCGGCCAGGATGTCGGCATCCTGGTAATGGGTGACGGCCTTCACGATGGCGCGGGCGCGGCGCTCGGGGTTGTCGCTCTTGAAGATGCCGCTGCCCACGAACACGCCGTCCAGGCCGAGGTGCATCATCAGGGCGGCGTCGGCGGGTGTGGCGACCCCACCGGCGGCGAAGTTCACGACCGGGAGCTTGCCGTGCTCGTGCACGTACCGCACGAGTTCGTAGGGGGCCTGCAGGTCGCGGGCGGCAGTCATGAGTTCCTCGGCGGGGCGGGCCTGGATGCGGCGGATCTCGCCGAGGACGGTGCGGGCGTGCCGGACGGCTTCCACGACATTGCCGGTGCCGGCCTCGCCCTTGGTGCGGATCATGCTGGCGCCCTCGCCCACGCGGCGCAGCGCCTCGCCGAGGTTCTTCGCGCCGCACACGAACGGCACCCGGAACCCGGTCTTGAGGATGTGGAATTCGTCGTCGGCGGGCGTGAGGACCTCGGACTCGTCGATGAAGTCCACGCCGAGCGCCTGGAGGATCTGCGCCTCGACGATGTGGCCGATGCGGACCTTGGCCATGACGGGGATGGTCACGGCGGCGATGATCTCCTTGATCATCTTGGGGTCGCTCATGCGGGCCACGCCGCCGTCCTTGCGGATGTCGGCCGGGACGCGCTCCAGGGCCATGACGGCGGTGGCGCCGGCAGCCTCGGCGATGCGGGCCTGATCGGGCGTGACGACGTCCATAATGACGCCGCCCTTGAACATCTCGGCGAAGCCTTCTTTCAGGGCGGGGGTTCCGGTGTGAGTGGTCATGTGCCGAGCGTAAACGCAAACTGGCCCCATGGTGAGGGCCAGTTCGTAGGACCCGAAGGGGTCAGATCAGGATTTGCGGACGACGCGGTTCAGCGCCTCGATCAGGTGCGCCGGCCGGAACGGCTTGACCAGGTACTCGGCCCGCAGGCCGGGCACGCGCGGCAGGTCCTCCGCGAGGTTCAGGCCCGACAGGAACACCACGGGCGGCAGCGCCGGGCCCATGCGGGCGCCCAGGCGCCGCACCGTCTCGAACCCGTCCCAGGGGACCATCAGTACGTCCATGATGATCACGTCGAAGGAATGCTGGCCGGCCAGTTCCAGCGCCTCCGGGCCGGACATGGCGGTGCGGACCTGCATGCCGTGCATCTCCAGCGTCAGCTGCAGCAGTTCCACGATCTGCGCCTCGTCGTCCACGATCAGCACGCGGGAAGGCGGCCTCATGCGGGGCCGCCAGGAGAGGGTTCGAGAAATGGAGGCACGCGGCCCCTTACCCTCCCGTCAGGGACTGGAGGAATTCGACGTTGTTGCGGGTCTTGCCCATGCGGCCCACCAGCATGTCCATCGCGTCGGCGGGGTCCATGTCGCTGATCACCTTGCGCAGCAGCCACATCTTCTTCAGCACCTCGGGCTGCAGCAGCAGTTCCTCGCGGCGCGTGCCGGACTTCAGGATGTCCAGCGCCGGGAAGATGCGGCGCTCCTCCAGGCGGCGGCTGAGCACGAGCTCAGCGTTGCCGGTGCCCTTGAACTCCTCGAAGATCACGTCGTCCATGCGGCTGCCGGTTTCCACCAGCGCGGTCGCCAGGATGGTCAGGCTGCCCCCCTCGCGGATGTTGCGCGCCGCCCCCAGGAAGCGCTTGGGCCAATGCAGGGCGTTGCTGTCCAGCCCCCCGGAGAGCGTCCGCCCGGTGGGCGGCGTGACGAGGTTGTTCGCCCGCGCGAGGCGGGTGATGGAGTCGAGCAGGATCACCACGTGCCCGCCTTCCTCCACGATGCGCCGGGCGCGTTCGTGCACGAACTCGGCCACGCGCACGTGGTGCTGGGGCGGCTCGTCGAAGGTGCTGGCGATCACCTGGGCGCCCTGCACGCTCTCCCGGAAGTCCGTGACTTCCTCCGGGCGTTCGTCCACAAGCAGGACCATCACGGTGACGTCGGGGTAGTTCTTCACGATGCTGTTGGCAATCTTTTTCAGCAGCGTGGTCTTCCCCGCCTTGGGCGGCGCGACGATCAGTGCCCGCTGCCCACGCCCGATCGGGACGAGCAGGTCCACCACGCGCAGGCTCAGGCCGTCGTCCATGGTGGGGTCTTCCAGGACCAGCTGGTGGTCCGGGAAGGTGGGCGTCAGGTCATCGAAGCGCGGGCGGCTGCGGGACGTGTCGGGGTCCAGGCCGTTCACGGCCTCCACGCGCACCAGAGAGCCGTAGCGTTCGTTCTCGCGCGGCAGGCGGGCGCGGCCGATCACCTCGTCCCCGGTCCGCAGGTGGAACTGGCGGATCAGGCCGGACGTGACCAGCACGGTGCGGCTCTGAGGGTCCAGCAGGTCGGACTGCAGGAAGCCGTAGCCGTCGGGGCTGATTTCCAGGAAGCCGCGCGCCAGGACCTGCCCCTCGGCCTGGGCCTGGTGTTCCATGATCGCCAGGGCCAGGGCGTCTTTCTTGAGTTTGCGGTAGTTCTCGATGCCGTACCCGGCCGCGATCAGGTGCAGTTCCGGGAGAATCTTCTGCTGCAACTCGTGGTAGGGCAGGCCCCGTGGCGCGGATTCGGTCACTGTTTCGCCTCACCCCGCTTGGCCCAGTCCTTCATGAACCCGTCCAGGCCCTTGTCCGTGAGGGGATGACTGACCATCTGCTTGAACACCTTGTAGGGAATGGTGGCGACGTCCGCGCCGGCCAGCGCGGCCTGCTGCACGTGCATGGGGTGGCGGATGCTGGCGGCCAGCACCTTCGTTTCAATGCCGCCCAGCACGTACGCTTCCTTGATCTCGCGGATCAGCTGAATGCCGTCCCAGCCGATGTCGTCCACGCGGCCCGCGAAGGGGCTGATGTACGTGGCGCCGGCGCGGGCGGCCAGCAGGGCCTGCGGCACGCTGAAGCACAGGGTGACGTTGGTCCTGATGCCGTCGGCGGTCAGGGCCTTGCAGGCCTGCAGCCCGGCGGGCGTCAGGGGCAGTTTCACGACGACGTGCTCGTTCCAGGCGGCGACCTCGCGGCCTTCCTTGATCATGCCTTCGGCGTCCAGCGCGGTGACCTCGGCGCTGATGGCGCCGCCGACCATTTCGGCGATCTCCAGCACGACTTCCCGGAAATCCCGTCCCGAAGCGACGATCAGGCTGGGGTTGGTGGTGACGCCCGCCAGGACGCCCCACTCGCCAATTTCCCTGATCTCGTCGACGATGGCGGTATCGATGAAGAATTCCATGTTGCCCTCCAGGGCGGCCCCGCCTGGGGGCTGCCGTTCCGTATCGGGGAGCGCTTGGCCGCCAAGGGCTCAGGCCCAGGCCGCACTGCCCCGGATATGACAGCATACTGCCCGTGCGCGCCGCGTGCCGCCCATCCCGGCCGGATGGCGGATTGACCCCCGGGCGGGTCACGGCCTACCATGGTCTGTCCCGCCTGCGGGACCACAGCTTCAGGCGAACGAGCGGACAGTACGCCCGGAACCGGAACACGAGCGAGTCAGGGACGGTGAGAGCCTGACGTTCACGTCCGAGTGCCGAAGATCACCGCCCGCGCCGACGGAAGAACCGCCCCCAGGGCCCAGTAGACCCGTCCGTACGCCCCGCGACAGAGGGACCTGCAACGAGACTCCGCACGAGGAGTGAAGTTGGGTGGTACCACGCACTGGCCCTGTCCGCCGCGTCCCAGCAACCGCTGAGGCGCGGCGTCTGCCGTTGATCCCCCCACAGTCCACCCTGCCTTCCAAGGAGTGCCCGATGACCACCCGCCCCCCGTTCAAGCCCGTGCAACAGAACCCCAGTTTCCCCGAGATGGAACAGGCCACCCTGAAGTGGTGGGACGAGCAGAAGATCTTCGAGCGCAGCCTGGAGCAGACCGCCGGTGGGCCGCTGTACACCTTCTACGAGGGCCCGCCCACCGCGAACGGCGTGCCCGGCATCCACCACGTGGAATCCCGCAGCCTCAAGGACCTCTTTCCGCGCTTCAAGACCATGCAGGGCTACCATGTGCCCCGCAAGGCCGGCTGGGACACGCACGGCCTGCCGGTGGAACTGCAGGTGGAGAAGAAGCTGGGCCTGGGCAGCAAGCGCGAGGTGGAGGCGTACGGCATCGAGAAGTTCAACGCGCAGTGCCGCGAGAGCGTCTTCGAGTACGAGCAGGAGTGGCGGCGCTTCACCGAACGCATGGCGTTCTGGGTGAACCTCGACGAGCCCTACATGACCCTGCACCGCAACTACATCGAGTCGGTGTGGTGGAGCGTCAAGCAGCTGGACGAGAAAGGCCTGCTGTACAAGGGCTTCCGCGTGGCGCCCTACTGCCCGAAGGACGGCACCACGCTCTCCAACGCCGAGGTCAGCGACGGGTACAAGGACATCCAGGACCCCAGCATCTACGTGACCTTTGACCTGAAGGACCCGGCCGCGCTGGGCCTGCCGGACGGCGCGGCGTTCCTGGTGTGGACGACGACCCCGTGGACCCTGCCGTACAACGTGGGCGTGGCCGTGCACCCGGACTTCGAGTACGTGGCCGCACTCGACAAGGACGGCAAGGCGCTGATCCTGGCCCGCAGCCTGCTCTCGGAGGTGCTCGGCGAGCACGCCGAGGTGCTGAAGGCCTTCAAGGGCACCGACCTCGACCGCGTGGCCTACGAGCCGCCCTTCACCGAGGCCTGGACGGCCGAGGGCGAGGGCAGGGCCTGCTGGACGGCCGGCCTGGACACGTACGTGAGTGACAGTGACGGCACCGGCATCGTGCACACCGCGCCCAGCTTCGGCGAGGACGACATGCGCCTCGCCCGGAACTACGGCTGGCCGGTGCTGGTCGGCGTGGACAGCGAGGGCAAGCACCGCTTCGGACCGTGGAAGGGCGCGTTCTTCCGGGACGCGAACACCGAGATCATCCGCGACCTGCGCGCCCGGGGCGTGATGTGGCGCGAGAAGAACTTCGTGCACAGCTACCCGCACTGCTGGCGCTGCGGCACGCCGCTGATGTACTACGCCACGGAGAGCTGGTACCTGAACAACACCCGCCTGAAAGACCGCCTGATCGAGCTGAACCAGACCATCGACTGGCACCCCGCGCACATCCGCAACGGCCGCTACGGCGGGTGGCTGGAGAACCTGATCGACTGGAACATCAGCCGCAACCGCTACTGGGGCACGCCGCTGCCCGTGTGGGAAGCCGAGGACGGCGAGTACCGCGTGATCGGCAGCTACGAGGAATTGGCCGAACTGAGCGGCCGGGCGGACGTGCGAACGGACGCCTTCGACCCGCACCGCCCGTACGTGGACGACGTGACCTTCGAACTGAACGGCAAGACCTTCCGCCGCGTGCCGTACGTGATGGACGTCTGGTACGACAGCGGCAGCATGCCGTTCGCGCAGCACCACTACCCCTTCGAGAACCGTGAGGTGTTCGAACAGGGCGGCTTCCCCGCCGACTACATCAGCGAGGCCATCGACCAGACGCGCGGGTGGTTCAACAGCCTGCACCAGATCGGCACCATGGTGTTCGACAGCGTGGCGTACAAGTCCGTGATCTGCGCCGGGCACTTCCTGGACGAGAAGGGCCTGAAGATGAGCAAGAGCAAGGGGAACATCCTGAACCCCTGGGAGGTGTTCGACGCGTACGGCGCCGACGCCGCCCGCTGGTACACCTACGTGTCCGCCCCGCCCGAACTGTCCCGCCGCGTGGGCATGAACGTGATCGGGGAAGCGTTCCGCAGCTACTTCCTGACCCTCTGGAACACCTACAGTTTCTTCGTGCTGTACGCCAACCTGGACCGGCCCGACCTGAGCGCCGCGCCGCCCGTGGCCGAGCGCCCCGAGGTGGACCGCTGGCTGGTCGCCAAGGTGCAGGCGCTGATCCAAACCGTGACGGACAGCCTGAACAGCTACGACCCGACCGGCTCCAGCCGCGCGCTGCAGGACTTCGTGGTCGAGGACCTCAGCAACTGGTACGTGCGCCGCAACCGCCGCCGCTTCTGGACCGGGGACGGCCGCGTGGACCTCGCCGCGTACGCCACGCTGCACCACGCGCTCGTCACCGTGACGCAGCTGACCGCGCCCTTCACGCCGTTCCTGGCCGAGGAACTGTACCGGAACCTGGTGCTGAGCGTGCAGCCTGACGCGCCCGAAAGCGTGCACCTGAGCACCTGGCCGGCCGTGGACGAGTCGCTCGCCGCGCCCGCCCTGGTGGGCGAGATGGACGCCGTGCTGCGCGTGGTGTCCCTGGGCCGCGCGGTGCGCGGGCAGACCGGCCTGCGCCAGCGTCAGCCGCTGCCGCGCGTGATGCTGCGCGCCCGCACCACCGAGCAGACGGCCGCACTGGGCCGCTTCGCAGAGCAGATCAAGGAGGAACTGAACGTCAAGGAGGTCGAACTGCTCGACCAGTACGCCGAACTCGTCAGCTACCAGCTGCGGCCCAACCTGCCGGTCCTCGGCAAGAAGTTCGGCAAGGCCGTGCCCCAGGTGCGCGCCGCCCTGCAGGCCGCCGACGCCGCCGAGGTCGCCCGCTTCGTCCGGGACGGCAAGTTCTTCGAGGTCGTCTCCCCCGACGGCGAGCGCTACGAACTCGGGCCGGACGAGGTGCTCGTGGACGCCAAGTCGCCGGACGGGTACGCCGCGATGGAGGAAGCCGGGTACCTCGTCGCCTTCGACACCACCCTGTCCCGTGAACTGGAACTCGAGGGCCTGGCCCGCGACCTCGTGCGCGGCATCCAGGACGGCCGCAAGAAGGCCGGCTTCGAGGTGTCCGACCGCATCACCCTGCACCTGGACCTGACCGGGGACGCCCGCGAGGCGGCCGAGGCGTGGCAGGAGTACCTGATGAGCGAGACGCTGGCCGAGACCCTGACCTTCGGGGCGTCCGACGCGTTCAGCGTGGACGTGGAGGGCGGGAAAGCCTACCTGGAGCGTCTGGAGCGCGACGGGAGCACCGCCGGCACCTGAGCGGAGGCAGTGAAGGAGGCCGGCCCCCTCACGTGGGGGCCGGCCTCTTTTTGGGCCGAGAAGCCGCCGACTTCAATCTGTGTACGGGCGGGCCATGAACCCGAAGGTGCCCGGGCCGACGTGCGCGCCGATCACAGGCCCCAGCAGCATGACCTTGCCCTGCCGGATGGTCAGGCCGCTCTGCTGCGCGGCGTCCCGCAGCGCGCGGATGCGGACGGGGTCGGTGCCGGCGTGCGTGATGGTCAGGTGCACCGGCTGCGACCCGAAACGCTCGACCAGCGACTGCAGGATGTTCTCGGCGGTTTCCTTGCTGCGGGCGCGGCGGATCACCTTCAGTTCTCCGTTCTGGAAGGTCAGCACGGGTCGCAGGCCGACCAGGTTGCCCATCACCTCGGTCACGCGGCTGATTCGGCCGCCGCGGCGCAGGTACTCCAGGGTGGCCACGCTGAACTCCATGTACTGCTCGTCGCGGTACCCGTCCAGGGCCTGAACGGCCGTCTCGGCGGCCGTGCCGGCCTGCACGGCCTCCTGCACCCGCAGGACCAGGTCGGCCAGGGGGGCGGTCGTCAGGCGGCTGTCGAGGACGTACACGCGGCCCGGTTCGGGCAGCTGCATGGCGGCCTTCTCGGCGTTCCGGACCGTTTCGGAGAGCTTGCCGGAGATGTGCAGGCTGATCACCTGGTCGTGCGTGGTCAGCAGTTCGCGGTACAGCTGCACGAACCGCTCGGGGCTGGCCGGTTCGGAGCTGGCCGCATGGCCGGCCCGCAGGTGCTCGTACACGCCGTCCGGGTGGACTTCCTGCCAGTCGAGGAGCGAACGGCCGTTCATGTGCACGGTGAGCGGCACGATGTGGATTCCGAGCTGGCGGGCCAAGTCCGGAGCGAGGTCACTCGTGGAGTCCGTTACGACGGCGATCATGTTCCCCGGAGCGTAGTGCTGGACCCGATACAAAATTGTCACGGCCGGGCGACCCCACCGGTGGGCGGGCACACCCCCGGGCGGGCTGGACGGCTGGTAGTCTCGGCGGGTGTGCATTCACTGGACGGAGAAAGACGTGCCCGCGGGCCTGAGCGGCCCGGAGCGGGGCGCGGCATGAAGATCGGGGTGCTGTGCCATACCAGCGCCGGCGGGTCCGGCGTGGTCGCCACGGAACTGGGCGTGATGCTCGCCAGACGCGGGCATGAGATGCACTTCGTGGGGTCCTCACAGCCGTTCCGGCTCTCGGGGCTGGGCTGCATGAACGGCCCGTACTTCCATCAGGTGAGCGGCTTCGCGTACGCCCTGTTCGAGCAGCCGTTCCCAGAACTGGCGACCACCAACACCCTCACGGAAGTGATCCTGGAGCACGACCTGGACCTCGTGCACGCGCACTACGCGATCCCGCACGCGTCCTCGGCGATTCACGCGCGGAACATCACCGGCCGCACGCGGGTGGTGACCACGCTGCACGGCACGGACGTGACCCTAGTGGGCGCCGAGCCGGCCTTCCGGCACACCACCCGGCACGCCATCGAGCACAGCGACCACGTGACGGCCGTATCGCAGTTCCTGGCGGACGAGACGCGCGAGGTGTTCGGCGTGGACCGGCCCATCGACGTGATTCACAACTTTGTGGACGCCGAGCGCTTCGTGCGCAGCACCGACCCGGCGGTGCGGGCCCGCTTCGCGCACCCGGAGGAGGCGCTGCTGGTCCACATCAGCAACTTCCGGCCGGTGAAGCGTGTGCAGGACGTCGTGCAGACCTTCGCGCGGGTGGCGTCCGAGATCCCGGCGCGGCTGCTGATGATCGGCGACGGCCCCGAACGGGCCCGGGCGTTCGACCTGGCGCAGCAGCTGGGCGTGATCGGCCGCACGCACTTCCTGGGGTCCTTCCCGGACGTGCAGACGGTGCTGGGCATCTGCGACCTGTTCCTGCTGCCGAGCAGCAACGAGAGCTTCGGGCTGGCGGCGCTGGAGGCGATGGCCTGCGAGGTGCCCGTCGTGGCCGCCCGCGCCGGCGGCGTGCCGGAGGTCATCGAGGACGGCGTGACCGGCTTCCTCACGCCGGTGGGGGACGTGGACATGATGGCCGACGCGGCCCTGCGGATCCTGCGCGACCGGGAACTGTACACGCAGCTCGGCACGAACGCCCGCCGGGCCGCCATCGAGCGCTTCCACCCGGACCTGATCGTGCCGCAGTACGTGGACGTCTACAACCGGGGCTGAGCCCGGCACGAGAAAGGGGACCGCGCTTCACACGCAGTCCCCTTGCATTTCCTCTCAGCGGCCCAGTTGCACGTGAACGGTGAGGTCCGGTCGGTACGGCTCGACGTTCACGGCTCGGCCCACGTCCACCAGGAAGGCGTTCAGGCCCTGCCTGAGGGGCGCGACGTACCCCTTGTTGGCTTTCACGGTGACGTCGGCGCTGACCCAGGCCATGAACAGCGTGGCACGGTTGGCGGTCACGCTGACCTCCCGCAGGGCCTCGTTGGTGTCACGCCGGGCGTTGCCGTTCGCGTCCTGATACAGGTAGAACTTCAGTTCGGCGGCCTGCGCGGTACCGCTCACGGCAACCGGGTCGATCACGCCGGGCCAGTTCACGTTCTGGGGTGTGAGTGCGCTCAGGGCGCGGGCGGCCGGGGCGCGTTCGGGGATGTTCAGGCTGAAGGTGCCGCCCGCCAGGGGCGCGCTGATCATCTCCTCGACCGGCTGGCCGAAGGCGGTGACGCTCCACACGCCGACCCGCGTGCCGGCCGGGGCCTGGCCGCTCACGCTGCCCGTCACGGTCAGGGCCGAAACGGGCGCGGCGAGCGCTGCCGCGAGGGGGAGGAAGGTCCGGAGCTTCATGGCTTCAGTCTACTCGCGGGGCTGACCCGCACGTGACCGCACATGAAGCCCCCTGAAGCGTGAAGGCGCCCGGAGGCAACCTGATGGCCGGCCCCCGGGCGCCCGGTGATGCCTTACTTGTTCAGGGCGGCCTTCACCATGTCGATAATCTCGGGCATGGTGTCGGCCACAGGCACGTTCGCGGCCTTGAAGGCGGCGAGCTTGCTTTCGGGCGTGCCCACGTCCCCCATGATGATTGCGCCGGCGTGGCCCATGCGCTTGCCCTTGGGGGCGCTGCGGCCGGAAATGAAGGCCACGACGGGCTTCTTCATGTTCTGCGCGATGTACTCCGCGGCGGCTTCCTCGTCGGCGCCGCCGATCTCGCCGATCACGATGATCGCGTCGGTGTCCGGGTCTTCCTCGAACATGGGGAGCACGTCCGCGAAGGTGGTGCCGATCACGGGGTCACCGCCGATGCCGACGGTGGTGCTGGTGCCCATGCCGGCGTCGTTCAGAAGCTTGGCGGCCTCGTAGGTCAGGGTGCCGCTGCGGCTGATCAGGCCGATGCGGCCCTTGTTGGTGTAGATGCGGTTGGGCATGATGCCCACCTTGCATTCCCCGTTGGTGACCAGGCCGGGGCAGTTCCCGCCGATCAGGCGGATGCCCTTGCCGCCCTGGGCGCGGCTGAGCTGGTCGAGTTCCTTGACCTGCTGCACGGCGCGCATCATGTCCACGGTGGGCACGCCTTCGGTGATCAGGACGATCAGGGGGATGCCGGCGTGCGCGGCTTCCAGCACGGCGTCGGCGGCGCCGGCGGGCGGCACGAAGATGATGCTGACGTCCGCGCCGTGCTTGGCCTTGGCCTCGGCGACGCTGTTGTAGATGGGCCAGTCCTCGAAGGTCTGGCCGCCCTTGCCGGGCGTGACGCCGGCGACGACCTGCGTGCCGAACTCCTTCATGGCGCGGCTGTGCTTGGCGCCTTCGGAGCCGGTCATGCCCTGCACGATGACTTTGCTGTCCTTGTTAACCAGAATGCCCATTTCAGGCTCCCTTCCCGCTGGCGGCGTTGGCTTCCTGCGCGGCGACTTCCGCGGCCTCGAACATGGTGGGGTACATCTTGATCAGGTCGCTGTTCTTCTCGTTCAGCAGCGCCTTGGCTTCGTCCTCGGCGGTCCCGGCGATGCGCATGCGCACCGGCTTGGTCAGGATGCCTTCTTCCAGGGCCTGGATGACGCCCTTGGCGACCTCGTCGGCGCGGGTGATGCCGCCGAACACGTTGATGAAGATGGCCTTGACGTCCGGGTCCTTGCTGACGATCTTCACGGCGTTGTACACGACGTCGGCCTTGGCGCCGCCGCCGATGTCGAGGAAGTTCGCGGGCTTGGCGCCGGCGCGGTTCACGACGTCCAGGGTGGTCATCACGATGCCGGCGCCGTTGCCGAGCACGCCGACGTTCCCGTCGAGCTTCACGTACGCGAAGCCGTGCTGGCTGGCCTCGACCTCGAGGGGGTGCTCCTCGGCGACCTCGCGGTAGCTGGCGAGGTCCAGGTGGCGGTACATGGCGTTGTCGTCGATCTCGAACTTGGTGTCCAGCGCGACGGGGATGCCGTCCTCACCGACGAACAGGGGGTTGATCTCCACGAGCACGGCGTCGCGCTCGAACGCGGCCTTGCTCATCTTGACCATCATGTCGGCGATCTTGTTCAGGTTGCCCTTGAAGCCGGCTTCCAGCGCGATCTGGCGCGCCTCGTACGGCTGGAGGCCCTTCACGGGGTCCACGCGATACTTGATGATCTTTTCGGGGGTGGCGGCGGCCACTTCCTCGATTTCCATGCCGCCCTCGGCGGAGGCCATCAGGGTGTAGGACTGGACGTTGCGGTCCACGATCATGCCCACGTAGTACTCGTGGCCCTTGTCGATGTCCACGGCTTTGGTGACCAGGACCTTGTTCACGGTCAGGCCCTTGATGTCCATGCCGAGGATGTTCTGGCCGTTCTCGTAGGCCTTCTCGGCGGTGGGGCTGAACTTCACGCCGCCGGCCTTGCCGCGGCCGCCCACGTGCACCTGGGCCTTGACGACGACGGGCTGCGCGTACTCCACGGCAATGTTCTTGACTTCCTGGGGGGTATAGGCGACCTTGCCTTCCTGAACGTTCACGCCGAAGTGGCGCAGCAGTTCCTTACCCTGGTATTCGTGAAGTTTCACGCTTCCTCCTCCTGGTTGGGATGCGACTGGGCCTCGCCGGGGGGCGGGCCAAACTCGGATTCTGTCCCGTTGAGAGAGTATAAGCGTCCCTCCCGGGCGCCCGGCCGCTGTCCCCGCCCTGGGAACAGATCAGGTGCAGGGCCTGCGGGACGCCGGGGCGGGTGGCCGGCTCACGCCCCGAATTGGGGCCCGTGTTACCGTACGGCGGTATGACACAACTCACCCGCCTCCGCGACGAGATGCGCCAGTGCGGCCTGGACGCCCTGTGGGTCAGCCGCCCTGCGAACGTCCGGTACCTGACCGGCTTCACCAGCCCCGCCGACGGGAAAGTCCTCGTGACCCAGGACCGCGCCACGCTGTACACCGACGCGCGGTACACCGTGCAGGCGGCCGAGGAGTCGGCCCTGCCGCAGTTCATCGCCCGGCCGCCCGCCACGTACGAGCACGCCGCCGCGGACGTGGGCCGCGGCGTGGTGGGCTTCGAGGCCGACCACCTGACCGTCGCCGGACTGGAGGAACTGGAGGCCGCGTGGCCGGACGCCACACTGAAGGCCGCGCCCGGACTGGTGGAGGAGCTGCGCAGCTGCAAGGACGAGCGCGAAATCGGGGCGATCCGCGCCGCGCAGGCCCTGGCTGACCGCGTGTACGCCGAGGTGCGCCCCATGATTCGGGCCGGCGTGCGGGAGGCTGACATCGCCCTGGAGATCGAGCAGCGCCTGCGCCGGGCCGGCGCGTCGAACGCCTTCGACGTGATCGTCGCCAGCGGCCCGCGCGGCGCGATGCCGCACGGCACCGCCTCGGACCGCGTGATGCAGGACGGCGAGCTCGTCACCATCGACATGGGCGCGTGCCTGAACGGCTACAACAGCGACATGACCCGCACGGTCGCCATCGGCACGCCCACGGATGAGATGCGCCGCGTGTACGGCGCTGTGCTGGAGGCTGAGGAGGCCGCCGTGCAGGCCGTGAAGCCGGGCGCGCGGGCGGCCGATCTGGACGCCCTGGCGCGCGGCATCCTGGAACGGCACGGGCTGGCCGAGGCGTTCGCGCACTCGCTGGGGCACGGTGTGGGCCTGATGGTGCACGAGGCGCCCGGCCTGCGCGGCACGAGCGAGGACGTCCTGAAGCCCGGCATGCTCGTCACCATCGAGCCCGGCGCGTACCTGCCCGGCGTGGGCGGCGTGCGGATCGAGGACCT
>JAANMV010002594.1_pt1 | contig 17241 bp, 16 predicted proteins | sample 7279661 | NCBI WGS metagenome assembly JAANMV01 (sample SAMN14094540, study PRJNA606508) | bioreactor metagenome | isolation source: A lab-scale SPAN reactor treating ammonium-rich wastewater day 121 | place: Ireland: Galway | collected 2017-05-16 | reverse complement strand
CGGAGAGCGGCTGGCAGGTCGACTGGTCGGTCCCGGATATGGTCGCCGAAGCTGAGGTTTCCCTGGCCGGCACGTTCGAGGAAGCCGTCACCGATCTGATCAATGCCCTCAACAAGAACGGCGCCGGTATGCGCCCGGTTTTCTACGACGGCAACAAGATGTTGCGCGTTACCGAAAGGAACTGATCCATGCGATTTTCTTTTGCCATCATTGGCGTGACCGGCATTCTGGCTGGCTGCGTCTCCTCAACCGTGGCTCCGATCAAGAAGGATGTCGAGGCGGAGGATGCGAGGGCCACCAAGCTGCTCAAGCAGATTCAGGAGCCTGTGCGTTACCAGCCGCGTCCTGTTACCGCGGAGCGCGATAGCGGTATCTGGCTCCCGGCAAGGAAAGTGGTGGTGCGGGACACTCCTGCCGAGGTAAATCCTGCTGGCAAGCGGCAGGTTTCGATCAATCGTGACTTCCGCTCAATCCAGGAAGTCGCGGAGCGGGTGACGCTATTGACCGGCACGCATGTCGTTGTTTCGCCGGACGCGATCCCAATGACTACCCCTGGCGCGATGCCGGGTACGCCGGGCACGCCTGGTGTCCCGGGCATGCCGGGATCTTCTCCGGGTATGCCTGGAGTGCCGCCGATGTTGCCGAATGGCTTGCCCAATCCGGCCGCTATTGCCGGAATGGCGGGCGTTGGTAGCGGGATTTTCCTGAGCTTTTCCGGCCCCCTTTCCGATTTCATGGACGTCGCCTCGGCGCGCTTTGGTGTGAGCTGGGAGTGGCAGGGTAATCAGATCCGGGTTTTCAAGTACACCACAAAGACTTTCCGCCTGACGGCGCTTCCGGGCGATCTGTCGATGCAGAACAACATCACTGCGCAGACGGGAAGCGGCAGCAGTTCGAGTGGTTCCGGCGGCTCCGCAGGGGGTAGTTCGACTGCATCTTCAACCAAGACAACCGGTGTTTCGTTCTCCGGCTTGTCCGTCTGGGGTGCGGTCGAGAATTCGATCAAGACCATGCTTTCCAAGGATGGCAAAGTGACCGTCACTCCTGCAACGGGCACGGTCACGGTGACTGACACGCCGCATATCGTCGCCCAGGTCGAAAAATTTATCGACCAGCAAAATACCGCTCTGGGGCGCCAAGTCATCGTCAACGTCAAGGTGCTTTCGGTTGATCTTAATCACGGGAACGAATACGGCATCAACTGGGACTTGGTGCACAACGCCGTCAGTGGCGTATTCGGACTGGCCTTCGGCAACGCCTTGGCGGTCGCCCCCGCCGCATCTTCATTGACGATGAAGATCCTCAGCACTGCTGCGGGAACCAATTCCAGCCTGAAAACCTGGGCGGGGTCCGAGGCGATGATTTCCGCGCTGGCTTCGCAAGGGAATGTGTCCCTTGTCACCTCCGGGTCCGTGACGACGCTCAACAATCAGGCGGCGCCGTTCCAGGTGGGGCGCCAGACCTCTTACCTGCAGTCATCGACGACGACGACAACGCCGGATGTTGGCGCTACCACGACGTTGCAGCCGGGCCTGATCACCACCGGGTTCTCGATGAACGTGATGCCTCACGTTCTCGACAAGGGCAAGCTGATGCTGCAGTACGCCATCAACCTGTCCTCGCTGATCGACATCAAGACGGTCGCCTCCGGCGGTTCCTCCATCCAGACGCCCGAGATCGATACCCGCGACTTCCTGCAGCGTGTGATGATCAATAGCGGTGATACGTTGGTCATGACCGGCTTCGAACAAACAGGCCTCGATGCCAACACACAAGGGATGATCAGTGCGGATTCGCCTATCCTCGGCGGTGGCGTGAAGGGCAAGCGCGCACGCAGCGTGCTGGTCATCATCATTCAGCCCGTCATCATGGACGTGTAAGGAATGCAGACACCTCAGACATTCGAGCTCAGCCGTGGCCGCACGTTTGTAGCCGGACTGCTCTGGCAGCCGCTCGCCGGGACAATCCGGGACTACAAGCGTGAGACGACTCGCCTTGCCAACGAGCTCAGTCTCGATCTGGCCGTCTGGCGCACCAGCGGTGCATTGCACGTCGGCATGACATCCGTCGCCGCCGGCGGCAAGCCGGGTTGGCTGTCCGCCGCCGCTGTGGTTTCAAAAACGCTCGAGGTCGAGAACGGTACCCGGAGCTTTCTCTGCGCTACGGCGGTACCGGGCGGTCGCTGGCTTTTCGTGGCGCAACGCGACGGCATCATCCTCCCGGACGGGGATTACCTCGCCGGCGAAGACGAAATCCGCTCCAGAATGTTGGGGGATATGTCGCTTGGCGACTGGGACCTGATCATTGCCCCCGATCATTGGGGGCTTACCAAGTCCAATGAACGGGCCTTCCAGGACTTCCTCCCGAAAAAGGGAAGCAAGGAGGATTTCAAGCGGTGGTGGGGACTGTCGCCGATCAAGTCGAAGCCGCTGACGAAGCTTCTCCCAATCGTGGCTCTTGCCGCGGTGATTGGCGCAGGTGGTTTTGGCTACATGAAGTGGCAGCAATACAAGCGGGCACAGGAACTGGCCCGGCAAGCCGCGCTGGCCAACCCGTCAGGGCAAGTCGTGAAACTCCCCCATCCATGGAAGTCGCAGCCGCGAGCATCGGTGTTCCTCGAGGAATGCATGGGGGCTTTTACCAAGGTCAAGACCCTTTTCCCGGGCAACTGGACATTGAACGAGGCGACCTGCGCAAACGGCAGCTTCTCGATCGTGTGGGCACGCCAGGACACGGGCTGGATCGACCATCTGGTCGCCGTTGAACCGGAAGCACAGCTTGCGGCAGACGGCGCAACGGCTTCGCGCACCATTCCGCTCGATCTCCCCGCCGGCGAGGATGAGGAGGTAGGGGATGGAGGGAAGAGGATCCTGGCAATCCATGCCCTCAGCCAGCGCTACGGCTTCAAGGTGTCCATGCAGCACGTGGACCCGCCGCCGCCGCTGCCGGGCGACAAGCAGGAGAACCAGCCGGTGCGCGACTGGAAGGAAATCAACTGGCAGGTGACCGGCGTGCAAATGCCTCCGGAAATCGTCCTGAAAGCCATGGATGCACCTGGCTTCAGAGTCGCAAAGATCTCTGCTGGTCTAAGTGAAGGCCTTATGAACTGGAAAATGGAAGGAACCCAATATGTTCTCCCGTAAAGCTCTTGCCGCCGCGATTGCTCTTTTCTGCTGCGCCGGGGGCGTATTCGCCCAGGCGGCTGGCAATGTGGCCGCCACGGCTACTTCCGGCAACAGTACGGCCGCGGACGAAATTGCGCGCATCAACGAGGACATCGCCGTCCTTTCGGCGAGGCTCAAGCACTTGGATTTGCGCGCGCAGATCGTGACGAAGCAGGCCGAGATCGACCGGGCGGCCGCAACCGGTGGGTCAGCAAACATCGATTCCACCGCTCCGGTTGTGCGCGGGATTGAAGGTGTGGACGGAAAGCTGAAGGCGACGCTGGCTTTCACCGGCGGCGTTCAGCAAACAGTAAGCAAAGGGGAGGTGACCCGTGGCGGATGGACTGTTTCCGACATTTCGATCAATTCGGTCTCGCTTTCTCGCGGTAAAGAAAGGATCAAGCTCGGCTTCGGCAACGAGCCGCCGGCCAGCACCGCTGCCAACCAACCCATGTCCGGTCCCGCCGGCGCCGGTGGTCGTCCCTTTTAATCCGCCCAAGAAAATGCAAGCGAGCCCTGTAATCGACGGTCTTCCGCTGACCGCTCCAGGCGGGAAGTACCACATCGATGAAGAGCTGCGTCAGATTCTCTGCTTCACCGATGATGGTCGCCTGCTGGTATCGAAGTCGCACATATTCAACCCGCATGTGCGCGGGTTCCAAGCCCGGCTGAAGCATCACGGCGTCGAATTCCAGACGATGCCGGTTGACCTTGCAACGATCGAGAAGGCCTATTCCGGGGTTAAGGGAAATGGACAGGCGGCTTCGCAGTCGGACATGCAGAAGACCGCGACGGAGATTTTCACGCGCGCCGTCCATGAAAGAGCGTCCGATATCCATATCCGTGTCAGCCAGAATGGAAGGGCACGCATCTTCTTCCGCATCCACAACGACCTCGAGTTCAAGGACGAGCACCCCTATGAGTGGGGGAAGCAGCTGTGCGCCGCCATCTATCAGGCCATGGCGGATGTGTCCGACTCGACCTTTGAGCCCTTGTCGCGCCAGGATGCGCGGATCGCCGACAAGTCGAAGCTACCTAAGGGGCTCGATGGCATCCGCATTGCCACATCTCCGCAGGTCGACGGCTTCATCATGGTCCTGCGCCTACTCTACAACGACACGACGGAAAGCTTCGTCCTATCTGACCTCGGGTACGGAGATACCCAAAGCAATGCCATCGAGCTGATGAAGCGCCGGCCGACCGGGATCAACATCATAGGTGGCCCGACCGGTAGCGGGAAGTCCACAACGCTTCAGCGTGTGCTGGGGGGAATCATCAAGGAGTGCAACGGCACAAAGCATGTGATCACGGTTGAAGACCCGCCGGAATATCCGATCAACGGCGCGGTGCAGACCCCCGTCGCAAACGCATCCACAGCCGATGAGCGCTCGCTCGCTTTCCAGGCTGCCATCAAGGCGGCCATGCGCCTGGACCCGGATGTGATCATGATCGGCGAGGTACGTGACATTCCGTCCGCGAAACTGGCCGTCCAGGCAGCGATGACCGGCCACCAGGTCTGGACGACGGTGCATGCCAACAGCGCTTTCGCGATTCTCGACCGCATCGTCGATCTTGGCGTGCCGATTGAACTGGCAAGCGATCCCTCGATCATCACCGGACTGACTTGCCAGCGGCTGCTAAAGGTGCTTTGCGAGAAATGCAAAGTGCCCCTGATAGAGGCGCAGGGACGATATGAGGATCGGGATCTGCGCCGAATCATGGCTTCCGTGCAGGTCGAGAACACCTATGTTCGCGGAGAAGGCTGCTCATGCTGCCGCGGATCCGGAACGAAGGGACGCACGGTAGCGGCCGAGACCATCATCACCGACCAGCATTTGATGGCTCACATCCGGCAGTTCGATCGCATCAAGGCCATGGAGTATTGGCGGCGCGATCAGGAGGGCACCACGATGCTTGAGGATGCTATCCGCAAGATCAACGATGGGCTGGTTGACCCTTTTCAGGCCGAACTGGTCGTCGGCCCGCTCAGTATGGGCCGGATCGAACGCGACATGCGTATCGAGGGGCATGAGGTACAGCATGCGATTGGCTGACGAGCTTGAGCTCAAATTCGCCCGGTTCATGTTCAAGGCCGATTCGGGCGGCCGGCGGCGCCTGTACCGGAAGCTTGCCAAGCTGATCGGTAACGGCGTGCAGCTGCTGGGGGCCATCGAGTCCATCAGGGACCGCCGTGTCGTCGCCGGCGGCAAATCACACCCAGAGACCATTGCCCTGACCGCTTGGGCTGCGCAGATCCAGAACGGCAAGTCGATTGCCGACGCCATGGTGGGTTGGGTGGTCCCGGAAGAGCAGATGCTCATTTCGGCCGGAGAAAAGTCCGGCGAAATGGAAGCGGCGCTTCTTTCGACTGCCCGCACAATGGAAGCGCGCACGAAGATCAATGGCGCACTGATTGGGGGGTTGGCCTATCCGATTGTTCTTGCCCTGCTTGCGTTCGGCGTTCTTTACATGTTCGGCTTCAAGATCGTCCCCGCCTTCAGCCAGGTGGTGAAGGACGTGAACGCCTGGCGCGGCACGGCGCGCGTCATGGTCGAAGTCAGCATGTTCGCAAAAAGCTGGCTTTGGTTGATGGCGGTCCTTGCGGTAGCGATCGTCATCGCCTTCTTTGTGTCGCTGCGCTACTGGGACGGCCCGATGCGCGTGAAGGTCGATCGGTACGCTCCGTATTCCATCTATCGCATCATCCTTGGCAGCACGTGGCTTATTGCGCTGGCCGCGCTGGTCGAGGCCGGCATGAAGATCGAAACCGCGCTCGAGCAGCTTGCCGAGAATGCGCCGCCGTGGCTCGAAACCCGCATCAAGGGGGCGCTCGCCGGCATGCGTTCAGGCTTCAACCTTGGGGATTCGCTGGCGCGCGCCGGCCATCAGTTTCCCGATCAGGAAATCATCGACGACCTCGGGGTGTATGCCTCCCTATCAGGTTTTGACGCAGCGCTCCAGATCCTCGGCCGTGAATGGCTGGAGGAGGCCGTGGCGCAGATACAGGCCCGCATGCGGGTCGTTTTCGGATTCAGCATTCTGTCGGTCGGGGTACTCATCGCCTTCATGGTCGGCGGGATGATGGATATGCAGCTGCAGATGTCGAAGGTAATGCAGCATTCGATGAGGTAATTTTTCACAACAGAAGGAGTTTTATATGCAGAGCATCAAGCGTTACAAGAAGCAGTCCGGCATGACCCTGATGGAAGTTCTGGCCTCCCTCGGCATCCTCGCCCTCGTGGTGATCGGCGCCCTGGCGCTCTACAGCCAGGCCTCGACCTCCCAGAAGAGCACCGAACTCCAGTCCAACCTGCAGGCGTTCCGCCAGGGCATCCAGCAGATGTACAAGGGCAGCTACGGTACGGCGTCGCTGAACGGCGCGCTGGTGACGGCCAAGAAGGTGCCGTCGACCTGGTCTGGCAGCGGCACCAGCATCAACCACCAGATCGACAGCGGCGCCGTCATCGCAACCGGCGCCACCAGCAGCTTCCGCGTGAGCCTCGGCAGCATCCCGGTAGAAGTGTGCGTCGATCTCCTGACCGGCGCCGGCACCAGCTGGTCGGCCATTCGCGCCGGCACGGCGGACAACACTGGCGGTACGCTGCGTACTACCCCGGTATCGGCCGCCATCGCCACGACCGACTGCACCGCTACGAACAACGTCATCACCTTTTACAACTAATTGGTGAAGCGCCATGCTGAATGACCAGGCCTTTTCCGACATCTACCTCGGGGAGACCGCCTCCTGGCTGGCCGGAGTCCCCGGCAAGCTCGACCCGGTTCCGGCTCCGTTCGACTGCGAGGCGGATCTGGCTGGTTTGCGCGTGGCGTGCGATGAGTTCGTGAAGGAAAAGAAGAAGGATGAATTCACGGTACGCTACGGCAATGTGGCTTACCGTGTTTCCATCCTTCGCAGTCTTGCAGAAATCGTTTATGTCCTGCGGCGCTTTCCTGCGGTTGTCCCCGGACTGGATACGCTGGGGATTCATCAAGCCTACATCGATATGTTGATGACGCCGCAGCTGACCGGTCTCATGGTGGTGGCGGGGGCCTTCGGGCAGGGTAAAACAACCACGGCTTCCAGCATGATCACCGCCCGCCTATCGAAGTACGGCGGGGTCGGCGTCACCATTGAGGATCCGCCGGAAATGCCGCTCGAAGGAAAGCACGGCGAGGGCGTCTGTTACCAGACATGGGCGGAGCAGGGCGGCTTCGGACATGCCTGCCGCCAGGTCGCCCGGTGGGCCCCCAGCATCATCTTCGTTGGCGAAATACGCGACCCGGAAACCGCATCGGAGGCCTTGCGCGCTTCGATCAACGGCAGGCTGGTTGTGTGCACTACCCATGCTGACAATGCCGTCATGGCTGTAGAACGGTTGTTCGCGCTCGCCAACGGCGCGGCTGGGAATGCGGAGGACGTGGCAAGCTTGCTTGCCGGTGGGCTCGTCGGTGTGTTGCACCAACGGCTGGAGTCCGCAACGGAAGATGGAAAAAAGCGGCCAAAGGTCGAGTTCCTTTGGCTAAACGGCGACGAGGCCCATGGGCCAAGGAACAACATCCGCAAGCGCCAGTTCCAGCAGCTGCACAACGACGTTCAGGCGCAACGGAACCGCTTGATCATGGGAAGAAGCACCAACACCAACCCGGCTGCGGCTGCCACGGGCAGGTAATGTACCCGTTGATCGTCGCAATGGCTGGAGTCGTCTTGCTGACGGCGCATCTCGCGATGACCGTGCCGGTCGAGGTCCAGCGTGAACGGCACTTGGCGGGGGATGTGGCCGCGGCGAATTTCCACGCCTACAGAAAGGCGGCAGTCGATTATTACAATGCCAACCCGACGTTTTCGGGCGCCATCCCGGCCGGGAGCATGACGTTTCCGCTGGGCTACATCAGCACTGGCGCCTGGGCCAATGTGGTGGACAGCGGAACGCTTTATACGTATTCGACAGCCGTCCCGACACCTGAGGCGGCGGAAGCGATTTTTGAGCGGGGAGGCCGATCAATGATGATCGGCAAAAAAGTAACCGGCAACACGATGACGAGCCTGAATGGCGCGGCCAGCGGTTTCACGCTGCCGGCGACACTTTCGGCGTTGCCAGTCGGTATCGTGGTTGTCATAGGAAACTAAGAGGCCAGTATGAGTGATGAATACCAGGGCGTAATCTTTGAATTGCTCGAGCTGCTGGACAGCGAGACGTCGTTTACCGATATTCATATCGAGCAGGATGCGCCGGTGAGCATTCGGACGCCTGCCGGATGGGTGAAGACCGATATGGTCGGCATCCCAAACCGTGACGATATCGAGATCGTGCTCAACAAGATCGACTCGAACTGGCAGGGGACGATCGCGAACAAGGCCATCAATCGCCCGCTTGACTTGGCCAAATGGCGGCTGCGGGTCAACGGCTACCTCGCGGACGGCGGCGGGAAGCTGATGATGACGATCCGGCGGCTTCCCGCCAGCGAGCCGAATTTCAAGGACACCGGACTGCCGCCCTCTGCCCGCCTCATGATCGAGATCCCGAGCGGTCTGGTGCTGATCACGGGCGCCACGGGGAGTGGGAAATCGACGACACAGGCGGCCCTGATCGACTGCATCAACGAATCGCGGCCGGCGCACGTCGTCACGATCGAGGATCCGATCGAGTACAAGTTCCGCCGCAAGAAGTCGATTTTCTCGCAGCGCGAAGTCGGCGTCGACTGCGCCTCGTTCAGCGAAGGAGCCATCGATGCGATGCGCCAGCGGCCGGATGTGATCGTCATCGGCGAAATCCGCGACAAGGACACAGCCGAGACGGCGCTGCTGGCGGCCGAGTCCGGCCACCTCGTCATCGGTACGATGCATGCCAATACGGCACCGGGGGCCGTCCAGAAGGCGCTCTCCTGGTTCGCGGCACACGAGCGCGACGCGCGGCAACAGACCCTGGCTTCAACGCTCATCGGCGTGATTAGCCAGGTTCTGGTGCCAAGAAAGGACCTGAAGGGCTATGCCCTTGCCTCCGAACTGATGTTCAACCACAAGCAGCAGATCTCAAAGTTCATCGGCAAGGCGGAACAGATGGTGTCGGCGCTCGAAAGGAAGGAAGACGGCGTGTCCCAGACAATGGTGGACAGCATGGAGGCGCTGGTCAAAAACGGGATCGTGGAAAAAGGAGCCGCTCTGCGCTCGTTGAAAGACGGGCAGGCGGCGCTCTTTGATCGCCTGAAGGGGGTCGCATGAAGCTTCGCCAGCTTGGCTTAACCCTCGTTGAAGCTATGGCGTTTCTTGGTGTGGCGGCATCCGTGCTGGTCGGCACGATGGCCCTCTACAAGATTGCCGATACTACGCAAAAAACCACTGAGCTCCAGGCCGGACTGCTGGAAATGAGGCGAATTGCCAACGAGTACCGCTTGGGATACGGCTCCTTCACGGGGTTCACGCATACCCTGGTCATCAATTCCAACAGGGTGCCGGGCGGGTGGGGGGTCGATACCGTCAACGGATGGATGACGCATCAGTTCAACAATGGGGCAGTCGTGGCCGGGCCCTTGTCTGGCGGGGCGACGTACCACGTTTCAACCGGCTCGGTTCCGTCGAATGTTTGCGTTGAAATGGCATTGGCGGCGAGTGAGTGGACAGATGTCTTGATAGGCCCCAATGCGGCTACTCTGACCACCTACACAGTGCCAATTTCAGCTGCCAGCGCCGAGACGGCTTGCACAGGGACGGCCAACAGGTACATGCGGTTCAGAAACTGACTACGGGAGAGAAAGATATGTCCATTAAACATCAAAAGGGCCTGACGCTTCTCGAGGCTATCGTTTCTCTCGGTATTCTGTCCGCCGTGGTTGCCGGGACCGCCACGCTGCTGAGCCAGTACAGCTCTGCCACGCAGAACAACGTCGCCGCGCAGCATATGAAGACGATCGCGGATGCGACGCAGGCCTATATCCGCGACAACTATTCAGCGGTGATGGCTACGGCTACTGCTACCACGCCGACGCTGATCAGAGTCAGCACGCTGCAGGGATCCGGCCATCTCGCCGCCGGAGTCTCCGAGACCAACAACTTCGGCCAGCGGGTCTGTGCCTTGGTGCTGGAACCAAGCGCCGGCCAGCTCAACGCCCTGGTGGTCTCCGAGGGCGGCACAACCATCGACGACATTTCCGTTGCGGGCATCGCCGGGGCGCTGGGCGCCGGCGGCGGTGCAGTCTACTCTTCGGATACCACGACGATCCGTGGTGCAATGGGAGGGTGGAGCACGGCGATCGGGAATTTTGCGAGCGCCAACAACCTGGGGCAGCTATGCAACGGATCGGCGGGGACCATCCCCATCGCTGCCGGCCATCCGATGGTAGCCCTCTGGTTCAACGGCGGCGACGCTACCGCGGGAACGCTGTATCGCTCCAGCGTTCCTGGCCGTCCTGAATTGAACACGATGAATACGCCGATCTTCATGTCGGCCTCTACGGTTCAAACGGTCGGCGGGGCATGCACTTCCACTGGGGCTATCGGCCGCGATGCTGACGGCGCCGTCGTCTCCTGCCAGGGCGGCAAATGGAAGGGCGGCGCGGGGTTGAACTAGAAAGGATCGGTCGCCAACGTGGCCAGCCTGCCGGCGAGCGGCAATGCTTCCGGGGATGCCTATCGCATTACCGGCTTATCAAACCATATCTTTGTCTGGGATGCCCAAAGCAGCGTTTGGCAGGGGTTGGTGGTGAATAGCGCCGGCACGCTGACACTGCCGGGCATCATCGTTGCCCAAGGGTCCAACTCCTCCTATGGAGCAATCACAATCCAGGGGGCCAAGAACGGGTACAGCGGCATCAACTTCAAGGATGCCGGCGGGAATAACGTCGGGACATTGATGATGAGCCCGACCTACGCTGGATTCTTTAACTCTGCGGATGGTGCATGGCATTGGTATGTGGATAGCAGTGGGAATTCGGTGCAAGCGGGCCAGGCTCAGATGGGCACAGCTTACCTGACGACAGTGGTTACTATTAACACTGCCTGCTCTCCAAATGGCCGCGTTGCACGCGACGCAAACGGCTTGCTACTTTCTTGCCAATCCGGTCTGTGGAAGAAGGCCCAAGGAGGCGGTGGTACTGGAATGACCGGCGTCTATTTACCGCTCGCCGGGAAAACAATTTCTTGTAGCATCTCCCCCCCACCATATGGTGGGACGTTTTATGCCATGGTGGACTCGAATGGTCAGATTTACGTAAGGGCTACCGGATATGGAGGTTGGAGCGTCGATACAGGGTGGGTGGCTGCGTATAGCGCAACGACTGAGTGGACGTGGTGGGGAACGTTTAGAGCGGAAGCGGGGCTTACTGGTTTGAGAGGGATAACGAACTCAATTTTCGTGCCTGTATCGGAAGACTGTAGTGCCGCCTGGCCGCAGATATGAGCAGAAGATGGTGGAATTGCCCCCCCCTTTCCACCTCCCAATACGGGCCGATCTCGATTTGAATATGTCGTCACGATTTGCGGCTACTTGTTCAGCGATTCCCTAGATCAATTCAACCAAAGAATGCCTTGATCGCACCAATACCACCAACTACCACAGAGTCCGGAGTACCCCGCCCCGAGGTAGTCGTACCTGACCTGTGTCGCCCGGCATGATCCACTCGAACTTATACAGAGCGCTGGATAAATGCCGGTTCCACGATTACAGTAGGAATTAGGTGGGCAGAACGTGCCTGCCGCGCCGGAAGTAGTCTGAATGGTCCCTTGACCGATCGATTTCCAGCTACCGGATTGGCAAAGTGATGGATATTTCGACGCCGCTTTTTCCTGCATCCCTTCAATGAGTTACAAGGCCCTATGGTGTGCCGCGATTACGGTTGTGCCGCAAACGTGACATCGAGCTTCTGATCCACCACAGAGGCATGAGTAGCGAAGCGCTCCGGGGTCAGGTGCGCATAGCGCAACACCATTCCATAGTCGGCCCAGCCGCCCATCTCCTGCAACACATGGAGGGGTGTTCCCTCCTGCGCCAACCAGGAGGCCCAGGTATGGCGCAAGTCATGCCAGCGGAAGTTATCAATCCCTGCCGCCTTCAATGCCGTCCGCCAGCCCTCCGCGTAAATCTGCGTCTGGGGCCTGCCGCGCTTCCCGACAAAAACGAAGCGATCATGCTTGCCTCGCTGCCGTTCCAGCACGGCCAGCGCCGTAGAGTTCAAGGACACGTGAATGTCCTTGCCCGCCTTGGCCTGGTCGGCGTAAATCCAGCACACCCGCCGCTCCATATCGACTTGTGACCACTCAAGCCGCAGGACGTTGTTTCGACGTAGCCCCGTTGCCAGCGCAAAGCGTGCCATCTCTGCCGTCGCTTCCGGCAAATGCTGCAACAGCCTTTGCGCCTCTGCCGGGGTTAGCCAGCGAACGCGCCTTTGCACCTTCGGATACTGCGGAAGACGGGGAATATGATCCAGCCATTCCCATTCCTTCGCAGCGCGGTGAAGCACGGCCCCGAGAACTTCCAGATTCCGCTTGACGGTTCCCGGTGCCCACTCGCCAGCCTTGGTATCCAAGGCCCGCTGAATCACTTCCCGCGTCACGTCACGCAGTAGCATTCCCCGGAAGTGTTCATGCCACCAGGCAATGACGTTCTGCGTGTTGCGATACGACCGCAGGTGCTTCTTCTCCATCAACCACCGATGGGCAGCCTCATCCCAAGTGTGGTTTGGACGATCCCCCAGCTTGAAGACGCGCCACGCTTCCGCTTTTAGCTTGTCGTGGTACTCCTGGGCTTGGTTCCTGTCCGTTGTTTCAGCAGTTTGTCTAACTCGCTCTCCTGCTGGCGTGGTGAAATCAACCCACCACGTCTTGCCGCGTTTGAAAAGTGCCATGTCGAAATCCCTTTCGATGACACTTGCAACGCTTGCCGATTCGGAGCATAGAGCGAACGCAAATAGCTTGCAAGGTCATCTTCGATGAATACCCAGCGCCGTCCCGCCTTCGCCCCTGGAATCTGTCCCGCCTTGGCGCGGGCGCGTAACTCTTCGGGGTGAAGTTTCAGGAAGGCCGCTGCCTCAGTTAGCGTCAGCGTCTTCATGGGAGCCGCCGCGAGCGATTAAGAGAGAGGCGTAGGGGATCATTCGCCGGGGGAATCCCTGGCGTGCCAGCTTGGATATGGCGCGATTCCCGTCCATACCTTCGACGTTCATCACCAGGTTGATTGCCTGGCCATACTGCCGCCGAATGTGGGCCAGCATGGCGTCGTATTCGATGCCTGCGGCCTTGTTCATGGTGCGAACCTTGAGCGGGCAGGCAGAGAGGCCAGAAAGGCAGGGATAGGCACCGGCAAGGTATTGGCCGGGGATCGTGAGGCAGGCCCACGGAATCACGCGGTTTTTGGCAAGAAGTTCCAGCTCCAGACGGAACCACTGACTATCAGGATCGCCAAGCTGCTTGCCCTTCTCGTATCCCCGTAGCAGCTTGCCGGATTTGCGGCTTCCAACTTGGTAGGTGCGCCCGGCGTGGTCGTTGTCCCAATCGCCGATCAGCATGGACATGGGCTTGCGTCCATCGCGCCCGGTGAAGCCGTCGCCCAGGTACGCTTCGCGCAGGGCTTCGATATTCCACACCGCGCCCGTGAAGTCGTCATGGGCCAGATCGACGCGACGAATGGACGCGCCGAGTTCTTCGCCCCACGTCGCCACCGCTTGCCAGTCAGGCACCAAGGCGCAGCCGTGAGCGTTGAGACTCACGTAGGCCGTGTCTTTCTGCGCTTCACCGCCCCAGGCCACCATGCCATATTCGCCGAGCATGGCGCGGCGCGTGTAGCCGTTCCACCCATAGTCAAGGTCGGCAGTCACCCGGACGGCGCAAAGCCGTTGGAGATCGGAATAGAGGGCGTCCAGGGTGTAGCAGTTGCGCAGCTTAATGGAGAAGGCCAGCCAGTCGATATGCGCGGCCTCTGGCGAGGCTTCGTGCAAGGCTTGGGGTATCTGGATCAAAACGGCTTTGCCGTTCAAGCCTGGCCGGGTTGTGACGTGCTCCCCTGTATCGGGGAACTCTGTGGTTTGCTCCCGTGTTACTCCACGGGAGGCGACCGCTGCCGCCGCCGTGCGGTCCTCGCCGGCCACCGGCTGCGGGCCTCCGGCGTTGGCGCGGTCTTTCTGTTGCTCGTGAATCGTTCGCATCGCATGCACCTTTCGCAAAGGCGAAGAGGCATGCGCATGGCGATGGCCTCATTCGCCGGTTATCGGGAAGAGGCACAGGCCCAAGCTGGGCAGGCGGGGGAATGGGTTGCGATGCTGGCGGGCCTTCTGGTCTGCGGCTACTTAAAGCCTGCTAGACCCGGCTGATTCCGCACTCGTCGCGGGTGATCGTTGAAGCTGTGACGGGGTGAAGATACCCATGCAGGAATCCTCTCGTCAAGCGTTATTTGATGCCGATGTACTTAAACGCGGTTTCGTTGAAACAGGAAGCCGGAAGCGTTGGAACGTCAAAGGCAAATCGTCGCAGATCGACGGTCAGAGCGCCGACGCCATGTGCCCCGCGCCGGACGACGGCGCGGCCCCTGCGGGGTTTGGCACAGCATGGCGCGGTGAAGCGGTTGTAGTGAGCAACCGTTGATGGTCAGCAGGAAGAAAAACCTTCTCGCCAGTGGCTTGCATAGGGTTCCTTGAATGACCCCCATGCCTGTTTCCAGCCAAGAGATTTGCCTGTAATGGCAGATTGCCGAATATCTATGAGCGCATCGAATTGACGCTTGCGAAGATCATCGGCGGAAATCGCCACGCCGCTCTGTTCCGATAGCTGGCAGAAGAACTCCACGAAAGCGTCGCCCACGTCATCTCGACAATAGTTCATAAGTAACGAGGTCATAAGTTGCGGGCTGAATTGAGGCTCGTAGCCATTGCGCACCATCAGCGCCAGAACGATAGCAATACCTTCATCTTGATTCATCCACGGCTGAATGATCCCGGCATCTTCGCCTTGCTTGCGGGCGTCGATTGCATCGGCGGATGCCTGGATGAGCAATTGGAAAGCAGTTGATGCAGTCAAGGTTTCTTTCATTGATCGTTCCATCCATTAAAAATACCTTCGTTTTTCATTCTTTCAATCTCCCCAAGGAATACAGGGGCAGCCCATCCAGTTCGGCTCCATACTTCAACTGGTTTCATCTTTTCGGCAAATAGCAGCGCAATCAGAAGGCGGATGCCGGTCAGCTTCGTATTGAAAACTTTCGCCATTGCGCGAAACGATGAATAACTTCCGTCCCCGGGAATAACGTCCTGAAGCGTCATGCGATTGATTAGCGCTTCATCGTCATCCGTCTTACGCATTGAGCGCGCAGTATTTTCCTCTATGGTTTCTACCAGAGAAGATTCTTGCTGCGTGAGCAGCACCTGAACAGATGCCCCCTCCGGCACCCCTGAATAAAACAGGAGGCGACCATCGTCAAGCCGCTTGCACTCATATTCCCCTTCCGAATCCAACCCAAGCCAGTCAGACATGCGAAGCTCAGTGCAAAGAACGGGCGATTCACCCCATGATCGAATTACTGAATCCAAATTCAAATCAATTTCCTTTTGGACCCCATCAGAATTGATGTGTAGCGCCATTTATTCCTCGCGACTAGAAATTGAAAATTTGTCCAATACTTCCTGCCCGGATTCAGTGATGAATATCTGGTAGCACATCACACGATTACCTTGAGCAAGTTGCTCAATACGAACAAGGCCGACAGCTTCCAAAAAGGACAATTCTTCTTTTTTGGCTCCCGTTGCTTTCTGCGTAAGTCCGGGAGACTGGGCGATACGATGCAGGACAGGTAGCAACTCGTCCGCAAGTGCTCCTTCGCTTGCAAATGCAACTTCTCGATGATGATGGCAATACCATATCTCCTTCGAGGCCCGCTGTTCTGCCTGGAGCATTTCCGCAGGATTATTGAAACCAATGCCTTTCGACATGGAGCATCCTGGGTGATTGCAATGCACGCTTACGAATCGGCCAAAGCCACCGTGGTCAGCTCCGGTCTTTTCGAACCGTATCACGTCTTGCTCGGAGACTCCGAGCTGGTTGGCATACGCCAGCCTGGTTGCGTTTACGAGATCGAGATTATCAACGTCAGTTGGCGTGTATTTCCCATTCCAGACGCCATCAACAAATCTCTTTCCGGACTTATCCCGGAGCATTGAATTCAGGACGATCATGACGTTCTGGTCATTTTCGGTCGTGACTCCAATTTTCTCGCAAAAGGCCAGGACAGCAATAAGGGAGTCGCAAGCGTCATCAAGCAAGCGATGCATTTCGTTTGCCTTGCTGGGTATTGCCGCAAGATCAATAGCATCAGCTTCAGCTTTGATTTGCTCTGTTAGCCCTGAGAAGCCATAAATCCTACTTTGACGCATTGTGTAACCCTTCTGTGTCTAGTAACGCCACTAGAAATGCTTCACACCTTACTTCCCGTGATCTCAATCGGGGAACCGAGGATTTTCAGAGAAGCGCCTGTGTCCGGATATACCTTGGTTAGGTTCTTTTCTTTGAACCATGAATTCCAGCATGCGATGGCAGCACGATGTTGCATAGTCTGTGCCTTGCCAACTGGATTGTTACGCAGCCAGTTAATCAGAGCTTTTCTTGCGTCGCCGTTACGCAACCCATCATCAATGGCCGCGCCGCTCCAGAACTCGACAGCCTTTTCCTTGCTGTAGCGAAAAGTGACAAGCGCCACCGCCAAAACGGCACCACGGTAGAAGAGTGACTTATTGAATCCGGGTGCTGGGTCAATGCAACTAAAGAAGGCGCTAGCTTCATCAGCCCAGTCACGCATCAAGGACTTTTTGAGTTCAAAGTCTTTAGCCTCGTAAATGCGAACCGGGTCATCTTTGCCACTATACGGTTTGAAACCGAGGGTAATCCAACCAACAGCAACAGCCAAAGCGTCTCGCTCTTTTACCGAGAGACCAAGCTCCTCGCCGATAACACCCATCGCATCGCGAAGACTTCTGGTTCGTCCGATGTCGTATTTGCTGTAGAGGGCTTCAATGTCCTGAGCAGAACCAACCTTATGAAGGTGGATGCTTAACCAGATTGGTTTCTTTGCGGCTGAAACAGCGCGCAGCGTATGTTGACCAT
>JAANMV010002590.1_pt1 | contig 17257 bp, 13 predicted proteins | sample 7279661 | NCBI WGS metagenome assembly JAANMV01 (sample SAMN14094540, study PRJNA606508) | bioreactor metagenome | isolation source: A lab-scale SPAN reactor treating ammonium-rich wastewater day 121 | place: Ireland: Galway | collected 2017-05-16 | reverse complement strand
AGTGTTTCTCCTTCGGCGATCTCCTATGCCAATCCGGTCAACCTCGCACAAACGACTCATGTAAAAGCCAGAATCCGCAATCTTGGATTCTGGGGCCCGTTGGTCGAGGCGCAGTTCCTGGTCAATCAGGAAGCCGGTCCGGGAGATATCCTGATCACTGAATTCCTGGCCAATCCAGCGGGAAGCGCAGATGATGGGAAAGAATGGTTTGAGGTGTATAACACCACAGAGCATCCGATCGATATCAATGGATGGACCATTGCAGACAACGGAACCGATAACCACATCATCAGCAGTCCGCAGCCGGTTCTGGTTCCAGCCAAAGGGCATTTCGTAATCGGTGAATCAACCAACTTCTCATCGAATGGAGGAGTCAATGTGGGATATGCCTATGGCCCCGCGATCACCCTTGGCAATTCCAACGACGAAATTGTGCTCCTCAAAGACGGGCAGGTGATCCATTCGATCGGTTATGGGGCTTATGACTCCGGACCGAAGGAGATTCAAACTCCAGTTGTGCTCTATCCCACCAGCGGGGCCGCCATTGGAATGGGGGCGGATTACTGCAACAGCCCGACAACCCTCTGGAAACCGCAGACAACCGTGTTCAATTCAAATAACGACAAAGGAACACCTGGCGCGGTCAATGACGGAGTCAGCCTGTGCGGTGGCGATTCAACTCCTCCCGGGCTGCAATCGGCCAAATTCGCCCGCGGCGACCTGATCCTGGTTTCCTTCAGTGAGCCAATCAATCCATCCGGCGCCGAGATCGAATCACACTACACCCTTTCGGATGGAATCGGTTCGCCGGTAACTGCCGAGCTGGTATCAGTCAACAGTGTCCTGCTTTCCTGTGCACAACGGCTTTCTCCTGGAGTAGTTTATACACTTACCATCCATTCAGCCTCTGATTCCTATGGCAATGCCATCCCCAATCCGATCCAGGCCCCGATCCATTACAACGAAGTCCCTGTTTCGATCAACGAGATCATGTACAACGACCGTGATCCGGATGACATCGAATGGATCGAACTGCACAACACCACCGCTGCGGCAATCGATATCTCCAACTGGTATATCACAGACGATAACGCCTATCCGGCCCAGGAAGAGGGCAACCTGACCTTCCCGAATGGCACTGTTCTCGAAGCAGGAGAATATGCAGTAGTGAACCTCTGGAACAACCCGAGGTTTTCCACATGGCAGTTCCCTGAATCGATCCGGGTGATTCAACCTGTTGTCGGCGAAAGCGGTTCCCTTTCAAATTCAGGGGACAATATCGCTCTGTATAATGCTCCGAGCGGGGGCCAGCTGGTGGATGGATCCCTGCAGGCGCTTTACCCGGACCTGGCGAGCGATGGAAGGTCACTTGAAAAGATCGATGAAGCCTTCCCCTGGGGTGATCCGGAGACGGTTTCGTATAACTTCCGTGCAGCGACAGTCCCGATCGGATTTGTCACCGGACAGTCGAGTGATGGGGAATTATTGAGCAGCCAGGCCTCGCCCGGCAGGGAAAATGGCAGCCCTTACCCGCTGGCGGTCAAAGAGTGGAGCCAGTACTGAGATGGAACTCCCCGGAGACTGATGGAATCCTCAGCCCCCGGGGATCGAAACGGCACAGGTTCAGACACCAGTCCAGATAAAGACATTCTTCACTTCGGTGAAGGCTTCGAGTGCATACAGGCCGCGTTCACGCCCGATGCCGCTCTGTTTGAAACCCCCGAAGGGGGCTTCATTGAAGACGCTGTTGTTGCAGTTGATGCTCAGCACACCACTTTCAACCGCCTGCGCGAGGCGAAGCCCGCGGGTCATGTCACTGGTCCAGATGGATCCGGAAAGGCCATAGCGGCAGTCATTGACCTCCTGGATCATGGCCTCCTCATCTTTATAGGGGATCACACACAGGACCGGGCCGAAGATTTCTTCCTGGGCGACCCGCATCGAGTTTTTCACATCCACCAGGATGGCCGGAGTCATGTAGTTCCCATCACTGAAACCAGGGGCAGAAAGAACTTCCCCCCCATAAGCCAGCTTGGCCCCCTCTTTCACACCGAGGGCGATATAATCGAGCGACCGTTGACGCTGTGAAGGAGAAACCAGCGGACCTATTTCGGTTTTCTCATCCAGGGGGTCACCAATCACTGTTTTCCGGGTGGCCTCGATGAATCGTGACACAAATTCATCCAGCACATCGGCATGGACAAAGGCCCGGCTGCGTGCACAGCAGTCCTGGCCGGTATTCCCAAAGACCGCCAGAGGGGAGGACTCAGCAGCCCGTTGCACATCCGCATCCTGGCAGATGATGTTGGGAGATTTTCCTCCGAGTTCCAGAGAGACCCGTGCGATCCGCCCGGCAGAACGGCGCAGGATTTCCGCGCCGGTAACCGTTTCACCTGTGAAGGAGATTTTGCCGACCGCCGGATGTTCGACAATAGCATTTCCCACAGTCGAGCCGGGGCCGCAGATCACCTGAAAAACACCTTTGGGGATATCGACTACCTTGTGGGCGATTTCCGCGAGTTTCAGAGCGGAGAGCGGGGTATAGCTGGCAGGTTTGAGAATCACACTGTTTCCGGCTGCCAGCGCTGGAGCGACCTTGGAGCAGGCCATCAGGAAGGGATAGTTCCAGGGGACAATACAGGCTGCCACGCCAATCGGCTGGCGAAAGGTGAGGTCCACCCCCGGGCGGGAAACCGGCAGATTTTCACCACTGAAAATCGAAACAGCGCCGGCATAGTAATCAAACAGCTCAGCCCCGGCATTGACCTCCCATCTGGAATCGCCGATGGGCTTGCCGACATTTCTGGACTCGATACGGCTGATTTCTTCGAGGTTTGCACGGATTCCCTCTGCGAACTTGCGCAGGAAGGCGGCTCTTTCAGCCGGTTTCGTTTTCCTCCAGGACTCCCGGTAGGCTTTCTCCGCCGCTTCCACCGACTGATTGACATCCTCCACCGAGGCTTCATGCACCTGATCGAGCCGTTTGTTACAAGATGGCTCCATCACATCAAAGGCCTTGCCACTGGTTCCTTCGGTAAATTCTCCATTCAAAAAAAGTTTGACTGGCATTGTCTTTTCACACTCCTGTTATTCATATCGATCCAACTGGCTGCATCAAACCACCAATGGGAAGGTATCTCAAGGTCTGTTCACGCAGATTCCCTCCCAGACAGCCTGTACCGACGGCCAGGCGGATGCTTCTCCATGAATGACAGTGACATCCTTTCCCCAGGGGCTCCACAGCACGGGGTCACCCGGGCCAAAGATGGCGAATGTTTTCAAGCCACACAAAGCTGCCAGGTGAGTGATGCCGGAGTCATTCCCTAAAAACCAGTCCTGCCGCAAGAAAAGGCCAGCCATTTCTGAAAGGTTGGAAGGAGTCATGACCTCCAATCCCGATCTCTGCAATCCGGGAAGAAGATCTTCTTCCGCCTCACCAGCCAGAAAGACCACAGAGAAATGATTCTGAACTGCTTTTCCGGCGATTTGCAGAAAGAAATCCAATGGCCAGCGCTTGTTTTTTCCCCCGGCGCCCGGGTGAATCCAGATGCGATGGGATTCCTGCCTCTCCCTATCGAATGGGAGGAGGCTTTCGAGAGGTGAAGTGCATCGAATGGGCGGGGAAAGCCCCAGGCAATGAGCCAGGTACTCCGCCACATGGGTTGAATTGCCACCCTCGGGGAGGATCGGATGAAGATGGAACAACGCCTCGGAAGCTGTGCCCTCCAGCCATGCTGGTTTCTGGGGAAAGAATGAATCGATCCGGGGGGGTATGGAGGAGCAAAGGCAGGAGTTTTCTCCCGATGTGTCTCGATCCGGCAGGCCCTCCGGGTGATTCAGCCAGGCTTCCAGAGGGATCAGGGCATCGGCCAGGTTTGCCTGAAGCAGTGGAGCCAGCCGCTCGGGATACCCAGCCAGGGCGGTCCGTAAACCGGGAAATTCCCGGCGCAGCACTGTCAGAGCAGGAGCCAGAAGAAGGGAATCCCCGACACCTCCCGGACGGACAATGATCCGATTCAGGGTCATCTTTTTCCTCACGGATCCCCATTCACTCCCGGTTCAGGCATGGCTAGGATCAAAGCCATGTGGATAAAAAGTCGAATGGGATATTTTTGGGGTGTGGCAGCATTGATTTATCTGAATTTCCCCCTGGTGGCATTTTCTTACCCCATGTTTCCGGGAGACCAGCTGGTGTGCCACCAGGACTGGGTGATCGATGGCACCTTCACCTTCGGGAGTCAAGCCTCCCAGCCTTTTCACCAGCGCATTGGTTTCGACCTGACTGCCATGGTGATCCGAAGCATCACTCCGAGCAATGCGTGGGAGGCCTCCTACCGGTATGATCATGTCCGCATCGAAAGCCAGGTAGGTGATGCCAGCCCGGTGCTGCTGGCGATCTGGCCGAGCCGGCTGGTTATCGGGAACCAGCTGGCTTATGACGGAAGAGACAATCCCGATGAGCCTCCGCCGGTGCTGTGCAATCTGCTGCTGGAGGACTTCCGTGCCATCATCAGCCCACAGGGAGAGGTCCTCAGGTTCGAAGAGGACTCCAGGAATCGTGGCATGTTTCCGTTTCTGGATCTCTCACAGCCCCTCTATGAAACCTGGATGCACCGCCCGCCATCACCCGCCACAGTGGGGATGAAATGGGCCGAGGACCGTCCGTTCCGCCTGTTTGCCAACCGTATCACCATCCCTGCCAGCCAGACCTATGAGGTTAAACAGGCCCCATCCGGCCCGACACAGATGACAATACTGGCGCTTGAAAGAACCATAAAAAACACCCCCATCCGCCAGATCCCGGTGCCGATGGGTTCGATGGTTGCCCCCAGCCTTCGTTTCGATGCACTGGGGCCGGATGTCAATGCACTCCCTCCGGATACACGGATTCTGTCATTCACCGCCAGCACCCAGGGAACAGTGGAGTACCAGATGGAACGAGGATTCCTTTCCCGCAAAGAAACCCATGACTGGGTATCGGTGGAAATGGAAGTTCCCCAGCCGGATGGATTGGAGAGAGTCCGAAAAACACTGTTGTTCGACCGGAAGATCGCTATCGGCGTCACCTGTCACCCTTGCGGGAATCTGTCGGAAGAAGCGAGGATGATTCTGCTCGGAAACTAGCGTATCTTTGGGCGGAGATTATCATTGAATTAAGGAAATCCATCCGGAGAGAGAAATAAATGGCCGGCGACCCGACAGCAGTGGCAGGAGATGATCAGGAAGAGCTTTTCCATCAGCATAATCGCGCCTTGATCGAGCGAAGAAGGAAAGAGCTCGAGGCGCGCCGTGCTGAGCTGGAAAAAGAACAGAAAAAAAACGACCACTGGATGAAATGCCCGAAATGCGGGCAGGACATGGAGGAAATTGAGCTGCTCGGCATCCTGGTCGATCAGTGCGGATCCTGTGAAGGGATCTATTTCGATAAAGGGGAGATGGAGATCCTCTTTGAAAGTGAAGGTCCGACTGGTTTTCTTTCAGGCCTGAAGCGGATGCTCAGGTTTGCAAACCCCAGATAGGAAGGGAAAAACATGGCAAGATGGATGCTCATTGTCCTTTCAGCAGGGCTGGCACTCGCAGGAGGTGCGGCATTCGCCGATTCAGAGGAAGCCATCCAGGTCGGCATGGCGCGGATCGATATCACCCCTCCGATCGATATGAAAGCGACTCTTGGCGGATATGGGGAAAGAATGAGCCGCCCGGCCAGCGGGGTGCATGACCGCCTCTTTGCCAAAGCCCTGGTTGTCAACAGCGCCGATAAAAAATTTGCCCTGGTCACACTGGATGCCCTGGGTCTGCCACCAGCTGTCAAGCCGGCGGTCCTGGAAAAACTGGCGGGAGATGGCTGGAAGGAAGAAGAAATCCTGCTCCTTCCGAGCCACTCGCATACCAGCATCGAAATGAACGCCATCAATCCGAAGAATGTCTTTCCCATCCCCAATCTTGGCATCTACCAGCCGGCACTGTTCGATCTGGTAGTGGGGAAACTGGTGGAGGTTATCCGTGCCGCCGGTTCCCAGAGGGTCGATGCCCGTATCGGGACAGGATCAGTCCTTCTGGACGGAGAATGGAAAAGGAATCGCCGTGATGGCAACAGCTTTATTGATCCAACATTGACTGTGACTCGAATCGATACACTGGATGGAAAGCCGCTTGCAGTTCTGGTGCACTGGGCCACTCATCCGACCTTTATGACCGCCAGTGACATGATGTTTTCCGGAGGCTGGCCGGGGCACCTGCAGAGAAATCTGGAGGCATTGGTCGGAAACAACAGCATGGTTCTGTTTTCGAATGGCGCGGAGGGCGACCAGTCTCCCAGGGCGCGCCCGGATTCTGGGCCGAGCAACTGGGAAAAAGCGGAACGTTATGGGCGTGAACTCGCGCTCCAGGCTTACAAAGTCTGGAATTCGATCAAGACCGAACCCACCTGCAGAATGGCATTCACTCTCGAAAAAGCCGACCTGCCTCCACGCTGCTGGCATCCGGATTTTATGGCAACAGGGGGAGCGGAATACGGGCTGCGCGAGAACATCATGAATGCTGTTCTGGAGGAGATGGCCCCGGCAAGCACCCGGGTGGCCGCTTTACGGCTCGGGGATCTTGTGATGATCGGGATTCCCGGAGAGCTGGCAGCCGAGAGAGGAAAAAATCTGTGCGATCAGGTGGCGCAGAAAACCGGAGCATCCCATGTGGTCATCGGCGGACTTGCCAATGAGTGGGTGAGCTACATCCTCGCTCCCGAGGAGTACCAGAGGGGAGGGTATGAAGCCAGTGTCAGTTTCTATGGCCCCAAACTCGAGCCAACCCTCCAGGCAGCCGCCTTGAAGGCGGCAGAAGGCCTGTAGGCGGCGATTATTTCTTCGGTGATTCCGCCAGCTGAATTTTATTGGGCAGGCTCATCTCAGAGGGCTGTTTGAATATCTCCTCTTTGGCCCAGGCGGGATCCACCGCGATCTCGACCACATTCTCATCCACTGTCGGGGCCACAAAGACCAGGATGTAGGTTCGGTCTTCGGGGTTGATGCCGGCGACTCGGTCCGCCAGGTCCATGGTTTTCAGCACCGCCTCTTCACCATTATCGAGCGCGACGGAAATATTCGGGAGACTTTCAATCAGCGCCCGGGATTTTTTAAACTGGGCTTCCTGGTCCTTCGAAATCACACTCAGGTTTGCAAGACCGATTCCGATCGAGTAATTCACCATGTTGAGGGTGACTTCATGGCGGCTGCCATCTTTTTCAGGAAGGGAAAACCAGTATACCAGCTGTTTTTTCGAGGGGACTGTGATTGTCAGGGTTGGTGAAATCACGCCGGATGCAGTTCCGATTCCACCTCCAGCCACCAGGCCTCCGGTTGCCCCCGGCGCAGTGCCCTGCCCTCCAGCACCGGCTGCGCCCCCTCCTCCCATGCGCCTGCCGGGAGCAGCGCCGGCACCTGGCGGGGCGATTCCAACTCCAGCCCCCGGGCCTGCTCCAGGGCGCCGTCCTCCTCCCACCACTCCTCCAGGCCTTCCGGCTCCGGGTGGGCGCCGGACCACCATTCCCGGGAAAGGAATCGGAATGCGGGGAATCAGAACAACCGGGTTGAAAGTAATCCATGGGATGCCGATCTGGATTCTTCTGGGCAGAAACCATGAGGCGATGGTGATCGGCCGGGTGAGGGTGAGTCCTCCGGCCGGGCCAACAAGGATATTCCCGGCTGCATCGACCAGTACAATCGTGACCACCACCTGGGTGACCAGAGCACCCCGGCGGTCATAGATGACATTGCCGATCTGGGTGTATGGAATGAAGACCCCCCCGAGGAAAAAACGCCGTTGCAATGAGATCCGATTCCCCTCGGCCTGCCGGGTCTCCTCCGCAGCGGCAAGATTGATTTCCTCTCGAACCACCGAGGAGACACGCTTTCCATCTTTGGTGGCAACCTGTATCTGAGCAAAAATTTTGTCTGCTGAGGGTGGAGGCGCACCCTCCCCCTCCAGGAACTGGATGGTCTGAGAAATGGTTCCGGCAAGGGAAATTCCCTCGGCATACTCCCCGCTGGCCATTTTGACGAAGTTGTCTGGAACCACTTTGATGTCGCTGACTTCGATATTGGTCCTCGGGCCGATGGTATAGGTCACATAATCCGAAGCCCCCACACTGTATTCAACCTCGACCGGAACCACTTTGGTGCGGACCACCGGGACCATGTCGACATGAGGGCTGCCATGATGCCCTCCATCGCCCTCCCAGGAACCATGGTCACTTGACGCAAACAGGACCTGAGGGGTGGTGAAGAAAGAAACAATCAGGCACAGGATCAACAGAGAACACTGCCGGCTCGATATCATGGGGGTTTTCCTTTCTGGGGCCTGCTGCCTGAAGCAGATCAATAGTGCGATCCCGCAGGGACATACTCGACATACTGGACAGTCCGGTATTCCACCTGGATGTAAAAGCAGGTGCCATCCACCTGGAAAACGACCTCATCTCCAGTGGTGGGGTTCCCCAGCCAGTCTTCCGGGACTACAAATTCAACCTGGCCGCTGGAACCGACATTCTGGGTGGAACTGGGTGAAAACTTCTTCCCATTTCTTTCGATCCTGGATGTCATCTTGACTGTGGCACGGGAACACCCCCCTGCCTGGACACCGACCTGTATTTTGAAGCATGGCTTTTTGTGGTGGCTGTCCCAGACACCCTCATCGACTTTGAGTATCTGAGGTTTGATCCAGGGTTGTGCTTGAGCCTCCTGGCAGGAAAGGGCGAATGCCAGGCACACAAGCAGGGCGAAGAGAAGAGATGAAATCCATCTCACCGCGGGCTACCTCCCAAGGATGAGATAACAGGCCATGGATAGGAAATCCACACCATGAGCATGGTAGAGCTGCGCAGAACCGGAAACAATCAATATTTCTCATGCAGGAAAAAATAAATCCCCGTTTCTCCGGGCGCCGCTTCATGCGATATCTCGTACTGTTTTCTGAATAACCGGGCGGAGTGAAAGAGCGAAGGGGTTTGCATCCGCAATTCGGTTTGCTCATACTCAATAAATAAACCGAAAGGGGGCTCTCAACTTTGAGTCAAACAGAAAAACAAGGCATTGAAACCATCGCTCTGCATGGAGGGCAGATTCCTGATCCGACCACGAACTCACGGGCTGTCCCCATATACCAGACGACATCGTATGTTTTCAACTCAGCGGAACATGCGGCCAACTTATTCGCTCTCAAGGAATTCGGGAATATCTACACCCGGTTGATGAACCCCACCACCGATGTGCTTGAGAAACGGCTTGCATTGCTGGATGGAGGAACAGGCGCCCTGGCGGTGGCTTCAGGCCAGGCTGCCATCACCCTGTCGATACTGAATATCACCCAGGCTGGCCAGAACATTGTCGCGGCCAGTTATCTGTATGGCGGCACATATAACCTTTTTCATTACACCTTCCCCAAGATGGGAATCAAGGTGAAATTTGTCGACTCCTCGAAACCCTCCGAGGTCGAGAAGGCGATCGATGACAATACACGCCTGGTATACATGGAGTCGATCGGGAACCCGAAGAACAATGTGGATGATTTCCCGGCCATCTCGGATATCGCCCACAGGCATGGGATTCCATTCTTTATCGATAACACTGTCAGCCCCCCGCCGATCTTCCGCCCCTTTGACTGGGGAGCGGATGTGTCAGTCTATTCGCTCACCAAGTTCATCGGCGGGCATGGAACCAGCATCGGTGGAGCGATTGTCGATTCCGGAAAATTCAACTGGAACAATGGAAAGTTCCCGGAGCTGGTGGAACCGGATCCCTCCTATCATGGAGTCAGCTACTGGCAGGCATTCGGTCTGCATGACAAAGCTGTTGTCCCGGGAATCGCCTATATCATCAAGGTGCGTGTCCAGCTGCTGCGCGACATCGGGGCGACTCTTTCGCCTTTCAACTCGTTCCTGTTCCTGCAGGGGCTGGAGACCTTGCCGCTGCGTGTCAGGGAACATGCCAGAAATGCCCAGGCAGTGGCCGAGTGGCTGGAAAAACATCCGGCGGTATCGTGGGTCAATTATCCCGGACTGCCGAGCCATTCGGACCATGAGAGGGCGAAGAAATTTCTCAAAGAGGGCTGCGGCGCCATTATTGGATTCGGAATCAAGGGTGGAAGGGAAGCGGGGATCAAGCTGATCAACTCGGTCAAGCTGCTTTCGCACCTGGCGAACATCGGAGATGCCAAGAGCCTGATCATCCATCCGGCTTCCACAACACACCAGCAGCTTTCCCCGGAAGAACAGCTCTCCACCGGCGTGACCGATGATTTTGTCCGCCTGACAGTTGGCATTGAAAGCCTGGAGGATATACTGGCTGACCTGGATCAGGCATTGAAAGCCAGCCAGAAGTAAGGTTCGATGATCTGCAATGAGTGATCCGGCGAATGCCCTTCTTGAGGCACGGAAGAAAAATTACGACCTTCCCGAAAGCCCTCGTTCAGTCGGATGGACTCACATCCAGCGCGCGACAGTTGCAGACAGGGAGAATCCCTTTGTCCTGGAAACTGGAAAGACCCTCTGGCCGGTTGAGGTGGAATATGAAACCTATGGCCGCCTCAACCGCACCAGAGACAATGCCATCATGGTCTTCCATGCCCTGTCCGGAGACGCCCATGTAGCCGGCTGGGATGCCGATGCCGAAAAAATGGGCCGCACCTGGCGCCTGGCCCGGCCCGGCTGGTGGGATGACTTCATCGGTCCCGGCAAGCCGCTCGACACGGGCCGTTATTTCATCATTTGCGCCAATGTGCTGGGCAGTTGTTATGGAACCACTGGCCCGACATCGATGTGCCCTTCGGCCGGTGAACCTTACCGGATGTCCTTTCCGGCGGTATCGGTGGGCGACTGGGTCCGGCTGCATGGCCGCCTGCTCGACCATCTCGGAATCGATACCCTGCTGGCCGCCATCGGAGGCTCTCTGGGAGGGCAGCAGGCATTGGAATTTTCCCTTTCAATGCCCGAAAGGGTGCGCGGGGCCATTATTCTCGCTGCATCCCCATGGCTGAGCGCGCAGGGGCTGGCATTCAATGCAGTGGCACGGCATGTGATCATGACCGATCCGCACTGGAACAATGGAAACTATTCGAGCGACAAGGGGCCGGAGCATGGGCTTTCAGCCGCACGGATGATCGGCCACATCACTTATCTCTCGAGAATGTCAATGGAAAATAAATTCGGGCGCCGACGGGGAAGGACCCCCTCCAACGACAGGAGCGAGGGCTGGATTGTGAATGAAAACGGCAATGGCAACTCGAATGGCGCCTTTGAGGAGGATCCCTTTTTTGAGGTTGAATCCTATCTCAGGTACCAGGGGAGCCGTTTTGTTCAACGTTTCGATGCGAACAGTTATCTCTACATCCTGCGCGCCATGGATCATTATGACGCCTCCACCTGGGGGCATGGAGACCTGATCGAGGCTGCGCGGCGGGTGAAATGCAATAACCTGATCATCAGCTTCACCAGCGACTGGCTATACCCTCCCGGCAGCTGCCGGGACTGGGCGACAGCGCTCTCCCGCCTGGGGAGATCGGTGACCTATGTGAACATCCCCTCCTCGTATGGACACGATGCCTTTCTGCTCGAGGTTGAACAGGAAGGCAACCTGGTGCGTTCTTTTATTCACCAGCTTGAGAAGATCGACTGACATGACTCAGGCCAAAGCCTTCCCCGAAGCAGAGACGATCCAGTGGCTGGTGGAATTGATCCATCAGTCCGGCCTCGATCTCAATCTGCTGAAAAAAACCTGGGAAAGCGAAGGAAAGAGCATTTTCGGATATGCTTCGCCCACCACTGCCATCCATGGGCCACGCTGGGATCATGCTCTCATCCAGAAGATCGTAACTCCGGGAAGCCGTGTGCTGGATTGCGGATGCGGATCCGGGGACCTGCTGGTGGAGCTGATCCGGGACCATCATGTTCTGGGCCAGGGAATCGAGATCGATCCGGTCGAAGTTCAGATTGCAGTCCAGCATGGGGTGCCTGTGCTGCAGGCAGACCTGGATGTGGGGCTGGATGGATTCGGGGATGATATCTTCGACTTTGTCATCCTCGAAAGGACGCTTCAGACAGTCCACAGGCCCCTGGATGTCCTCAAGGAAATGCTGCGTGTGGGGAAAGTGGTCATCGCCAGCTTCCCGAACTTCGCTCACTGGCGCAACCGCCTGCAGCTGTTTCTGGAGGGGCGCATGCCACAGACTCCCTCCATCCCCTATGGCTGGTATGAAACCCCGAATATCCACCACATGACCATTCGCGATTTCAAGGAATCCCTTCAGATCATCAATGCCCAGATTGTGGAAGGGTATGCCCGCTCGGGCGGGCTTGTTCATCCATGCCGCGACAGCGATGATCTGACTGCAGAGGAGGCATTGTTTGTCCTCTGCCGCAGCACGGAATACATCGATGGGGCGGGCATTTAAAGCCCCTTCTTCAAGGAGGCTCGCATGTCGATTCCTGGGTTTGAATCCGCTGTAAAAGCTCTTCGGCTTTGTTCATTTGTGCTCACAGTGTTTCTCATGGCAGGGGAGGTTGCACCACCCATGTATGCCGAAAAATCATCTCCGGCTTCCCAGCCTGCCTTCCCGGCTGTCGGCCAGCTTCCTGAAATCAATGATCTTCCTGATCCGCTTCTCCGCATGGATGGAACCAGGATCACCAGCGCCGAAGACTGGATGAAGCATCGTGGAGACCTCCAGGAGATGATCCAGTATTACCAGTATGGGCATCTGCCGCTGCAAGTTGGAAAGCCTGGAGTTGAGGATATCTCAACGGCGCTGATTCTCGCAGGCAAGGCCACCGAGATGCGCAAGCTGCTTCTGCTGGGTCCCGGCAAGGATGTCGAAATGCTGGTTCGGCTGGTGATTCCAGAGGGGAACGGCCCCTGGCCCTGCATTGTCCATAACACCAACAGTGTGGGACATATCCCGATCGAGGCGGAGATCCTCTCCAGAGGCTACATGATTGCAGAGTATCTTCGGACCGATCTCGACCCGGATCAGAATGATGTGGTCGGACCCGCTCAGGCAGCCTATCCGGAATATGACTGGGCGACACTGGCAGTGTGGGCCTGGGGAGCCATGCGTGTGGCCGATTATGTCACCACCCTGCCGTTTGTGGATGCGAAAAAACTGGCTGTGACCGGGCATTCACGCGGGGGAAAGACCGCACTTCTGGCGGGGGCGCTCGATGATCGTTTCGCGCTGGTGGTTCCGAATGGCTCTGGCTGCGGGGGTGCGGGATGCTATCGGATTCAGGGTGAAAAATCCGAAACACTTGCCCAGATCACTGACCCTCAACGTTTCTCCTACTGGTTTCACCCACGCTTCCGGGAGTTCGCGGACAAAGAAACACACATCCCCTTTGACCAGCATTTCCTCAAGGCGCTGGTGGCGCCAAGAGCGCTGCTTTCGACTGATGCGTATGGTGATTTGTGGGCCAATCCGGCCGGCACCCAGGCGACTTACCTCGCTGCGCAACCGGTTTTCGATCTGCTTGGGGTTCCACAGAACAATGCGATCCATTTCCGCCAGGGAAAGCATGAACAGAATGCTGAGGATTGGACCGCTTTGATCGATTATGCCGACCAGGGGTTCTCCGGAAAGGCGAATGGAGTCGATTTCAAGAAGCTTCCTTTCCCCGGGCAGGTGAAGAATATCCCCGGGAAACCCTGAGCGGATCCACAAGATCTTTTTTTTCGATCTTCTCTGTCCGGCATGATCCTCTCGGAAAGATCCCCGGTTCTGCTTGTCTATTATCAATCTTCCATAGAGTAATTACTACAACATAACCAGCTCTACGAACATAACTTAAGCACTGTTTCTTAAAATAGGTTCTTGACTTTTTGAAGAAACAGCTGGATAAATACAGCGGGGAAGAATGTTGTTCAACATTCAGGGGGGAAACCAATGTTTGAAACTATGGCACCGCAGCTGGAGTATTTCGGCCTCAGCCGGGATCCTTTCGCTCCAACTGCGGATCCGGAGTTATTCCATTTTACCATTGAGTACGAACGCTGCATCTATGGTCTGAAGAGATCGATCGATGCCCGTTATGGCATTGTGGTGATCCTCGGGAACTACGGGACCGGAAAAACCTCGCTGATGCGTGCCCTGCTTTCGCATGTATCGAGAAGGAATCAGCTCTACCAGACCGCGATTGTTGCCTCCCCGAATCCCGCCTGGGGGACAGACTGCCTGATGGAAGCGATCTGCGAGCAGTTTCGCATCGCTGTTCCTCCCGGTGCCTCTCTGCTGAAGTACCAGAATGCTTTTAACCAGTTTCTCTACCAAAGCCGAAACAAGATCAACACGTTGATTATCGATGATGCCCAGAACCTGGAAAAAAGGGAGCATATCGAATTCCTCCGCCTTCTCCAGAATCTTGAAACACCGCAGTACAAGCTGGTCAACCTGGTGCTGTTCGGACAGCTGGAACTGATCCCGCTGATCAAGGCGCACCCGAACTTCGAGCAGCGGATCAACAACACCTTCGTTCTCAAGCCGATGTCGTATGAAGATATGAAGGGGATGATCCGTTACCGCCTGGCGAAGAGCGGTTATTCATCGAGTGTGGACATGTTTGAGGAAGAGTCTTACCGAACCATCTTCCAGTACAGTGAGGGGATCCCGCGTGAGATTGTGTCGATCTGCCGCAACAGCATGATGATAGCACACCGGATCCGCCGTGATGTGATTCAGAACAGTGTGGTGCTGTATGCCATCAACCACACCATGGCGAAGGGCCTGATGAGCCAGGAGCGGGTCGCTGCAGGGCGTTGACGACTGCCTGATGGAGACCACTTTCGATCCGATGACACAGGACAATTTCCGACAACAAACTGATCAAAAAGCAGATCGTGCCGGGAGCATCGGCGCCTGGCGGAAGACTCCACCGGATGCCATCGATCCAGTTCCCCGCCTGGATGAGCAGACCATACAGGATCTGCTGGATGCCTCGATTCGCGAAGGATCTGGAGCGCCCCTAAACGAGCCATTGAATCTCGATACATCGTTGAGTGGAAACTGGCGGATTTCCGGGAGATAAACAAGAGAAATACAGGAAATCTGAAGATTTTATATGAGCGGAAACTTAAAAAAGGAGTAGACTCGAGCCGGGATCCGTTTTAGTATGGAGCAGTTGGGTTTGAGGGCTTTGAGTTGTCGTTCTGAAAATTTTGGGGAGAGCTCACTTCCAGGATTTTCTCAAGTCAAAAGTAAACAAGTCGATACTCTCAGTGTGGAGCCGCCGATTCAATTCCGCGGTTGAACGGGACTAGGGGAAAGTCGTTCAACTGGAGGGATAAAATGGGGCTTTTAAGTTCGACACGTCGAGTTGTCCATTGCCGCTGGTGTGGTGGAAACTACCTGTGGGGAAAACTCAGGCTTCCCTCGTTGCTCCGATGGATGCCCTTTGAGACCGGCATGTGTTTATCATGCTCTCGCCAGCTTCAGTCACGCATGAATGGATGCCAGGCCCATGATCACCGCCAGCCGATCCTCAGTGACGGAACCGCCATCAAAAGCCGTGCAAGTGGTTAACGGTCTGCAAATCAAACAGGATCACTGCGAGGTCATTGGCTCAAAGAAGGGGCATCTTACGCCTTGGACAGTCATCGGCCCGAGAAGACACAGCTCGATTCGCAGGTCTCAGCCACAATGACCACCTTCGGATCAACTCTATTCAAAGTGAGCCGGTCCCACATCCAGACAGCCAGATTCTCAGCAGTTGGATTGTGCAAACCTTCAATCTGGTTCAGGCAGTTGAAATCCAGCAAACGATAAATTTCTTCGCACACCTTTCGAGGCGGAGGCGCCTTTCTCATTGCCAGTTCAATCCGATAGGAATGCCCATGCAGCCTGTGGCACTTATGATCGGGCGGTGTCAATGGCAGTGAATGGGCCGCCTCGAAACGGAAAGCATAACGTTCGGGGAGATCGAGAAGCGGGTCTTCCGGCAGGCGGACAAGATCAAACCCACGTTGTTCCCGTGTGCGGACTCTTACTCCAGCGGCAAAGGGAAGGCGCTGGCGGATGCGTTCGTGGATCCATGCCTCGAGTTCCTCCCGGGTTCCCTGGCCGAGACCCGGAATGTCATTCAGAAACCGATGGTCGAGCTGGTCGAGGACCGGTTTGACAGCCGCTTTGATCTCACCGAAATCCACCAGCCAGCCCAGGCTGGGATCGATATCACCACTCTGAAAGATATGGACTTCGAAATGATGGCCATGGATCGGCTGGCCCTCGCCGGGGTGATGGTGTGCGGCTTCAAAATTGAATGACTTGATCAGGCGGACCTTCATGGGATGGATGGCACTCAGTTGTTTCCGATCTGCTTCTCCAGCTCAAGGACAAGCTCGATCAACTCATCGGAGATTCGTTCACTGAATCTGTCGAAGTCGCCCGAAGGAAGGCGCACACAGGATGAAGCGAAGATGCCCTTGCGAACCAGCAGCCTTTTGAAGAAGCGGATGGAAGTATCCAGCTCCTGGTTTGTAAAAGACAAGACCGGCAGGAGTTGCCGGAAAAGAGACTGTGCGGCATTTCGATACCCTCCTCGAAACAGGGTATCGATCCGTTTATACAGGCGGATCATGCTGCACTCAGGGATCATGGCGTGCACTCCGCGATCCAGACCTTCAATATACTGTTGAACAGCCCAGCCTCCGGAGACATGGAGATCCTGCCCGAACTCATTCAGGATGGCCGTATATTTCGGGCCGGCCGGGAGGGTTTCCACCTTGATGGCTTTGAAGGCTGGAATCGATTGCCTGAGGGCACGGATATCTTCGATCGAGAGGCCAGGGCCATTCGGCTCCCAATCCTGAATAACCAGAGGGATCTCCATCCCGTTTGTCACTTCACGGAAATAACCGACCAGCTCACTGCGGTTCCTGATGAGGCCAAGGGGAGCAGCCACAAGGCAGGCGGAGGCATGGGAGGCCATGGCCTGCTCGATCAACCGGCGTGTGATCGAGGGATCTGCTGCGCTCGCAACCCAGATGACTGGAACCTGTTCACCAACAATATCTTGAGTCTTTTCTGCCAGCAGGATTTTTTCATCGAATGAGAGACAGGCATTCTCAGAGGCGATGGCTGGAACCAGAAAGCCATCGATTCCTGAGGCCAGGGCATCCTCGATCAGGCGTGAGGAGGAATGGAAATCGATTGTTCCATCGGAATGAAAAGGGGTCTGGAGAACACCAATCACACCCACCGGAAGAGGCAGATGATTCATAAAACC
>JAANMV010002586.1_pt1 | contig 17282 bp, 13 predicted proteins | sample 7279661 | NCBI WGS metagenome assembly JAANMV01 (sample SAMN14094540, study PRJNA606508) | bioreactor metagenome | isolation source: A lab-scale SPAN reactor treating ammonium-rich wastewater day 121 | place: Ireland: Galway | collected 2017-05-16 | reverse complement strand
GCTCGCTGTTCACCGGCAAAACACTGCAATACGTGGAGCAGTCCATCGCGCACTGGATCATGTCTGCAGGGGCCATGGTGGTCATGGTGCCCTGTCCCACGGGTGAGACTGCGCGGGGCGATGTGACGCTGGCGCACTATGCCGATTGGCTTGACGGGGTGGTCATGCATGGTGGTGCCGACGTCTGGCCCGGCAGCTATGGTGAGGAGCCCTTGCGCGAGGAGTGGCTGGGTGACCGGGTGCGCGATCTTTATGACCTGGCCGTGGTCGAAGCCTTTGCCCAGGCGGGCAAGCCCATATTTGGCGTTTGCCGGGGGTTGCAACTGATCAACGTGGCCTTTGGCGGCACGCTGTACCAGGACATCGAGACGCAGCACCCCGGCGCGCAGCAGCACCGCAACGCCAGCACGTACGACCAGCATTTCCACGAGGTCGATATCGTGCCCGGCACCCGCCTGGCGCAGCTTTACCCGGGACAGCCCCGGGTGCACGTGAACAGCATCCACCACCAGGGCATCAAGCGGCTGGCGCCGGACTTTGTGATTGAGGCCTACAGTCACCCCGATGGCGTGCCCGAGGCGATCCGCCGCAGGCCCGGGCGCGGGAGGGGCTACATCGCGGCCACGCAGTGGCACCCCGAGTTCCACAAAATCGGATCCGAGACGGTGGATGACACGGCCATCCTCAACGACTTTCTGGCCGCCTGCAGCGCGGCCCGCTCGCGTCCGTTTCCTGGGCACAGTCCCCTGCAGATCCGTGACCGGGCGGCGCGGCTGTTGCGCCAGGCATTGCTGCGGCAGGAGTGAGGGGCGTTCAATGACGCGAAAACGGGCACTGGAATTCCGTTTCTGGCGGTAAGCTGTGAGGGGAATACCACCGGAGAATTACATGGCCCATCCGTTTGTGTCCAGCAGCAAAGAACTCTCTCAGCGCTGGTCGCGTTGGCAGCCCGACGGGCGCGACCACGATGCTGAAGACCGCGCTGAAGAGCAAACCGAGCGCCGCAAAGCCGGGAAGCACCGCAAGAGCCTCTCGCTCAAAGACTTCGATCCCTCAGACAAGCCCTTTTCGCTGGGTGACAAGGCCCAGGACAAGGCGGTGGTGGAGTCGCTGGCCCTGGAACTCGACGAGTTGCAGAACCTGTTCTATGCGGACAAGCGCTACAAGCTTCTGGTGATTCTGCAGGGCACCGACACCTCGGGCAAGGACGGCACCATCCGTGGCGTGTTTGGCCGCATGAGCGCGCTGGGTGTGCATACCGTGGGCTGGAAGGCCCCCACCGAGACCGAGCGCGCGCACGACTACCTCTGGCGTATTCATCAGCAGGTGCCTGCGGCGGGCGAGGTGACCATCTTCAACCGCAGCCACTACGAAGAGGTGTTGGTGCCCGTGGTCAACGGCTGGATCACGCCCGAGCAGCACCACCAGCGCTTTGGCCACATCAACGACTTCGAACGCATGCTCAGCCAGACCGGGACCATCGTGCTCAAGTTCATGCTCCACATCGGCGCCGAGGAGCAGCGCCAGCGCTTACAGGAGCGCCTGGACGACCCCACCAAGCACTGGAAGTTTGCGATGAGCGACATCGATGCGCGCAAGCAGTGGGCGCAATACCAGAAAGCCTACGAAATGCTGCTGTCCGCCACGCACACCCCCTGGGCGCCGTGGACCATCGTGCCTTCAAACTCCAAGACGCACCGGAATCTGATGATCGCCACCGTGCTGCGGGAGGTGCTGCGCAACCTGGAACTGCGCTACCCACCAGGCGACCCGGCGCTGGAGCATTTCGTCATCGACTGAGGGGGCTGTTGCGGTCTGTCCCGCAGACGGTTACGCGCGTGCCGAAAGGGCTGCAATGACCGCTGCGTCGATGGGGTCGGGCGCCTGGGCCTGGCGCTGCAGCAGGCAGCCCAGCGCCGAGGCCCCTTCGGGCCAGGGCAGGTTGATTTCAGGCCAAGCCCCACGCACCCAGATCCTGGTGCCGTCCGACCCGGGGTGGCCAGCGACACGCAGGCAGGGCGCCTGCGGATCGGCGCCATGCGCAAGCAGCAGCTCCACCAGGGGCAGGCACAGGCTGCGCAGCTCGCTGCCCCGCGCGCACAGCAGACAGGCTACGGCGCCCAGCAAGTTGCCTTCATAGCGTACCCGAGGCGTGGCAAAGGCCTCATCTCTGGAGGCCAAGGTGTCGGCGCTCAAGACCACGGCAGTGCCGGCATCCAGCCCCCGCTCCAGCAGTCGGCGAAAGATGCCAAGGATCGCGCCCGCGCGCTCCCCGTCGAGGGCGCTGGGGCGCTCGCCCTCGGCTGCACCCTCCTCATACCAGTACCAATCGAGCAGCGTTGCCAGCACCTCCTGCCGGACCACTTCAGGCGTCAACCAGGCACTGACACCGGCGCCCGCATCCAGAAGATCCTCTACGAGCTGCAGGTCCCGCTTCGCCCCCTGGAAGTTGCGCAGCACCGAGCGCAACGCTGGGTAGTTTTGATTCCACACAGAAGTGTCCAGGTCCACCCCCGCAGCCACCAGCTGCGCCGGTGTCTCGGCATCGCGGTACCCATAGCGCATGCGGTCCAGGCGGGCCACATCGCTCATCTGCATGGGTGGCACCGAGCGGGCGCCCCGGGCCTGAAGCACCGACAGTACCTCCGCTCGGTCCTCAAAGAACTCGACGCTGTGGAACAGCAGGCTGCCGATCTCCTGTTGGGTCTCTTCTACGTACAGCCGGGCATTCACGTCCACGCCCTCCTGGGCGAGCATCCACTGGAGCAGCTTAGGGTGCGCGCACACGGATTGCACCACGCGCACGGAGCGCGCCAGTGCCCCAAGGTCGGCGCCCGGCACCGCCAGCAGCGCGGCCAGCATGGCTTCGCGTTTGTTGCCGTCATGCAGACCGATCAGCTCTGCAGCTTCGGTGGCCCAGGGCAGACAGGGGGCCAGGTCCACACCGGCCTCAAACATGGCGCGCACGGACTTCACCATGCCTTCTCGCAAGGCATGCATGAACAGCGGCACACCATGGGCCGTGGCGTCGGGGGAGGCCCCGGCCTTGATCTCCTTGGCAAGCGCGCCATCCTTGGATTCGAGCACCAGCTCGTACAAACGGTCGCCCTCGGGCAAGACTGGCTTGGGGAAGGCTTTGGCAGAGATTCGCTTTCCCGCGTGGTGGTGGCTGGTGTCCGAATCGCCCACTTGGCTGTTGAAAACCTGCACGCGCAGGTACTCGGCACCCGCAGCATGCAAGGCAAGGATCTGCTCGTTCTCCAGTGCATCGTGCGCTGAGGCATCCATGCTGAACCGCAGGGTCGTGCCCAGCAGCGATGCGCTGAGCACCGACGGTTGGTCCCACTCGGAAAAGATGCTGCCCAAAGGCTCAGGCCAGGCACTGCCTGCAGTACCGATAGCGGCTTGCAGCTTGCTGTGCAGAGTGGATAGCGCGCTGGCGTCTGAGCCTACGCAGGTGAAGGTGAATGTATTGGCGGACATGGGCGAAGCGATGAAGGATGCCTGTGAGGATAGCGGTCTGCGACCACCGCGCCGCGCTGCAACACATCAACTGGACAAATTGGCAAGTTATGCGCAAAACGCATGATCCTGTAACACTACGGCCTTAGACAGCGTGCGGCAGCAGGCATAAGCTTCGCGGCTTGAATTGATCCCACAAGGAAACACCGCCATGTCGCATCCCACCGGAACGTCCGGCAGCACCGCCACACACACCCTGCCGTCCTACCTCGACGCCAACCACCTCGGCCCCTGGGGCAACTACCTGCAGCAGGTAGACCGGGTCACGCCCTACCTGGGCAGCCTGGCGCGCTGGGTAGAGACGCTCAAGCGCCCCAAGCGCATCCTGATCGTGGATGTGCCCATCGAACTGGACAACGGCACCATCGCCCACTTCGAGGGCTACCGCGTGCAGCACAACCTGAGCCGTGGTCCCGGCAAGGGTGGCGTGCGCTTCCATCAGGATGTCACGCTGTCGGAAGTGATGGCCCTGTCGGCCTGGATGTCGGTGAAGAATGCTGCCGTGAACGTGCCCTACGGCGGTGCCAAGGGCGGTATCCGCGTCGATCCCAAGAAGCTCTCGATGGGTGAGCTCGAGCGCCTGACGCGCCGCTACACCAGCGAGATCGGCCTGCTCATCGGCCCGTCCAAGGACATTCCCGCGCCCGACGTGAACACCAACGGCCAGATCATGGCCTGGATGATGGACACCTACTCCATGAACGTGGGCGCTACCGCCACCGGTGTGGTCACCGGCAAGCCGGTGGACCTGGGTGGCTCGCTGGGCCGCGTCGAAGCCACCGGACGGGGCGTGTACACCGTGGGCGTGGAAGCTGCGAAGCTGACTGGCCTGCCGATCGAGGGCGCCCGCCTGGCCGTGCAGGGCTTCGGCAACGTGGGCGGCACCGCAGCCAAGCTGTTCGCTGACGCAGGCGCCAAGGTGGTGGCCGTGCAGGACCATACCGGCACGCTCTTCAACAGCAACGGCCTGGACGTGCCCGCCCTGCTGGCCCATGTGAAGGCGACCGGCGGCGTGGGCGGCTTCGCCGGCGCTGACGTGCTTGCCAACGACGACTTCTGGGGCGTGGACTGCGAGATCCTGATCCCCGCCGCGCTGGAAGGCCAGATCACCAAGGACAACGCGGGCAAGATCAAGGCCAAGATGGTGATCGAGGGCGCCAACGGCCCGACGACCACCGAGGCCGATGACATCCTGCACGACAAGGGCGTGCTGGTGCTGCCCGACGTGATCGCCAACGCTGGCGGCGTGACGGTGAGCTACTTCGAATGGGTGCAGGACTTCTCCAGCTTCTTCTGGAGCGAGGACGAGATCAACGCCCGCCTGGTGCGCATCATGCAGGAGGCCTTCGCCGGCATCTGGCAGGTGGCCCAGGAGCACAAGGTGAGCCTGCGCACCGCCACCTTCATCGTGGCCTGCCAGCGCATCCTGCATGCCCGTGAAATGCGCGGCCTGTATCCATGATGTCCGTCTGATTTGGGAGGTCCGGCTTACAAGGCCGGGCCTCCAGTGAGAGGAGCCCCCAGCGCCGGACCGGCACTGGGGGCTTTTTTTTCAGGGAAGGCGCGTCAAGGCCTGCGCGGATCGTCCGGAGTTCCCGCCGGGGCATCGACTGCGGCGACGGGCGTGACCCCCCGCATCGCCAGGCAGAACGGCTGCGGACAGGCGGCCCTCCCGGCGTAGGGGCAGCCGGGAGTCTGGCAGAGGTCGGCTTCGCGGTCGCGGGCCAGGTCTTCGTCCCGGGGCAGATGTCCGCTGGCCTGCAGCACGGCCATCTGCAGCCAGGGGTCTTGCCGGGCCTGCAGCATGTCGCGGCCATAGACAGAGGCCTGTGCCAGGGGGGCAAACTCCATGACCAGCAATGCGCTGGTGCGTGTCGCCGTATCGGTCGATTGCAGCACCAGTGCAAAGGCGCCCACCTGCAACGCTTGGGGCCGCCCCGCGAAGGCCAGAGAGAGCGCAGCCCCCTGCATGGGCGCTGCGGCAGGGACTGACTGCTGTTGCAGCCATGGCACGGGCGCCTTCAGTGTGAGGGTGAAGGTGCGGGCTCCTTCGGCAGTCTGCATGCTGCCCTGACGCACCAGCCAGGTCTGCAACAGGGGCAGCGTGACGCCTGGAGAGTCGCTTTGGGGATCGGCTGCCCCATCAAGCTGTCGCACCAGTTCGGCGGGCCAGTGCTGTACGCTGACCACTCGCTGCGGATGTCCGCCGTGAGTCGTTTGCTGGACCAGGGCGCTGATCAGTGCCTGTACGGGAGGGCTGACACCGGTGGCCGGCCAGGCGGCCGTGGGCTGCAGTGGCGAGCCCTGCGCAACTGCTCCTGTGGGCAGGGGGAGCGGCGGTAGCGGTGCCTGGCGGGGTGCAGCGTCGTTCCGCAGGCTGACGGCGGGGCGCGCAGTGGCACCCTCTGCTGCGTTTTCTTCCGCTATCGCCTGCGCTCCGAGGGCGTGCACAGCCTGGGGAGAGAGACTGACGCGGTCGGATACCACGGGGGGTGGCAAGCCTGCCGCCCCGGGTGTGGCGTGTCCTTGTCCGCCGGCCTGTGTTGCGGGCTGTCGTTCTGCGCCCAGCAAACTGCTCTGGCGCTGCAAAGCCGCCTCGGCCAGGGCCAGTGCGGCACCGGCCACTGCATGGCGCGGGGGGTCAATGTGAGCGCTCATATCCGGCCTCCCAGCGTGGACAGCGTTCCATTGTGGGTGATCCATGCCCGGGGGCGCAAGCCTGGCATGGGGATCAGCGCTAGGGATGACCTGCATAACTCCCTGCGGTCTGTGATCGCACGGCCTCGGGCGGTCCACTGCGTTGCTTTTCTTGCCAATAGCCGAGCTATTGGCCGCAAAAAGACGCCTTGTGGCCCATCCCGATCCGCACTACCACCGATCCGCGAGGGTCATGCAGGTCATCCCTAGATATCGGGCCAGATTTCTTTGGGCTCCATCGGGGGGGAACTGCTTTCGGGTCCCGTCGGAGCGGGTGCGGCACCATGCAATACCACGCGGTTGCGGCCGGCGGCCTTGGCCTGGTAGAGCGCCTCGTCGGCCCGCTCCAGAATCTGTTCAACGCTTTCGCCCGCATGGCCTATGGCCAGTCCGATGGACACCGTGACATGCAGTGCACGGCCCGCTGCAGGTGTCTCCTGCGCCTGCACGGAGGTGCGTACACGGTCCAGCAATGGGTGGACGCAGTCGGGGTCTGTGTCGTAGAGCATCAGGACGAACTCCTCGCCCCCCCAGCGGGCCAGTACATCGGTGCTGCGCAGGGCGGCCTGCACCGTGAGGGCAAAGGTCTGCAGCACCTGGTCGCCCACGGCATGACCTTGGGTGTCGTTGATGTGCTTGAAAAGGTCCAGATCGAGCAGGGCCAGGATCAAGGGTCGGCCATTGCGCTCGCAGCGCTGCCATTCGGCCTCCATCAGCTCGGTCATGCGACGGCGGTTGACCAGCCCCGTCAGTTCGTCGTGGGTGGCCAGATGCCGGATCTGCTCGACCGCGCGGGTCAGCGCCAGCTTCTGCTGCGTCAGGCGCTTGCGAATTTCTTGCAACCGGATGGCAATGAAGGTGCTGCCCAGCAGCACCAGCATGATCATGACGGCGTTCGCGGCCTCCAGACCTGGCATGCGCCCGGGCTCATCCAGCCAGGCGACGATGCCAATGGCTGCGCCAAACAGCACCAGCGCAAACACCATGTTGGCTGCCAGTTGGCGCTTGGACATGCCAAAAATGCCGAACATCAGAATCATCGAAAGAATGACCGGAGTGATGCCCCGCGCCTGGCCCAGAAGAATGTAGCCGGTGGCGTTGCAGACCAGTGCGTAGCGAATCTGGAACTGCGTGAGCGCCGGATCGCGCAGGCGCTGCGACCAGCCACTGCGGATCAGGACCAGCACCACCATCAGCCCCATGCCGGTGAACAGGCCCCACCACAGAGCCCAGTCCTTGCGCCCGTAGCCTGCCAGGGTCAGCGACACCACGATGATGGCGGACACCGTCATCATCAATGACGCGAATCCGGCCATGGCCATCCGGATGCGCTGGTGCGGATCGGTGGTCAGAAGCCAGTCGGCCAGCGCCTTGCAGCGCGCACCAGGGGGCATGGAGTGATGTCCTGAAGTTGGAAAGAGGCGAGGCCAGCGTCAACGCATTCTGAGGGACGCCACCATCATTCTAGAGTGCACTATGTTGGTGCAATGGGGAATTGCCTTATAGACGCGGAGTCCATGGCTCCCCGGTACGGCTGCTCCCTGCCGATGGGGTCCGCGCCCGCAAGGGGGACTCTTGCGTTCCCAACATTCCACAGATAGGATAGTAATAGATTACTTACTTTGTGATTCTTGTGAACATCCTTGCCAAACACCTGCCCGCAGACGAGCGCCGGGCTGCCACCGTGAACGCCGTAGTGCAGCTGGCGGCGACGCAGAACCCCAGCGAGATCACCACCACGGCGATCGCGCAGCACATGAACCTCACGCAAGGTGCGCTGTTCCGGCACTTTCCCACCAAGGAGGCCATCCTCCAGGCGGTGATGGAATGGGTGGCTGTGCAGCTCCTGGCCCGCATCGAGCGTGCAGCGACGGGTTGCGAATCTCCCTTGGAGGCCATGCGGGCCATGTTCATGGCCCATGCCGATTTCGTGACCGAGCATCCGGGCGTACCGCGCATGATGTTTGGCGAATTGCAGCGCGCCGGTGAAACGCTGCCCAAGCGCATGGTGCAGACCCTGCTGGCGCGCTATGGCGAGCGGCTGCGCACACTGATCGAGGAGGGACGGCAGGCCGGCGAGATCGATGCCGGACTGGACGCTGAGGCCGCCGCCACCCTGTTCATCGGCAGCATCCAGGGCCTGGTCATGCAGTCCATGCTGGCGGGCGATGTGGACCGCATCCGCCGCGATGCGCCCCGTGTCTTTGCCATCTACCAGCGCGGTATCCGGAGCACACCATGACCCGCATTCCCATGCAACGTCGCACCCTGGCCCTGTTGGCGGTTGTGGTGCCGTTACTGGCGCTGTTCATCTACGTGGCATTGCGCTCGGGTCCGCTGGCCCCCGTCGCGGTGACGGTGGTGACGGCGGAAAACCGGCCGGTCGCGCCGTCGCTGTTCGGCATTGGCACAGTGGCGGCGCGCAGCACGTACAGGATCGGTCCGACGGTCTCCGGCCGCCTGCAGAAGCTCACCGTGGAAGTGGGTGACAGCGTACAGGCGGGGCAGGTGCTCGGCGAGATGGACCCGGTGGATCTGGACGAGCGACTGCGCGCGCAAGACGCCGCCGTGCGGCGCGCGCAGGCCGTCCTGCGGGAAGTGCAGGCCCGTCAGCAGCACGCGGAGGTACAGGCCCGGCGCTACCGGGAGCTGCTGGACGCCCGATCGACGAGCGAGGAAATAACGGCCACGCGCCAGCAGGACCTGCAGGTCGCCAATGCCGCGCTGGAGGCTGCGCGCGCGGAGGCCGAGCGTCTGCGCGCCGAACACGCGGCCCTGCGTGCGCAGCGCGCCAACCTGCGACTGGTGGCCCCTGCCGCCGGACGGGTGACAGCCCGACAGGTGGAGCCGGGAAGCACCGTGGTGCCCGGGCAGACGGTGGTCGAGCTGGTCGATCCGTCCAGCCTGTGGATCCATGTGCGTTTTGACCAGGGCAGCGCCAGCGGCCTGGCCGCCGGACAGATGGCGCTGGTGGTGCTGCGCTCGGGTGGGGGCACCGCGCTGCCGGGGCGCGTGCTGCGCGTCGAACCCCTGGCCGACGCCGTGACCGAGGAAACCCTCGCCAAGGTCGTCTTTGACCACTTGCCAACGCCACTGCCTCCCTTGGGCGAACTGGCCGAGGTCACGGTGGGGCTGCCCGAAGTCGCCGCAGCACCCACCATTCCGAATGCTGCGCTGCGGCGCGTGGATGGGCGGGTGGGCGTGTGGCAACTGGAGGGGGATGGTTTGCGCTTTGTGCCGATCCGCCGTGGCGCCTCTGACCTCGAAGGCAACGTGCAGGTCGTCGAGGGCATGAAGGAGGGAGCGCGCATTGTCGTCTACAGCGAAAAGGTGTTGAACGAACGCAGCACGCTCAAGGTGGTCGAGCGCATCGGTGGAGCCACCCGATGATCAGCCTGGCCGGGCGCGACATCCTGCATGCGTGGGGCAAGTTTGTCTTCACAGGCATCGGTCTGGGCCTGCTGATTGGTGTGACATTGACCATGGCCGGCGTCTACCGGGGCATGGTGGACGATGGCCGTGCGCTGCTGGACAACAGCGGCGCCGACATCTGGGTAGTGCAGCAGGGCACGCTGGGCCCCTACGCCGAGCCATCCAGCGTGCACGACAGCACCTGGCGCGGCATCGTGGCGCTGCCGGGCGTTTCGCAGGCGGGCAACGTCACCTACCTCACCATGCAGGTGCGCAAGGACGGCAGCGACGTGCGCGCCATGGTGGTCGGCATCGCGCCGGGCGAGGCAGGCGCACCGGGCTGGCCGCCCTATCTGGTGGCCGGGCGCCACATCACACGCAGCCACTACGAGGCGGTGGCCGACATCGCCAGCGGGCTGGCGCTGGGCGAGCGCATCCAGATCCGCCGCAACTTCTACACCGTGGTGGGGCTCACGCGGCGCATGGTTTCATCGAGCGGCGACCCCATGGTTTTCATCCCGCTGAAGGACGCGCAGGCGGCGCAGTTCCTCAAGGACAACGACGCCATCTGGCAAGGGCGCCAGCGCACCGAGGAGAGCCCCGCCTTCAATCGCCCCGGCGTGCCGGGGTTGCTGGAGGCCGTGATCGCGTCGCAGAGCAGCAACCCCTACGTGAACGCCGTGCTGGTGCGCATCCGCCCAGGGCACGACCCCGAGGAGGTGGCGCAGACGATCCGCCGCTGGAAGCACCTGACGGCGTACACCCGTGTGCAGATGGAAGACATCCTGGTGGGCAAGCTCATCGCCACGTCCGCCAAACAGATCGGCATGTTCCTGGCCATCCTGGCGGTGGTCAGCGCGGCCATTGTGGCTTTCATCATCTACACACTCACCCTGGGCAAGATCCGCGAGATCGCCGTGCTCAAGCTCATCGGCACCAAAAACCGCACCATCGCCAGCATGATCGTGCAGCAGGCACTGGGCCTGGGGCTGATCGGCTTCGTGGTGGGCAAGATCACCGCCACCTTCATGGCGCCAGCCTTCCCCAAATATGTGCTGCTGATTCCGCAGGACACAGTCACGGGCCTGGTCGCCATTCTGGTGATCTGCGTGCTGGCCAGCGGAATCGCCATCCGGGCCGCGCTGCGCGTCGATCCGGCCGAAGCGGTAGGAGGCTGACATGGCTGGGAAAGGCATTCTCATCGAGGGCCTGCGCAAGCGATATGGCCAGGGCGACACTGCGGTGGACGCGCTCAAGGACGTCAACATGGCCGTGGCGCCTGGCGAGGTGGTGGGGCTGATCGGCCCCTCGGGTTCGGGCAAAAGCACCCTGCTCAAGTGCCTGGGCGCCGTGATCGAGCCAAGCGCCGGACGCATGACGCTGGGCGACGAAGTGATCTACGACAACGGCTGGAAAACCCGCGATCTGCGCGCGCTGCGGCGTGACCGCATCGGCTTCGTTTTCCAGGCACCGTACCTGATACCGTTCCTCGACGTGACCGACAACGTTGCGCTGCTGCCCATGCTGGCCGGTGTGCCCAACAAGGATGCGCGCCAGCGTGCGCTGGCGCTGCTGCAGGCGCTGGACGTGCAGCACCGCGCCCGCGCCATGCCCTCCCTGCTCTCGGGCGGCGAGCAGCAGCGCGTGGCCATTGCGCGCGGATTGGTGAACCGGCCACCCGTCATCCTGGCGGACGAACCCACCGCGCCGCTCGACAGCGAGCGCGCGCTGGCCGTGATCCGCATCCTCAACGACATGGCGCGCCGTTTCGAGACGGCCATCATCGTGGTCACACACGACGAAAAAATCATTCCCACCTTTCGGCGGATTTACCACATCCGTGACGGCGTCACGCACGAAGAAGCCGGCGAAGGGCGGGATATCGAACTCCCCGCATGAAGGAATCCGCATGACCCACCCATCGCAAAGCACGCTCTGGATTCGTGGTGCTGCCGTGTTGACAGCGGTCTTCGGCCTGATGACGATCAAGGAGGGCGGCACGGTGCTGTTCGGAGACGCTGCGGCGCGCGCCGCCGCAGGGGCCTACGTTCCTTTTGTGTTGTGGTTCAACTTCCTGGCAGGCTTTGCCTATGCCATTGCCGCCATCGGGCTGTGGCGCCGGCAGCGCTGGGCTGCCTGGCTGGCAGCGGGCATTGCCACGGCCACCGCGCTCACGTTTGCGGTCTTTGGTGTGCATGTGCTGGCAGGGGGCGCCTACGAGCAGCGCACTGCGCTGGCCATGGCGTTGCGCACCACCGTCTGGACGGTGATCGCTGCCTTGGCGTGGCGCCAGCTTCCCGGCCGCACGGCCTGACATCCCCTTGCCAGCGAGACACGACGCCATGATGGTCACTTCCACACGAATGCAAGCCACAGGCCCGCGCGTGGCCTTGCTTCTGGCGGCCCTTCTGGCCGGTTGCGCTGCGGGGCCTGATTTCCGGCCGCCAGCGCTTCCTGCCGATGCGGGATCTGTGGGCGTACCGGCCCAGGCCCAGACGGCGTCTGCCGCCACGGCACTGGGCCAGGCCCAGCACTGGAATGACCGCATGGACCTGGATGCGCCTTGGTGGCGGTACCTGGGGTCGCCGCAACTCGACGCGTTGATCGACGAAGCGCTCGCCGCCAGCCCCACGCTCGCATCGGCACAGGCCACGTTGCGTCAGGCGCAGGAGTTGCAGGCAGCCCAGACGGCCACGCTTCAACTGCCGCGCGCCGACCTCGCGCTGGGCAGCCAGCGCCAGCAGACATCGCCCAGCGCACAGGGCCAGGCGGGGCCGGGCCGGGAGTTCAGCCTGCACAGCGCCAGCATCGGCGTGCAGTACCCGCTGGACCTGGCGGGTGGGAACCGGCGTGCGCTGGAAGCCCTGGCCGCCCGCACCGAACACAGGCGCTACCAGCTTGAGGCCGAGCGCCTGGGGCTTGCGGCCAGCGTGGCATCGGTCGCCATCACCCAGGCGCGGCTGGCGGCGCAGACCGAGGCGCTGCAAGCCATCGTGGACAACCAGCAGCAGCAAGGTGCGCTGGCCCGCGCGCGCGTGCGTCTGGGGCAGGCCGCGCCCGACGAGGTGCTGGCGCTGCAGGCGCAGATGGAGCAGGCCCGCTCCGGCCTGCCGCTGCTGCACAAGCAGCAGCAACAGGCCGCCCACCTGCTGGCCATGCTGGCGGGGCGCGCGCCGGGAGCCGCTGCGCTGCCGTCGTTCACCCTGCGCGACTTTCACTTGCCTGAGGCGTTACCACGGGTCATTCCGTCGGAACTGGTGCGCCGTCGCCCCGATGTTCAGGCGGCGCAGGCCCTCATGCAGGCGGCCAGTGCGGACTATGGTGTGGCCGTCGCGCGCCTGTATCCGCAGATTCGACTCAGCGCCAGCCTGGGCAGCCAGGCACTCAGCATGGGCGCGCTGTTTGGTGGCGAATCGGCGGTGTGGGGCCTCATCGCCCAACTGACCCAGCCGCTGTTCAACCCGGCCCTGCCGGCCGAGCGGCGCGCGGCCCTGGCTGCTCTCGATGCGGCGGCGGCCAACTACCAGGCGGTGGTGCTCGACGCCCTGCGCAGTGTGGCTGACGCCATGCGAGCTGTCGAAAGCGATGCCGAGGCGCTGGCCGCGCTGGCGCGGGCCGATGCCGCCGCCCAGGCCAGCCTGCAATCCATGGAGCGCCAGCGCGCATTGGGTTCTGCCAGCTACCTGCAGTGGCTGGTGGCGCAGCAGCAGGTGCTGCAGGCGCGCGGCAACCTGGTGGCGGCGCAGGCCCAGCGGCTGGCCGACAGCGCTGCGCTGTTCCAGGCCGTGGGCGCCGGCTGGGAGGGGGCAGGGTCAGCTGCCGGTGTTGCCGGAGGGCGCTGACCCGGCGCGCCGACGCTCGAAGTGGCGGCTGATGTGATCGCACACCCGGTCGCACAGCACATCCACCGAACCGTCGGCCCGGCGGTAGTACGCGTTCTGGCCCCGCATCTCGCGCAGCACCAGGCCATGGCGGGTCAGCAGCGCCAGATGGCGTGACACGTTGGCCATGCTGCAGCCACACAGCTGAGCCAGCTCGCCCACGTTGCGCTCCCCCGCGCCCAGCCACTGCAGGATCTGCAGCCGGGTGGGCTCGCCCAGCACCCGGAAATGATCCGCCACCTGCTCCAGCACCGCATCGGGGAGCTGGGGCAGGGCAAAGCATGCCGGGGGAGGTGGCGTGGGCGTCATGGTGTCAGAAAGATAAAAATCAACTTATTGACTATTTAGTTAGTTGCGCAAATAATATCGCAACACACCCTGACTGACCAGCCCTGTCCGACAGACGGGACATGCCACGAAAGAACGACCATGCAGAAGATTCCTCCCTTGCTCAGAGCCCTGGCCTTGGCGCTGCCCCTGACCCTGGCGGGTGCAGCTGGCGCGGCCGACATGGCCACCGCACCGGCGCAAGCCTCGGCGTTGCAGGGGCAGACCGGTTTTGACGGCGTGGTCGAGGCCGTGCGCCAGACGGTGATCGCCGCGCAGGTGCCGGGCGCGGTGGTCGAACTGAATGTCAAGGCGGGCGACCGTGTGCAGGCCGGGCAGCTGCTGCTGCGCATCGATGCCCGCGCCGCCGACCAGACCGCCGCCGCCAGCAACGCACAAGTGCAGGCGGCACGCGCTGCCTTGGAGGTGGCCACGCGAGAACACGAGCGCCAGAAGCAGCTGCACCAGAAGAAATACATCAGCCAGGCCGCGCTGGAGCGGGCCGAGTCCGAATTCAAGGCCACCAGCGCCCAGGTCGCCGCGCAGATGGCGCAGGCCGGTGCGGCACGCACCCAGACCGGGCTGCACACCGTGCGTGCACCCTACGCGGGCGTGGTGGCCGAGGTGCCGGTGGCCCTGGGCGACATGGCCATGCCCGGCCGCCCGCTGCTGACGCTGTACGACCCCGCCGCGCTGCGCGTGACGGCCTCGGTGCCGCAATCGGCGTCGGGCAGCGTGCAGGCCGACACCGTGCGCGTGGAGCTGCCCGGCCTGGCGGCCGCGCAGCAGTGGCCGCGCGCCACACGCGTGCAGGTGCTGCCCACGGTGGACGCCGCCACGCACACCGTGCAGGTGCGCGCCGAGCTGGGCGCAGGGCCGGACGGCGTGGCCCCCGGCATGTTCGCGCGCCTGTGGCTGCCGGTCACCGGCAGTGCCACGGCGGGCAAGACGGTGACCGTACCGCTCAAGGCCGTCGTGCGCCGCGCCGAAATGACCGGCGTGTACGTGCAGGGCGAGGGCGGCAAGCCGCAGCTTCGCCAGGTGCGCCTGGGGCGCTTTGATGGCGAGCGCGTCGAGGTGCTGAGCGGCGTGGCGCCGGGCGAGCAGGTCGTGGTCGATCCGCAGTCCGCGCTGCGCGCACGCTGAAAGGCAGGCCATGCAAGACCAGAACCACAAGGGCATGGGCATCTCGGGCCGCATCGCGGCCTTCTTCCAGGCGGCGCAGATCACGCCGCTGCTGGCGCTGGTGGCGCTGCTGCTGGGCATCTTCGCGGTGATGGTGACGCCGCGCGAAGAAGAGCCGCAGATCAACGTCACCATGGCCAACGTGCTGATTCCGTTCCCGGGCGCCAGCGTGCGCGACGTGGAGCAGATGGTGGCCATCCCTGCCGAACAGGTGCTTGCGCAGATCAGCGGGGCCGAGCATGTGATGTCCGTCTCGCGCCCCGGCGTGGCCATCATCACCGTGCAGTTCAAGGTGGGCGTGCCGCGTACCGAAGCGCTCGTGCGTCTGTATGACACCGTGAACTCCAACGCCGACTGGCTGCCCAAGGGCCTGGGCGTGCTCGATCCCATCATCAAGCCCAAGGGCATAGACGATGTGCCCATCGTCACGCTCACGCTGCACAGCCAGAACCCAGAGACCGGTGCGTATGACCTGGAGCGCGTGGCGCACAGCGTCGAGGCCGACCTCAAGCGCGTGCCGGGCACGCGCGAAGTCACCACCCTCGGCGGCCCCGGCCGCGCCGTGATGGTGGAGATGGACCCCGCACGCATGGCCGGTGCCGGCGTCACCGTGGCCGATCTGCGCATGGCCCTGCAATCGGCCAACCTGGGCCTGCCCGTGGGCGAGCTGCTGGGGGCCAACCGTTCTGTGGCCATCGAGTCGGGGCCGTTTTTGCGCAATGCGGACGAGGTGGCCGAACTGGTGGTGGGGGTGCGCGGGGGCAAGCCGGTGTTCCTGCGCGAGGTGGCCAGCGTGCGCGACGGCGCCCCGCCGCCCAGCCGCTACGTGTGGCACGGCACGGCGGGTGAGGGTGCCTACGAGACTCCGGCTGTGACCATCGCCATCACCAAAAAACCCGGCGAGAACGCCATCGACGTGGCCAACGCCGTGATGGCGCGGGCCGAGGCGCTGAAGAACACGGTCATCCCGGCCGACGTGCAGGTGAGCGAAACGCGCAACTACGGCGCCACCGCCGATGGCAAGGCGCGCCAACTTATCCAGAAGCTGCTGTTCGCCACGGCCTCGGTGGTGGCGCTGGTGTTCATCGCCCTGGGCCGGCGCGAGGCCGCCATCGTCGGCACGGCCGTGGTGCTCACGCTCACCGCGACGCTTTTTGCCTCCTGGGCCTGGGGCTTCACGCTCAACCGGGTGTCGCTGTTTGCACTGATCTTTTCCATCGGCATCCTGGTGGACGACGCCATCGTGGTGGTCGAGAACATCCACCGCCACCAGCAGCTCCACACCGGAAAGACCCTGGCGCAAATCATCCCCGGCGCGGTGGACGAAGTGGGAGGTCCCACCATCCTGGCGACGCTCACCGTGATCGCCGCCCTGCTGCCCATGGCCTTCGTCAGCGGGCTCATGGGGCCGTACATGAGCCCCATCCCGATCAATGCCAGCATGGGCATGCTGTTGTCGTTGGCCATTGCCTTCGTCGTCACGCCCTGGCTCGCCCGGCTGTGGATGAAGGCGCACCACGGCGATGCGGACGCCCATGGCGCGCAGGCGGCGCCTACAGGCATGGCAGCGCGCATCACCCCGCTGTTCACGCGCGTCTTCACGCCACTGCTCGACGAAAAAACCGGAACGCGCAACCGCCGCTTCCTGGGCCTGGGCATCGCGCTGCTCATCGCCCTCTCGGTGGCGCTGCCTGCCACCGGGCTGGTGTTGCTGAAGATGCTTCCGTTCGACAACAAGTCCGAGTTCCAGGTGGTGGTGGACATGCCCGCTGGCACCCCGGTGGAGCAGACGGCCGCCGTGCTGCACGCACTGGGCGCACACCTGGCCACGGTGCCCGAGGTGACCGACTACCAGGCCTACGCCAGCACGGCCGCGCCGATCAACTTCAACGGCTTGGTGCGTCAGTACTACCTGCGCGCTGGTGGCGAGGTGGGCGATATCCAGGTCAATCTGGTCGACAAATCGAAGCGCAAGGACCAGAGCCACGCCATCGCCACGCGCGTGCGCCCGGCGCTGCAGGAGATTGGCCAGCGCTTTGGCGCCAACGTGAAAGTGGTCGAAGTGCCGCCGGGACCGCCGGTACTGGCGCCCATCGTGGCCGAGATCTATGGACCTGAAGAACAGGGCCGGCGCCAGGTGGCCAAGGCCGTGCGCGCGGTGTTCGAGAAAACCCCCGGCCTGGTCGATGTGGACGACACCAGCATCGCGGACGCCCCGCGCACCCTGCTGCTGGTGGACCGCCGCAAGGCCGCCATGCT
>JAANMV010002582.1_pt1 | contig 17295 bp, 14 predicted proteins | sample 7279661 | NCBI WGS metagenome assembly JAANMV01 (sample SAMN14094540, study PRJNA606508) | bioreactor metagenome | isolation source: A lab-scale SPAN reactor treating ammonium-rich wastewater day 121 | place: Ireland: Galway | collected 2017-05-16 | reverse complement strand
ATCGCCGAGGACGATTTCGGCGCGCTCGGCGACATCTCGACGCTGGCCGACCCCGGCGTCGTCGACGAACTGATCGAGAACCGGATGAACCGGCACTGACAGCCGCAGCGGGCCGGCGGCGGATCGCCGGCCCGGCATGGTGCAAGACGGACCGCCATGGGCGATGCGCGCCCATGGACCGGCCGCGGCATGGCCGGAGGAGCCTGCCGCCCGCCGAAAAGCCTTCCAGAAGAAGATCGTCTCGCCGGCATGGCGCCGGCGCGGCTGAAAAGACAGCATATCGTGGCAGTGGAGGAGCACGACCCCGATGCAAGACAACCTGGCCGAACGGATCGCCGCAGATCCGAACTATCAATTACTGAAAGCGAAACGATCCCGCTATGGCTGGATCCTGACGATTGCGATGCTCGTGGTCTATTACGGCTATATCCTGCTGATCGCCTTCGACAAGGAACTGCTCGCCTCGCGGATCGGCGACGGCGTCATGACCTGGGGCATCCCCCTGGGCTTCGGTGTGATCGTCTTTACCATCATCATCACCGGCGTCTACGTGCGCCGCGCGAACAGCGAGTTCGACGAGCTGAGCGAGAAGGTTCGCCGGGAGGCGCTGAAATGACCCACAAGATCCTGCGCAACGGCCTGATGGCCGCGGCCCTGGCCATGCCGGGCGCCGCCATGGCCGCCGACGTGATCCAGGGCGCCGAGAAACAGGCGACGAACTGGACCGCGATCACCATGTTCGCCGCCTTCGTGCTGGCGACGCTCTACATCACCAAATGGGCGGCGTCGCGGACCAAGTCGGCGGCGGATTTCTATACCGCGGGCGGCGGCATCACCGGCTTCCAGAACGGGCTTGCCATCGCCGGGGACTACATGTCGGCCGCCTCGTTCCTGGGGATCTCGGCCGCGGTGATGATCTCGGGCTATGACGGGCTGATCTATTCGATCGGCTTCCTGGTCGGCTGGCCGATCCTGACCTTCCTGATGGCCGAGCGGCTGCGCAACCTGGGCCGCTTCACCTTTGCCGACGTGGCGGCCTTCCGCTTTGCCCAGACCCCGGTGCGCATCTTTGCCGCCTCGGGCACGCTGGTCGTGGTGGCCTTCTACCTGATCGCGCAGATGGTGGGCGCGGGCTCGCTGATCCAGCTGCTGTTCGGCCTGGACTACTGGATCGCGGTGGTGATCGTCGGCGCGCTGATGATGATCTACGTGCTGTTCGGCGGCATGACCGCGACGACCTGGGTGCAGATCATCAAGGCCTGCCTGCTTCTGGGCGGCGCGACCTTCATGTCCTTCATGGTCATGTGGCACTATGGCTTCAGCCCCGAGGCGATGTTCGCCGATGCGGTCCGCGTCAAGGCCGATCTGGCCACCGCCGGCGGCAAGACCGCCGAGGAAGCCGCCGTCGCCGGCCAGTCGATCATGGGTCCGGGCACCTTCATCAAGGATCCGATCTCGGCCATCAGCTTCGGCATGGCGCTGATGTTCGGCACCGCCGGCCTGCCGCATATCCTGATGCGCTTCTTCACCGTGCCGAGCGCCAAGGAAGCGCGCAAGTCGGTGATGTGGGCGACCGGCTGGATCGGCTATTTCTACCTCCTGACCTTCATCATCGGCTTCGGCGCCATCACCTTCGTGCTGACCAACCCGGAATTCCTGGACGGCTCCGGCGCGCTGGTCGGCGGCAGCAACATGGCGGCGGTGCATCTGGCCAAGGCGGTGGGCGGCAACGTCTTCCTGGGCTTCATCTCGGCCGTGGCCTTTGCCACCATCCTGGCGGTGGTCGCCGGCCTGACGCTCTCGGGCGCCTCGGCGGTCAGCCACGACCTCTATGCGACCGTGATCAAGAACGGCAACCCCGCGCCGGGCAGCGAGCTGCGCGTCTCGCGCATCACCACGGTGGCCCTGGGCCTGGTGGCGGTCGTGCTCGGCATCGCCTTCAAGAACCAGAACATCGCCTTCATGGTGTCGCTGGCCTTCGCGGTGGCTGCCTCGGCCAACTTCCCGGTGCTGTTCATGTCGGTGCTGTGGAAGGATTGCACGACCAAGGGCGCCGTGGTCGGCGGCTTCCTGGGGCTGATCTCCTCGGTGGTGCTGACGGTGCTGTCGCCCTCGGTCTGGGAAGCCACGCTGGGCAACCCCGCCGGCTCGGCGCCCTTCCCCTATACCTCGCCGGCGCTGTTCTCGATGACCCTAGCCTTCCTGGGCATCTGGCTGGTGTCCAAGATGGACAACGGCACGCGGGCGCGCATCGACCGGGCCGGCTTCCTGGCCCAGCAGGTGCGTTCGGAAACCGGGATCGGCGCGGCGGAAGCCTCGTCGCACTGAAAACGCAGGCCCGCCCCCTTGGGGGCGGGCCATCGCCGTCCCGGAACCGACCCGCCTGGCCCGGCTTCGGTGTCCGATCCTTCGGAGGGGGTGATGGCCCATATCCTGATCGTCGAGGACGAGGACAATATCGCCGCCGCGCTGGAGTTCCTGCTGGCGCGGGCCGGCCACAGCTACAGGCGGATCGCCGGCGGCACCGCCGCGCTGGACGAGATCCGCGCCAACCGCCCCGACCTGGTGCTGCTGGACATCATGCTGCCCGACATCTCGGGCTACCAGATCGTCGAGGCGCTGCGCGCCGACCCCGGCCTGCGTGACGTGCGGGTACTGCTGATGACCGCCCGCGGCTCGGTGGTGGAACGCCGCAAGGGGCTGGCGCTTGGCGCCGACGGCTTCATCGCCAAACCCTTCGAGCTGTCGGAACTGCGGGCCGAGATCGCCCGGCTTCTGGACCGCGCCGGCTGACCGCCGACGCCGGCCCCCGCGCCGGATCGTCGCAGCGGGCCGGCCTTTCCCGCGGTGCTTGCGGCGGGACGCCGCTTTTCCCTTGCCTCCCGCCGGCATATCGGGATCCTCGGGGGCGCGGGATCCGCGCCAGCACGGAGGATAGCGATGACCGACGCCTATCAAGCCATCATCGACCGCTGCGCCGGTTTGCCGCCGCTGCGCACCGCCGTGGTCCACCCGGTCAGCCATACCGTCTTCGACGCGGTGGAAGAGGCGCGCGCGGCCGGGCTGATCGAGCCGGTGCTGGTCGGCCCCGCCGCCCGCATCGCCGCCGCGCTGACCGAGGCGGGGCAGGCCCCCGACACCTATGAGATCGTGGATACCGAACACAGCCACGCCGCCGCCGCCCGCGCCGCGCAGATGGCCGCGACCGGCCAGGTCGGCGCGATCATGAAGGGCTCGCTGCATTCCGACGAGCTGCTGGGCGCGGTGATCCACCCGCAATGCGGGCTGCGCACCGAGCGGCGGATCAGCCACGCCTTCCTGATGCTGACCGAGGATTATCCGCGCCCCTTCATCATCACCGATGCGGCGGTCAACATCGCCCCCGACCTGATGGTCAAGGCCGACATCCTGCACAATGCCATCGTGCTCTGGCGCGTGCTGTGGGGGCCGGCCCGGCCCAAGGCCGCGATCCTTGCCGCGGTCGAGACGGTCAATCCCAAGATGCAGGCCACGCTGGACGCGGCGGCGCTGTGCAAGATGGCCGATCGCGGCCAGATCGAGGACGCCGATCTGGACGGGCCGCTGGCCTTCGACAATGCGATCAGCCCGGCGGCGGCGCGGGAAAAGGGCATCGTCTCGCCCGTGGCGGGGCAGGCCGACATCCTGCTGGTGCCCGATATCGAATCGGGCAACATGCTGGCCAAGCAGCTGGTCTTCATGGGCGGCGCCGATGCGGCGGGGATCGTGCTGGGTGCGCGGGTGCCGGTCGTCCTGACCAGCCGCGCCGATTCCGTGCGCGCCCGGATGCTGTCCACCGCGCTGGCCGTGCTGATGGCCGAGGCGCGCCGGCTGGGGCAGGTGAAATGACCCCGGCGATCCTGACGCTGAATGCCGGCTCGTCGAGCCTCAAGTTCCGGGTCTTCGCGCGCGAGGGGCTGGCGCTTCTGGCGCGCGGCGCGGTCAGCCGGATCGGCGCGGATGCCGAGCTGGCGGCCCGGCTGGCCGGCGAGCCCGAGTTCCGCGGCCCGGTCGCGGGCGGCGATCATGCCGCCGCCATGCAGGCCGTGCTGGATTTCATCGACGCCCATGACGAGGGCTGGCGGATCGAGGCGGTGGCGCATCGCATCGTCCATGGCGGCACGCGCTATGTCCGCTCGACCCCGGTCACGCCGCAGGTGCTGGAGGATCTGGCGGCGCTGATCCCGCTGGCGCCGCTGCACCAGCCGCACGGGCTGGCCGCCATCGCCGCCGCCCGCCGGCTGGTGGGCGACGAGGTGCCGAACCTTGCCTGTTTCGACACCGCCTTCCATGCCGGGCGGGATGCCCTTTTCACCCATTTCGCCCTGCCCGAGCCGCTGTTCGAACAGGGCGTGCGCCGCTATGGCTTTCACGGCCTGTCCTATCAATGGCTGGCGCAGGTGCTGGCGCGCGACCATCCCGACCTGCACCGGGGCCGGGTGGTCGCCGCGCATCTGGGCAATGGCGCCAGCCTTTGCGCCATGCATCAGGGGCGCAGCGTCGATACCACCATGGGCATGACCGCGGTGGACGGCATTCCCATGGGCACGCGCTCGGGCGCCGTCGATCCCGGCGCGATCCTGCTGATGCAGCGCAGCTTCGGCATGACGCCCGAAGAGATCGAGGATCTGATCTATAACCGTTCGGGCCTTTTGGGCATGTCGGGCAAGTCGAACGATGTGGCGGCGCTGCTGGCGGATGGCTCGGCGCAGTCGCGTTTCGCGCTGGACTATTTCGCGCTCAGATGCGCGCAGGCGGCGGCGGCCATGGCGGTCTCGCTGGGCGGCATCGACGCCATGGTCTTCACCGGCGGCATCGGCGAGAACGCCGCCCCGGTGCGCGAGGCGATCCTGCGCCGCATGGCGCCCTTGGGCGATTTCGCGACCCTTATCATTCCCGCCAACGAAGAGCGGATGATGGCGATGGAGGCGGCCGCCCTGCTGGCCTAGCGCTGGCGGACATAGCTGCCGGGCGCGTCCTCCAGCACCGGATAGCCCGCGGCGGCCGCGCCCATGCCCGGCGGCGCCACCCGCTCGGCCGCGGAATGCCGCGCCAGCCAGTCGGTCCAGGCCGGCCACCAGCAGCCCTCGCGCAGCGCGGCGGCGTGCAGCCAGTCGTCGGGCGGCAGGCAGGTGCCGTCCCGCCCGCGGGTGGCGATGCGGTGATGGCCGGGTCCGGCCGGGTCCAGGATGATCCCCGCCAGGTGGTCCCGGTCGCCCAGCACGAAGGTCAGCTCGGCATCGCTGAGGCAGTGCAGCCGATAGACCGAGCGCCAGGGGGCGACGTAATCCTCTTCGGTGCCGACGGCAAAGACCGGCGCGCGGATGTTGCGCAGCGCCACGGGCCGGCCGTCGGCCAGCAGCCGGTCGCCGGCCAGCGCGTTTTCCAGGTAGAAGCGGCGCAGGTATTCGCCCTGCATGCGATAGGGCATCCGGGTCGAATCGCTGCTCCAGGCCAGCATGTCGGTCATCGGCTCGCGCTCGCCCATCAGATAGGCGCGCACCATGCGCGACCAGATCAGGTCGTTCGAGCGCAGGAAGCGGAAGGCGCCCAGCATCTGTTCGGCCGTCAGGTAGCCGCGCTGCCGCATCGCGCTTTCCAGGCTGTTGAGCTGGTCGTGGTCGATGAACAGCCCCAGCTCGCCCGGCTCGGCGAAATCCGTCTGCGCCGCCAGGAACGAGATGCTGGCCAGCCGGTCGTCCCGCGCCCCGCCCATCGCTGCCGCCGCGATGGCCAGCAGCGTGCCGCCCAGGCAATAGCCCGCCGCATGGATGCCCCGCCCCGGCAGGATGGCCGCGATCGCATCCACCGCCGCCATCACCCCCAGGCTGCGGTAATCCTCCAGCGTCAGGTCGCGGTCCTCGGCCGTGGGATTGCGCCATGAGATGCAGAAGACCGTGTGCCCGGCGCCGACCAGGTGCCGGACCAGCGAATTTTCCGGCGAAAGGTCGAGGATGTAGTATTTCATGATCCAGGCCGGGACCAGCAGCACCGGCTCGGCCAGCACGGTGTCGGTCGCGGGGGCGTATTGGATCAGCTCGATCAGATGGTTGCGATAGACCACCTTGCCGGGGCTTGCCGCGACTTCGTGGCCGACGCGGAACTGCTCGGCCCCGACCGGGGGCTTGCCGGCGGCCAGCCGGGCCATGTCCTCGGCCCAGTTGCGCATGCCCACCCATTGGTTCAGCCCGCCGGTCTGCAGGGTGCGGGCGATCACCTCGGGATTGGTGAAGGGCAGGTTCGCCGGCGAGGCCATGTCGAGCCATTGCTGCACCATCGCCGACAGCAGGTTCTGGCGATGCGGATCGACGCCGGGCACGTCGCGCGTCGCCTCCTGCCACCATTGCCGCGCCAGCAGGAAGCCCTGGGCCCAGAGGCTGAAGGGCGGGTTCTGCCAGGCCGCGGCGGCAAAGCGGCGGTCCTGCGGGGGCGGCCGGATCACCGGCTCGGCCGCCGGATCGGCGGCGAGCGCCGCGGCATGGGCCAGCAGCGCGGCCGTCTCGCGCGCGGCCTTGTCGGCCAGCTCCAGCCGCTTGCCCGGCGCGGCGGCCAGATGCGCCGACCAGTCCATCAGCGCCATGCCGAGCGCCAGCGGCGAGACGCCGGTGCCGAAGCCGGCGGCCATCGCCTCGCGCAGCCGGTCGATGGCGCGAAAGGGGCCGGCATCGGTCGGGACGGGGCCGGTTGCAAGGGTATTCGCCGTTTCCTTCATGGCAGCAGATCCCGGTCGGAAAGAGAGGGGCTGGCCGGGCGCGGCCGCGCCCGGCGGGCGGCTCAGGGCACCAGCACGGCCGCGCCGTCGAAGCGGCCGGCGCGCAGGTCGTCCAGCGCGCGATTGGCCTCGCGCAGCGGATAGGTCGTGGTTTCGGTGGCGATGCCGATGCGGGGCGCCAGCGACAGGAAGTCCAGCCCGTCCTGCCGCGTCAGGTTGGCGACCGAGGCGATCTGGCGTTCGTGCCAGAGCAGCGCATAGGGAAAGGCGGGAATGTCGCTCATGTGGATGCCGGCGCAGACCACGCGGCCGCCCTTGCGCACCGCGCTCAGCGCCGCCGGCACCAGCTCGCCCACCGGGGCGAAGATGATCGCTGCATCCAGCGGCTCGGGCGGGGGCTGGTCCGAGCCGCCGGCCCAGACCGCGCCCAGCCGGCGCGCGAAATCCTGCGAGCGCAGGTCGCCGGGGCGGGTGAAGGCATGGACCGCGCGGCCCTGCCACGCCGCCACCTGCGCGATGATATGGGCGGCCGCGCCAAAGCCGTAAAGCCCCAGCCGCGGCGCCTTGCCCGCGATCACCAGCGCGCGCCAGCCGATCAGCCCGGCGCAAAGCAGGGGCGCCAGCGCCACGTCCTTGCCCGCCTCGCCCAGGGGAAAGGCGAAACGCGCGTCGGCGATCGCCGCGGTCGCATAGCCGCCGTCCCGCGTGTAGCCGGTAAAGCCCGGCGCGTCGCACAGGTTCTCGCGCCCGTCGCGGCAATAGGGGCAGGCGCCGCAGGCGTGGCCCAGCCAGGGGATGCCGACCCGCTGGCCCAGGGCAAGGCCGGTAACGCCGGGGCTGAGCGCCTCGATCCGGCCGACGATCTCGTGTCCGGGGATGATCGGCAGCACCGGGTCGGGCAATTCGCCGTCGACCACGTGCAGGTCGGTGCGGCAGACCCCGCAGGCCAGGACGCGGACCCGGATCTCGCCCGGACCGGGGTCACGGTCGGGCAGTTCGGTCCAGACCAGCGGCGCGCCGATCCTGTGCAGCAGCATGGCATGCATCGGGCATCTCTCAACAGCGGGGTCATGTCCAATATGCGGATGCCGGGGCGGGCTTGTAAATGGGCGCGGCCTTTGGTCGCGGGTCTTTCGGCCCGGCCGGTCACGCCGCCGCGTGCGGCAGCACCCAGATGCCGCTGTCGGGCACGGCATTGACGCGCAGCCGGCAGCCATAGGCGCTGGACAGCGCCTCGTCGGTCAAGACCTCGTCGGGGCGGCCCTGGCACAGGACGCGGCCGCCGCTCATCAGCACCAGCTTTTGCGCGAAAAGCGCGGTCAGGTTCAGGTCGTGCATGACCGCGACCACGCCGCCGCCGGCCCTGGCGTAATCGGCGGCCAGCCGCATCACTGTCAGCTGATGGGCGATGTCGAGGCTGCTGACCGGCTCGTCCAGCATCAGCCAGCGCGGGCCGTCCGCGTCCAGCGGCTGCCAGACCTGCGCCAGGACGCGGGCCAGCTGCACCCGCTGCTGCTCGCCCCCCGACAGCTCCTGATAGAGACGGCCGGAAAAGCCCGGCAGATCGACCGCCGCCAGTGCCGCCGGCACCAGCGCATCGGCGCGCTCGCCGCGGGCCTCGACGCCGATGCGCACCACCTCGGCCACGGTAAAGGGGAATGACAGGGCGGCGGCCTGCGGCAGCACGGCACGGCGCCGGGCCAGTTCCTCGGGCGACAGGGTGGCGATGTCGTGCCCGTTCAGGGTGACGGCCCCGCGGCAGGCGAGTTCCCCGGTCAGGCTGCGCATCAGCGTGGTCTTGCCCGAGCCGTTCGGCCCGACGATGGCGGTGATCTCGCCCGCCCGCGCCTCGACCGAGACGCCGTGCAGGATCTGCTTGCGGCCAAGGCTGACCTGGATGTCGCTGGCGATCAGGCTCACAGGTCCAGCACCCCGCGGTTGCGCAGAAGGATCCACAGGAAGAACGGCCCGCCCATGACGGCGGTGACGATGCCGATGGGCAGCTCGGCCGGGGCGATCACCGTGCGGCTGACCATGTCGGCCAGCAGCAGCGTCACCGCGCCCAGAAGCGCCGAGTTGACCAGCAGCCAGCGGTGGTCCGGCCCGCTGGCCAGCCGCAACAGATGCGGCACGACGATGCCGACGAAGCCGATCCCGCCCGAGACCGCGACCGCAGCGCCGGTGGCGGCGGCGACGGTCAGGATGGCGCGGTTCTTGACCTTCTGCACGCGGATACCGACATGGCCGGCCGCCGCCTCTCCCAGCGCCAGCGCATTGAGTCCGCGCGTGAGCCAGGGGGCGTAGAGCAGGGCCAGCGCCATGATCGGCGCCCCGGCCAGCAGCTTGGGCCAGTTCGCCCCGGCCAGCGAGCCGAGGCCCCAGAATGTCAGGTCGCGCAGCTCGCGGTCGTTGGCGCGCAGGATCGCCAGCCCGGCCAGCGCCCCCATGATCGCGGCCAGCGCGATGCCGGCCAGCAGCATGGTCGCGACCGAGGTGCGCCCGCGCCGGGTGGCGATGCGGTAAAGCGCCATGGTGGTCAGCCAGCCGCCGGCAAAGGCGGCGACCGGGACCAGATACCAGCCGAAGAACGCCGCCACCCAGCCGGGCAGCGCGCCCCCCAGCACGATGGCCAGGATCGCCCCCAGCGAGGCGCCGGAACTGACGCCGACGATGCCCGGATCGGCCAGCGGGTTGCGGAACAGCCCCTGCATCACCGCGCCCGAGACCGCCAGCGAGGCGCCGACGAAGATGCCCATCAGCACCCGCGGCAGCCGGATGTCCAGCAGCACCACCCGGTCCTGCACCGCGAGTTCGCGCCCCGCCAGCAGGTCCGAGAGCGCGCGGGCCAGCGACGTCCCCGAGGCGCCCCAGCCCAGCGAGATCACCGCGACCACCGCCAGCAGCAGCGCCAGGAACAGCCCCAGGCGCCGCGCGCGATGGCTGCGGTCGCCTTCCAGCCGTCCGGGGCGAAGGTCGGGCGTCGCGGCCACCATCACGACCCCGCGTATATCAGGTCGTGCAGCTCGACCGCCGCCTCGCCGGTGCGGGGACCGAACCCCAGGAGCTTCAGCCCGTCCATCATCACCACCGCGCCCGCGCGGCCCGCCGGGGTCTGGGCCAGCGCCGGCATGGCCAGCACCGCCTCTTTCGCCGCGGTGTGGCTGCTGCCGCCATTGGCCTGCGCATCCGCCTGTTCGTCGCCGCGGCGCATCATCAGGATGACGTCGGGCGCGGCCCCGATCACCGCCTCGTCGGTGACGGGCTTGTAGCCCTCGACGCCCTGCAAGGCGTTCTGCGCCCCGGCCAGGCGGATGATGCCGTCCGCCGCGGTGTCCGCGCCAGCGGCCATGACCCGCCCGCCTTGCAGCGACAGCACGAACAGCACCTTTTTCGGCTCGCCCGCCACCGCCTGCGCCCGGCCGAGCGCAGCCTCCAGGTCGGCCGCCAGCTTGTCGTGCAAGGCGCGGCCCTTGTCCGGCACGCCAAGCGCCTCGGCCACCGCATCGACCTTGTCCAGCACGCCCTCGGCGTCATAGCGCTCTTCCACGCTGACGAAGGCCACGCCGGCCGATTGCAGCACCGAGACCGCCTCGGGCGGGCCTGCGCCCTCTTCGGCGATGATCAGGTCGGGCGAGACCGACAGCACCCCTTCGGGCGACAGCGCGCGGACATAGCCGACATCGGGCAGGGCATTGGCCTGGGGCGGCCAGTTCGAGGTGGTGTCGCGGCCGATCAGCCGCGCCTCTTCCCCCAGCGCATAGACGATTTCCGTCACCGAGCCGCCCAGCGACAGCACGCGCCGGGCCTCGGGGTGGCCTTCCGCGCCGGCCGGGCCGGCCAGCAGGACCAGGGCAAGCGCCAGCCGTTTCATTCCGCCGCCTCGGCCAGCGCCGGCAGGCCGGCGACCAGCGCCGCCCATTGTTCGGCATTACCGCCCTTTTCCGGGCGCAACCCAAAGCATTGGAAGATCAGCGCCCCCTCGGCATCGAAGGCCTCGACCGAGATCGCCGGGCCGCGCTTGGTGGGCTTTTCCACCGCCCAGACCTCGGCGACGTGGTCGCCGCGCAGGTGCAGGTTGAAGCGCGGGTCCATGACGTTCAGCCACGGCCCCATGGGCCTCAGCGAATGGATCTTGCCGGAATGGATCTCGATGCAGCCCATGTTGCCGACGAAGAACATAACCCCCACGCCATCGGCATGGACGCGCTCCAGCAGCGCCGGCACCGCCTCGACCGCCAGCGGCCGCACCAGCGGCGCGCCGGCGATGCGATAGGCGCCTAGCCGGTTCATCTTGAGCCGGCGGATCAGGATGTTGAACTGATGCGTATCGGTCATGTCGGCCCATTCCCGGCGCAGCGCATCGGCGCGCTCGGCGCCGGCCCTGGGCGGCTCGACCGGCGCGCGCGGCTCGAAGCGGGCGGCGTCGGACTGGTCCGCCAGCGCCAGGTCGCGACGCAGCGCCTCCCAGGCTGCCAGGTCCGAGCCCTCGCGCAGGTGGATCTTGTGGACCGCGTCGCCCGCCGCGTCGAAGACCTGGACCGAGCGGCGGGTGCCGCTCTCGGCCTGCTGCTCGACGGCGAAGGCATGGACCCAATGGCGGGGAAAGATGCGTAGGTCGATCTCGGGGTCCACGGTCATGGCGGCATGCTCGCCGTCGTGGAAATCGTTGTAGGTGCCGACCTTCTCGATCACGCAAGAGCGGTTGCGGGTCAGCGCCATGACCTCGCCCAGGGCCTGCACCTGCGGGATCAGCCGGCCGGGCAGGGCGTCGATGCGGGTCGCGCCATGGCCGACCCGCGCCGCGACCAGAGCCGCCTCGGGGACGCCCAGCCGCTCGGCCAGGTCAAAGGGACGGCCGCCGTCCTCGGCCAGGATGCGGCGCAGCTCTGCGGGGGAATGGTCGGTCATCGCGGTGCCTTTCGCTGCTGTTGCATGCCCGGTTCGGACCGGGAAGATGCAAGGAATCATTGACAGTTTTACTAAGAATATTTTAACCGGCGCAAGATGCCAGCCCCGTGGCCAGCCGTAAACTTCACGACATGACGACGGGGATCACATGCCACGCCATCCGATTCGCGGCGCGCTTCTGGCCGGAAGTGCCTGCACCCTTCTCTTTTCCGCTCCGCTGCTGGCGCAGGAACGCGCCGAGGCCCAGTCCGCGCAGACCGCCTATGTGCTGGACCAGATCGTGCTGCGCGCCGGCAAGCCCAAGGTGGCTTCCGAGGTGCCGCAATCGGTTTCCGTGGTCGACGGCCAGCAGCTTCAGGACATCGACCCTGGCCATATCGGCGAGGTGCTGGCGACCGTGCCCGGCGTCGCCGGCGTCGGCTCGGGCAGCTTCTTCGGGCAGGGGTTCAACATCCGCGGCTTCGGCGCCAGCGAGCAGGCGGCGTCCGAGGCGGGCATCGTGCAGCTGCTCGACGGCGAAAAGAAGTTCTACGAATCCTATCGCCAGGGCGCGCTGTTTGTGGAACCGGACTTCCTGCGCCAGGTCGAGGTGCTGCGCGGTCCCGGCTCGTCCACGCTTTACGGCGCCGGCGCGCTTGGCGGCGTGATCGCCATGGAGACCATCGAGCCGGGCGACCTGATCGCCGAGGGCCAGACCTTCGGCGGCCGGGCCAAGCTGGGCTATGCCAGCAATCCCGACACGGTGCTGGGCAGCATCGCGCTTGGCTGGCGGCCGAGCCATGACTTCGAGGCGCTGGCGGCGCTGGCCTGGCGCAAGCTGGGCGATACCAAGGATGCGGACGGCAACACCACGATCCGCTCGAACTCCAAGACGCCGAACCTGCTGCTGAAGGCAAGGAAGAGCTTCGGCGACCATTATGTCGCCCTGTCCTATCAGCATCTGGAGGCCAAGGGCGAGGACCAGGATTTCGACCAGCTGAACGGGGCGCAGAAGGATCTGTTCTATCCCGGCTTTTCCTGGGGCGTGGGCGACATCACCACGCGCGACCAGACGGCCAGGCTGACCTGGGGCTGGAACCCGCAGGACAACCGCTATGTCGATCTGACGGCGACGCTGTCCTATACCAACACCATGAAGGAGGTGCAGCAGGGCGACGACCCCGCCGAGCCGATCATGGCGTCCTTGCTGGGCCGGCGCGACTACCGGCTGTGGAAGTTCCGGCTGCAGAACGCCGCCGACCTGTCTGGCGCCGGCTATGACCACCACCTGACCGCGGGGATGGAGCTGTCGCGGCAGGACCGTTCCTCGCGCGTGCCCTCGTCCTCGCATCCCGAGGGGATCACCCGGTTCTGGTCCGCCTTTGCGCTGTCCGAGGTGACGTGGGGCGACCTGACCGTGAACACCGGCCTGCGCTATGACCGCCAGCGCATCGAGCCCAAGGCATCGGTGACGGCCACCGACGACCGCTACAGCTCGGATTCCTTCGAGCCGCAGCTGGCCGCGATCTGGCGGCTGGACGACAACTGGTCGGTCTTCGGCTCGGCCGCCTTCGTGAACCGGATGCCCACGGCGGACGAGCTGTTCGATACCTATATGGGCGGCGCGCCCTCGCCCGACCTGAAGGACGAAAAGGGCAAGAACCTGGAGGCCGGCGTCTCCTATCGCGGCTCGGGCATCTTTGCCGAGGGCGACGAGGCGGTGATGAAGCTGACGCTGTTCCGCAACCATATCGACGACATGATCGTGCGCACCGGGGCGGCGGCGCCCACGCCCGCCTATGTCAATATCGACCGCGCCTATCTGCGCGGCGGCGAGCTGGAGGCGACCTACAGCATCGACGCCTTCGAACTGGGCGCCGCGGTCTCGGTCGTCGATGGCAAGGACCAGGACGGCACGGTGCTGGACACGCTGCCCAACGACCGCGTGACCTTGCAGGCGATCTGGCAGGCCAGCGACGCCTGGCGCCTGGGCCTGCGCAGCACCCTGGCCAAGGGCCGCGACAAGGCGGATGGCGAACATCGCGCCGGCTACGGCGTGCATGACGTCTTTGCCACCTGGGCGCCGCAAGCCGGGGCGGCGGCGGGGATCGAGGTCCATCTCGGCGTCGACAACCTTACCGACCGCGACTATACGCCCGCCTCCTGGCTCAGCGGCCCGGCGCCGGGGCGGAACTTCAAGCTGTCGGTCTCGCGCAGCTTCTGACGGGGCTTTCGGGCAGTCACCGGAACGGCCGGCCCTGGCGGCCGGCCGATTTCATGCCCCGCACCGGCTGCGGCCGTCCATGCGACCCTGCCACCCCCCGGCGGTTTACGCGACGGAACCGGCGCCGTCCTCTTGCTGCCGACAAGGGGCGGGCGGTCGGAAATCACCTCAAGAGATGGATTTTACCCATTGCTGTCATTGGATTTTCACAAACCCATGCCACAGAGCCGCTGTTTCCGGCGCGGTGCTTGCCTGCCGCCTGCCATACCAAACCGACCAGTTGCGAATTGACACCCCGGCCCCCGGCAGGTGACAAATCCGCACAGGGAGGCGGATGGCGCATGGCGGGCCCTGGCCCAGCTGCTGCCGTCCGGGAACGATGACGCCGCAAGGCACGACTCGGAGGATACCATGCAGAAAACCCCATTCTGGCTTGCAGGGCTGATGGCGCTGCCCGTCGCGGCCGAGGCCAAGACCGAAATCTCGTGGTGGCACGCCATGACCGGCGCCAATGCCGAGGTGGTGACCAAGATCGCCGGCGATTTCAACGCAAGCCAGGCCGATTACGAACTCAAGCCCGTCTTCAAGGGCACCTATCCCGAAACGCTGAACGCCGGCATCGCCGCCTTCCGCGCGGGCCAGGCCCCCGACATCATCCAGGTCTTCGACGTGGGCACCGGCGTCATGATGGGCGCGCAGGGCGCCATCAAGCCGGTGGCCGAGGTGCTGCAGGAAGGCGGCTACGAATTCGACAAGAGCCAGTATCTGCCCGGCATCGTCGGCTATTACTCGACGCCCGAGGGGGACATGCTGTCCTTCCCCTACAACTCCTCCTCGCCGATCCTGTATTACAACAAGGACATCTTCGAAAAGGCGGGGCTGGACGTCGAGAACCCGCCCAAGACCTGGGCCGAGGTCTGGGCCGCCGCGCGCAAGATCAAGGAATCGGGGGCGGCGACCTGCGGCTATACCTCGACCTGGCTGACCTGGATCCATACCGAGAACTTCGCCGCCTGGAACAACGTCAGCTGGGGCACGAACGAGAACGGCCTGGCCGGCACGCCCGAGCTGAAGATCGACGGGCCCCTGTTCGTCAAGCATTTCCAGGAGCTGGCGGACCTGGCGAAGGAGGGCGTCTTCGTCTATGGGGGCCGCACCAGCGAGGCCAAGCAGAACTTCACCTCGGGCGAATGCGGCATCCTGACCGAAAGCTCGGGCGGGCTTGGCGACATCGTCAAGTCGGGCATGAACTACGGCATCGGCCAGCTGCCCTATGACGAGACCGCCGAGGGCGCGCCGCAGAACACCACGCCGGGCGGCGCCTCGCTTTGGGTGATGGGCGGCAAGTCGGACGAGACCTACAAGGGCGTCGCCGCCTTCTTCAACTACCTGTCCCAGACCGAGGTGCAGCAATACCTGCACGAGCAATCGGGCTATCTGCCGGTGACGATGGCGGCCTACGAGGCGACCAAGGGCTCGGATTTCTACCAGCAGAACCCCGGCCGCGAGACGCCGATCCTGCAGATGATGGGCAAGCAGCCGACCGAGAACTCCAAGGGCGTGCGCGCGCCGAACCTGCCGCAGCTGCGCGACATCCAGAACGAGGAGTATGAAAAGATGCTGGCCGGCCAGCAGGATGCGGCCACGGCGCTGAAGAACGCCGCCGAGCGCGGCAATGCCGCCATCCGCGAGGCCGCCGGCGGCTGAGGCCAAGGGGCGGGCGTTCCGGCGCCCGCCCGATGCGACAAGGGGGACGGATGAGACGCACGGTCTTTCCGCACAAGCTGCTGCCCTGGCTGCTGCTGGCGCCGCAGCTGGCGATCACGCTGATCTTCTTCTACTGGCCGGCGGCGCAGGCCTTTCGCCAGTCGGTGCTGCGCGAGGATGCCTTTGGCCTGAAGACGACCTTCGTCGGGCTGGCGAATTTCCGCAAGGTGCTGGGCGATCCGAACTACCTGAACTCGGTCCGGGTGACGGTGGTGTTTTCGGTGCTGGTCGCCTTTTGCGCCATGGCGATCGCGCTGTTCCTGGCGGTGCAGGCGGAAAAGATCATCCGCGGCAAGGGGTTCTATCGCACGCTGATGATCTGGCCCTATGCGGTGGCGCCCGCCATCGCCGGCATGCTGTGGCTGTTCATGTTCAACCCCAGCTTCGGCACGCTGGCCTGGCCGCTGCGGCAGATGGGCATCTACTGGAACCCGCTGCTGGACGGCGAACAGGCGATGGCGCTGGTGGTCGCGGCCGCGACGTGGAAGCAGATCAGCTACAACTTCCTGTTCTTCGTCGCCGGCCTGCAGGCGATCCCCCGCTCGCTGCTGGAGGCGGCGGCCATCGACGGCGCCTCGCGCCGCCATGCCTTCTGGACCATCACCTTCCCGCTGCTGGCGCCGACGACCTTCTTCCTGCTGGTGGTGAACACGGTCTATGCGCTGTTCGACACCTTCGGCATCATCCATGCCGTGACCGGCGGCGGCCCCGGCAAGGCGACCGAGACGCTGGTCTACAAGGTCTATAACGACGGTTTCGTGAACCTGATCATGGGCGACAGCGCCGCGCAATCGGTGATCCTGATGATCATCGTGATCGCGCTGACCGCCTTCCAGTTCCGCTTCATCGAAAGGAGGGTGCATTATGGCTGAACCCTCCCCCCTGGCCGCGCGCGGCGCCGGGCGGCTGCTGGCGCATCTGTGGATGGTGCTGGGCGTGATCGTGGTGGCCTTCCCGGTCTATTACGTCTTCGTCGCCTCGACCCATTCGGTGCAGACCATCCTGCGCCCGCCGCTGCCCCTGCTGCCCGGACCCGAGGCGGCGCGGAACTATTCCGACGCCTTCTCGGGCGGGATCAGCCGCATCGGCGGGGTCAGCCTGTGGCGGCTTCTGGCCAATACCACCATCGTCGCCATGGGCATCGCGCTGGGAAAGATCGCGATCTCGATGGCCTCGGCCTATGCCATCGTCTTTTTCCGCTTTCCGCTGCGCATGGCCTGCTTCTGGCTGATCTTCATCACCCTGATGCTGCCGGTCGAGGTGCGCATCCAGCCGACCTACAAGGTCATGGTCGACCTGGGCCTGATCGACACCTATCCGGGGCTGATCCTGCCGCTGATCGCCTCGGCCACCGCGACGCTTCTGTTCCGGCAGTTCTTCATGACCATCCCGGACGAGCTGCTGGAGGCGGCGCGGGTCGACGGCGCCGGGCCCTGGCGGTTCTTCAAGGACATCCTGTGGCCGCTGTCGCTGACCAATGTGGCGGCGATCTTCGTGATCCAGTTCATCTATGGCTGGACGCAATACCTGTGGCCGCTGCTGGTCACCAATTCCAACGAAATGAACACCATCGTCATCGCGCTGAAGAAGATGATCTCCTTTGCCGATGCCGATACGCCCTGGAACCTCGTGATGGTCACAAGCGTGCTGGCCATCCTGCCGCCGATCCTGGTGGTGGTGCTGATGC
>JAANMV010002578.1_pt1 | contig 17303 bp, 10 predicted proteins | sample 7279661 | NCBI WGS metagenome assembly JAANMV01 (sample SAMN14094540, study PRJNA606508) | bioreactor metagenome | isolation source: A lab-scale SPAN reactor treating ammonium-rich wastewater day 121 | place: Ireland: Galway | collected 2017-05-16 | reverse complement strand
CAGATCTGGCAGTACCAGATCGAGTGGCAGGAGCGCCGCGTCGAGCGCATGGGCTACCTGTTCTTTGGCGCCCCGAACGATCGCCCCACCGCTCAGCCCGAGCGCGACTTCTACATCTACTTCATCCAGCCCTTCGACAAGCCGAAGTTCAGCGACAACAACCTGGCGGATGAGGTGTTCTTCCGCCTGAAGTCGCCGGACGAGGACTACAAGCGCTACCTGTCGCAATATGCAGCGGCACTGGATCTGGCGTCCACCGCCAGCGGTGGTGCGAAAGCCATCTACCTGTCCAAGGCCCAGGATTCGCTGCGGTCCATGAGCAAGTGGCTGCAGGAAAAGCAAATGACCGCGTTCGAGGTCACCTACCAGGGCAAGACCAAAACGCTGCAGGACTGGTCCAAGGGCGTGTCCCTACGCGACCGCGCCCGACTTGGCCCGGACGAGCGCATCAACTTCCGCGACGTGGTGAACATCGTCTCCGGCCTGGCACTGGGCCAGCGCTTTGCTGACATCTCGCCCGAGTACCCCACCTTCTCGGTGCTGGTCACCGAGGCCAACCGCAAGCAACTGGTGGGCAATGCACTGCGAGCGCTGGCCGGTGGCACCCGGACCAAGGATGCTGCAGCCATCCTCGATGCACTGGAACTGCTGGATGGTGACCGCGTCGACCCGGCCAACTCCCGCTATGCGCAGGAAGTGCTGAACCGGCTCAAGGCCAAAGGCCACGGCCAGGTGCTGAACCGCAGCGAACTGCTGTCTGGCACGTCTGACGTCGAGTATTTCGCGCCGATCAAATACCGGCTGGAACCGGATCTGCTGGTCACCGTGCTGGGCGGCCTCGTCTACTCCGGCGACATCGTGCTGTCGATCACCGGCGACAAGATCGACTCCGGCAAACTGACCCAGCTGGCAGAACGCTCACTGGAGGAACTCAAGCAGTTCAAGCACGTTGAGGCGCCCAAGGAGATCAACCTCGCGGTGCTGCGTGCCTTGTTCGAGTTGTTCGACCTGCCGTCGGGCCTGGCTCAGAAAGCCAGCCAGGGTGATACCGAGCCGGTCATCAAACTGCAGGAGAAAGTCAGCGCCCTGGTGCCGCGCGTGCTCAAGGCTGGCTCCGACCTGCAGCAAGGCAAGCTCGGCTTCTGGGGCCAGAACCTGCTGCGCGAAGAAGAAGCCAAAGACTGGCACGCCCGGCTGGATTCGCTGAAAAACTTCACCGAGTCGCTGGCGCCGTACAACACCGTCGGCAAGCTCAAGAACCTGCGCGTCACCCAGGAAGACCTGGACGGCCAAAAGAAAAATCTGGAGATCCTGGCCGCCGTCGAGCGCCTTCTCGAACTGGTGATGGAGCTAGGCAGCACGGCGTCCTACCTTTCGCAGGCTGAGATGGTGTTGCCCGCCGAGCATCCGTGGGTGAAGCAGGCCGAAGCCGCCCGCAAAGCGCTGCAAGACAAGCTCAGCCAGGACCGCACAGCCGAGCACGCCGCCGAATACCGACAAACGCTCAATCAGCTCAAGAAGGACTACATCACCGCCTACATCGCCAGCCACAGCAAGTCGCGGCTGGGCGTGGCCGAGGACAAGACCCGCAACGCCCTGCGCAAGGACGACCGCCTGCTGGCGCTGCGCGTGCTGGCTGGCGTGTCGCTGATGCCCACCAGCCAGCTCACTGCCTTCGAGGAGTCGCTCAACGGCTTGAAGAGCTGTTCCTCCCTGGATGAGCCGACCCTGATCACTGCCGCCGTCTGCCCGCACTGCCAGTTCCGTCCGTCTGCCGAGCAATTGGAGCTGATCCCGGCGGCCAACCGCCTGAACAAGCTGGACGATGACCTGGATCAGTTGGTGGCCAACTGGCAGCAGACCCTGCTGGAAAACCTGGAAGACCCGTTCACGCAGGACAGCCTAGGCCTGTTGCCGCCGGCGTCCAAGAAACTGATAGACGCCTTCCTGGCCTCGCGCAAGCTGCCGGACCCGATGACCAGCGAGTTCGCCAATGCCGTGCAAGAGGCGCTGTCAGGGCTGGAGAAGATCGCGGTCAAGGGCGACGAGATCAAGCAGGCACTGCTGCAAGGCGGTTCGCCCGCCACACCGGACGACCTGCGCAAGCGCTTCGACACCTTCATGAACGAGCGCTGCAAGGGCAAGGACGCCACCAAGTTGCGCTTCGTGATCGAGTGACGCGACGTGATCACGCGGGCATGACAACAAGAATTTGAGGAACGACTGATGAGTGATCTTTTCCAGAACCACGCGGCCAAGTCAGGCCCGGTTGAATGTCTCGGGCAAACCTTCCCGAGCGATGAGGCTCGACGCGAGCACTACCTGAAGCTGCTTGCTGAGAAACTCAAGGACCCTGCGTTCCGGAAGATCGAAGGTTTTCCAGCCGGATCAGACGAGGACATCCTGGAGCTATCAGATCCTCCGTACTACACCGCCTGCCCAAATCCTTTCATCGAGGATTTCGTCCGGCACTACGGCAAACCCTACGATTCGTCAGTTTCGTACAGCAAAGAACCCTTTGCTGCAGATGTCAGCGAGGGCAAGAACGACCCGATTTACAACGCACACAGCTATCACACTAAAGTTCCGCATAAAGCAATCATGCGATACATCCTGCATTACACGCAGCCGGGCGACCTCGTCTACGACGGTTTTTGTGGTACGGGAATGACCGGTGTTGCAGCGCAAATGTGCGGGGATCGTTCGGTCGTAGAGTCAATGGGTTTTCGCATACTTGCCGATGGAACCATCCTTGAGGAGGTCGCCGAAGAAAATAAGTCCATTTGGACTGCCTACTCAAAACTAGGTAGCAGACATGCAATCCTTAATGACTTAGCGCCTGCGGCAACTTTTATTTCCTACAATTACACGTCTTCTGTGGATGTACTTTCGCTGAAAGATAGGGCGGAAAATATTCTTCGCGAATTGGAAAAGAAAATTGGGTGGATGTGGGAGACATCAGAAGGGTCAGGGTTTGGGAAAATCAACTACACCGTTTGGTCTGAAGTCTACTCATGCCCTCAATGCTCCGGGGAGATAATCTATTACGATGCCGCTTTCAAGAAAATAGGCGCTACTACCGAGTATCACGAGGTATTTGATTGTCCGCACTGTCAAGCACTTTGCGCCAAAAGCCCCTCTAAGAAATCCGGGGCTAACAAGCTTGAACGGGTTTGGGAGTCAATCATTGATCCATTTACTGGGGATTTGCGCAAATCGCAAAAACGTATTCCAGTGTTGATTAACTACTCACTCGGTACAAAGCGTTTTGAGAAGCGAGTAGATGCGAAAGATATTGATATCCTGAGTCGGGTGAAACAGCTCAACAATATCCAAAACATCCCAATAGCTCGGATGCCGAGCGGGGACGAAGCGCGAAGGAATGATGATGAGGGGATTACGCATGTCCATCACTTCTATACAGCGCGAGTTCTTGCGTCTGTCGGTGAGTATATCAATCTTGCCAAGAGTCAGCCGCAGTTGGCATTTCTGCTTGGTAGTGTCCTTCCGAAGCTGACCATCATGAATCGGTATATGCCACAACATGGTGGAAGAGCCCTTGTTGGTCCAATGGCCAACACATTGTACGTTCCACCAGTTAGCGTGGAAAACAACGTATTGGGTCAATTAAGTTTTCAGCTAAAGAAGCTTGTTGGGGCTCTCAATTCATTATCTGGCCCAATTATTTCGACGCAGGCCATGCAGACGGTTCGGATTCCAGATGAGTCCGTGGATTACATATTTTTGGATCCTCCGTTTGGCGCAAATATCATGTACTCGGAGTTGAGTTACCTTCGCGAGGCATGGTTAAAGGTTTTTACAAATAGTGCACCAGAGGCGATAGAAAATAAGACCCAAGGCAAAGGAATCGACGAGTATCGCTCGCTCATGACTAGTTGTTTTGGTGAAGCATATCGGATCTTAAAGCCGGGAAGGTGGATGACCGTCGAGTTCTCCAATACCAAAGCAAGTGTTTGGAATAGCATCCAGACTGCCCTGTCCGAATGTGGGTTTGTTGTCGCATCAGTAGCTGCTTTGGATAAGACCCGCGGTGGCCTTCATGCAATGCTCGGAGTAACTGCTGTTAAGCAGGACTTGGTTATTTCCGCATACAAGCCGAATGGTGGATTAGAGTCGCGTTTCGTCGAGGCGGGCGGAGTTGAGGATTCTGTTTGGGATTTTGTCAGAACCCATCTAGGGTACCTACCAACACCGAAGGTTAGATCGGGTCAGCTTGATTTCATTGCTGAACGCGATCCTCGCATCATTTTTGATCGCATGGTGGCTTGGTTCGTTCGGCACAATTTCCCTGTACCCATCTCGTCGCAGGAATTCCAGTCCGGATTATCGCAGCGATTTGTGGAACGAGATGGAATGTTGTTTCTGCACGAACAGGTCGCAGAGTATGACAAGAAGAGAGCTACGGTTGCTCAAGCCCCACAGATGGAGCTGTTTATCAGCGACGAGCGAAGTGCGATTGATTGGTTGACCGATTTCTTGAAGCGTCGCCCATCGACTTACCAAGAAGTCAGCCCGGAGTTCATTGGGCAGCTTGGCGCAGGCTGGAAAAAGCACGAAGCCAAACCCGAGCTTTCGGAATTACTGGAAGACAACTTCCTAAAGTACGACGGCACGGGTGAGGTGCCGAGCCAGATCCACAGCTACCTCTCGACCAACCACAAGGATCTGCGCGGGCTGGAGAAGAACAGCCCAGCCCTTGTGGCCAAGGCCAAGGATCGCTGGTACGTGCCCGACCCGAACAAGGCTCAGGACTTGGAGAAGAAACGCGAGAAGGCGCTGCTCAAGGAATTTGACCACTACCGAGCGTTCACGGGTCGCCGTCTGAAGGAGTTCCGCTTGGAAGCGCTGCGCGCTGGCTTCAGGGCCGCATGGGGCAATAAGGACTACCAGACGATCATCGACATCGCGAAGAAAGTGCCCGACGAAGCGCTGCAAGAGGACGAGAAGCTGCTCACCCTCTATGACCTCGCGCTGACCCGTACCGAAGACGGGATCTGAACGTGGCCAGCGGCGGGTTCACCATCGGCGACTGGTGCTGGTTCACCCGGCAGGCATCGCCCTGCCGGGTCATAGAACGCCAGGACGTGTGGGGCGAGATCGCCTACCGCGTCTGGCTGCCCGCCAAGGACGCAGTTGTGCGCGCGCGGTCGGTGGATCTGGCCTCGCTGGAGAGTGTGCGCCCGAGCGTGGAGCAGGTCCTGCACACCACGGCGGCGGCCAAGTTGCTGGATGCGCTGGAGGACAACCTGCTGCTGGCGCCGATCCAATCCAGCGTGGTGCCGCTGCCGCACCAGCTCTACGCGCTGAACCGCGCCATCAGCCGCGACCGTATCCGCTACCTGCTGGCCGATGAGGTGGGCCTCGGTAAAACGATCGAGGCCGGCTTGGTCCTGCGCGAATTGAAGTTGCGTGGCCGGGTGAAGCGCATCCTGGTGGTGGCTCCCAAAGGTCTCGTGCGCCAGTGGCAGGCCGAAATGCGCCTGCACTTCGGCGAGAAGTTCCAGTTCATCGAGCCATCCGAGCTGGCGGCCTTCCGGCAGTGGCGCAGCGGCGGCTCGGGTGAGGAAGATAATCTGTGGCGTATGCACGACCAGGTGATCTGCTCGCTGGATTCGGTGAAGCCGATGGAGAGTCGGCGCGGCTGGAGCCTGGAGCAACTCAATACCTACAACCGCGAGCGCTTCGAGGACCTGATCTCGGCGTCGTGGGATCTGGTCATCATCGACGAAGCCCACCGCATAGGCGGCAGCACCGAGCAGGTGGCCCGCTACAAGCTGGGTGCGGCGCTGGCCGAAGCCTCACCCTATCTCTTGCTGCTGTCGGCCACGCCGCACCAGGGCAAGACCGACCAGTTCATGCGCTTGATGCAGTTGCTGGACCGCGAAGCCTTCCCGGACGAGAGCAGCGTCAGTCGCGATCGGGTACGCCCCTTCGTGATCCGCACTGAAAAGCGCGCCTCCATCAATGCTGAGGGCCAGCCGCTGTTTAAGCCGCGTGTTACCCGGCTGCAGGCGGTTGCCTGGCAGGCCCGACACGGCTCGCAGCAGCGCCTGTATGAGGCGGTGACCGACTATGTGCGCCACGGCTACAACCAAGCTATGGCTGCCAAGCAGCGCCACATTGGCTTTTTGATGATCCTGATGCAGCGGCTGGTGACCTCCAGCACGGCAGCCATCCGCACCACGCTGGAAAAGCGCCAAGCCTTGCTTGAAGCACCGCAGCCCCAGGCCAACTTGTTCGAGAACACCAGTCCGGAAGAGTGGGCGGATCTCGACGGCCAGTCCCAGGTGGATCTGGCGATGCAGTCCAGCGGCTGGGAGCTGGAGAAGTCTGAAGTCGAGATGCTGCTGGAGCTGGCGAGGGAAACTGAGGCCGCAGGCACCGATGCCAAGGCCGAGGCACTGCTGGAGCTGATCTACAAGCTCCAGCAAGAGGAAGGCGACCCGGCGCTGAAGGTGCTGATCTTCACCGAGTTCGTGCCGACGCAAGCGATGCTGGCCGACTACTTGGAAAGCCGTGGCTTCTCGGTGGCGACGCTCAACGGCAGCATGGACCTGGAAGCGCGCACACGGGCACAACAGGTGTTCTCCAAGGATGTGCGCGTGCTGATTTCGACCGATGCCGGTGGTGAAGGTCTGAACCTGCAGTTCTGCCATATCATCGTCAACTTCGACATGCCCTGGAACCCGATGCGGATCGAGCAGCGCATTGGCCGGGTGGACCGCATCGGACAGAAGCATGTGGTCCGCGCCATCAACTTTGTGCTCGAAGACACCGTGGAGCATCGGGTGCGCCAGGTGTTGGAGGCGAAGCTTGAGGTCATCGCGCAGGAGTTTGGCGTCGACAAGGCGGCCGACGTGATGGATTCGGTCGAGGCCGACCCGATTTTCGACGAGCTGTTCGTCCATGGTCTGCAGAACCCGGATGCCATCGAACAGGAGTGCGACGCGGTGGTGTCGCAGCTGCGCTCCACCCTGGCGGAGTCGAAGAAGAACAGCGATCTGCTGACCACAGAGCACGATCTGGACGCCGACGATGCTCGCAAGTGGCGCGACCACCCGGCGCAGTTCTGGCTGGAGCGCGCCATCACCAGCGGGTTGGCTGCGCGCGGCGGCTCTGCAACGAAGGTTGGCAATGCGTGGCGAATGAAGTGGCCGGACGGTAGCGAGTCGGCACAGGCCTGCTTTGACGCCCGCACGGCGGATGAGAACCCGGAGTTGGAATGGGTCACGATGGAAGACCCACGCGCTCGGGCAATCATCAGCGAACTGCCGCGCTTTGTTGCCGGCCAGCCGCTGCCATTGATCCGCGCGGCGGGGCTGCCGGAATCGGTGCGCGGCATCTGGTCGCTGTGGGAGGTCAGTCTGGCGGCTGAAGGCTTGAGCCGGAAGCGCTTCCTGCCGGTTTTCATCAACGAGGAAGGTCGCCCCTTCGTACCGACCGCGAAACGCGTTTGGGATCTGCTGCTCACTGAAACCGTAGACGTGCATGCCGTGACGGGTGCCGAGGAGTCGGTGAGGTGGTTCGAGGCATCGCATACCGCTGCCAGCACCCAGGGTGAACGAATCTTCACGGAGCTGCTGACCGAACACCGCGCCCGGCTGAAGGAAGAGCGCGAACGTGCGGTGTATGCGTTCGAGGCCCGAGGTCAGGCCATCGGACGAATTGGCTTACCCGCCGTGCGTGAGCACCGGCGCAAGCGGCTGCAGCAGGAACACGATGCACGCATGGCCGCCCTGGACGACATGGAGGCCAGCGTGCCGGATTTGAATGCCGTGATGATGGTGCGCGTCTCCGGCGATGTGATGCCCGGAGGACAGGTGGGATGAGCCAGTGGTCAGAACGCATTCTCAGCCACTTCACGGCCGATCTCACCCGGCTGTGGGTGGCGTGCGACCCCGACGATGTGCTGCTGGACGAAAAGCTCTTGTCCGAACTGCGCAGCCGGGGCTTCGAGGTCATGCTGTACGAAGACCCGTTCGCCTTTCGGGCGGAATACGAGGAACGCTATCGCGCAGCCTGGGATCGCGGTGAGGCGGGGCCAGCGCCTTCGCTGGTTCTGCATCTGCGCAGCGCCGACGCGAATGAGTTGCCGTGGGACATCGTGCACCACGGACGTGTGGTTCGATTGAGCCTTGCGGAACTTTTCCCCAGGCTGGCATACAGCGCGGTACAGCAAGTCGAGCCGGAGCATTTTGCCGGGCTGTTTCATGCCCACCAGACCGAATTGCAGTCTGCACGCGGCGAGAACGAGTCCAAGGACTTCATTCTCGAGCACGTCTACCAACTGACGCCGAGATCTATTCGCAACCCGGTCGACTTCTGGCGTGAGCTGCTACGCATGCACTTCGCCAACCGCTCGTTGCCAGCACTGTTTGCCGAGCACGCGGCAGGCATCATCCAGGGTAAAGGCTTGTTCGCGGGCCTGCCCGTCGCCACATGGCTTGCATCCAAGAGCGCGCTGCTGCGCGTGGTGCAGGATGCGTGGTACCGCTATCTGAAGACCCTGGGGCTGGATGGCACGCGCACGGGTGAACCGCCACCGCCAGACTACCTCGCCAAGATCGAGATTCCGTTCGATCACTCCGATGTTCAGGTGCTGGTCGATTCCATGTTCCTTGACGGCAGCTTGCATCCGCTGGCGGTGCACAGTGTTCCGGCGGGGATGCCGAGTTGGATCAAGGCCGGCATCGTCCAGGACCCAGCTGCATTGCAGGCTTTGGTGCTCAAAGGCATCGATGGCCTGATCGCAGCGACCCCAACGGCGGCCTCTTCGCACAAGGACTGGAGCGAGTTCGCCAAACGCTACGGTGAGATCCTGGCCCGCACGCATGGTCTACCAGGCACGGAAGGCAGCGAACACCTGCCGGTGATTCGAGAGCGGATCAAGACCCTACAGGAGCAATCAGACGAGCATCTGCAAGCCTGGGTCGCAGCCAAGCATTACGCCGACCTGATCCTGCAGCCGGTAACCAAAGGCCCGGTGATGGTGCACCACGTGCCGCGGTTCTTGCGCCATCGGCGGTCAGCAGGGGAGGCCAAGGTCGCTCTGCTGGTCTTCGACGGGCTTGCCTTCGACCAGTGGGTGCAGATTCGGGAGCGCCTGATCGCCACCACGAAACGTTTCGCGTTCGACGAGGGAACCGTGTTCGCATGGCTGCCGACTGTGACATCGGTGTCGCGCCAGGCGCTGTTCTCCGGCCTGAAACCGCGAGAGTTCGACGACTCCATCGACAGGACGGACAAGGAGGAATCCTTGTGGAAGACGTTCTGGCAGAACGAAGGCGTCAACTCGAATGAGGTGATGTATCGACGGGCGCTGCGTCAGACCCATCAGCTCGACGCACTGGAAGCGGATTTGATCGACCGGCGTCCGAAGGTGGTGGGCCTGGTCATCGATGAGGTTGACGATCGGCTCCACAAGGAGCGGTCCAAGAAGGACGTGGCGATGTGGATCGGCAACTGGCTGACGACCGGTTTCGTCGACCGCCTGTTCTCTCTGCTGCTGGATAAGGGATACCAGATCTACCTCACGGCGGACCACGGCAACGTGGAGTCCACCGGTGTCGGCAGGCCCAGCCAGGGCGTGATTGCAGAGACGCGCGGAGAGCGCGTTCGGGTCTACCGGAGTGAGCCATTGCTGGCCGATTCCGCTGCGGCCTATCCCACCACAGTCAGGTTGGACATCGCTGGACTACCCGCGAACTTCATGCCCTTATTCGCAGGCGGACGAACCTCCTTTGTGCCGGAGGGCGAGCAGGTGGTGGTCCACGGCGGGGTGTCGGTCGAAGAGTTGATCGTGCCCTTTGTGAAAGTCAGTTATGTGATTGGTACCGAATGAATTCATCAGCCCCAAAAATAGGCTTTGATCGGTTCATTCAGCTTGATTGGGCGGCTGCGGCACTGAATGTTCGTGCAGGCGTGGCTGGGCTAGATGATCTGAATGCACTGCTTGATGCCGCCGAACTTGGCGTGGAAGCCAAAAAGAAAACACGCACCGTCCTGAATCGGTTGTGGCTGGAGCCACGCGCTGAACTGGTTGACTTCGCGGATCGCGGCGCGGCCATCCACCAGACGCAACCAGACATTCCCGTCGCAGGACTGTGCTGGGGCATGTCCGTGGCGACGTACCCGTTCTTTGGCAAGGTCGCCGAGCTGGTGGGCCGCCTGTCCGCCATTCAGGGCGACTGCGCGTCCGCGGAGGTCCATCGGCGCATGAGTGAAACCTATGGGGAGCGCGAAGGCACCCGGCGGATGACCAACATGGTCATCCAGAGCCAGGCGAGCTGGGGAGCAGTGGAGCGGGTCGAGAAAGGCAAGCGGGTCATTCGCTTGCCACAGACGAGCATCGACAACGATGCGCTCACTGCTTGGCTGATCGAAGCTGCTGTCCGCTACGCCGGTAAGCCCGTTTCAGTGCCCAGTCTGCAGTCGCTGCCTGTGCTGTTCCCATTCAACTTGACGCGGCCCCTGGCATACGTGGTGTCGAACAGCCAGAACCTCGACCTCCGGTCGGAAGGCCCGAGTAACCAGTTCGTCGCTTTGCGCGCCGCTCTTTGTGGACAGACATGAATACAAAAACAGACAGCACAGGCGCGCAAGCAAACTGGTTCGTCGGCGCGAGCTATAGCGGTACTGATGATCAGATGCCGCGATTTCTTGCAGAGGGAATTTGGGAAAACGGCTACGAGGACAAACATTTTGATGTAGTACGTTCCATGCGGTCAGGAGACCGGATTGCGATCAAGTCGTCCTACACCCGCAAACACGGTCTTCCCTTCGACAACCGGGGCCAAGCGGTATCAGTCATGGCCATCAAGGCGGTCGGCACCATCACCGAAAACCTGAACGATGGCAAACGGGTGAAGGTTGACTGGACAAAGGTCGAGCCGGTTCGAGAGTGGTATTTCTACACCCACCGGGGGACGGTCTGGCGCGTGCTGCCTGGCGAGTGGATGACGGATGGATTAATCGCCTTCGCCTTCGACAACAAGAAGCAGGACGTCGATCGCTTCCGAAACGCCCCGTACTGGCGGGAACGATTCGGGACAGTGTCGCCCGACAAGCATCGCTTCGGCTGGACAAAATTCTACGAAGCGATCGCCGACAAGCTGCTTACCTATCGCAATAACAGACCAGCTCTTGTGGAGGGTATCAGGGAGATTTCTGTCCGGGTTGACGGACTCGGACACTTGGCAGAAGACAAGTATGCGGATGGCACTACGGGCTTCGTGAAGGACATCTGCCCATTTACAACGATGGGTCTGTTCAATCGTGGGATCAAGGATTCCAACCGCAAGATCATCGCGAACGAGTTGGCCAAGTTCCTGGGCGTTGATGAGCCAATTCCAGAGACGTTCGAAGGCATCCCGCTGCTGAACAACTTGAAGTCCTGGTACTTTCCGTTCGAGGTCAATCGAGCGACCGACCACATCGATTCGCTTTGGGGCGTTTTCGCAGCGGGCATCGCGTATGCAGATACCGACGATGACCTTGCCCGCGAGGAGTTCGCTAAGGCTTTTGACCGCGCGAACGGACGCCGGGGCGTTGCATGGAATTTGACGTTCGGCCTTTACTGGATCAGGCCATGGGCGTTCTTGAGCCTTGATCACAACTCTCAGGTCTACGTCAGCAAGAAACTTAGCGTACCGATTGGCCTTCACGGTCCGAAGAGACGCTGCAACTCGGCAGACTATCTTGCCGTGATGGATGTGCTGGAGCCACACTTTCAGGAAGCATCTTATCCGGTCCACTCATATCCCGAGCTTTCTCTGGAAGCATGGCTGTACAAGGACCCCACCGATGAGAAGACTTCGGTCGGCGAAGATGACGCGGGCGATGTCGACGATGGAGACGATGATGCCGGTGTAACGGCACAGGAGGACGTTCTCATTACCGTGCCTATCGTGCCGTACTCGGTCGACGACATTCTCAAGGACGGATGCTTTCTTGAGCGGGAAGATCTTGATCGGCTGCTCGACCGCCTTCGCACCAAGAAAAATCTGATTCTTCAGGGCCCTCCAGGTACTGGCAAGACGTGGCTTGCGAAGCGCCTGGCGTTTGCGCTGATGGGACAGAAGGATGAAAACAAGGTCCGTGCTGTGCAGTTTCACCCCAACCTGTCCTACGAGGACTTTGTTCGAGGGTGGCGCCCGACTGGCGAAGGCAAGTTGTCGCTGGCGGACGGCGTTTTCATGGAAGCCATTAAGGCCGCATCAAAGGACCCTTCTTCGAAGTTTGTCGTGGTAATCGAGGAGATCAACCGCGGAAACCCGGCGCAGATCTTCGGCGAGTTGCTGACTCTGCTTGAGGCCGGCAAGCGGACACCCAACGAAGCGCTGGAACTCTGCTATCCGGATGCAGACGGCAAACGACGTCCCGTTCATATTCCCGAGAATCTCTATGTGGTCGGCACCATGAATATCGCCGACCGATCGCTTGCAATGGTCGATATGGCATTGCGTCGGCGCTTTGCTTTCGTTGGGCTGGAGCCAAGACTGGGCCCCGTTTGGCGGGAGTGGGTATTCAAGGAGTGTGCTGTCGATCCGGGCTTGGTCGCGGATATCGAACGCCGTATCGCCGAGCTGAACGAGCAGATCGCGGCGGATGCGCGCCTTGGCAAGCAATTCCGGATTGGTCACAGCTATGTGACACCCGCACATCGACTAGAGGCGGGAGACACGAAGAAGTGGTTCCAGCAGGTCGTGGAGACGGAGATCGGCCCGTTGCTGGATGAATACTGGTTCGACGCGCCCGACGAAGCACAAAAGGCCATTGCACGGCTGACGCAGGGCTGGTGATGACCGCCGTCGCAGAGCAGGTGGAAAGTGCGTCCATGAGCGCTGAGGGGTTCATCGGACGTATTCCGGTCCGCAACCTTTGGTTGCTGATGCTCTATGCCTCGGACCTGTTCCGCACTCGCGGTATCGGCAAAGTCGGTCTGGAAGACAGCCCAGACGATCTGCCAGACCTCGTCGCCGAGATTCTTGCGCATGCGGTTGAAGTACGACAACGTCGCTGCTTGAGTCTCGGCTATCGATCTCGTGACGCAGTAATCAATCGCGTGCGTGGTCGGATCGACGTCTTGACCACCGAACGCCATCAGTTGATGGATAGAGGCCTGGTGGCGTGCCGGTTCGACGAACTTACCATCGACACCCCACGTAATCGTTTCGTCCGAGCAGCCTTGGAGTCCATCTCCAGGATCGTTAAGAGGAAGGACGTTGCCCATCGGTGCCGCGCACTTGCGGGTGGCATGAAGGCAATGGGTGTATCGGGCAACGCACCGACCCGTGCCCAAATGAGCACAGATCGTTTTGGCCGTAACGATGCAGACGACCGGTTCATGGTGGCGGCCGCAAAGCTGGCGTTCGATCTCGCGCTACCTACGGAGGCGTCGGGTTCGAATGTGCTCTCTTTGCCAGACCGAGAAGCGACTTGGGTACGCCGACTGTTCGAGCGAGCGGTGGGCGGCTTCTACGAAGTCGTGTTGAGCCCGCAGGGTTGGCGGGTGCTGTGCGGTGGGACCATGGGCTGGCAGATCGAGCGGAAGACGGCTGGAATCGACAATATCCTGCCGACCATGCGAACCGATGTCGTGCTCGATCACCCGTCAAACGGACGGCGGATCGTCATCGACACCAAGTTTACATCGATCGTGACGAGCGGCTGGTACCGTGAGGAAACGCTGCGCAGCGGATACGTGTACCAGATCTACGCCTATCTGCGCTCCCAGGTTGGGTGCTGCGATGCGCTTGCAGATCACGCCAGTGGATTGTTGTTACATCCCGCGATCGGCCAGATGGTCGACGAGACAGTGATGATCCAGGGGCACGCCATTCGATTTGCCACTGTGGATTTGACGGCAACTCCTGCGGACATCCGAGCGCAACTGCTGCGACTCTGCGTGCCAGACGGCGCGATGAAGAATGGCTCATGAAAGAGTATCGGCGTAGTCGAAATCGACACTTGAGCAAACACCAGCGAGAAAGTCGTAGGCCTCTCATTCCCAGCGGCTAAGCTTCCGCTCGTCAAGTGGGTTACAGCCAGTGCTCCGGCACTGCAATTGCGTAGTTTTTCGCAACAGTCTGTAAAGCCGCGACGATATCGGCATGCCGCGCCTGGTCGGCCGGCTGCCACTCCTGGCGTCGCTCCAGCAGGCTTTTCAGCTCGCCGAGGCTATACATGCCAAGGCGATGAAAATTGCCCCAGCTCGGCATGCCGAAAAGATTATAGATGACCTCGGTGGCGTCGCGCTCGCTGGCAAGCCGTTTTTCGCCGGTAAGCTTCTCTGCTGCGGCTTCGGCTTCATCGCGGTCGTCGTAGGTGTTGAGCAACTTCATGGGCATTAGCTCGAATCTGAGCAGCAAATTTTACCTAACTTGCCAAAAAAAAATGCACAGCCTTCCGATAAGCAGCCAGAAGCTGCTTATCGGGGCTGCCAAGTTACCGAGTCGACTTTTCCTGTAACCGAGCCAATACCCAACAAGCCACCAACACGGCTATCAGCAGCGGAGGAAACCGCGCCATCAGAACCACCAGTACCAGAACTGCGAGGCAGCTAGCGACAATTCCAGCAAAGGCGAAAGCGGCAGCGAAGATCTGTAGCAACTTCATCTGTGTTCCCCTTAAAGGGAACCCTCTTCCGCCAGCGACACGCAGCCCTCGCGGCCGACGACGATGTGGTCTAGCGTCCGTACTCCGACCAGATTCAGTGCCTCCTTCACCTTGTGGGTCAGGTTCCTATCTGCCTGGCTGGGCCCGGGATCACCAGATGGGTGGTTGTGTACCAGCACCATTGACGCGGCGTTATGCTCCAGGGCAGCCTTAACGATTTCCCGCGGGTAGACATTGGCGCCGTCTAAGGTGCCCCGAAAAAGTTCATGAAAGACGATTACTCGATGGCGACTGTCAAGAAGGAGCAGGGCAAACACCTCGTGCTCATAGTCAGCCAGAAGAGCTTGCAAGTGGCTGAACACGTCTTGGGGTGAGGTCAAGGCGCGACCCCGCCGCAGCCGCAGATTCGCCAACTGCCGGGCCATCAGCAGAATGTCGGCTTCAGTGACGGGCGATTCGACCAGGTAGGTACCGCTCGGCTCGCTAGCCTTCAGCTTGTGCAGGCGCATGTTGGGCTCCTTGGAGCTGATCAGCTGTTGGGACGTGGCGCTGGGCTTGCGCCTCCAGTTTCTCGGTCAGGCGGGCTTTCATCGGGACGCGCGCCGTTTGGCTAATCGCCGGTGGGCTTTCCTCGACGTGATAAAACTCCTCGACGATGGCGCTGACGTCTTCCTCGCTGTCCTCGAAGGCTCCGTTGCCGAAGCCACGCCGTGCTGCTTCGTCCAGTGCGGCTTGATCGAAACCCGCCGCCTGCCGCTGTTCATCCAGCTCGCCTGCTAAGCGCAGTGCCTCTGTCATGTCCATGCCGGTACGTACCGTCAGATCGGTGTAGAAGATCGGCGTGCCGTGGCTTTGGCGGGTGGATTTGCCACGCAGCCGCAGTTCAAGTGGCAGGCAGGCCAGGCGGTTACCCGAGATCGCCTGGAAGTAATGCAGCCGAGCGGCGAGGGTGCGGATGCTGTTGAAGCCGGTGGTGCGGAAAACGAAGCTGCCCAGCAGATCCTCATCGCCGATCACCACATTCAGTCGGCCATACGGCTTGCAGGCTCCGCCCTTAGCCAGCGAGCAGGCATCCGGCGAAGGGCAGGGTAGCGATTGCATACCATCCTGGGTGGCTCGCTTGCAGGTTTCGCCATTGCCGATGCAGACCGGGCGACCGGACTGGCGATCAAACAGCGTGTAGTCCGCACGAAAATTCAGTTCTGGTTCGTTGAACAGCAGGCGCACCGGAATGCTGCGCAGCTTGTCGTCCTTGCCTTGGCGCAGCTCATCGTTGAGCGGGTGTACCAACCAGCCATCGCGGCTCTGCACCTGGGAAGTGATAGTGAACTGATCATCCTTCTCCGGCAGGCGTTTACCGTTTCTCTCGATAACCTTGCCGATGGAAATCCGCCCGAGTACCGGCGGCGTGATAGCCAGACCTTTAAGCATGGTGGTTCTCCTATGAAACGAAAAAGGCCAGCCACGCAGCGCGTACTGCATGGACTGACCAAAGGGAAGGAAGGGTGGGGAAGGTGAGGTTCAGCCGATCAGGAAGCGTCGCGCACCGGGCTTGAGAAGCGAGTATTTGTCGCGCAGGTGAGGCCGATCCCGGAGCAGCCGGGCCACATCGAAGCCGATGCTGTCCTTTGCTTTGCGCCAACTGACGTAGCCGTTGGTGAACTCTGCCCGCGTTGCCTCGCCCATCGCTTGTTGCAGCGTCTGCTTGAGCTGAGCCTCGCGCGCATGCTTTTTATCCATGAACTGACGCAGGGCCTTGAGCTCGACGTAAGCCGCGGTCAGCCCCGGATTGTCCCTGAAGTCCACCGTCTGGCCGTCGTCTTTGGGATACAGGCAGCGCAGCGCAGTTTCAGCCGAGGCCGTCCCATCGGCGGGTGGCGGCGTGTCAGTCTCGACGTATGTCCAGAACGTGAGTTCCAGCTCGATAAGCCGAGCGATCATCCCCTCGTCGCGCTCGATACGATGGATTTCCAAATGCTGACCACCGAGCACAACCGCCACATCCGCTGCTTGCTTGCCGGTGACTGCGAGCTGGTGCATCACCTGCGGTCACATGGAACACAGTGCTCGTGAGCTCGCCGGCGATCTTGTAGAGGTTCGGGATCATCAGGAGCAGCCCCTGGCTGGCGGTAAACGACGTGCTCATGGCGCCCGTCTGCAGCGCTCCATGGCACGCCCCTGCTGCCCCTGCCTCAGACTGCATCTCCTGGACCACCGGGATGGAACCCCAGAGGTTCGGTTTACCCGCGGCTGCCCACGCGTCACACTGTTCACCCATCGGAGTGGAAGGAGTGATCGGGTAGATTGCGATGACCTCCGCGGTCTTATACGCGATCGTGGCGGCAGCCTCGTTTCCGTCGATGGTTACATATCGAGGCATGGATTCAACCCTTTCTTAGCGGTTCGCCCTTCTTGTCGAGGAAGGCGAGCGTATACGCCGCTGAAAACGGCGCGGATGCGGGAATGGGATCGTGGGCCGATGAGCGCTTCGAAGGAGCGGCGGGTCTTCGTGGCTCGGATCGACACCGGAGAGAAGGAATGAGAGTGCGAATGCGTGAGGTCGTTGTACAGGGTGTCCCCGGATGGGGTATACGCGCTGGTCAACTGCGACGTCACTGACTTGCCTCGCCCGGACAACGCGGAACAAACTTGCTGTCGAGAGTACC
>JAANMV010002572.1_pt1 | contig 17332 bp, 10 predicted proteins | sample 7279661 | NCBI WGS metagenome assembly JAANMV01 (sample SAMN14094540, study PRJNA606508) | bioreactor metagenome | isolation source: A lab-scale SPAN reactor treating ammonium-rich wastewater day 121 | place: Ireland: Galway | collected 2017-05-16 | reverse complement strand
GCAGGACAGCGTGAGCGTGAATCTGGCGCAGGGCGTCGGCGGTGCATTGCTGTGACAAAACCCAACAACTGGCGCCAAGTCCCGTGAGAAACAAATTGCGCTACGTGGTAGGGCGCGTCACTCCGTGCGCGCCGTTGGGAAGCCTGGTGTGAGTTGCGGCGCGCACGGAGTGACGCGCCCTACCCGCGGCCCGCAGTATCTATCGAGACTTCTTCGTCGCAGTGGTGGGTTGGTTGGGGGCAAGCCGTCAGAAGGGACTTTGAGCTTCGCAGGCTTCAGCCTCCCGGTGGCGGTTGGAAGACTCTGGTTTCGCTCCAATAAGCCGAGTCGTTCGGTTGAAATACCCGCGTTGGCGGCCAATTGCTGCTGACTCAGGTGCCACATCAGCAGTCTGGCCCGCAGCCAAAGGGAGCTTCTCAGTTTGCTGCAACTCGCGTGCTTGGGGAGCGCACAGGTCGCGCGCTACCCATGGCATGGAATTGAGCACTGGCGGCGGGAAGCACGGCAGCACGTTGAGATTCCAGGGAAGGGCAGACCCGCTCGCGGCTGGCGTTTTCAGGCAGTGCGGATTGGGGTCACCGAAGACAGCGAAGAACTGTCTGCAGCAGACCAGTTCGCGTTACACGAACACAATCTCCGTCGTCGTCGCGTTCTCATCCCAGCCGCGTGTCGGCTCGGCGGTCACGGACGAAATATCCTTGATCGAGATTTGCCGGCCCCGGGTCTTGGGCGATTTCACTTCGATTTTGGCCGGATCGCACGTTTGCTGGTTGATCTTCTGGTGCGGCGCGGGTTTGTACCGCACGTAAAGAACCTTCGGCGTGCTGGGCGTGAAGAACAGGATGCGCGATTTCTCCGGGATGCACAGATACGCCTTGTTCAAAATCGTCCCGCCAAACTTGAAACGCTTGAGGTAACTGGCCTTGCGGTCCGTGTAGGCGCAGGTGAACACCGTTTCGCGATCCGGCAGCCCGCAGTAGAACAACTCCGGCCCGACGAACAATTTCTCCGGCAGTTCGGTGACCTTGTATGTGCCGTCCTTGAACACGAGCAGCACCTTGTCGAACTTCGTACATTCCAGCTTGAATTCCTCGCCGTTGACCTTGTAGCCCACGTAACCGCTCTCGCGGTCGTAGCTGACCTTGAACGCCTTGAACGCCACCGCCTTTACGTCCACCTCCTCGTGGCGGCTGCTCTTGGTCGTGAGCCGCGGATACTGCGGGCCGTACTTCGCCAGCAACGCTTCGAGATGGCCGATGACGTAGCGCGTGAGGTTTTTGAGATGCTTGCGTGTCTCGGCGAGATCGGCCTTGGTTTTCTCCATCTCCTCGCGATGCTGGGCGATGTCGAAGAGCGAAATCCGGCGGATGCGAACCTGCAAAAGCCGGTCCACGTCCGCGTCCACCAGGTCGCGCAGCAGTTGCCGCTTGAACGGTTTGAAGCCGTCGTACACCGCGGCTTTCACGGCTTCGGCGGTTTTGCATTTCTCGATCGCCTTGTAGATGCGCTCCTCGATGAAGATGCGCTCCAGCGTGCGGTAGTGCAGTTCGTCCTGGAGTTGATGCTCGCGCAGTTCCAGTTCGCGCTTGAGAATGGCGACGAGTTGATCGGTGTTCGCGCGCAACACCTCGCTCACGGTTAATTCCACCGGGCGGTTGTCTTGGATGACCACGATGCGGCTCGCGATTGTGACTTCGCAGTTCGTGAACGCGTAGAGCGCGTCAATCAACTGGTCCTGATCCACCCCCGAGGGACACTTGACTTCGATCTCCACGCTCTCGGAGGTGAAATCGTTGATGGCCTTGACCTTGAGCTTGCCCTTCTCCACGGCGGCTTCGATGGACGCGATGAGCGATTCGGTTGTGGTGCCCGGCGGGATTTCGGTGATGACGACCGCGTTATCGTCGCGGTACTTGATGCGGGCGCGGACCTTCACACTGCCTTTGCCGTCCTGATAATCGCGCGCGTCCATCAGGCCGCCGGTCTGGAAATCCGGCAGGCACTTGAACGATTGCTTCTTGAGAATGGCAATTTGTGCTTCGAGCAGTTCGGGAAAATTGTGGGGCAGAATCCGCGCGCTCAGGCCAACCGCGATGCCTTCCGTGCCGAGCATGAGCGTGAGGGGCAATTTGCTGGGCAGAGTAATCGGCTCCTTGTTCGTGCCGTCATAGCTGGGAACAAATTCAGTGATCGAGTCATTGAAGACCTCTTCGCGGGCCAGGTCGGTAAGCCGACATTCGATATAGCGATTCGCCGCCGGCGGGTCGCCAGTGAAAATGTTGCCGTAGTTGCCCTGGCCTTCGATGAGGTAACGCTTGTTGGCCAGCACCACGATGGCGTCGCTGATGGAGGCGTCGCCGTGCGGATGGTATTGCATGGTGTGGCCGACGATGTTGGCCACCTTGATGAACTTGCCCGTGTCCTTCTCATGCAACGCCCACATGATCCGGCGCTGCACCGGCTTGAATCCGTCCGCCAGATTCGGAATCGCGCGATCCCGAATGACGTAGCTTGCGTAATCGAGAAAGCCGCGGTCCACGCGAGTGTGCAAACCCACGGCAACGTGTTTGGGGTTGAATGGCCGATGCGCAACGGTTCCGACCTGTTCCGCTACGACGTGCTGTTCGCCGTTGCCAGCAGGGGCAACGCTGTTCTTGCGTGACCTGGTTTCGGCGCCCGTGGGCTGCGTCCCTTCGATGGGCAACTCCGGTTGGTTGGAATCTGTTCTTTTTCTCTTCGCTGAACTCATGCGCGGGCGGCATTAAGCCAGAACGGGACAAGCACTGGCAAGACTGGGCCCGCGATTCTTGAAATTACGCAGCGCCTTTCCTGACTCAACCCAAGGTTCTGACGAATCCATCCGGACAGCGCACCGCAACCAGTTCATGCACGTCCCGGCGCAGGCAGACCTTGACATCCTCGCGCAAATCAACGTTCGCCAGCAAGCGCCGCGCATTTCGTGCCCCGTTGAGCGCGGCAGTCAGGTTGGGTTGCGAGTGATGATACGCACGCAACGCAATCTCGGCCGAATCGCTCAAGCGGCAATCCGGCCTGCCCGAAACCATCCCGTCGCAGAAGGCGCCGGCGGCCAGCGTGTCTTCCAGTGCCGCTTCCTCGCCGGTGCCGGCGCACACCAGGATCAAGTGTTTCATCGGCGTATGCGCCGCCCAGCGGACTGTGGCCTTGAGATTCAAGAAGGCCCCCACAGCCACTTGCTGGGCGGCCTGACATGCTTGCAGGGCGCGGGTGCCGTTGGTGGTTGTCATGATGATGGTTCTCCCGCCGACCTGTTCCGCGGTGTATTCACGTGGCGAATTGCCCAGGTCAAATTCAATCCCGCCCGTCAACGCGGCGCAGATGCGCAAACCATCCCGTTCCCCGGCGAGCAAGGCGTCGGGATGCTGCTGCCGCAGCGACAATGCATCGGCAATTTCCGTCACGGGCTTTATGCCCATCGCGCCATTGGCCAGCGCGGTCACAATGGTGCTCGTCGCGCGCAACACATCGAACACCACGCAACCGGTTTCGCTCAGGTTACATTGCCGCAGCGATTCAAATTCCACCGGGGTAAAACTCACCGTGATCTCCACAGCCATGCGCGAACCTACGGTTTTGACCGGGAGCCGGGAAGTATTTTTCCCGCCTGACGGCGAATGTGGTGAAAGAGATATTGCTGGGCGTAACCGGCGTTGGGGCCAAAGTAAGCCTGCCCAAACGCACGCAACTTGGGCAAACTCAGCCGCCGCGTGCGTGGATAATGCCGCCGCAACGTGCGCGCCACCCACACATCCACCGGAAAAGCCGTCGGAAAGCCACCGGCAAACAACAATACGCAATCGGCAATCTTGGGGCCGACTCCCGGCAGCTTCAACAACTCGGCGCGGGCGTGTTCGATGGTCATGCCCCGCAACTCGTCGAGTTGGCAGGCGCCGTTTGCGATCTGTTGCGCGGTGGCGCGCAAATTGGGTGCGCGAAAGCCCATCTTGCAGGCGCGCAATCCGGCTTCGGTGGCCCCCGCCAGTTGTTCCGCGCTGGGAAAGGCAAAAGCCAGCGGTTCGCCCGGCGGGACTTTCACCGGGGAGCCGAATTGCTGCTTCAGCGCGGTGATAATCTGCTCGATTTGAACGATTTGTTTGGTGGAGGAAAGAATGAAACCGGCCAGACATTCCCACGGGTCCTGGCGCAAGAGCCGCAAGCCGCGGCAAGCCGCCACCGCCTCACGCATCAACTGGTCCTGGGGAAACGTTCCGAGGACAAGGTCAAGCCGCGCGTCCAACTGCAAGTACTCCGCCAGCCAGCGCCAATCTGACGGTGGCTCGGAGGTGTGGGCAATGATCCGTGTACCTATCTGGCGCAACTCCACACGTCGGTGCTTCACCACACCGATCCAAGCCCCCGCGCGCCGTGCCCAGCCAAAGACCTGTCCCGAAGTCAGGGTGGTTTCAAGGTCATAATCCCGCACCGAAAATGTTTGCGTGTACCCGGGACTGGCTGGTGTTGTTGGAATGGCGTTGGTCAAGCACGCCAAGTGTGCGGCAAGGGTGCGCGAGAGGAAAGGCCATTGCATGAGGAGCGCGGACACAACTTGCCGGCAGACATTGGGGCATTGCCATTTGCCAGGCTGCGGGAGAATATCCAACGGATTCGCGGATCTGCTGTGAATACTATGTTATGAAAACAAGACCGGCCTCGCCTCAAGCTCGCTATTCGTTTGCGACGGATACCCGCCCACACAACGGAGGGTTTGCGGCCAATCGCCTGACCCGCCGTTCCTTCCTGAAGCATGCCGCTTTCGCTTCCGTTGCCACTGCGGCGCCTTTGATTGTGCCGGGGCGCCTCTTCGGTCTTGATGGCCAGGCTGCGCCAAGCAATCGAATCACCATCGGATTCATCGGAACGGGGCGTCAGGCCATTTATGCGAACCTGCCGGGCTTCCTTCGCGAACCCGACGCCCAGGCTGTGGCCGTGTGTGATGTGGATTCCTGGCGCATGGAACAAGCGCGTCAACAGGTCGAAACGCATTACGCCAGGCAGTCGCAATCCGGCAGCTTCAAAGGCTGCGCGGCGTTTCGGGATTTTCGCGAATTGCTCGCCCGCCCGGAGATTGACGCGGTGATGATTTCGACGCCGGATCACTGGCATGTGCCGATGGCTGTTGCTGCCATCAATGCCGGGAAAGATGTCGCCTGCGAGAAACCGCTCACCCGCAACATTGCCGAGGGACGCAAACTGGCCGATCTCGTCGCCCGCAAAGCCAAGGTGTTCCGCACCGACAGTGAGTTCCGGTCGAACCGGACGTTTCATCGCGCGGCGGAGATGGTGCGTAACGGGAAGATCGGACGATTGCAGCGCATCATCAGTTCCACGCCCAAGGATTCCACGCTGGCCGCGCAACCGGAAATGCCCGTGCCGGCGGAACTGGATTACGATCTGTGGCTGGGGCCGGCGCCGGCGAGGCCCTACACCGAAAAGCGCGTGCATCCCCGCCGTGACGCCAAAGGCCGGCCGGGCTGGTTGTGCATTCGCGATTACGCGGATGGGATGCTCGCCAACTGGGGGGCGCACTTGAATGACATTGCCCTGTGGGCCAACGACAGCGAACGCACCGGGCCGGTTGAAATCGAAGGCACCGGCAAGTATCCGCCTGCCGGCAATCTTTGGGACGTGATCCAGGAATTCACCGTCCATTTTACTTTTGCCAACGGGGTGCGGCTCACCTGCCAGACGGACAAACCGTATCTTCGTTTTGAAGGCACCGAAGGCTGGATCCACGTCACCTATCCCAACGGAATTGAAACCCAGCCGGAGTCGTTGTTGGGATGGAAGCCCGGGGCGAATGATCTCCACCTGCCGTTCAAACCCAGCGAGAAGCGGGATTTCCTCGACGCCGTGAAATCCCGCGGCCCGACCCAGGGCGATGCCGAAGTGGGCCATCGGAACACTTCGCTGAGTCACCTGGCCGTGGTGGCGATTGATCTCGGGCGCAAACTGAAATGGGAACCGAAGGCCGAGATGGTGATCGGCGATGCCGAAGCCAACCAGCGGCTGCAACCCAAGCCCATGCGCGCGCCTTGGAGCATTTGATCCGTTTGGACCTTGCTCACGTAGATTGCCCCGGGAGTTTTGTGAGAACCTCGACACAGTTTGATTTTGCTGCAAGTCGCTTGCACAAATCGCCGTTGCCCGCGTGCATGGAATCTGCTCAATTAGGCTGTCGTCATGAATGTCACGCGAGAACCAACGTGCAAACCGCTGCGCAACAAGCCGCTGAAGGCGGGCTTGCTGCTCGGCGTGTTTCTGTTTCTTCTTGCGATGGCTCAATTCAAGGCATTGCACCATTTCCTGCATGCTGGGGCCGAGGCTCCCGACCATAGATGCGCCGTAACGCTCCTCGCCAGCGGTCAGGTTGATGCGGCTTCACCGGAAGTGCTGCTTCCGGTCATGACTTCGGCAGTTTTCGTTTGTCCGCAACCTGCACCGCTCTTGCTGCCGGTTGCCAAGTACTCGCTTCTCCCCAGTCGCGGTCCGCCGGCTTCTCTTCTCTGATTCTCTGGTCGCCTTTCCAGGGCCGGGGTGTGTCCACGCTTGAGCGGCGTTGATGCCACGGAGGAAAGGATCGTTTCAACTCATCAAGTCATCATCAACCTGGGGTCTTTCTGCTGCCCGGATTTACATCCGTGTGAATCGAAAGCAGAACCGAAATACTATGAAAACGAACCAAGCGTTCACCCGCCGTGGCGGGTTCACATTGATCGAATTGCTGGTGGTCATCGCCATCATCGCCCTGCTGGCCGCCATGTTGTTGCCGGCCATGGCCGGAGCCAAAGCCAGGGCCAAGGCATGTGTGTGCAAATCAAACATGCGACAAATCGGCCTCGCGATGGCGATGTACGCCGAGGACCACAACGGTTACCTGCCGGGCACGATGCACGGCGCCGGCGGCGACACCAACCGCTCGTGGATCATCAGCCTCGCGCCGTACGTGGGGAACGTGGACGAAATCCGGCTTTGCCCCGCCGATCCCAAGGGCGCCGACCGGCGCGCCAACAGCGGCTCGAGTTATGTGCTCAACGAATACACTGCGGTCCGGCAGGCGAACATCTTCGGCGCCGCCATCGGGCCGGACTACCGAAAACTCGACGCGTTGCGCCGTCCCAGTGACACGCACACCGTGTTCATCACCTCGGACCGTACGGACGTGGGTATCAGTTCGGATCACACACACTCGCGGTCGTGGGCGAACAACTGGCCCGGGGTGATCAGTGATATTCAGCCCGACCGCCACAGCTCGGGCCGCAAATCGCCGGACCATTCCACGGGCACCGGCAATTACCTGTTCGCCGACGGTCGCGTGGCCGGGCTCAAGGCGGAAACCCTCAAAGCTCGCGTCGAGCGGGGTGAAAACTTCGCCGAACCACCGCAATGATTGTTCAACCTCGAACCAACCCCAAAAGAGAACTCAAAAGCCAAAAACCAAAAACCAAACACCTAAAAACCATGAACAAACAAATCCTACTCACCGCCGCCCTGTGCGCAGCCACTGCGCTTACTGCGCGTTCCCAAACCTTGCTAACCATCGAACATGTGGACATTGGCCTCGCCTTCGAGGACGGCCTGTGGGACCTGCATGTCCACGATGAAACCAACGAGCAGGAATATGAACCCGACGACGCCATTCTTTTCGTCGGCCCAAGCGCCAGCGGCACCGTGCCGGCGAATCCGCTCTTCAGCTTCCTCGGCAACCCAGGCGATTCGGTTTGGCAGTTGCCGTCCAGTGCCGACCCGAATCTGCTGTTCTTGGGCATCGGCGCCGAGGAGATCGTGGACGGTCTCTTCGTAAACAATGTTCTGACCCTGACGCTGACCGGCATCAGCGGTCCCGGTCACTTCGCCTTGTATCGAACTGACATCTTTAATACGCCAACGGTTTTCATGAATACCCGGGATGGCATCAGCTCCGACGACAAGTACGATTTGCAGGCCGGTGGTCACGCGCACTTCTTTTGGGCGTTTTCCGAGATGGGCGAGTACACGCTGACGTTTGAAGCTTCAGGATTTTTGGACGACGGACAAAACACGTTCACATCCAGCGGCCCCGTGGAGTACAGCTTCCAGGTCGTGCCCGAACCCGGCACCACCGCGCTGATGCTTTTGGGTGGAGCGGGCTGGTGGTTTATGGTCCGGCGGCAATCGCGGTTGAGTTGAACCGGCAACCTGCGGCGGTTGCCGGTGTTTGCCTTTCCGCCGGCAACCGCTCGTCGTCGCGTTTCCATGGCTAGTCACGCGGTTGTTTTTATGAGAAATCAAATTATCTCAATCCTCACAGCGCGGCGAAGCCGCAAGCAAATCGGAGCGCGACCGGTCTCCGGTCGCTGCGGGTTGGCAGTCTGGAGCTCGTCGGGGAATCCTGGCGTCTCCCTGCAGGCGGGGGTGCTGCGGGCGGGGACCACCCGCGCTCCGAGGGTTTCGCGGCCCGCGAGGATTCTGACGTATTTCAGTACAGTGTTTGCACTCACGCATGGCGAGTTGTCCGCCCAGACCAACTTGCCGTCGTTGATCACGGAACATGTGGACATTCGCATCCACTACACCGCGGAGGGAACCAATAATCTCAGCTTTGTGATTCGGGATACCGATCACGCGGTGGATTATCAAACCAACGAGATTGTGCTCGTTGCGCTGGAGAGCAGCGAAATGATCCTGCCTGCCGGCACGCCGTACGGCAATGAAGGCGATTCGCTGTGGGTGCTGCCGCAAGACCGGCAACCCGGGCAGGAAGTGTTGTCGTTGGGCTTCGCGGCGGGTGCGGCGGGAATTTTTGCGGATGGCCGGGTGACCGTGCGCCTGAAGCGAGTCGAGGGGCCGGGGAATTTCTTTCTGGTCCAATCCGGCTCGTTTGGAACGGAGATCAAAATGAGCACCGCGGACGGCCTTGACGAGTCGGACAAGCTGGAGATTCTCACGTCCGGGCACGATCATTACAACTGGGCGTTTACCACGAGCGGGGTTTATTGCATTACGTTTCAAGCAAGCGGCACGCGCGTGGGCGAAACCGAGCCGATCTTCAGCCCGGAGACAACCATTGTCTTTCATATCCGGCCCTTGGGAGTCGTGACCCCGTACGCGTTATGGCAGAAAGCGCACTGGTTGCAGGGAACGGACGACACCATCAGTGGTCCGGGGTCGGACCCAGACCAGGATGGCCTGGTGAACGCGTTCGAATACGCATCGTATCTGGACCCGAATGCCGTTTCCACCAACGGACTTCCGGCGTTTGCCTGGCTGACGGTTGGCTCAGATACCTTCGGCGCGTTCACATTCACGCGGGTGAAGGCGGCGTCGGATTTGAATTATGAGCCGGCAGCCCGAAGTCAACTAAGCTCGGGAGTCTGGGAGGCTATGACCCACGAGGTCAGCGTGATTGACCACGGCGCCACCGCAACCTTCACCTTGCGCGACACGGTCCCGATGAGTTCGGCGACCAGTCGCTTTTATCAGTTTCGGGTTAAACTCCACGAGCCATGAACACCCCAGCCCTTGGCCTTTCCGTCCGAACTGTTCACTCCATACCGTTGGCCTCGCCGATGAAGTCCAGTGGTGTAAGGCTTGCTTGGGCGCGCGCGGTGTGTCGTACGGTGCATATTCGCCTGACCCCAATCCGCGACCGCATTCTGGCCGTGCTGGCACAGCAACGGATACCCATGAGTTTGGAGGCGGTGGCGGGCACGGAAAGCCTCCGTGGTTGCTGCAATGCTGCGACCGTTTACCGGGCGCTCATGCTGTTCAAGGAAGTGGAGGTGACGCGGCAGGTGAGTTTGCCCAACCGCATCAGCTACTTTGTGCTGAATGTGCCAGGGGAAAGCAGCCATTACCTGATTTGCCGCGCTTGCGGGACGGTCAAGGAACTGCCCGCTTGCTGCGGTTTCGCCGAGATGGAGAGGCACATCATGGAACACCACGGCTACAGGGTCATGCATCATGACTTGGAATTCTTCGGCATCTGTCCCGCGTGCCAGAAGCGTCCGGCAAGAGTGCCGTGGACCAAAGTGCCGGTGCCGCGGTAGATTGAATTAGCCGCCAATCACCTTGGCGATTAGAACTCCAGCGACATGAGTTTCAAACCTTCGACGCGCCCCGACTTGGGGTCGCGCACAGTGTTTGCATTGCCGGCGAAATACCGGGGTGGGGCGACCGGGTTCAGCAGTTGGAACACTCGCCGGGTCTTGACCGCCTGCACGGCGATGCCGCTGACCGAATAACGCTTGCCCGTAGCCCGATTTGGCTTGACGGGACTTGGCTCGATCAGGCGTGGCGGGGGTGAGGGTGTGGCTTTCGCATCAAGGTTCTGCCTCTCATTGTTCGTCTGGGCCGCCGCACCGCCCGCCAGCAACACGAACAATAGTGTGATCCAAATTCTCATACGACACAGGTTTGTAGGTTTGATTTAACCTCGTCCCTTGGCTGGATTCCGTCAACCGCCCGCAACGACTCATGAAACTTAGGGAATGCGTTCGCGGCACCGGCAACTCGGCTTCATCGGACATGCTGGCGCGTGCGCCGCTGAACCAAGGCCATGAACGGCGCCCGCGTCAGCGGGCAGCGCCACAAGCGCAGGCCGGCAATTCAACGTTTTCGGTGGTATTGAGCGGATCGTAATTCAAGTAAGGTCCGAGCCATCTCTCCACCTCCTGAAGGGTCATGCCCTTGCGTCGGTGGTAATCGAGCACCTGATCGCGGTCCACTTTGCCGACGGCAAAATATTTCGATTCCGGGTGCGCGAAATAAAGTCCACTAACGGCACTTCCGGGCCACATGGCAAAACTTTCGGTGAGTTTGATGCCCGCATTCTTCTCCACGTCCAACAAGCGCCAGAGGGTGGCCTTCTCTGTGTGATCGGGGCAGGAGGGATAGCCGGCCGCCGGACGGATGCCGCGGTACTTTTCGGCAATCAGTTCTTCCGTTGAAAGCTTTTCCGTCCTGCCGTAGCCCCATTCCTGGCGCACGCGTTGGTGAAGATACTCCGCGAAAGCCTCCGCCAAACGGTCGGCCAAGGCCTCGGCCATGATGGCGTTGTAGTCGTCGTGATCGGCCTTGAACTTCTCGACCAATTCGTGCAAGCCGTGGCCGGCGGTCACGGCGAAGGCGCCGAGGTAATCCCGTAGGACCGGCGTCGCGTCTGTCTCACTCTCTAACGGGTTCGAGTCGGAGGTCGGCGCGGCAGCTCTCCTGCGCTTTGGCGCGATAAAATCCGCCAGACACCAGTTCGGCGTGCCGTCGCCTTTCTCGATTTGTTGGCGGAGGAAATGAAACCGGGTCAGGACTTTCGTCCGTGATTCATCAGTGTAAAGCTCCACGTCGTCGCCGACGGAGTTTGCCGGGAACAACCCATAGACCGCCCGGAGTTGCAGCGATTCCCTCGCGACCATTTCGCCGAACAACTTCTGGGCGTCGGCAAAAAGTTTCCGCGCTTCCTCCCCGTGTTTTTCATGCTGAAGAATTTTCGGGTAAACGCCGCGGAGTTCCCAGGTATGAAAGAATGGCGACCAGTCAATGAAGGGGACAAGCTCGGCGAGCATGAGGCGTGCGGCGTGAGGCGCGGGGCGTGCTGAACCATCCGAATGCAGAACGCGCACACCGGTAAAAGCAGGCTGCGGCAGATTATCGTAGCTCAATTGCGGGGCGCGGGCGCGGGCTTCCGCCAATGGAATCAACCGCGCTTTTTGTCCCGCGTGATGGGCCCGCGCGCGTTCGTATTCCTCACGGATTTGCTGCACCAGCGCAGGCTTTTGCTCGGCGCTCAACAGACCGCTGACCACGGGCACGGCGCGGCTGGCGTCCACGACGTGGACGACCGGTTCCCGGAAGTGCGACGCAATCTTCACCGCCGTGTGCGCCTTGCTCGTCGTGGCGCCGCCAATGAGCAACGGTTGCTTGAAACCTTCGCGCTCCAGTTCGCGCGCGACGTGGACCATTTCGTCCAGACTGGGTGTGATCAACCCGCTCAACCCGATGATGTCCACCTGCTGCTCGCGGGCCGTGGCGAGGATTTTCTCGCAGGGCACCATCACCCCGAGATCAATGATTTCATAGTTGTTGCACGCCAGAACGACCCCGACGATGTTCTTGCCGATGTCATGCACGTCGCCTTTGACCGTGGCGAGCAAGACTTTGCCTTGCGCCTTCACGGCGTGGCCGGCGGCGACGAGCGCGGCCTTCTCGGCCTCCATGAACGGTGTGAGATGTGCCACGGCCTTTTTCATGACCCGCGCGGATTTCACCACCTGGGGCAGAAACATTTTACCCGAACCGAACAAGTCGCCCACCACGTTCATGCCGGCCATGAGCGGCCCTTCGATCACTGCCAGGGGACGGCCCAGTTTCTGGCGCGCTTCTTCCGTATCGGTTTCAATGAAATCCACAATGCCCTTGACCAGCGCGTGTTCGAGGCGCTGCTCCACGGTGCCGTTCCGCCATGCGCTGTCGGTCACCTCGGTTTTGTCTTTTTGCTTCACGGACTCGGCAAACTTCAACAGACGCTCCGTGGCGTCCGCCCGCCGGTTCAGCAGCACGTCTTCGACGTGTTCGAGCAGGACTTTGGGAATCTCCTCATATACTTCGAGCATGCCCGGGTTCACAATGCCCATGTCGAGACCGGCTTTGATGGCGTGGTAAAGGAAGGCCGAGTGCATGGCTTCGCGCACCGTGTTGTTGCCGCGGAAGCTGAAGCTGATGTTGCTGATGCCGCCGCTGACCTTGGCGCCCGGGAGGTTCTGTTTGATCCAATGCGTGGCCCGGATGAAATCCACCGCGTAGTTCGCGTGTTCGTCCATGCCAGTGCCCACCGTCAGCACGTTGGGATCAAAAATAATGTCCTGCGGCGGGAAGCCAACCTTCTCCGTGAGCAGTTCGTACGCGCGCCGGCACACGGCAATACGCCGTTCAAAGGTGTCGGCCTGGCCGTGTTCATCGAAGGCCATCACGACCACGGCGGCACCGTAACGCCGGACCAGATTCGCTTGCTGGAGAAATTTCTCCTCCCCTTCCTTGAGGCTGATCGAGTTGACGATGCCTTTGCCCTGAATGCATTTCAAACCGGCTTCGAGCACTTCCCACTTCGAGGAGTCCACCATCACCGGCACTTTGGCGATTTCGGATTCACCCGCGATGAGATTGAGGAAGCGGGTCATCGCCGCGACGCCGTCAATCATCCCTTCATCCATGCAGACATCAATGACCTGCGCGCCGTTCTCGACCTGCTGGCGCGCGATGGACACGGCGGCTTCAAAATCGCCAGCCTTGATGAGTTGGGCGAATTTCGGGGAGCCGGCAACGTTTGTGCGTTCGCCGATGTTCACGAAGTTGGTCTGCGGGGTGACTGTGAGCGCATCGAGTCCGCTCAACCGCAGGTAAGGCTCAACGGCCACCGGCTGGCGAGGCGGCAAGCCTTTTACCGCCTCGGCAATCCGTTTGATATGAGCGGGCGTCGTGCCGCAGCAACCACCCACCAGGTTCAGCCAGCCGTTCCGCGCCCATTCCTCAAGCTGCGGGGCAAGTGACTCCGGTGTTTCCGGAAAGCCCGTGGGGAGCAGGGGATTGGGCAGACCCGCATTCGGGTAACAACTCACATAGATCGGCGCGACTTTTGCCAACTCCTCGATGAGCGGGCGCATTTCCCTCGGTCCGAGAGCGCAATTCATCCCCACGCTGAGCAAAGGCAAATGGGAAATGGAATTCCAAAAAGCTTCGACCGTTTGGCCGGTGACGCCGCGGTTGCTTCCGGCCTGAATAAACGTGACGGAAGCCATCACGGGGATTTGAGATTTGGGATTTGAGATTTGAGATTGCACGGGCCACGCCGGGCAGGGGAGCGCAGCAATACCGCGCTCCTCCAATATCTGCTGGATGGCAAAGAACGCCGCCTTCGCGTTCAGTGTGTCAAAGATTGTTTCGACCAGCAGCACATCCGAGCCGCCGTCCAGCAAGCCGCGAATCTGTTCGCTATACGAAGTGACGAGTTGGTCGAAGGTGCAGGCGCGCGTGGCCGCACTGCTGACGTCCGTCGAGATGGACGACGTCTTTGTCGTCGGCCCAATCGCGCCAGCCACAAAGCAAACCCGCCCAGGTTGCCGCGCCATGACTTTATCTGCGGCGTTTCGGGCGCACTGCGCGCCGGCTTTGGCCAGATCATAGGACAGCGATTCGAGTCCGTAATCCGCGAGCGAGATGGATTGGGAATTGAATGTGTTCGTTTCAACGATATCCGCACCGGCTTCGAGATACTCGCAGTGGATTTCCTCGATAATGTGAGGCTGGGTAATATTCAACAGATCATTGCAGCCCTTTAGGTCCTTGCCCTTCCAGTCCGCAAACCGCTGGCCGCGGAACGCCGTTTCATCAAGCTGACGTTGCTGGATCATGGTGCCCAGCGCGCCGTCAATGATAACAATCCGCTCGCGCAGCAAACGCAGCAGCTTCGTCCCACGGGAACAACCATTTTCAACCTGATTCACGGGGTGACAATAACCAACACACGCCTGACTTCAAGTTAAAAATCAATGTATCAGGATATGAAGATATGAGTTTTTTATACAAATGAACTTTTGCCCCGGCTCGTATCCGGTTCGAGTTATGCGTGTGCGTTACTCAAACTTCGCGACTGCGCGAGTACGGCAGACACCACTTTTTGCCGATGACTGAGCACAATTTGTCTTTTGGCGCTTCGTTCGTTGACTCTGCCCCGGCCTTTGTTAGATTCGCCGCCGTTTCTATGGAGTTTCTTCCAACGAAATCGCCGGGTTAACCACGAGAGTTTTGAAATTGGACACTGTTTATGGCTAAAGCATTGAAATCGCAGAAATACGTTTATTTGTTTGGTAATAAGAAGGCCGACGGCAACGGCTCCATGAAGCCCCTGCTGGGCGGCAAAGGCGCGAATCTCGCCGAGATGTCGCGCATCGGGTTGCCCGTGCCTCCGGGCTTCACCATCACCACCGAGGTATGCACCTACTTCTACGACAACAAAAAGACCTATCCCAAGGTCCTCGACGCCCAGGTCAAAGCCGGCGTGGCGTTCATCGAGAAGATCATGGGCACGAAGTTCGGCGACAAATCCGCCATGCCGCTGCTGGTCTCCGTCCGCTCCGGGGCGCGTGATTCCATGCCCGGCATGATGGACACGATTTTGAACCTGGGTCTGAACGACCAGACGGTGCTGGCGCTGGTCAGCGCAACGAAGAACGAGCGTTTCGCGTGGGACTGTTACCGCCGCTTCGTCCAGATGTATGGCGACGTCGTCATGGGCGTTCAGAAGGGCAAGGACGAGGATCACGAGCCGTTTGAAGTTGTCATCCACGGCTTCAAACACGAGAAGTATCACGACGATGTTGAAGATTCCAAGCTCACCGCCGAAGACCAGCAAGAACTCGTGAAGCGGTTCAAGGCGTTGATCAAGGAGCGCACCGGCAGGGAGTTTCCTCAAGATCCGTGGAAGCAACTCTGGGGTGCGGCGGGCGCTGTGTTTGGTTCCTGGATGAATGACCGCGCCATCGTGTATCGCCGAAAGTACGGCATCCCCTCCGAATGGGGCACCGCCGTCAACGTGCAGGCGATGGTTTACGGCAACACCGGTGATACCTCCGGCTCTGGTGTGGCGTTCACGCGCAATCCGGCCAACGGCGTGAAGGAGTTCTACGGCGAATTTCTCATCAACGCCCAGGGCGAAGACGTTGTCGCGGGTGTCCGCACGCCCGAACCCGTGGCGCAACTTGCCAACGAAATGCCCGCTGCCTACAGGGAACTCGACAACATCCGCAAGACTTTGGAGACGCACTTCAAGGACGTGCAGGACTTCGAGTTCACGATTCAGGACGGCAAGGTGTTCATGCTCCAGACCCGCAACGGCAAGCGCACCGCTTTAGCTGCGTTGAAGTTCTCCATGGACATGGTCAAGGAGAAGCTCATTGACTGGAAAACCGCCATCAAACGCAATCCCGCCGACCAACTCGATCAATTGCTTGCCCCGATCTTTGACCAGAAAGCCGAGAAAGCGGCCAAGGTCATTGCCACCGGCCTGCCTGCTGGTCCCGGCGCCGCCTCCGGCAAGATGTATTTGAATGCGGATCGCGCGGACGCCGCGGCCGCCAAGGGCGAGAAAGTGTTGCTGGTCCGTAACGAAACCACGCCGGAAGACCTGCGCGGCATGATTGCCTCCGAAGGCATTCTGACCGCGAAAGGCGGCGTGAGTTCGCACGCGGCACTGGTCGCGCGCCAGATGGGCAAGGTCTGCGTCTGCGGTGCGGGCGCGTTGCAGATTGATTACGCGGCCAAGACCCTCACTGTGAACGGGCAGACCTGGAAGGAAGGCGACTTCCTTTCCATCAACGGCACGCTCGGCAACGTCTATGCCGGCCAGCTTCCGACCGCCGCGTCAGAAATCGTTCAGGTGCTCGTCGAGAAATCGCTCGATCCCAAGAAGAGCGAAACTTACGGCATGTATGCCACCTTGATGAACTGGTGTTCCAAAGTCACCAAGCTCCAGGTTCGCACCAACGCGGACACGCCCGAGCAAACCGAGAACGCCATCGCGTTCGGCGCCACGGGTATTGGCCTCACGCGCACCGAACACATGTTCTTCGAGGGCGACCGCATTGACGCCATGCGCGAGATGATCCTGGCAGACACTGTCGAGGACCGCAAAGCCGCGCTCGCCAAGCTTCTGCCTTACCAGCGGGAGGACTTCGTGGGCATCTTCAAGGCGCTGAAAGGTTACCCGGCCACTATTCGTTTCCTCGATCCGCCGCTGCATGAGTTCCTCCCGCACGAGGACGCCGCGCAGAAAGACCTGGCGAAGAAAATGGGCGTGCCCGTTGAGAAGATCAAGCAGCGTGTGAAGGAGCTCCACGAGTTCAATCCGATGCTTGGCTTCCGCGGTTGCCGTCTGGGGATCGTTTATAGCGAAATCTCCGAGATGCAAGCCCGCGCCGTCTTTGAAGCTGCAGCTCAAGTCCAGGAGCAGGGCATCAAGGTGAAACCCGAGGTGATGATCCCGCTCGTCGGCTTCAAGAAGGAACTCGACCTCCAGGTCGAAGTTGTCCACCGCGTGGCGAAGGAAGTTCAGGCTGAGAAGAAAGTGAAGCTCAGCTACCTCGTCGGCACCATGATCGAAGTTCCGCGCGGCGCGCTGACGGCGGACGAGATCGCGCAGACTGCGGAGTTCTTCAGCTTCGGCACGAACGATCTCACGCAGACCTGTCTGGGCATGAGCCGCGACGATTCCGGCTCGTTCCTTCCGGCCTACACCGAAGCCGAGATCATCAAGAAGAATCCGTTCGCC
>JAANMV010002571.1_pt1 | contig 17340 bp, 11 predicted proteins | sample 7279661 | NCBI WGS metagenome assembly JAANMV01 (sample SAMN14094540, study PRJNA606508) | bioreactor metagenome | isolation source: A lab-scale SPAN reactor treating ammonium-rich wastewater day 121 | place: Ireland: Galway | collected 2017-05-16 | reverse complement strand
TTTCGGCGGCCGAAATAGGTATACTGTCCCCGTGTTTCGTCGAAATAAGTATACTGTCCCCGTATTCTCCGGAAATAGGTATACTGTCACCGGATATGGCGTCAGTCCCGCCCGCGGCGCCAGGCGGACCAGCTTTCGGCGGCGATGGCGGCGACGAACCGCGGCAGAGCCAGCAGCCGGCGCCATCGCTTCGGCTCCTGGATGACGCGGAACAGCCACTCCAGCCCGGCCCGCTGCATCCACACCGGCGCGCGCTCGAGCCGGCCGCTGATCACGTCGAAGCTGCCGCCGACCCCCAGGCAAACCGGGATCGCCAGCTCCTGGTACCAGCGGCGGATGAACCGCTCCTGGCGCGGGATGCCCATGGCCACAAAGAGGATCTGCGGCCGGGCCGCGCGCAGCTCCTCGGCCACGGCCTCCTCGTGCTCGAAATACCCGTCCCGGACACCGGCGACGAGCAGGCCGGGGTTCTCCCGCCGCAGCACCTCGGCGGCCTCCTCGGCCACGCCGGGCGCCGCGCCCAGGAGGAACACCCGGTACCCCTTACCGGCCGCCAGGCCGCTCAGCCGGCGCACCAGGTCCACGCCGGAAACGCGCTCGGGGAGCGGGAAGTCGAACAGTCTGGCGGCCCACAGGACGCCGGCGCCGTCGGCCGTGACCAGGTCCGCGGTGCGGATGATCTCGGCCAGCTCGGGCTCCTCCCGCGCGCGCATCAACCCGCTCACGTCGGCGGTGAAGAGGTGGTGTCCCCGCCCCGAGGCGACGAACTCCTCGGCCAGGGCCAGGACCGCGTCGTAGGTCACGGTGTGGATCGGCGCGCCGAGGATCTCGACCGTGCCGGGTGTGGCCACGGCCACCGTCGCGGCGATGCGGGTGATCAGGAAAAAGGCCGCGAAGGCCGCCGGCAAAAGCAGCCCCAGGAGCAGCGCCTTGACCAGCATCGGGACGGTGATCAACCCGACCAGCACCAGCGCGATCAGACAGCAGTAGGCGTGCAGACCGAGCAGCAGCCCGACGCTGCGCCGGTGGGTGAAGCCGCGGCGGAGGAGCATCTCGGGCAGGGTCCTAGCACGGTCGAGGAGGACCGGGTCGGAGCGCCCGGCGCGCGCCCACTGCCGGCGCATGTAGAGGACGTTGAGCAGCGGCACCGCCAGCGCGAGAACAGGCAGCCCGAGGACCAGGAAGGCGGTGTGTTTGAGGGTCCCGATGACCGCCAGCACGCCCAACAGGTAGCCCAGCATCCCCGCCCCGCCGCGGCCCAGGGTCAGCGCCCTCGGGCCCAGGCCGGGAGTCAGCAGGCCCAGGCAGCCGCCCATCATCGCCGCCGCCAGCGGCGCGGTCAGCTCGGGCACCGCCGCCAGCGATTCGCGGCCGCGGGTGACCGCGACGATCAGGAAGGTGGCGGCGGTGATGGCGCCCAGCCCGGCGGTCAGGCCGGGCAGCGGATCGGTCGCCCGAACCACCAGCGCCACCAGGACGATGAACGCGACCGTCACCGCCGGGGCAGCGGTGCCGAAGCCGACGAACGCGCCCTCGCCGGCCAGGAACGGCAGCTTGATGGTCGCGATCCGCACGTGCCCGAAGGCGACCACGGCCACGGCGGCCAGCACCAGGGTGGCTCCCGCCACGTAGGGCAGGCCGCGCCCGACGTCGCGCCAGGCGCCGGCCAGGAGCACCGCGGCGGCGGTCAGCAGAACCACCCGCGCGTCGTGCCAGGGTCCCGGCCCGAGCGGCGCGGCGGCCAGCCCGGCGGCGATGGCGAAGGCCAGGGCGAGGGCGCCGGCGACCGCCTGGAGCGGCGCGCGCTCGGCCGGCACGGAGGTCAACATGCCCCCCAACTGCCAGGCCACCAGGGCGGCCACGGCGGCCGGCAGCCAGACCGCGGCGGACATCACGCGGCCAGCTCCACGGCCACCCGGCGGGCGTCGGCCCAGAGCTCCTCGAGCCGATAGTACTCGCGGTTCTTGGGGTCGAAGATGTGGACCACGACCTCCCCGTAGTCGAGCAGGATCCAGCGCGCCTCCCCGGCCCCCTCGCGGTGGTGGAGCTTGTAGCCCGCGGCCCGGGCCGCCTGATCGAGGCGCTCGGCCACGGCGCGGACGTGGCGATCCGAGGTGCCGGTGCAGATCAGGAAGTAGTCGGCCAACAGGGTCAGGTTCGCGACATCGAGCAGGACCAGGTCCTCGGCCTTGATGTCGAGCGCGGCCTGGGCCAAGGCCAGGGCGCGCTGATGCATCTCCGGGTCACTCAAGGGCCAACCTCCACAAGGCAGCGGGGGCGTGGGGACAGGAGCGGAGGGGTGGACGAAGCGGAAGCAGGCCACGGCCGCGCGGTCGCCGCCGCGAGCTCCAACCGTACTCCCAGGCCTCGTCGATCGCCGCCGTCTCCCTCGGGGTCCGTCACCCGCACCATACCAGACCGGCGCGCTGAGCGTCAAGCGAGGGTGACCCCCGCGATCCGTCTGCTGGTTCAGGAAGGTATCGAACCGCAGGAGTGGAACCGAACGCCAAACCCGCGGACCGATCGCGCCTCAGGCGGGTGGCGGATCGAGTTCCGCGGATACACCGACCGGGGGAATCGCTCGGAATAGGGGTTTCGCGATGCTGTTCGTCACCGTGTCGCGCGCGCCTCGGCGCGTCTGGTCGATGGTCTCGCTGTTGGTCTTGCCCGCAGCTCTATCGGCCGCGGCCGCCGCGCCCATCGACCTGCTCCCGGCCATCGACGAGATCCGGGTGGACGGCACGGTCGCCTCGGTCGTTGTCGCCGGCAACAAGCTGACCGTGACCACTGTCTCGTTCACCTTGCCCGACGGGCGGACCAGCAAGCTGGCCGCGCCGAAGCCGAAGACGGTCACGGTGACGGACCGCACCATGCTCCACCAACGCCGCGATGACGCCCTGGCGCTCACGCTGGCGGAGTTGAAACCGGGTCTCGAGGTGACCGCGGTGGGCGGAGACCTGGGCAGCGGCAAGGACCTGCCGGCGCGGCTGATCGTGGTCGGTCCGCCGGACTCGGGCGAGCGGCCGACGATGATCCTGCCGCGCGCCTCGCGCGAGGAGCTGAGCAGCTTGGCCTTCAGCCCGGACGGCCGGTGGCTGGCCGCCTCCAATATGGCCGGGTCGTGCGCGATCTGGGACGTGTCCCTGGGCTGCGAGGCCCGGCGCCTGCCCGCCCGCTCGGCGTTCGAGTCCGAGTTCAGCGCGGACGGTCGAGCGCTGGTCACTGTCGGCTACTGGGAAGGAGACAAGGTCACCCTGAGCCTGTGGGACACCACGGCCTGGACCCGGCGGACGCTGGCGCGGCTCGACGCGCAACTGACCATGAGCATCCCGGTGCCGAACCGCCCGCTGGCCATCAGCGCCGATGGCCGGACGGTGGTCTACGCCCAGGGCGACGCGGTCCAACTGGTGGACATGGCCACAGGCAAGGCCCGGGCGTTGAAGACGCCGGCGGTGGACATCGCCCTCAACGCGGCCGGGGCCCTGCTGGCCGCCAGCGGCCGGACGCGCGGACCGGTCACCTTGTGGGACCTCAAGACCGGCACTCAGACCAAGACCATTGGCGAGGCCGGCAAGGTCTTCGCCTGGTCACTGAGCCCGGACGGGTCGAGTCTCGCGGCGGTCGACGTCAACCGGCCCGAGCTGGTGTTGTGGGATACCGCCTCCGGGCAGCAGCGGACCCTCTACAAGCTGCCGAACGATGAGGGGAATCTCTACCCGAACGTGCGCTACGCGCCCGACGGCAGAACGTTGGCCAACAACGCCGACAAGGGGCTGAAACTGGTCGACGTCGGGAGTGGGCAAGCCAAGACGAATCTGCTCGCCACCACCGAAGCCCGCTGCGTGGCCTTCAGCCGCGACGGCAGCCTGGTGGCGACCGGCCACGGCAGCCACAAGATCGTCCTCTGGGACGCCGCCACCGGCCAGGTCCGCGCCAGGCTGGGCCGGCTGGATTTCTTCCAGTACATGGCCAATCCGAATCAACCCGGGCTGGCCTTCCTGCCGCAGCTCTTCCGGCCGTGGCCGGTGGCGCTGTGGGACGGCCAGGTCGGCTCGCCGCTGCGACGGCTGCCCGGCCAGCTCGGCCATCTGTCGTTCAGCCCCGACGGCAAGCTGGCGGCGACGGCCGAATGGGGCAAGCTGACGGTCTGGGACGCGACCACCTGGACGGAACGGACCAAGCCGTCGGAGCCCCAGACACGGGCCCAGAGCGGGTATGGGTGGAGCTACCACCGCCTGGCGATCAGCCCCGACGGCCGGTGGCTCGTCGCGGCGCCGGCCGGCTACCCGAAGAAGCCCACGGACAAGCTGCTGGTGTGGGACCTGACCGCCGGCGGCGAGCCGCGGGAGATCGGCGAGCCGACCGGTTTGCGCTGGCCGGAGGTCGGCTTCAGCCCCGACGGACGGACGATGGTCTCGTCTTTCCAGGACGGGCTGATCCTGTGGAACGTGCCCGAGTTTACCGAGCGCCGGCGGCTGCCGCTGGTCCCGGTCAAGCTCACCCCCGAGCAGGCCCGGTTCCAGGCCAAGCCCGAGGACCGGAGACTGCCCTTCTCCTTCAGCCCGGATGGCCGCTACCTGGCCACCAACCTGAGCCCGGGCACGACCTTGTGGGATCTGACCACGGGCCAGGCGGCCCGGACCGTCCAGGGCTCTCAGCCGACGTTCAGCCCGGACGGCCGCGTCCTGGCGGTCAAGCCGCTCTGGTCCAGCGTCGCGTTCTATGACACCGCGACGTGGCAGAAGCAGGCGATCACGCTCCGCCGCTATGAGGCGCGGTTCAGCCACGACGGCCGGGCGCTGCTGTGCCAGGGGGACGACGGCCGTCTGGAGTTCCGCGACCGCGCCACCGGCCGGCTCCGCGCCTCGCTGTACCTGCTGGACGATGGCTCGGAGTACCTGATCACCACGCCCGAGGGCCACTACGCGGGCACTCCGGGCGCGCTCTCGGCGATCTGCTGGCAAGTCGGCGACCGCCTCGCCCCGGCGGCGGAGTTCCAGGGCCAGTACCTCAAGCCGGACCAGGTCACCGCGACGATGTGGGGCGGGTAAGCGGGGCGGTCCGAGTTCTACTCGTTCGAGGAGACGACGATGTTGCCAAGAACAAGCAGGATCGTCTCGTGGTTGGTGCTGGCAGCGGCCGCATTGCCTCGCATCGCCCCGGCGCAAGAGGCGGAGTTGGCGGTTCGCGAGGGCGAGATCCGCGTGGACGGCGTGGTCGACTCGGTCAACTCCCAGGCCCGCAGCCTGGTCATCCGAGTCCGCTCGTTCACCCTCCCCGACGGCCGGTCCAGCAGTTTGGCGGCGCCCAAGCCCAAGACCGTCACCGTGACCGACCAGACCGCCATCCACCGCCGCGGTGACCCGAACGCGACCCTGGCCGTGGGTGACCTCCGGCCGGGATGGGAGGCGAGCGCGGTCGGGCCCGACCTGGGCAGCGGCAAGGACCTGCCGGCGCGCGAACTGGCGGTCGCCGAGCCCCGGAAAAGCGCCGCGGCGACTTCGGCCGAGCTGGTCCGGACGCTGGCGGTGAAGGCCAAGTACCTGACCATCTCGCCGGACGGCAAGTGGCTGGCGGTCATCCCTGCCGAGCCCAACTCCAATGCGCTGACGGGAATGCTCATCTACGACCTCGCCGAATGGCGAGAACTGCGCCAGTACGAGGTCGGCGTCAGCCGCATCAACCAGGTGGCGTTCTCGCCTCGCGGCGACCTGCTGGCGGCCACCGTCGGCTTCGCCAGCGCGGCTGCCAGCTTCGGGCTCAAGCTGTGGGACACGGCAACGTGGACGCAGAAGCCGCTGGACCTTCAGGGCCACTCCGGCGCCAGCTACTGGGGCGCGAGCTTCTCGGCGGACGGATCGCGGGTGGCCTCCGGCAACTGGTCGGGTAAAGTCATCGTCTGGGACGTGGCCAAGGGGACGCTGCTGCTGGCCGCCGATGACATGCGCCCGCCGGCCCCGAGCATCGGCAGGCTCTCCCCGGACGGCCTCCACCTGATCACCGAGGGTCTGGGCGACAAAGGCAATCAGGTGACCATCTGGGACGTGACCACCAAAACGAAGAACCGCACCCTCGACGGCGACGTCGCCTGTTACCTGCCGGACGGCAAGCGGTTGATTGTCTCCTCGGAAGAGAGCCGCGCGGTCACCCTCTGGGACACCGCCGGCTGGACCCAGCTCCACGCTGTCAAGGGCAAGGGCGCGCACGCGTGCCTGCTCGCGCCGAACGGCGAAGTCGTGGCCACGGTGGCCGAGAGCAAGGGAACGGTAACCACAACGCTGTGGGAGCTCACTACGCCCTGGAAGAAGCTCTGCACGGTGCCCGGACAGGCCTGGGCGTTCTCAGCCGATGGCCGCACGATCGCGGTCCTGGGCGATTCAGACACGATCCTGCACGACGTGCGCAGCGGGAAACGGGTGGCCTCGCTGGCCGGCAGCAGTCCGGTGTTCCTGCCGGACAACAGGACCGTCGTGACTATCTCGGCTGACCAGGAGCGGCGGGTCAGCGTCTGGCGCCTGCCCGGCGCCGAGCGGTAGCGGCGGGCGGCCTCGACCCGCCGCGCGCACCGGGTCGCGGACCTACTCGCGCGCAGGTGTCCGGGGCGCCGGGGACAACTGCGCCTCCAGGAGCCCCGCCTTGGCCCTGTCCGGATTGCTGCTCCTGCTGAGTTGCGGCGTGATGGCCGACGAGCCGGCGCTGCCCGTGCTCGACTGGGAACCGCGCTCGGATTGGGTCAACGTCAAGGATCACGGCGCCGTCGGCGACGGGGCGGCCGACGACACCGCCGCCATCCAGGCCGTGCTCGACAAGGTGGTCGATGGGACCACGGTCTACCTCCCGCCTGGCACCTACAGGATCACCGCCACGCTGAAGCTCGTCGGCCCGCGGCACGGCTTCACGCTCATCGGGCACGGCCGCGAGACGCGGCTGAGCTGGGCCGGCCCGGCCGGCGGGAAGCTGTTCATGGACGACGGCGTCGCCTACTCGCGCTACGTCGGCCTCGTCTTCGAGGGGCACCAGCAGGCCGCGATCGGTTTCTGGCACTACTCGGATCACCGGTTCGAGACCGAGGTCCGGCACGAGTACCTGGCCTTCCATGGCTTCACCGAGGCCGGGCTGCTGGCCGATCCGAAGGACAAGTACGCGCTGGCCGAGACGACCTTCGAGCACTGCCTGTTCGCGCGCTGCGCCACCGGCGTCTCGTTCACCCAGTTCAACGACTACGACTTCACCTTCGACGGCAGCGAGTTCGTCGACTGCGGCGTCGGCGTGCGCTGCAGCCACGGCAATTACTACGTCCGTGACTGCCGGTTCGAGCGAAGCACGCAGGCCGACATCCTCTCGCTACCCGAGCACGGCTGCTCGGTCCGCCGGTGCATCTCGGTGGGGTCGCGGGCCTTCATCGATCACACCAATTCGGTCACGCCGCTGACCATTCAGGACTGCTGGGTCAAGGGCTGGACCCGGCCCGAGGGCTGCATCTCGGTGAACAGCCCGCCGGTGCTGCTGTTCGACTGCCGGTTCGAGGACGGGCCGGCGGGCTCGGTCCCGGTGCGGCTCAACAAGGGCACTCAGCGGTTGCTGACCTGCGGCAATGAGGTAGTCGGCGGCGGGCCGGTGGTCAAGCCTCCGGCGTCGGCCAAGGTGTATGAACTGCCGGCGGGGAGACTCGGCCCATCGCTGACGTCGGCCGACCGTCACTTCCTGTCCGAGCCGGTCCGGATCCCCGGCAAGGTGTTCGACGCGAAGCGGGACTACGGCGCGGCCGGCGACGGCAAGACGGACGACACCGTGGCCATCCAACGCGCCATCGACGCCGCGCGAGGGCACGGCCGCCACGCCATCGCCTACCTCCCGACGGGGGTCTACGCGCTGACCGACACGTTGCGGCTCAGCGGGGGCGAGTACCATGTCGGTGGCAGCGGCTGGCGCACGAGGCTGATCTGGAGGGGCGCCGACGGCGGCACGATGCTGCGGATCGAGCACCCGCGGGACCTCGTCCTCGAACACCTGACCATCGGCACCCACGATGCCGGTCAGATGAACAACGGCCTCGACGTCGAGCAGGTCGGCGGCCAGGGCCCGTCACGAATGACCTACGACGGGGTCTTCGTCTTCGGCATGTACCAGCGCCAGCCGCACCGCAAGGGCCTGAAGCTGAACGGTCTCGGGCCGGGCGAGGTGGTGATCATGCCGCATCTGCAGGGCAACCTGCACGTGGTCGATTCGGCCCGGGCGACGATCCTCGGGAACTGCACCTACGAGGGCTCGATCACGGTCGAGGGCAAGTCGCCCGAACGGGACGGCCTGCTCGGCTTCATGACCAGGCTGGCGACGCTCGTGACGCACGGGCTCTACCTGCGCGACAGCCAGAACATCGTCATGAGCGACTTCTACCTGGAGCAGGCGAACAACGGGCTGGTCTTCGAGGGCCACCCCGGCGACCCGCCCGGCCGTGCGACGATAGCCGGGGCGAAGCTCCAGTTCACCGTCGGCAAGACCGAGGACGCCAAGGGCACGGCAGTGGACATCCGCGGCTACCACGGCCGCATCGTGCTCGGTCCCGACCAGATCTACCACGACCCGCCGGCGACCAGGATCCTGCACACGGGCGACCAGCCGGTCGAGTTGGCGCTGCTCGGGATGAGCTTCTACGGCGCGCACCTGGCGCCCCAGATCGGCGGCCAGGCGAAGCTGTCGGTGGTGGGCTGTGGAGCGGTGGGAATGAAGGACCACCCGTTCCGGGCCGAGGACTCGTTCGACGACGAGACGTTGTCAGGAATCGGCGCGGCGCTGGACGACTATCGGCGGCTGGGCGCGGCGGACCTGAAGTGGAATCATGGGTGGGGGGAGTAGGTGCGGAAGGCGGGCGTCAGCCTCCGGCGCCCGCGCTGTCTCGGACAGCCTCGACCTCGGCCCGGAAGCGTGCCGCTTCAGGACAGGTGCTGCACAGAGTGCCGAGCTTCTCCCCGAATGACGAGGAGATCTCCCTGTATGCCGCGGCGTCCTTGGGATGCCCAACCTGCTCTGCTGTCAGGAGACCGGCCTGCACCAGCAACGTCGTCGGCGACGAGTGTTGCTCAACCACCGACGAGCCGTTCCGGTGGGCGGCGTAGAGCCACGTCTCCGTCTGCCTGACCGGGACCATGAGCACGACCTGGTGCGGTAGGGGTCGATGTTCCGTGGCGGCCAGCCATTCCCGGACCACTGCGCGGACCCGGTCGGCCTGGCGACGTGCCCACGGCTCAGCGTCGCTGGATGGTGGATCTTCAGGCTCGACGGCACTCACCTGCGGAGCGATGTCGGCGTCGACATGTATGACAAGCAGGTCAATCGCCTGGCCGCAGCCGGCTCCGAGGAAGGCCGGCAGCCACTGACGGTGGTTCCCACACCACTGCTTGACCCCGGTCCAGCCTGGCGTCTCGGTGCCCCCAAAGGTCCGGGAGCGATCTGGTTGCAGCGGCAGGACGTCCTCGATCTCGGGCCACAGGGCATGCATCATGGCCACGATGGCGTCGAAGTCTGTCTTGCCCTCAGACACGACGCCGAGAACTGCCATCAGAGGTTCGGCATGCCGCCAAGGCGGCCCTCGACCCACAGTCGCGACAGGGAGTATCCGTGCTGCTTGGCCTCCGCCAGCAGGTCTGCGTCAACCACGACGCGGCGGACCTTGGTCGAGCCGTCGCGGCCACGATCGACGGCAAACAGGCGGACGCGATCGTCCTGAAGGTTCAAACCGTCCAGGGTGAGAGGGTTGTGCGTCGTGAGGAACACCTGCCGGGGGCGTTCCTGCGCCAACAGAGCATCGCACAGGAGCTCCGTCAGCCGACGTGCCAGTCGCGGGTTCATCGCCTGATCGAAGTTGTCGACGGCGAACATGGGGGGCGACTCTTCGTGCAGCGCCATCACCATCATGAACAGAACGTACAGAGCGCCCTCACTTGCGTCGTACGCCGACAGTTCATCCCGATCGGCGCGCATGTGGCGGTCACTGAACAGCAGCACTCGACGCGTAGCCGGCACGTTTGGGGCCAGCACCGCGCGGGATGGCGGCCCGGTCCGTACGGACCGGACCCAACCGAGGAGGTCAAAGAACTGGTCACCGAGCTTGGATTGGAATTGCTTGCTGTTCATCACCTCGTGAACCGCTTCCGGAAGCCGTCCTCCCGCGAGACCGATGGGCGCGTTAGACGTTGGATCGGTCTCCATCCCTCGGAGCGTGGGTGTCGACGGCGAGTAAACCGCGTAGCCCCGCAACGCGTCCACAAGGTCGGCAGCGTCGTCGGGAAGCGCCCCTGTGTCCCGAGCGAAGGCGGCTAGGCCGTGCTCACGCGGAACCTGGGCCACCATCTCAACGCCCTTTAGCACCGGAATGCGTGCCCTGGCCTTCGGTTGACGGCTCACGAAGGGTCGCTGCGACCGTCCTTTGGGGACGAGGCTCTCAGTCTTGAAGTCCCACGCTGGACGTGGTTCATCGAGAGGGTTGTTGAGGCCGGCTTTGTAGATAAGTGTACGCGTCGACCGCCACTCAGCCTCAAGGTAGATCGCCGGCAGCAACCGCTGTTCTGACAGGGACGTCTTGAACAGCCTGGGAACGCTCTTCCGTACCCCCCGGCTGTCCAGCGCTGCGTCGTTGACTCGCCCGGTAGCTGCCGCGGCGAGCAGTCCGATAGCCTCCAACAGGTTGGTCTTACCGCTTCCGTTCGAGCCAACGAAGACGTTGACCACACCGGGTGCGAACTCGACCTCGTGCGCGCTCTTGAAGCCCCTCACCTTGAAACGCGTGAACACGGGCTTGTCCTCACAGGCATTGGACAACCGGCGGCCGGCGCCGTTGCCTACCCCATCGCTTCACAAACCAGATCGCCCACTTCGCTCGTGCTGTAGCCCATCCGGCCCGCCGCCAGGCTCTTCAGCTTGGTCCCGGTGACGGTCTTGACCGCCTCCTCGATCCGGTTGCCGGCGTCCACTTCGCCGAGCGTCTGGAGCATCATCGCCCCGGCGCAGATCGCCGCCAGGGGGTTGATCACGCCCTGACCGGTGTACTTCGGCGCCGAGCCGCCGATGGGTTCGAACATGCTCACCCCCTCGGGGTTGATGTTCCCGCCCGCGGCGATGCCCATCCCGCCTTGGGTGATGGCCCCCAGGTCGGTGATGATGTCGCCGAACATGTTGCCGGTGACCAGCACGTCGAACCACTCCGGGTTCTTGACCATCCACATGCAGCAGGCGTCGACGTGGTAGTAATCGCGGCGGATGTCCTGGTATTCGGCCGCCCCGATCTCGTGAAAGGCGCGCTCCCAGAGGTCGTAGACATAGGTCAGCACGTTGGTCTTGCCGACCAGGGCGAGGGTGTTCTCGGCGCCGATCCCGCGGGCCTTCTTGCCATACTGTCGCGCGTAGTCGAAGGCGTAGCGCAGACAGCGCTCGACCTGGTGCCGGGTGTAGACCATGGACTGGATCGCCACCTCATGCGGCGTGCCCTTCATCGAGAAGCCCCCCGTGCCGGTGTACAGACCGCCGGTGTTCTCGCGCACCACGACGTAGTCGATCTGCTCGGGACCCTTGTCCTTGAGCGGACACTCGACCCCCGGATAGAGCCGTACCGGGCGCAGGTTGATGTACTGATCCAGCTCGAACCGCAGCCTCAGCAGGATGCCCTTTTCGAGGATCCCCGGCGCCACGCCGGGGTGGCCGATGGCGCCGAGCAGAATCGCGTCGAAGTGCCGGCGGAAGTCCTCCGAGGCACTGTCCGGAAGCGTCTCGCCACTGCGCAGATAGCGGTCGCCGCCGAAGTCGAACTCCTGGCAGTCGAGCTTGAATCCGCCCAGGTCGGCGGCGTGGCCGAGAACCTTGAGCGCCTCGCGCGTGACTTCCGGCCCGGTGCCGTCGCCGGGTATGACCGCGATGCGGTGCGTCGTCGCCATGCTGAAGAGTCCTTTCCGCCGGCCGGCCTGACCGCCCGACCCGGCGCGTGGAGCATTATACAGTCGAGCGGCGAGTTGGCGAATGGCGCGCGCCCACCTCAACTCATCCGTATTCCCCGCCTCCCCTCTTGACATCGCCTACGGGCTGCGTCACAAGAACGTACCGCCGCCGCGTTCGGGCACGTCCCGCCGGTGAGCGCTCGCTCGCCAAAGCCGACAACAGGAGGCACTGGTCCATGACTAGGGTGGTGAAGAGTCGGGAGGAGGCGGTCGGTCTGCTGCCGGATCTGGTTGGCGCGGACCTCCGGGAGTGTGACCTGAGTGGCGCCGATCTGCACGAGGCGCAGCTCCGCGACTGCAATCTCTCCCACGTCGATCTGACCGGCGCCAACCTGCGCGGGGCCGACTTGCGGTGGGCCAGGCTGTCCGGCGCCAATCTCGAGGGGGCCGACCTGGCCGGCGCCAACCTGCGCGGCGCCGACCTGTTCGAGGCCAATCTGAGCAACACCAATCTGATCGGCGTCAAGCTGGTCGAGCCGGATCGGGGCTGGGCCAGCCTGACCAACTCGAACCTCAGCGGCGCGCAGTTCACCGGGGCGCGGTACAACCTCGAGGGCGACCCGCGCACGGTGCTGCCCGACGGTTTCGATCCCCAGTCGGTGGGCATGATCCTGGTCGATGCCGACGGCCGGCCGGTGGCCGATCCGGCCGAGGTGCGCGTGGCCGGCCCGCAGCCGGAAACGGGCCACCTGAGCGAGCTCTCGCCGGCCCAGGTGCTCGACCGCCAGCTTCGCGGGCTGACCCTCAACCGATACCGGCTGCGCGGCATCGATCTCAGCGGCGCCGACCTGCGCCGGGCCGACCTGCGCCAGGTCGACCTCCATGGCGCCAACCTGAGCGGCGCCCAGCTTCAGGGCGCCAATCTCACCCTGGCGCTGCTCCGCGGGGCCAATCTCCACGGCGCCGACCTGTCGGGCAGCCACCTCAACGGCGCCGACCTGCGCGACGCCGACCTGACCGAGGCCGATCTCCGCGGCGCCGATTTGCGTGGCGCGGGGATCAACGGCGCGCGCCTCAAGGGCGCGTTGTACACCACCACCGGTCGCGCGGCCGACGACGCCGGCGATCTCTGGGCCACCGCCTGGCCGACAGGCATGCCGGACGGTCTCAGCCCCGAGGTCGAGGGCATGGCCAAGCAGGACTGAGGCTCACCGGCAGGTGAGGAACGCCACGGCGTGGGACGGCAGGACGAAGCTCAACGTCTCTCCGCGCCGCTCCACCTCCAGGTCTGACACCGCGTCCTCGCGCCGCGCCAGCAGCGGGTCGGCGTCCCGCCCGGCGTCGGCCTGCCGCAGCAGCGTCGCCGCGATGGCCTTGGCCCGCGCCCCGCGCAGGGCGATGGCGCACGGCACCTCGCGGTCGAGGTACCCATTGGCGATCACCAGGTAGACCGTGCCGTCACGGTCCGCGGTGGCCAGCACCGGCGTGGCCGGGCCACCGAACCGGCCGGGCTGCGCCCGCGGATCCTCGCCGGCGGCCGGGGTGTAATAGGGCGCCGTGCCCGAGATGGCCAGCACCCCGGCGCCGACGTGCCGGTTGAACAGCCAGTACAGCCAGTACATCAGGAACCGCTGCTGCGGCTTGTCCTGGGCCAGGATGCCGAAGCCCGGCGAGCGTGAGAAGTTGAGCATCTGCCACGACCCGGCGCCGCGAAGCAGGCCCTCGCCGGCGTAGTGGATCATCCGCACGGCGCGGTGGACCATGCCCCACGAGTTGGCGTTCCGCCGCACGTCGTCGGCCCGCTCGCCGTTCGGCCCGCCGGAGTGCAGACCCCACTCGGTGTCGAGCTGGTAGACTTCCCGGTTAGGGTTGTAGTGCCTGATCAGCGCCCCGACGCGGAGCACGCGGTCGAGCATCTGGTAGTTGTCGGTCAGCGTCACGGCCTCGAACTTCCGCTCGGCGCCCGAGAAGCCGGAGTAATAGTGGTGGACGACGAAGTCGTACGACCCGGCGGCCCGGGCCAAGAGGAGATTGCCCCACTTCAGGCTGTCGGCCACGGCAATCCCGATCTGCGCGTCGGGCTGAACCGCCTTGACCGCCGCCGCGACCGTCTTGACATGGTCGGCATAGGCCTCGGCCGAGTCGAACGCCTTGCCCATCTGGCGGCCCCAGGTGCCCGACGATGGCTCGTTGGCCACCTCCCAGTAGCGGAAGCCGTACCCCTTGGCCAGCGAGTGCCGCGCCGCGCGGGCCCAGTCGGCGGGCGTCACCAGCCGGTTCGCGCTCTGCTCCTCCAACTCGATCACCACCCACTCCAAGGGGATGCCGAGCTTGCGGCCCAGCTCGGCCACCTTGTCGAGCGATGCCTCGATGCCGAACGGCTCGTGGCCCACCCCGTAGAACCGGGTCATGGGCAGCTTCAGGTCACGGATGGCCGACTCCAGCTCGGGGTGGAGGGTGTACTTGCCCTCCTTGTCGTACGGCTGGCCGGTCCATCCGACGACGCGGTGGAAGGAGATCCCGCCCACCTGCCGCGTCGCCGGCCGGAGTGTTCGGGCGGTGTCCACCTCGACGTTGAGCGTGTCGCCCTGGCCGAGCGGCTGCGGCAGCGGCTCATACGCCAGTGCCGATTCGTCGACCAGCCGCAGGCCGTCGGCGTTCGGCTCGGCGGTGACGGTGATGTCGTCCAGCCACAAAGTGGCGGCCAGCTCGTTGCGGCGGGTGGCGAAGAAGGTCAGCATCAGGTACTTGCTACGCCCGGCGAAGAAGTCCATGCCCTCGGTGATGGTGACGCTGAACCGCTGCCAGTCGGTGGTGACCTTGATGGTCTGGAAGCCGGGTGACGGCGCGTCGCGAAAGGGGTTGATCGACTCGTAGCAGGTCCAGCCGAAGCTGGCATCGGTGGGCAGGTCGGACCGCGCCCAGAAGCTGGCGGTGTAGGTCATGCCTTCGACCGGCCTGATCGCCTTCTCCGGCGCGGAGACGATATACCCGGCGGTATTGGCCGGATGATGGATGCGAAAGCAGGCGCGCCCGCCGTGCGGCTTGGTGGTATCGCGCGTGTAGTTGGCCGGGTTCTTCCACTGCTGCGCGCCCCACATGCTCCACCCCGGCGGCGGACTGTCGTCGGCGGCCAGCTCGAAGTCCCCGTTGTAGAGCAAGTTGTCGGCCCCCACGGCGGGAGCCAGCAGCAGGGCGACGAGGGTCAAGCCAAGCATCGGGAACCTCCCACGCCGGGTGGGGCGCGATGCGGCGAGGATACACCGCACACGGGTCCACGCCTTCAGGGGGTGGCCACGCAGCGGAAGCCGACGGTGCTGTCGCTGCCTGACGGGGGACACGCGGTGTTTCGGAACGCCGGGCGAAGTGCGGCGGGGCTGCAGGAATAGGCGCCGCCCCGGCAGTTGGCATACTTGTTCGGCGTGTCATTGCACGGGTCTCGGCTCGGCATCGTCGCGTAGTAGCGCTCGTCGTACCAGTCGCGGCACCACTCCCAGACGTTGCCGACCATATCCGCGAGGCCGAACTGGTTGGCCGGGAAGCTGCACACCGGTTTGATGTAACGGACCGCGTTCGCGGCGTTCGGCGGCCATTGGTCGTTCCAGTCACCATTGGCCATCGCCGGATTTGCCCTATCACCCCACGGATAGGTCGCGGTCGAGCCGCCACGAGCGGCCTTCTCTCACTGCGCCTCGGTCGGCAATTGGCGTCCGGCCCACTTGGCGTAGGCAGCGGCGTCGTACCACGACACGTAGATGATCGGATGCCGCGGGGTCGTGTCGCGTGACCACTGCTCCCACCGGTGGTCGGCCATCACGTAGCCAGAATCCTTGACGAACCGCGCATACTGCGCGTTGGTCACCCCGTGCACGTCCATCCAGAAGGCCGAGACGTACACCTTGCGACGCGGGCGCTCCTCATTGCCGCCCTGCCCGTCCGGGCTGCCCATCAAGAACTCCCCCGCCGGGATGAGCACTTGCGGCATGTCGTCCTTGGCGTGCACCCGGAACCGCAGCGAGGGGTCCTTGGCCGGCGGCCACTGGAGGTAGCTTGGCCAACCGGCCGGCTTCGGCGCGGTCGGCGGAACGCTGGCCGGCGGGCCGGGGGAGCCTTCCGTCGCCGCGGACTCGGAGCAGCGGAAGCCCATGTAGTCACTGTACCGAGCATGGTCGTGGAAGCGCTTCGCTGACCGCAGATAGCAGGGGTAGTCATACCACGAGCCCCCACGGGCCACGCGCCCGGTTGAGGGTGTGGAGTTCAGCGGGTCCGCGGAAGGTTGCGACTTGTACCACTGCCCGTCGTACCAGTCACGGCACCACTCCCAGACGTTCCCAGCCGTGTCGAAGAGCCCAAAGTTGTTGGGTGGATACGAGGCCACCGGCTTGGGTCCCCCCTTCGGCTCGCTCGAGGTCGGCGAATACCATTGATTGTTGGCCTTCGCCCGATCCCACTGATCGCCCCACCAGTAGAGCGTGGTCGTCCCTGCCCGCGCCGCCTTCTCCCATTGAGCCTCGGTGGGCAAGCTGCGCCCGACCCATTCGGCATAGGCTTGCGCATCCGCCCACGAAACCCCAGACGCCGGTCGGCGCTCGTTCCCGTCGGCCAGCTTGGCCACCCGGCGCCCGGTCAAGCGACAAAAGCGCTGGTACTGCGAAATCGTTACCTCGTGGAGATCCATCCAGTACGCCGAGACGACGATCGGTCGCTGGGGCTGCTCGTTTTCCAGGCTTTCGAGCGTCTTGGCGGGGATGAACTGCTGCTCAAAACGGAACGCCGCCACCGCTTGTGCCGCGGTACTCCCTATCAAGAACGCCCCCGCCGGGATGAGTACCTGGGGCATTCCATCCTTGGGATGCACCCGGAACCGGAGCGTCGGATCGGTGGCCGGCGGCCACTGGATGTAGCTGGGCCAGTTGGCCGGCTTCGGCCCGGTCGGTGGCACGCCGGCTTGCCAGTCGGCCGGCACTTCCGGCTCCGGCGCGGTCGGTTGAGGAGCGGGCTGGCCGCCCGGCTTCTCGATGATGTAGATCTGCCCGTCCCGCCGCACCACCAGGCCGCACGCCAGCAGCAGAACCCGCAGCGCCGTGCTCAACGGCTGCAGCTCCAGCCGGCCGTTGACCTTCGCCTCGGAGTCCACGCCGGGACCCAGCACGATCTGCGTCCCGTACTCCGCCGCCAGCTCGGCGATGGCCTTGGTCAGCGTCACGTTCTGGAACGACACCGACACCACCGGCTCCCTCGGCGGAGTCAGCAGCGCCATGTCCTGGCCGTCGGGATTGAGCAGCCGGGGCGTCTGCTGCTTGCCCTCCGTCAGCGCCCACTGCCGCACCTGATCGGCCACGTAGGTGGACAGGCGTGTTAGCGTGACCGGCTGTCCCGGCGCCGCCGCCCCGCCCCGCAGGCCGCGCAGCAA
>JAANMV010002566.1_pt1 | contig 17350 bp, 21 predicted proteins | sample 7279661 | NCBI WGS metagenome assembly JAANMV01 (sample SAMN14094540, study PRJNA606508) | bioreactor metagenome | isolation source: A lab-scale SPAN reactor treating ammonium-rich wastewater day 121 | place: Ireland: Galway | collected 2017-05-16 | reverse complement strand
TTTTGCAAAATGGTGAGGTGGTTAAAACAAACGTGGAAACTGGACTTAGAGGCGATGGTGGGGTGATTGAAATAACCAGTGGTTTAAGCGAAGGGGATGAGGTGATTACCTTTAAACAAGAAGCAAAATAAATATGTCTTTGATCCAAATCAAAGATATCACTCGTGAGTTTACAACTGGTGAAGTAGTCACCAAGGTATTGCATGGTGTCAGTTTTAATATTGCTGCTGGTGAGTTTGTAGCGATCATGGGCCCGTCCGGAAGTGGAAAATCTACCCTAATGCATATTTTAGGTTTTTTGGACAAGGCAACTAGCGGGCAATTTCTGTACAAAGATAAAGATGTATCAAAATTAAACGATGACGAGCTAGCGCAAATGCGCAACCAAGAAATTGGTTTTGTATTTCAAGCTTTTCATCTGCTACCAAAATTGTCAGTGCTTGATAATGTCAAACTTCCGTTATTGTATAGTACTAAAAAAGACAAAGACCAAGCAGCCAAAAATGCTTTGGAACAAGTTGGCTTGTCGCATCGGTTGCATTATTATCCCAATCAAATTTCAGGTGGAGAAAAGCAAAGAGTAGCTATTGCTCGTGCCTTGGTCAATGAACCAGCCGTCGTGTTTGCTGATGAACCAACAGGTAACCTTGACTCCAAATCTGGTCAGCAAATTATGTCTATTTTACAAAATTTGAATGATAGTGGTCGCACTATTATTTTAGTGACGCATGAAAAATATACATCCCAACATGCTAAACGTATTTTACTGATTCGTGACGGTTTGCTCGAGAGTGATAATTTAGTTACCCAGCGCTTGATTGCTAGTGAGCAAACTGAATTAATTAAATAGTATATGAATATTTTAGCTCAAGCCCAACTTTCTCTGCGGGCTCTGTCGGCTAACCGCAACCGATCTTTTTTGACTATGCTTGGTATTATTATCGGAATTGCTGCGGTAATTATTATTATTTCCGTGGGTAAGGGCGCGGAGAGTTTACTTTATAGTCAAATTTCTGGTATTGGTTCTGATTTGGTGGCTATTTTACCTGGAGCCAGTGAAGAAGATGGTCCACCAGCATCAGCCATGGGTATCACTATTACGACATTAAAAAATGATGATATTAGAGCTATAGAAAATCAAGTGCCTGGGGTGGTGGCGGCTAGTGGGTATATGCGCGGGCAGGATACTATTACTTATGAAAATCAAAAATTTGATGCGGCTTTTATAGGGGTTGAGGCCAATTATACAATTGTTGAAAGCACCCAAGTAGTCGAGGGTAGGTTTTTTACAGCTGAAGAGGATAATTCTTTAGCTAGAGTGGCAGTTCTGGGTAGCAAGGTTTATGATGAACTTTTTCATGGTGATCCGGCAGTGGGTAAAAAAATTAAAATTAAAAAAGAATCTTTTACTGTGGTTGGGGTAATGCCGGAACGAGGGACGGCTGGTTTTATGAATCAAGACACTCAAGTATTTATACCCTTGCGTACTGCACAAAAAATTATGCTAGGTGTTGATCATTTGGCTTTTGCTAGAGTAAGGGTGGCCAAAGATGTGGTGATTGATGATATTTTAGAACAGATTAGACAAGTCCTACGCGAACAGCACAATTTAACTTCCAGTGAAGTTGATGATTTTTCAGTGCGGAGTGCGACACAGGCTTTGGATTTACTTTCCACCTTAACTACGGCTTTGTCATTTTTTTTGGCAGCTATTGCCAGTATTAGTTTATTGGTTGGGGGTGTGGGGATTATGAACATAATGTTAATTGCAGTTAATGAACGGATTCAAGAAATTGGTTTGCGTAAAAGCGTAGGAGCTAAAACCAAAGATATTATTACTCAGTTTTTAGTAGAGGCAGTTATTTTAACATTACTGGGAGCAATTATTGGCATATTAATTGGGGGACTAATTTCTTTCTTAATTTCTGTAGTGGCTACACAACTGGAATATGATTGGGATTTTATAATCACCCCTGGTTCGGTAATTTTAGCTTCCTCCATTGCTTTTATAATCGGTTTAACTTTTGGTTATTATCCTGCTAAAAAAGCAGCCAGCCTTGATCCAATTGAAGCTTTGCGTTATGAATAATAATTTATGAATTTTTTATTACCCATTAGACAAGCTTACGCGGCGATGCAGGCAAATCGCATTCGTTCATTTCTCACCATGCTTGGTGTGATTATTGGTATTTCTTCGGTGATTGTAATTTTGTCAGCTGGCGAGGCGTTGAAAGGTTTTGTTTTAAATGAAGTAAATGCTTTTGGTAATAATATTATTCAAGCCGAAGTTAAGGTGCCATCTACCAATCAACAGTCAGCTGACAATGCAGCTGGTATGGCCATGGGTATCACCATTACCACGCTAAAAGATAGTGATGCTGAGGCGGTGAGAAAGTTGAGTAATATAGATAAGATTTATTCTGCTGTTTTGGGGCAAGGCATAGCCTCTTATCGCAATGAAAATAAAATAATTACTATTTATGGTGTGACCCCTGATTTTATCGAGATAGATCAGTCACGAGTTGATTATGGCAGGTTTTTTACCAATGAAGAAAATCGTTCGCAGGCACAGGTGGTAGTACTTGGTTCAGGCATTAAAGAAACATTATTTGGTGATGATGAAGCTCTGGGGAAGCAAATAAAAATTGGTAATCTAAAATATGAAGTAATTGGTGTATTTAAAGCCAGAGGAGCGTCACCTTTTTTTGATATGGATAGTATGGCCGTGATGCCACTTTTTACTTTGCAAAAAAAAGTTATGGGTATTGATCACGTGATGTATTTTTTAGCAACCATGAAAGATATGAGTCAAGATGATTTGACCAAAGCACAAATAGAAGATTTATTACGCGAGCGGCATGATATTTCTGATCCGAAAAAAGATGATTTTGCTGTTACCACTCAAGAGGAAATGCAAGATATGCTCAATGTAATTTTAGGTGGGGTGCAGTTGTTACTGATTGCTATTGCCAGTATTAGTTTGATAGTTGGGGGTGTGGGGATAATGAATATTATGTATGTGTCAGTGGCTGAGCGGACTTTTGAAATTGGACTGCGTAAAAGTGTGGGCGCCACTAAAAGCAATATTTTATGGCAATTTTTATGGGAGGCAGTTTTTGTAACCTTGCTTGGTGGGATTGTTGGAATTGTAATTGGCGGAATTATTACTCAACTGTTTACCTTACTAGCTAAATATTTAAATATTGATTTTGTGTTTACTTTGCCTCTGTGGGCAGTGGCTTTGGCTGTTGGGTTTGCGGCTACGGTAGGGCTAGTATTTGGTATTTATCCAGCTAAAAAAGCGGCGGACCTTGATCCGATTGAGGCGTTGCGGAGGTAGAATTTAGAATAATGAATTAAGAATTAAGTATTTTCTAGTTAGCACTCTTGACAGGAGAGTGCTAATTTTTTTATAATGTAAAAAGGGTAAAAAAAATCCCATAATTTAAGGAAAAATGTTAACCCCCAGACAAAATCAAATATTTAAGCAGATTGTGGAAAACTATGTTTTTGATGCTCAACCAATTGGTTCAAAGTTATTGACTGACAGTTTAGATGTTTCCTCGGCTACTATCAGAAATGAAATGTCAGCTTTGGAAGAGATGAATTTGATTTATCAACCTTATACTTCAGCTGGTCGGGTGCCAACGGTAGCGGGTTATAAATATTATTTGGAAAATTTTGTTGATAAAGAAAAGTTATTACCTAAACGTGAGCAACAGTTGCTGACAGCAGTTTGGCAAAAAAGCACAGCTGATTATAATCAATCTTTAAAAAATTTAGCCAAAGAGATAGCCGATATTTCCAAACATGCAGTGTTGGTAGGTTTTTCGGAAAAATATTTTTATTATACAGGACTTTCCAATTTATTTGCCCAGCCAGAATTTACCGCCGTTGATTTAGTACGTTCCATGGGCTATTTGGTAGATCATTTGGATGAAGTGGTAAGTAAAATTTTTCCTCATGTGGAAGGTTTGACGGTAAAAATTGGAGATGATAATCCGTTTAGTAATAATTGCAGTGTGCTACTGGCAAAATTTTCCGAAGCAACCGGCGATGGCATAATTGGAATTTTAGGACCTATACGGATGGATTATCAGCAAAATTATTCCTTACTTAATTATTCAAGAAATTTAATCAATAAATAGATGAGTAAAAAAAATAATTTACCTAATGAAAAAAAACATAACGAAACTGCAGCTAGTGAAGACAATCAAGTAGATAATGATTTAAACGATGATGAATTAACCAGACAAAATCAAGAATATTTGGCCGGTTGGCAAAGAGCCAAAGCTGATTATATAAATTTAAAAAAAGAGACAGATGAAATTATTGGTAAGTTACGTCAGGTGGTTAAAGCAGAGTTGTTAGTTGAGTTTCTAACTTATTGGCAAAATTTAACTACCGCGATAAATCATATTCCCAAAGATTTAGTAGCTAGTGATTGGGCACAAGGTTTTATTCACAGTCAGCGACAAATTGAAGATTGGTTAAAAAATAATGGCGTTAAAAAGATAGAAACTATTGGCAAAAAGTTTGATTATACCAAACATGAAGCGGTAGAAACAGTTTGGGATGAAAAGATTGCACCCGAGGAAATTGTGGCAGAAAAATCAGTCGGTTATGAACATGAAGGACAAGTACTTATCCATCCTCGAGTGGTAGTTAATACCAAGCCCACTGATAAAAAAAATTAAAATTAATAATTAAATAATTAATCTTTCTTGTTTGGATCTATTAAATAGATGTAAACAAGAAAAAAGGAGAAAAATATATGGCCCTAGTAAAATGGACACCATGGCAAGACCCTTTCGAAGAATTTGAAAAAATACTACAAGAATGGCCGGGCTATCAAAATGTCAGGTCATTCGTACCAGCGGTTGATGTTTATCAGGATAGTGATAATGTTTATATTGATACCCCATTACCTGGTATTAACATCAATGACGTTACTATTTCTGTGGAAAACGATGTTTTAACTATTGCGGGAAATCGGGAACACAAGAGTGAAGTAGATGATAAAAATTATTATCGTCAAGAAGTGCGTTATGGCAGTTTTCATAGAAGTGTGTCATTACCAGCCAGTGTCAACGGCGATAAAGCAGAGGCCGAATACAAAGACGGTGTTTTGCAAGTGACTATTCCTAAAGAAGAAAGAGCTAAGCCAAAAAAGATTACAATTAAAACAAAATAATGGAATCACCTTTTTCGTCACTGTCAAAAAAATTGGACCATCATTGTCCGTTGTGCGGACATGGTTTAGTTAACGACCAAGTTGATATTATCGGTTCAAATAATAACCAAATGATGGTTTATACTACCTGTAGTAGTTGCGGAGTTGGTTTGATAGCAAAAGTATCCTGGCTACCACAGGGTTTGGTGGGACTGGGAATTTTGACTGATTTAACTAGAGAAGAAGTTAAGCAAGTTATAAATACTATTCCTATTAGTGCTGATGAAGTATTGGCTGTGAAAATATTAACTGATAAAGGTTATTTAGAAATTAAAGTATAATTAAATATTAATAAAGAAATTATGAGTAGAATTTTAGGAATTGATCTAGGCACCACCAATAGTGCGATGGCAGTAATTGAGGGTGGTCAACCTAAGATTTTGGAAAATAAAGAAGGTAATCGTACTACACCTTCAGTAGTAGCTATGTCAAAAACCAATGAAAGAATTGTGGGACAAGCTGCCAAAAGACAAGCAGTTACGAATCCACAAAATACGGTTTACTCGGTAAAGCGTTTAATTGGTCGTAAATTTTCAGATCCAGAAGTACAAGCTGCGATGAAAACATTACCTTTTAAAATTGTTAAAGATCAAAAAACTGAAGGTTGTAAAATCGTGATGGGTGATAAGGAATATTCACCTCAAGAAATTTCCGCCATGATTTTACAAAAATTAAAAGCTGATGCGGAAAGTAAGTTGGGTGAAAAAATAGAAGAAGTGATTATTACAGTACCGGCTTATTTTGATGATTCGCAGCGCCAAGCTACCAAAGATGCAGGTGAAATTGCTGGGCTGAAAGTAAAACGTATCATCAACGAACCTACAGCTGCAGCTTTAGCTTATGGTTTTGATAAAAAGAAAGATCAAAAGATTGCGGTTTATGATTTAGGTGGTGGTACTTTTGATATTTCTATTTTGGAAGTATCAGCCGATACAGTTGAAGTCAAAGCTACCAATGGTGATACCCAGTTAGGTGGTGATGATTTTGATCAAAGAATCATTGATTGGATTTTGGCTGAATTTAAAAAAGATCAGGGTATAGATTTAAGTGGAGATTCTCTGGCGCTACAGCGGGTCAAAGAATCAGCGGAAAAAGCTAAGATTGAATTATCAACTGCTCTGGAGACGGAAATCAACCAGCCCTTTATAACCCAAGGAGCCGAAGGACCAAAACACTTGGTGATGAAAATAACTAGAACTAAATTGGAAGAGTTGGTAGCTGACTTAGTTGATAAAACCATGGAACCAGTTAAAAAATCATTAGCTGATTCTGGTATTGATAAATCAGGTATCAATGAAGTGGTAATGGTTGGCGGTATGACCAGAATGCCTTATGTACAAAAAAAAGTGGAAGAGTTTTTTGGCAAAAAACCAAACATGTCAGTCAATCCCGATGAAGTAGTAGCGATTGGGGCAGCGGTACAAGCCGGGGTATTGCAAGGAGAGGTTAAGGATGTCTTATTACTTGATGTAACACCGTTGTCTTTGGGTATTGAAACTTTGGGTGGGGTAATGACAAAATTGATTGAACGTAACACCACTATACCTACTTCCAAATCACAAATTTTTTCCACCGCAGCTGACAATCAGACTTCAGTGGAAATTCATGTTTTGCAAGGCGAACGCCCAATGGCTCAAGATAACAAATCGCTCGGTCGGTTTATTTTATCTGGTATTCCGCCAGCTCCCAGGGGTATTCCACAAGTAGAAGTTTCTTTTGATATTGACGCCAATGGTATACTAAATGTCAAAGCTTTAGATAAAGCTACCAATCAGGAACAAAAAATTACCATTACAGCTTCATCTGGTTTGTCAAAGGAGGAAATAGAGCGAATGAAAAAAGAAGCAGAAGTTCACGCTGAAGAAGATAAGAAAAAGCAGGATTTGATTGAAATCAAAAATGGGGCAGAATCAGTTATTTTTAGTACTGAGAAAATCTTAAAAGATAATGAAGGTAAAATTCCTGATGATATTAAAAAAGAGGTAACAGAAAAATTAGAAAATTTGAAAAAAGTAAAAGACAGTGAAGACTTTTCTGCTATCAAACAAGCTATGGACGAGATGAACCAAACAGCCCAAAAGATTGGTCAAGCAATGTATGCTGCTCAAGGCGGGGCTAGTCAGGAAAAACCAAACGAAGCCCAATCAAATCAAGCTGGTGGTGAAACAGCGGACAAACAAGCCGGTACCCAAGAAGCTGAGTTTGATAAAAATTCTACTGGACCTAATATAAATCAATAATTAATTAAAATCTTGAGGCGGGGTTTTATAACCCCGCTTAAGGTGTAAAAAAAAATTTATGGACAATCAAAATCAACAACAAACAATGCAGATAAAAATTGATGATTCTGTATTGAAGGGAGTTTATGCCAATGCTTTGCAAGTTGGTCATACCAAAGAAGAATTTATTTTGGATTTTATGAATTTAGTGCCCCCACAAGGTATTGCTGTCGCTAGGGTTTTTTTAAGCCCAGGACATATGAAAAGAATTGCTGCCGCTTTACTTGATAATTTAAAAAAATATGAGCAGCAATTTGGTAAAATTGAAGAAGCTCAGCCACCAAAAAATGAACAAAAATTGGGTTTCAATGGATAGGTTTGTGAGACATGTAACACAAAATTCGTAACATTTAATTATTAATTTTAAATTATGGAAAAATATCACGGAACAGAAGATGAATGCGGTTGTGACGAAGGTTGTGGCTGCGGAAAATAAGTGAGAATTTAGAATCTAGCATCCACCCTGTTAAATAGTTTCTGCTAAGCAAAAATTTAACAGGGTAAAGTATTAAGGATAATTATTAATTACTAATTCAGTAATTTATTAGTTATTAGAAATTAGTAATTAGTTATTGATTAATTATGTCCAAGGATTATTACGAAATTTTAGGTGTGACAAAAAACGCTTCTGCTGAGGAAATAAAAAAAGCGTTCCGCAAATTGGCTCACCAACATCACCCTGATAAGGGCAGTGGTGATGAGAAAAAATTCAAAGAGATCAACGAAGCTTACCAGGTTTTGGGTAATACAGAAAAAAGAAAACAGTATGATCAGTTTGGTCAAAGTTTTTCTGGTGCTGGTCCTGGTGGGATGAATTGGCAAGATTTTGCTCGCGCTCAACAAGCGGGTGGTTTTGATTTTTCTCAAGGATTTCAGGGAGCTAATTTTGACTTTGGGGATCTGGGCGATATTGAAGATTTATTTTCTGGAATTTTTGGAGGGTCCTTTCGCCAAGGAACAAAAAATAAACGTAGCCGAGCGGGTCGGGATATACAAGTGGAATTGACCGTAAATTTTTTTGAAGCAGTTTTTGGAACAAAAAAAACAATTACCATAGAACGAGACGATATTTGTTCAGTTTGCCAAGGTAGTGGCGCCAAACCTGGCAGTGAAGTAAAAACTTGCCAACAGTGTCAGGGGAGAGGACAAATTGATACCGTAACTAGGTCTTTTTTTGGTATGGTTAGGTCTACTCAAGTTTGTCCAACTTGCCAGGGTGATGGCCATATTGTGACGGAAAAATGTACCAACTGTCATGGTGCTGGTAGAGCTAGAAAAAAAGAAAATATTGAGGTTGAAATTCCCGCTGGGGCTGATAATGGCGTAACTTTAAAATTTACTGGCAAGGGTGATGTGATGACTAAAAATGGAACGCCAGGTGATTTGTATATAAATTTACGTGTCCTACCAAATCAAAAATTTGAACGTCATGGTAGTGATACACATCAACAAATAAAAATTAGCTTTTCTCAAGCAGCCTTGGGTGATAAGGTTTTAGTTGATACGGTTGATGGTGAGGTTAAACTAAAAATCCCAGCTGGGATTGCTTCTGGAACTGTACTTAAACTTTCTGGGCAAGGTATTCCCAATATGAATAGACGTGGTCGAGGTGATCATTTAGTTAAAGTGATAATTGAAGTGCCCAAGAATTTAAATCGCCAGCAAAAGAAATTATTAGCTGAATTAAAAGAACAAGGTTTATAATTATGAAAATTACTCCTATTAAAACACGTGTATTACAACCGCCACAAGATGATTTATTGGCGGTTTTGTCGTCTGTACCACTGAAAAATAAAGAAATTTTAGTGATAGCGACAAAAATTATTAGTATCTATCAGGGTAGATGTATTAAAATAGATGAAACTAGAAAAGATAAACAAAAAGCAGAACTGATTTTAAAAGAAGCTGATGAAATTGTATCTTTGACCGCCACAACCAATTTAAAACAATCACCCCTAACAAAAAAATATGGCATAGTTGTAGGTAGTGCTGGCATTGATGAGTCAAATGGTAATGGTTATTTTATTTTATGGCCCAATGACCCCAAAGCTTTTGCAAAATATTTATATCATTGGTTTAAGGAGCAATCTGATTTAAACGAATTGGGAGTTGTAATAGTTGATACTATTAAGCGACCTTTTAGGCGTGGCGCTATTGGTTTGGCAGTTGCTCATTATGGATTTAAAGCTTTACATAGTTATCAAGGTAAAACAGATATTTTTGGTCGTCGGTTTAAAAATGAACAAGTAAATATAGCCGATGCCTTGTCGGCTGGAGCAGTTTCAGCTATGGGTGAAGGTAATGAACAAACACCTTTAGCTATTGTTTCTGATTTAAACAAGGTTGAGTTTTTTGAAGGTGCTGACGAACTTGTTGTTGGAAGTAGTGATGATTATTTTTCCGGATTGATTGATAATAATAAGTGGGAGAAGGGAAATAAATAATTTATAATTTAAAGAAAAAGGTGTTATAATTAATTTATGATATCACTTTTAACCACCACTGCAGCACAACTTGATTTCAACTATTGGTTCAATAATTTTGATTGGTCTAGACCTAGTTGGGATTTGTTTGTAATTTTATTTATAGTTTTTGGGGGATTGGTTTATGGTATGAGTTTAGGACGAGATCGGCTAGCTCTAACCACCATCGCTATTTATATATCTTTAGCTATAGTCAACGCCGCTCCATTTGTTGGCCATGAGTTTGCTGCCAATGTTCATTTTGCAGATATAGCCATTGATATAAAAATAGTAGCCTTTTTAGGGCTACTAGTTATGGTTATGTTTTTACTTGCTAGGGGAGCACTGTTTAGAAGTTTATTGAATGGGGGCGGTAATAGGGGTTTTTGGCAATCAGTTTTTTTAAGTTTTACTCATACCGGTTTGATAGTGGCTATTGTGATGAATTATTTACCAATTGAAGCGGTTAATAATTTTTCTGAACTGATAAGAAATATTTTTCATGGTGAGTGGCAACTTTTTTGGTGGTTGTTGGCACCGATTATCGTAATGATTGTTTTTAAGATAAAAAAGAAAGACTAAAATAATTTTAAATTATAAATTTTAAAATACTCAGTTGAGTATTTTTTTTATTTCCTCAACCGAAGAAATGCGTACCAGTTGATCGCGTAGGAGTTTAGCTTGTGGCCAACCTTTAACATACCAAGACAAGTGTTTTCTTAGTTCTATAAGTCCACGTTCACCTTTTTCACGTAGAGCAATTTCAGCATGTTGGATAATAAAATTATTAATTTCTTGAGGTGAGTATTCAGAATATTTTCCTGTTTGTAAATATTCTTTTGTTTGTTGAAATAGCCAAGGCTGACCCCAGGCACCGCGGGCAATACCCACGCCATCAGCACCAGTTTGGTCAATCATTTCTTTGGCTATAGCAGGAGTAGTAACTCCGCCGTTGTATAAAAGAATACGATCCCAAATTTTTCTTACTTGTTTTACTACTTCAATATTTGGCACACCATCAAATGGTCTTTCAAAACTGCGCGCATGGAGCATCAAAGCAGCCACTGGAAATTTAGTGATATGTTTGACTAAATCAACAGCCGTTACTTCATCTAAATCATTGTTTGGCCCAAGGTCGGTTGGATCTTGCTCTAATTTTCCTTCTATAAAACCATGATCACCCGTGCGTTTAATTTTTTTAGCAGAAGAATTCTTTTTTATGCTAGCTCTAATTTTAATAGAAACAGGAATAGAAACGTTTTCTGTTAAAGCTTGTACTAATTCAGCACAACGAGCAGGTTCTTTCATCAGACTGACACCACCACCGTGTCTGACTACTTTGTAAGCTGGACAGCCAAAATTAATATCAATACCATCAAAACCAAGACTTTCCAAAATTTTACCTGCTTTGGCGAATAGCTCTGGCTTATTACCAAAAATTTGTACCACTACCGGTCTTTCTGATTGATCGAACTTAATCATCTCATAAGTTTTTTTGGATTTATATACCAGAGCATCAGCTGAAGCAAATTCTGTATAAATTACATCAGCCCTAAAATTTTTACACATTTGTCTGAAAGCTATATCAGTTACCCCAGCCATGGGGGCGAGTGCTAAGATGGGTTTATCTAATTTTTGCCAAAAATTTATCATTTAATGATTTTAAATTAGTTTCCTAAATAAATCAATCATTGAATTTAATAATATCCAAATCTCTTATTCGCGCGAATAGACGAATAAATTAAATAATGATAAAATTTAAGTAGCGTAATATTATGGATTATAAACAAGCAGAAAAATACTATAAAATGTTGGCTAATCAGCGGCGACTTAGAATTATTAAATATTTAGCCAAAACACAAAGAGCTACTGTTAAAGAAATTGCTCAGCAGATAGATTTATCGTTTAAGGCTACTTCTAAACATTTATTATTACTAAAAAATGCAAATTTATTAGACAGTCAACAAGTTAGGTTGGAACAATACTATTATTTAGTTAGTAAAAATGATTCATTTATCAAACATGCTTTAAGTCTATTTTAGTATTATAATTTTTATATTTAAAACAGTTGGAGATTAAATTCTAATACTTAATAAATTTTTATAAATTTTATAAATAATGTATAATTAAGTTATGAAAAAATACGATTGTTTGGTAATTGGTGGGGCAACTGAAGACGTAATGTTTTATACAGACGAATCATTGGTAATAAAAAATCCCAACGCCAAGGATATAACCAGACAAAAATTGATTGCTTTTGAATACGGTGCCAAAATTCCTTCGCAGGCGGCTTATTTTACTTTGGGTGGTGGAGCACAAAACGTTAGTGTGGCTATGGCTAAGTTGGGTTTACAAGTATCAATTCTAACGGCTATTGGTGGCGATGGTATCGGTGAAGAGATAAGACAAAATCTAAAAAAGTACAATATTGATCAAAGTTTGGTTAAAGTATATTTACGCGATCGTTCTAGTTTTTCTTTTATCATTAACACTGGTACTTTCAAAGAGCATGTTATTTTTACTTATCGTGGGGCTAATTATATTTTACAAATTACTCCTAATGATTTAAAAAAAGTTAGAACCAACTGGTTTTATTTAACTTCTTTGCAGGGTGATTATTGGAAAAGTAATTTACAAAACATCTTTAAAGTAGTGGCTGAAACCAATATTAAGATTTCTTGGAACCCGGGTGGTGTGCAGCTTGCTAGCGGTTTTAAATATTTAAGCCGTTATTTAAAACAAACTGAAATTTTACATCTTAACAAAGATGAGGCTATTGAGTTGGTTTTATCTTATGGTAAAAAAGTTACCAATATAGAAAAATTACTTATTACCATCAAAGCTTGGGGACCAAAGTTGGTAGTTATTACTGATGGACCAAACGGCGCTTACGCATTCGATGGTAAAAAAATTTATTTTCGCAAAGCTCCTAATACCAAAGGTATCAATACCACTGGAGCTGGTGATAGTTTTTGCTCGGCTTTTGTTTGGGCAATTATAAAATTCAATGATATAAAGATGGCACTGCAAGCAGGAATAATTAACAGCAATAGCGTGATTACCGAAATTGGTGCCCAAAATGGATTATTGACCAATAAACAAATAAAAAAAGAATTAAAATTATGAAACCGTTCAAAGTTGAGGTTGAAGTATCAGCTAGACACCTTCATTTATCAAGACATGATATTGATAAATTGTTTGGTGCTAGCTATCAATTACAAATAAAAAATAAAATTTCCCAAACCGGACAGTTTGCTACAGTAGAAACCGTCAGTGTCAAGGGACCAAAAAATAGTTATAATAAAATTCGAATAGTGGGTCCAGAGCGTACTAGTTCCCAAATAGAGTTGGCGGTAACTGACTGTTTTTATTTAGGTATTAAGCCGGTTTTCCATATTTCAGGTGATACTAAGGGAGCACCAAAGTTAGAAGTAATAGGCCCTAAAGGTAAAGTAAAAATTCCAGCGATAGTGCCACTACGGCATATTCATATTAGTGATAAGGAAGCACTCAAATTTGGTTTAAAAAATAAACAACAAGTTAAAGTAAAGATTGGTGGCAGTCGAGCGGTTATTTTTGAAAAAGTAGTTGTACGTGTGCACCCAACTTTTCGTTTTCGTTTGCATTTAGAAACTGATGAAGGTAATGCCGCTGGTGTAAAATCAGGTAATAAGGGAGAAATTATTAAATAATTTTAAATTATAAATAGATGATTTTAGTTTTCAATGCCGGTAGTTCTAGTTTAAAATTTGCTTTATTTGATGATCAAGTGAAACAAAAGTTTTTAGCTGGTAATATAGAAAGGATAGGATTAGAAAAAAATATTATCAGTTTTACTATAGGTAAAAGAAAATACCAAGAATTTTTAAAAACTAAAATAAAAAATCATACTGAAGCGGCAAAGCTGGTTAAGTTATTTCTAATTTGGCAGGGCTATAATTTATTAGCTATTAAAAAGATAGGTCATCGGGTAGTACACGGTGGTGGAAAATTTTGGCAACCGGTTAAATTGCAAGCTAACATTATTAAGCAACTAGCTCAGTATAACCAATTAGCCCCCTTACATAATCCAGTAAATTTGGAGGTAATTAGGGCTTGTCAGAAATTATTTTCTCATACTAATCAGTATGCTTGTTTTGATACTGAGTGGTATCAACAAATGCCTATAGAGAATTATTTATATTCATTGCCTGAAAGTTTATATAAGAAACATTGTATCAGGCAATTTGGTTTTCATGGTTTATCTCATGAATATGTAGCCAAATTGGCGGCAAAAAATTTAAATAAACCTTTAAGAAAATTAAATATTATTACTTGTCATTTAGGTTCTGGCGGTTCGATTACGGCAGTAAAAAATGGTCGTGCTATCGAGACTTCCATGGGTTTTACACCTCTGTCAGGTCTATCTATGAGTAGTCGGGCTGGGGACGTTGATGCCAATATCCCGTTGTATTTAATTAGAGAGTTGAAAATGACTCCTGATAAAGTTTTTAATATTTTAAATATAGAATCTGGTTGGCAGGCTTTATGCGGTGTGTCTGATTTTCGGCAAATAATGGTTGACAGTGGATATAAAATAGCAGGTTTTTTACCAAGAAAAAACAATAAACAAAGAGCTAAATCAAAAATGGTTTTATATCGTTATGTAAATGAAGTTAGATTTTATATAGCTGGTTACATTCCTTTGTTAGAAAATAAAGTCGATGCTTTGGTTTTTACTGGTGCGATCGGCGGAGCCAATGCTGATTTCAGATCTTTGGTTTTAAAAAAATTATTACCCAAGAAAATTAAAGTATATAATTTTATTACTGATGAGGAAACTGTGATAGCCAAAAAAATAAAATAATTTCAGACCTTTACATTTATGACGTTTACCAGTAAAGTGGTAAACGTTTTTTGTACATTAAAAAAGGAGTAAAAATGAACACAGAACAATTCCAACGTTATCGGGAAAAAGCCGTAACAATTTTTGGCGGGCAACTACTTGATAAAAAATCTTACCAACTTTTGAAAAAAGTTGTTCGATATTTAGATAAAAGAAATTTTTATATTATTACTGGGGGCTTGTCAGTTAAACAGTCAGTAATGTATGAACCTATCAGGTTAGCTGATAATAAAGTTATCACTTTATATAGTGAGGATGACAATACCACTAGTCGAGAACTGATTATTACCGATCGGGAACTTAGTTTTACCGTTAAAAATTTTGGGGATCAAATCTATCAAATGATTCAAAGCCAAGCTTTGATTATCTTTGACGGTGGGCTGTCAACCTTAGCTGAAATGACTTTAGCACTTGATTATTGGAAACGATATCATGCCCAAGAAGCTAAAAAGCCAATTATTTTATTTTTTAGCCGTAAATGGTTAGCTTATCGTGAAAATATGATAGAAGACAGTTTGATTGATAAAGAATTAGTTAGAGATTATTGTCTGTATTGTCATGGTTACGCAAGATTTATTGCTCATTTTGAAAAATTTTTTCCTAAAAACACCTCAATATAATATTGGGGTGATTTTTTAATCTAAAATTGATATAATTTGATTATGTTAAACAAACATAGACAATTTTAGCGGTTATTTTGTTAGTCTATGTTTATACAATTAACTACTGGATTTTTATGATTAAATTAATTTACTTTAATATACTTTGACCAAAAATTATTTAATAAGAATATAATGGATAATAGTCAATTCAAAAATCGAGAAGCTTGGCAGGAAAATGCTAAATTATGGCAAACTTACGAACCACCGCTTAGACCTTCAGCAGGAGACTTGTTGATTTATGATTTAGCTATGAAAACTTTTAAAGGCAAACCTTTTGAAAAAAAAGCTTTGTTATTGGGTGATTGTCCAGAGTTGCGTGATTTATTAGCGCAGCATCAATACCAAACTACGGTAGTTGCCAACAATCCAATTGCTATCATTGCCATGAATGAATTACTAACTTTTGCCGGTGAAAAAAAAGAAAAAGTGGTGATTATGAACTGGCAAGATATTGATTTTGAATCAGGTAGTTTTGATCTAGTTTTATGTGATTGGGGATTAAACAGTTTGCCAGAGTGGTTAGACTACACAGTGGTTTTACATCAGGTGGCTAAAGTAATGAAAGATAATGCAAGTTTTGTAACCAGGATCAATATTTATCAACCTGACAGAAAAATTAGATCAGTCAAGCAGATTATGTCTGATTTCGCCATGTTACCACAGCATAAATTCAGTTTTTTATTGGAACTAGAAATGTACAGTACCATCTCTACTTACAATGAAAAAACTTTTCAAATTGATTTAGGTAAATTTTATAGAGATGAAGTGACAGCTGCTTATCATAATGGACAAATGACTTTTGCGGAGTGGCAGGAATTTTATTATCCTTTTTTTGACGTAGTAATGACTTATCCTCGCCAGTCTGACTGGGAAAATTTATTACAAAGATTTTTTTTCATGCAAACTATGAAACACGGTGGAGATTATTTGTTTTCAGATAATAACCCATTATATATTTGTCAAAAGAATATTAAAAAAAATATTTATGGATGAGATAAAAAGCAAAGCAAAAAAATTGCATCTCGAAATTTTAGAAAAGCTTTCTCAGTTGGTGACCGCTGGACTTGGTTTAGTAGCAGCACTAGCTTGGAACTCTTTAATCCAAGATTTATTTACTAAAATATTTGGTACCCAGTCTGACCTCTGGGCAAAGTTTGGTTATGCTTTAATCGTAACTATTATAGTAGTTATTTTTACTTTACAAATAAGTCGGGCAGTCAATCGTTTGAAAGAAGAAATAAAAATAAGTGATGATAAAAAATAGAATTATTGGTAAGATTTAAATTTATTATGGTAGAAATAAAAAAAGATAAACTTTGGCAAATTAAACCAACTGCTCCAGATACTTTGGCAAATAAATTTCCTGAAATCAACTCGATTATCAGGCAATTATTGTATGCGCGCGGACTTGATACCCAAGAAAAAATAGATGAATTTCTATATCCAGATTATTCGCAAGATCTGCATGATCCTTTTTTATTTCAAGATATGACCAAAGCTTGTACTCGTATTTGGCAAGCAGTAGAAAATAAAGAAAAAGTTTTAGTTTATGGGGATTATGATGCTGATGGTGTTTGTGCTTCTACACTTTTAGTTACCTGGTTTAAGTTTATTGGTTTACCGGTGCAGGTTTATATACCTCATAGAGAAATTGAAGGTTATGGTTTAAATCAGGAAGCAGTCAATGAATTTATTGAAAAAAAATAGATTTATTGATAACCGTTGATTGTGGAACTAGCAACATTACTGAAGTGGAAAGTTTACAAGCAGCCGGTGTGGATGTAATAGTGACTGACCACCATCATGTTCCAGAAAAAAGAGTACAACCC
>JAANMV010002555.1_pt1 | contig 17395 bp, 12 predicted proteins | sample 7279661 | NCBI WGS metagenome assembly JAANMV01 (sample SAMN14094540, study PRJNA606508) | bioreactor metagenome | isolation source: A lab-scale SPAN reactor treating ammonium-rich wastewater day 121 | place: Ireland: Galway | collected 2017-05-16 | reverse complement strand
TATGCCCAGCCGCTGCTCACGGTGGCGGCCTACTACCTGGTGTTCGATGTGGTGTTTGCCATGCGCCTGGGTGAAGGTGCTCCTGCACGGGCGGTGGGTACCTTCCTGATCGTTGGCATGCTGCCCTGGCAGGCCTTCAGCGAGGGGCTTGCGCGTGGCGCCAGCAGCCTGATCGAGGCGGGGCATCTGCTGCAAAAAAATGCCTTGCCGCCGGTGCTCATGGTGCTGCGCACCGTGCTCGCTTCGGCGGTGGTGTACTTGCCCTTGCTGCTGGTGCTGGCCCTTGTCTATGCCCCCTTGCACGGATGGGCCTGGCCACTGGCAAGTCTGCCGCTCTTGCTGGTTCTGCAATTCGTGCTGGTTTTTTTGCTGGCCTATGTGCTTGCCATTTTTGCAGCAGCACTGCGGGATACGGTGCAGTTGCTCGGCTTTCTTTTGTCCGTGGGGATCTTTCTTTCGCCCATTCTGTTTCCGCTCAGCCTGTTCCCGGCCGCCTGGCGCTGGGTCTTGTGGGCCAATCCCATGACGGCCTTCGTACTGGCCTACCAGAATGTGTTGCTGCAAGGTCAGTGGCCCACCTGGCAGGCCTGGGCGGGCATTGTGGGCTGGTTGGTGCTGGCATTTGCCATATTGGCACCGGTGTTGCGCCGCAGCCGTGACGAGCTGGTGGACTGGCTGTGAACCTACGAACCTCCCGGCCCATGCAGATGGCTTCCACGGTGTTGACCGTCAAGGCCCTGACCAAGGGCTACAAGCTCTACGACCATCCACGCCAGCGCCTCAGGGCACTCATCACCGGGCGGGCTCTGCACCACAGCCATTGGGCTCTGAGCGACGTTGGCTTTTCCCTGCAGCGTGGGCAGTGCCTCGGTGTGGTCGGTAACAACGGTGCGGGCAAGAGCACGCTGCTCAAGCTGCTGGCAGGCACATTGCAGCCCACCTCGGGGGAAGTGCATTGCACCGGCCGTGTCACCGCCATTCTCGAGTTGGGCGCTGGGTTCCATCCGGATTTTTCTGGGCGGGAGAACCTGCGCTTTGCGGGCAGCCTGATCGGGCTGGATGCGGACACCATTGCTGCGCTGGAATCCGAGATCATTGCGTTTTCAGAGCTGGGCGATGCTATCGACCGGGCGGTCAAGACCTACTCGTCCGGTATGGTGGTGCGGCTGGCGTTTGCGCTGGTCACCGCAGTGCAGCCTGAGCTGCTGATCGTGGACGAAGCGCTGGCCGTGGGGGACCAGAATTTCCAGAAAAAATGCGTGGAGCGGATCGAACGCTTTCGGCAGAACGGCTGCACCATTTTGTTTTGCTCGCATAGTCTGTACCACGTACGCCAGCTGTGCGACGTCGCACTGTGGCTTGAAAAAGGCCAGGTGAAGGCGTTTGGCCAGACCGAGTCGGTGCTGGCCAGTTACGAAGCCAGCCTGCGTGTGGCGGATGCAACCCATGCGCCCACGGCCCAGCCGTCCGCCCAGGCGCCCACCCGCGCTGCGGGTGAGGCCCGCCTGCTGGCGGTCACCGTTGATAGCCTGGGGCCTGAAATGCCTCCGCTGCTGTTGAGCCCCGACCTGGTGGTCACCCTGCGTGCCGAGGTGCACGGAGCCGAGCCGCCCAGCTTGGGGCTGATGCTGGAGCAGGCGCACGGTGTGGGCATCACATCCATTGCTTCACACGCTGAAGGTGCCATGCCCCGCATGGTGGGTGAGGGTGTGTGGGAAATCACGCTCACGTTCCCCGACTTGCCGTTGCACACGGGGGAATACGTGCTGAGTGCGTATTTGTTTGACACCAAAGGCCTGGTGGTGTGTGACGAGTGGCGCAACTGTGTGCACTTCAAGTTCACCTACCCCACCCAAACCCCCGGGCTGGTGCGCTTGCCCCACCGCTGGAGCTGACGTGGGAGGCAGCTTGGCCCGGCGTTTGGCCGCAGAATGGCAAGATGCGCTGGAACTGGTGCTGGTGCCTGCATTGGCGGCGCTGCTGCCATGGCGGTGGTGCTTCAAGGTGTTTCAATGGGTGGCGCGGCACACGCGCCTGTACCAGCACAGCTGCCAGGCAGCGTTGCAGCAGGCCCAGACGTTGGGCTGGGTGACCGACCCTGTGCATTTTGTGTATGTGCGCCGCCTGATTACTTTGGTTGACCACGCAGATTTGTACCTGGCCCTGACCCGCACCAATGGCTGGATGCAGCGCTACATGGCCGTGGACGGCCAGTGGCCTGTGCCGGGGCAAGCGGCGCTGCTGTGCACATTCCACTGGGGCGCGGGCATGTGGGGGTTGCGGCACGCAGCGCAAGCGGGTTTGCAACCGCATGCGCTGGTGGCGGCGACGCACGGCGAGCCATTCAAGGGGCGCACGGTGTTGGGTGCGTATGCCCGCTGGCGCACAGGCCAGGTGCAGCGCACGCTGGGGCAGGAGCCGCTGGACGTGTCAGGCAGCCTGCGCCCGGCTGTGCAGGCTTTGCGCGACAACCAGATTCTGCTGGCCGCTATCGATGCCCCGGCCGACCAGGCCGAAGCTTCCGAGGTGATTGCGCTGCTGGGCATGCAAGCCCGCGTGCCCCGCGCACTGCTGCGCGCCGCAGCCCGCCAGCAACTGGCGGTGTATGTGTATGTCACGGGGCTGGACATTCACAGTGGCCAGCGCAGCCTGCGGATGCTGGCCATGCAGCCCACCAGCGACGCTCTTCAACTGACCCGGCAGGTGTTTGCCGAACTGGAGCGCTGCATTCGCCAAGACCCTGCAGCGTGGCACTTCTGGAGCGAAGCGCCACGCATATTTGTGCGAGCCGGCCTCGACGGCAGTGCTCAATAAGCTGCAAACTCCCGCAGGGCTTCGTAAAACTGTGCTGAACCATCGGCAGGGTTGTCGAGCCTGATCTCCATGGCATTCACGCCGTGCTGCCCGGCCCTGAAGCGTTGGGGCACCACCGACAGGTAATAGGGGCTGACAAACGTGGCCCCTACTGCGTAGTGGGCGTGCAGGGCTTGCTGGTGCACACCGGGTGTTTTCCACTGTTGGGGGTTGAACTCTGGCACCCCGTAGCTGCCCATTTGCCGGCTTTGCATGTAACCGGTAAGCCACGGGCTGTGGGTGGCGCCGCCATACATGTTGACCCCATGCCGCCAGGGCACACCCGGGGCCAGGGTATCTTCGACGGCAAACAGCTGGTGGTTCCAGGTGCTGTTGACGCGCGGCACAATCTGGTGTGAAAAGGCCAGTTGGGGGGGCAAACCCGCCTTGAGGGCCACTTGCACGAAGTGCTGCAAAAACCCCTTCACCTGGCTGGCGCGGTACGCATCCCATTCACGGGCGAGGGGGTTGTAGGCCACGCGGAGGGTGGGGCCGGGTTGGTCAAGCCAGGCTTGCAACCCAGGCACGCTTTGTGCCTTGGTAGGTTTGCTCAGCGCTGCAGCGGCTGGCAGTGCTTTGCCTTTGGTGTGGCTCAGTGTGAGGTTGGTTTCGCCCAGCAACACGCGCTGCTGGCCGTGCTCTGCCACCACCTGTATGTGGTGTTGGCCGGGGGGTAACTGGCTGAGGTCAAGGTCGTGCCGGAAACCCACGTTGGGGTCGGTTACGTGGGCCACGGCGCGGTATACGTCCAGGCGGTTGAAGCCGCGCGCGGCCTCGGCCACGCGAACGCCGTTGATCACCACGGCCACGCGTGCGCTGTGACCTTGCGGCCACCAGAGCCAGCCAGTAATGGGCAGCCAGCCGTTGGCGTGGTGGGCGTAGGCGGTGTGCGGGCCCGGGTTGGTGCCTTTTTGGTCACCGGGTGCGGGCACATCAGCCCAACTGCCAAATGTGGTGCCCACCAAGCCGTTGAGCGCGGCTATGCGCTGGTGGCGCTGGGCCAGCCATTGCCGAAACCCTGCCACAGAGGCGGGGCTGTGGTCTGTGACCTGCGGTTGCGCAAACTCACCCATGCCGCCTTCGAAGTTGGGGAACATGTGGTGCACTTCGCCCAGTAAAGACACGCCCACAATCAACTTTTGCGTCTTGGAAGGCAGCGCCTTGATTTTTCGAACCACGTGGCGCAAGGCCTGGTAGCGATAGCGGTTAACGGGGATGGCTTCGTCGGTTTGCAGCGTGTAGGGCACGATGCGGTAGCCGAAGTAGCTGGACATGGGGGCTGTGCCGTCGGCCAGGTGCATTAGGTTGCGGGGGTCTTGCACCAGTTCGTTGACCAGGGGGCCTTGGCTGTCGAAGTGGTCGGCCGCCAGATACAGCAGTACAGGGCGGCCTACGGCAGCCACCATGTTGAAAAATACGTCGAGTTTGCGCTGGTCAATTTGCCAGCCCTGGGCAGTGCGCTGATACAAAGACAGCAACTGCAAGGTGGCCACAAAGCCCACTTGCACCTGGCCCTTGGGGCCGCCGGGCTCCAGTTGGTTCAGCAGTGCGCGGGCCCGCTGCGCGCCGTGTTGCCCGCGTTTCAGGCAATGGGCTTCCACATCAGGCAGTTGTGCCAATTGGAGGTTTGTCGCACCGTCGTCGCACGCCATCAGCCCTTCGATGGTGGGCAGCAGGTAAAACGGGCTTCTTTGGGGCAAGGGTTGCGCTACTGCTGCGCATGCAGCCAATAACGCCGCCGTACCCACCAGGTGGGCTAGCGTTCTCATCACGTGAACTCGCCTGCATCCCAGGGGCTGACGCCCCGGCGCTCCAAGTCGAGCATGCTGTGCTGAAACTCGGGCACGCCGTAGCAAAGCACCCGGTCGGGCAGCTTGATCATGTGCGGCTCACCGCTGCTTTGGGTGTAAGCACGCATCTGGGCTTTCAGGTCTTCGCTGGGGTCGTTGCCGGCAGGCACCAGAACCCAGGCACGTTTGCCGCGCCACTTGATGGGCACAAAAATCACGCCCAGTTGGTCGGGGCGGTAGTCATCAGGCAGAGGGCTGTTGGGCACCAGCCAGCCACATGAAAACGTGCGGCAAGGGCTGACGGGCCGTATGGGGTATATGGCGCAACCCTTGGGGCCCAGTTGGGTGCAGGGGGTGCCCGGCTTCATGGTGCAGTCCACAACGCCTTCCACCACCAAATGCCCAGTGAGCCAGCCTTCGCAGCATTTTTGGCAGGTGTCGCAGGTTCTGTTTTCTGAGAAAAGCATCATCGCACCAACCAGCTTTTGAGACGCGTCTGCCACCGCAGTGGAATGGCTTGCGCCAGGCTGCGCAGCCCGGGGGCTGAGCGCAGACGCAGCAAACCCGACAGCGCTCCACGCCGCAAACCAGTGTGCAGGCCTTGCAAGCCTGGCAGCGCTTGCCCAGGGCGGTGTGCATGCAGCCAAGCGGCCGGTGGTGCCGGGGGCCTGGGGGCGTGTACCCTTGGGGCTGACGGCAGGTAGTTCTGGGTGTAGTCCCAGGTGCTGGCAGGTTTTGGCAGATCTGGGCCAGCAGGCACTGCAGGCGGTACCCCAGTGCTGAAGTGCGCGGTGTGTATGTGTTGAAAAAACGCCAGCCAATCAGTGGCCGGTGTGTCCCAGGGCTGAACCCAGCTCCAGGCGCGTTGCGCCAGGCGCTCGGGAAAGGCGCCCAGGCTGGGTGCGACCACGGGCAGCCCCGCCTGCAGGCAGGCGCTGAGGGTGTAGCTATAGGTTTCGGGCCACAGTGCGGGGAACCACACCACATCAGGCTGCAGCCATTCCAGCATGCCGGGCAGCTCTGCCTCGGTATATTCGCCGTGCACAGTCAGGTGCGTGCGGGGGCGGGTTTTGAGGCTGCGGTAGGCGTAACCCACCAGATGAAACTCGATGGGTGCTTTGTTTTTGCCGGCCAATATGGCCACGTCTTCAAGCAAGTCGGCACCTTTGATGGTGCTGAGTGCGCCAATCACCACCACTTTCAGCGGGGCCCCGCTTGGCTTGGCGGGTGGTTTGGTGGCGGGGAGTGTGCCGGAAACATCGGTGTGTGGCGCGAGCTGCACTGTTGCACCTGGCATGAAGCGTTGCATGCGCTGGGTGATGTCCTGGCTGGGGGTCAAAATAAACCGGGTGCCACGCAAAAAACGCTGATGATTGCTGCGCCATGTGCTGATGTCTACCCCGCCTGGTGCTGGTGAATGCTGCAGGCAGCTGTGGCACTGGGCTAACCCTGCTTCGCCGCAATAACGGTTGGTGGCATTCGTCAGGGAGATCTGCGGACAGTAGGTGTAGTGGTCGTGTGCAGTGAAATCAAAGGGCACGCCCAGTAGTTCGGGCAAAGCTTGGACGCGGGGGTGGTGCCCCAGCAGGTGGTGGAAATGCACCAGGCAGATGCCCACTGAGCGCAATAAAAGCACCAGATCATCAACCCCGGTCTCCATGTTGAATTCGAGTTTGAAGCCTTCGTACTCGCCGAGCAGCTCCAATGCAGCGCGGCCACCGGGCGCGGGTGTGAGCATGAAAAAATGCGCCTGGCTTCGCAGCGTCTGGGCCAGTTCTTTCACATGGCGCAGGGTGCCGCCTGCGCGGTCATGTGTGACGGCCAGTACTTTGGGGCGTGCGCTTTGGGCCAGGCGGGCCAAATCGAGTGCATGGCGGTAGGGCTGGGCGGGGTCAGCCTGGATGAAGCGCATCACCTCCGCTTCGTAGTGGGGGTGCAGGCGGCGCAGGGTTTCCATGGCGGCCAACTCACGGGCGCCTTTGCTGTCGCCAAAGCTGATTCCGCCCGCATGCAGGACAAAGGTGTCCAGTGCGTGGAGGTTTTTCCAGCCTGCCTTGTGTGCACGGTGGCAAAAGTCGTTTTCTTCGCCGTAGCCTTTGCCAAAATTGGCCATGTCGAAAAGGCCCACCGCTTCCAGGCAGTCGCGCCGGATGTACATGCAAAAACCGACACCGGTCGGGATTTCTACGGAGGCACCCGGGTGAATTTGGGCGCACAGTGCGTCCAGACTGGCGGTGGTGTGGTCTGTAACCAGAGGGTTGGCTGCGCAAAAACGGGGGTAGCTGCAGATGGTGGCGTTGTTCGAGAAGGGGGTCACCGTGCCTATGCGCTGATCGCTGTACGCTGTTGCGATCAGGCGGTCTAGCCAGTCGTTGGCAACTTCGGCGTCGCTGTTGAGGAGAACGACATCTCTGTCAGCGCTGAATTCCATACCGCGGTTGACTGTGCCAACAAAGCCGAGGTTTTCCGGGTTTTCGAGCAATACGATGCGGTTGTCGGAGGACGCGATTTCCCGCAGCCAGGCTGTGACCTCAGGTTCGGGGCTGGCGTCATTGATCACAACGAGCCGAAATGGTGACAGGCAGTTGCCCTGAAGCACGGAAAGAATGCAGCGGCGTGTGTCTTCGAGCCCCTTGTAGACGGGCACGATCACATCAACGGGATGAGCCGTTGGTTTCATGGGTCGGGATGGAGCTTGGGTCACAGAATCTGTGGATTTCCGGGTTCGTGCGAAGATGCGTTGCAGTGCCATCTTGGAATGCACGAGCGGACGGGTAAGCCGGAAGACGGTGGAGTTTTCAATCCACCGGAGGTGATCGGCAAGTCTGTCGAGTTCTTGCTGGGTCTGCGAGTTGGCATGCAGCAGTGATTGCTGTATGGCGGTAAGGTGGCCACGCTCAGCGAGCAAGGAGGCCACTTGTTCATCCAGGCGAAGGCGGTCGCTGTTCAACTGTTCAAGCTGATGAGTCAGGGCATTCGCCTGGTTGTCCTTGTGTTCGGCGGCTTGTCGATAAGTTTCGACCTCTTTGTTGAGCAGTTGAATTTCGTTGGCCGCCATCAGATAGTCTGCGGACAATGGCCAACCGGCATCGACTTCAAGAACGGCTCCCGTGGTGGATGCTGCTTTCAGCGTTGCAGAGTTTATGGGGAGTTCGAGCCAGGGGTCGTCTCCGAACAGAATCAAAAGTGGAGATGCAGAGGGAAAGCCTGGCTGGTGCCACTGAATCTGGTGTCTTGGCATCTCGCCAGGGGTTGCAGCGCCGTGCCCATGGGAGTTGGCCGGACGCCAGTCCCAGAGCAATTCTCCTGCTGTTGAAATCAAACGCAATGCGTGCAGATGCAAAAATCCTGGCCGGTCTGCAGGGTCGAGACGAAGGCGTGTGATGGGTTCCGGTGTAGGGCGAAGTTCAAACCGGAGGGTCTGATGGGGCTGGCCTATCTCGCCACGAGCGCTCAGTTTGTGGGATTGGTCAAACCCCGATGCCGTCTGAAAAAAGAGTTCTGCACAAAACCATGCTTTACCGGGATAGGTGGCGGGTGACTCCGTCAGCCCTGGCTGCAGAGCAGAGACTTCGGTGGCAACGGATTCCTTCGGCTGACAGGACAGGATAAATTGGTATGTCAGCGCATCCGGGGTGGATAACAGGTATCGAGAAACTGCTGGCGGCAGGGAATCGAACGGGGTTTTGAATTCTGAATCGGGGAGATCCCGCTGAACGGTTTCAAGTGAGTCAATGAACCAGTTGTTGGCGGTCAGATATTCCGTCAACGTTTTCCGCGTGAAAAAGCGCAGGTGCGTGCGATCCAGCAGGCCTTCATCGCGGTATTCAAAATTGCCCTGCATCAATTCGGCAATCAAGCCACAGTACCCTGCGTTGGGTACGGATACGAGCAGTTTGCCGTGTGCTGACAGCAGAGGCCGGCATGCGCTGAGCAGGGTGTCGGGGTTAACCAAGTGCTCCAGCACGTCGGCGCAGACGATGAAGTCGTATGCGCCGGAGGCAAAATGGGCGGCGAGCGAGAGTTGCTCAAGGTTGCCGACGATGACTTTGCGGTAACTTGCGCGGGCCTGTTCGGCTTCGGTTTCACTGAGCGTCACCCCATCAATCGTGCAATGGGCACGGGCGACGAGCCAACGGCCAAGGGCGCCTGTGCCGCAGCCCAGGTCAAGCACCGTGCTGTGCGGCGCAATGTGTGCGGCCAGCAGATTCAGCGAGGTTTTTTCGGTGGCGGAAACTTCTCGGGTGTAAACATGAGAAAGCGAAGGCGACGGGACAGACATCGCGAGATTATGCCGGGGCCACTGCCACTCGGAGCAGCCTCTACACTTGGCACCCAGGATCGGGAAGGTACAACCATTGATGGACCGGGATATGAATCAAGCATCGGAAGTGGATGCAGCAAGCCAGGGTGTGCCGGGCTGGCTGAGGGCGGGCTTTGCGATTGCCGGTATCGTGCTGGTGGTTCTGGCGGGCGTTGGCGGGGTTATGGTGCGCGAACTGGGGCAGAAGCCGCTGTTGTTGCTGCCTATGATTGGCGCATTGAACAATTGCCTGCTTGCTTTACGCGAGGGGGGATCAACTGTAGGCTGCGCAGGCCATCCCGACTCGGCTGCGAGGTTGGTGAACGCCACGCTTGAGCAACTCGGCCCTAGGCATAGTCTCGATGGGGCTTATGAGGTGGGGTATACGTTGCATGTGCCATTGTTGCGGTTCTTTGGCCGTAGCGCCCAGGGAGAGTGGCAAATCGATCAATCGGCCGTGAAAAGGGTTGCCAACACCATCAGGGATGTCGACCGGCCGGTATTGCTTTATCTGTTTTCCACGCATTTCGGTGTCAAAGGGGAGATGGAGGCTCATCTCGGGCGGGATCCCGCCAATCTCGCCAGTACGGTGGATGGACCCTTGTCCAAGGATAAATACTACGACGACGAGATCTTTCCTTGGAGTGTTGCGCGGACAGATAACGAGCTGACAAAGCGGCGTGAGCAAGCCATGGAGGCAGTCCTGGCAGAGGTGTGCAGACTCAGCTATGCCGATCGAATAAAAGTAAAGGGCGTGACGATCCTGGGCGAGGTCCATCAAATGTTTCCTGGCTTTGAATCGGGGATGGGGTACGACAGCAAGTATCGGATCACGGATTACAGCGATGTCTCGCGTGCAGGGTTTCAGTTTTTTTTACGCAAGAAATACCGGTCCATCAATGATTTCAATGAGGCAATGGGGGCTGACTATGGCGCTTTTTCCGAGGTGAACCCTCCTTCACTGGACATTCGGCATGACAGACTCACCCGGTTTCATGACCATATTGATGCGTACGCTGCCGGTGTACTGCCCGTGTCTGGATGGGTGCATGCAGGAGCAACGGAGGCCCGGAGTTCGGGCTGGGTTCATGTCTTGCTGAATGGCAAACTGCTGGCCCGTGTCCCTGCGCAGCAGGGACGCCAGGATGTGTTGGCGGCATTACCTGGGTTGGCCTCGGCGGATGTGGGATGGCGATACGATATTGATTTCTCGAAGTTCGCGCCCGGGATCTACCAGATCGATGTGGCCGTAGAGTTGGAAGACGGTTCGTTGGCGCATTTGGGTATGCGCACCGTTGGTGTTGGTGACAGGAGGCAAGGGGCGTTGACGGAAATGCCTCAGCATGCCCGTCCTGCATGGCGTGCGCGCCCGGAGTCCATGCGCTTCTCAATCGATACGCCGCAAGACCATATGTCGGTCTATTTCAACCCCTTGGCCGTGCAGTGGCATGCTTTCCGTGAAAGCCAGGTGACAGCGTATCTTCAACACTTTGCCGCAGTTGTGGGTCGATCATGCTTGGGGCGGGGGAATATTTATACCCACCAAATCATTCCTTTTACGAACCCTGGCTGGGATGTCTCCCGGTTTGCCATCAACGATTCGATCGGCACAGGTACACGCATGGCGTTGGGGATCAGCTTGTATGGCGAGCCCATTTACGGGACTTCAGTGCTTCATTGGTTAAAGGTGCGCCGTGCACTTCACCCAGCCTTTATGCATGGGGCCGTGCCGAGGCCATACGGGGTCACCGAGTTCCATCCTCTGCGTGCAATGGGACGTGAGGAATTGCGAGCAGCGCTTGAACGGCATCGGGCCGAAGGTGCACGATTCGTGTCGTTCTTCATGGAGCCGCGATGGGAAGGAGGACGGATTGAACCGGGAATGAATATGTTTTCATTCGATCCAGACAACAAGGGACATGGATCGGATGTCCTATATAACGCGGTTGTGGACTTGCTTTCTTCTCATGCCGCAGCTTCGCGCCACTGATTTTTTGCCTTTGCAGTAATGCTCTTATTGTGCGTGGTTAGTTTTATTGTGGCGCTGCTTTCCGCAGGCCTCATTATTCGCTGGGGGCGGGATCATGCTGTGACTTATGGGCAGGCAATGCCGCAGCGATTTCATTTTGGCGAGGTGCCTCGATTAGGCGGCGCCGCACTGTTGCTTGGCATCATGGCGGGCTGGAGTGTTGGTGCTTTGCAGTCGCAATGGGGAGATCCAGCATCATTGCGACTGGGGGCTTGGATGAGTGGCTGGCTTCTGGTGCTTGTGCCTGCGGCGTTGGGAGGCCTTGCAGAAGACGTAACCCAGCGGCTTTTGGTGCGTTACCGTCTTGCGCTGACCGGTGCCTCGGGGATCCTGGCCGTGTGGCTTCTGGATTTGACGGTACCGCGAACGGGTTTTGAGTGGCTGGACGCACTGATTGCCATGGCGCCCTGGGTCGGCCTAGGAGTCGTTGTAATGGCTGTTTCTGGGTTGCCCCATGCCTTCAATATCATTGATGGTTACAACGGTTTGGCAGGTATGGTCGCTTTGATTGTGTCCTTGGCGTTGGCACATGTCGCCTTGCAAGTTGGAGATCGCTCCTTGGCAGCGTTGCTGGTGACTACTGCGGCGGCGACCGGAGGTTTCTTGGTGTGGAACTACCCGCGTGGCATGCTGTTTGCTGGCGATGGCGGAGCCTACGTATGGGGTATCGTGATTGCCTTGGCCAGTATCTCCCTGGTCCAGCGCAATGCGGATGTGTCCCCTTGGTTTCCGATGTTGCTGTTGATTTACCCGGTGTGGGAAACCGTTTTTTCCATTTACCGGAAGGCGGTGCGGGGAACATCACCTAGTGTGGCCGATGCGTTGCATTTTCACCAGTTGATTTACCGGCGCATCGTCCGTGAGGTATTCCACGACGACGAATCGCGCCGCATGCTGATGCGCAACAACCGTACTTCTCCGTATCTGTGGGGGTTCACGTTGCTGACCGTGGTGCCGGCGGTACTGTTCTGGAGCAACACGCCTGTGCTGATGGCCTTTTGTGCCCTGTTCGTGGTGACCTACGTGATGGCGTACCTGGCCATCGTGCGATTCAAGGTGCCGAACTGGCTGCGCCACTGATACAGATTGGCATTCAACCGCATAGCGTTGTTGGGTAGCCTTGCCGTGCTACAGCACTGTCGGCGGCTTCCCGCCTGGCTATACGGTGGAATGCCAATCTGTAGGTGCACCAGCGACCACGGCTGGTAATGCGGCACAATTTGCAGATTCCCGTTCACGACCGAGTGCCTGTTTCCATGACCACCGACCCCCTTCTTTCGATTGCTCCGCGCGACAAGGCCGAAATCCTGGCCCAGGCGCTGCCCTACATCCGCAAGTTCCATGGCAAGACCATGGTGATCAAGTACGGTGGCAATGCCATGACCGACCCGGCGCTGCAGCAGGATTTTGCCGAGGACGTGGTGCTGCTCAAGCTGGTGGGCATGAATCCGGTGGTGGTGCACGGCGGCGGGCCGCAGATCGAGGCGGCCCTGGGCCGTCTGGGCAAGAAGGGTGAGTTCATCCAGGGCATGCGCGTGACCGATGCGGAAACCATGGAAGTGGTCGAGTGGGTGCTGGCCGGCGAGGTGCAGCAGGACATCGTGGGCCTGATCAACCAGGCCGGCGGCAAGGCCGTGGGCCTGACCGGGCGCGATGGCGGAATGATCCGTGCGCGCAAGCTCAAGATGCTCGATAACAAAAACCCCGAGGTCGAGCACGACGTGGGCCAGGTGGGTGACATCGTGTCCATCGACCCGAGCGTGGTCAAGGCGCTGCAGGACGATGCCTTCATCCCCGTCATCAGCCCCATCGGCTTTGGAGAGAACAACGAGAGCTACAACATCAATGCCGATGTGGTCGCCAGCAAGCTGGCCGAGGTGCTCAAGGCCGAGAAGCTCATGCTGCTGACCAACACCCCCGGTGTGCTGGACAAGGCGGGCAACCTGCTGACCGACCTGACAGCGCGCCGCATCGACGAGCTGTTCGCCGACGGCACGATCTCGGGCGGCATGCTGCCCAAGATTGCGGGCGCGCTCGATGCCGCCAAGGCTGGCGTGAACGCCGTGCACATCATCGACGGCCGTGTGCCGCATGCCATGCTGCTGGAGATCCTGACCGATCAGGCCTACGGCACCATGATCCGTAGTCACTAGCATGGAACAACCCCCTGTGGCGCTGCGCGCCTTCCCCCTTCTCTCGCCTCGCTGCGCGATGCGGGAAGGGGGACACCGCCAGCGCGGCGGGGCGGCCCTTGCGCGGCGGTCGCTGGCTTGGGCCGTATCTGTTTCATGGGCCACATCAATGCGCCTCATTGAACGCAGAGGCTGAACCATGCGCCTTCTATTGGTCGAAGATGACATCATGGTCGCCAGCGGCATCAAGCTGGGCTTGGCCGATGCCGGCTATGCGGTGGACTGGGTGGGCAGTGGCGAGCGCGCCGAGGAGGTGCTGCAGCGCGAGACGTTCGACGTGGCCATCGTCGATATCGGCCTGCCGGGGATGGACGGGCTGGAGCTCACGCGCCGGTTGCGCCGCCCCGAGATGGCCAGCCATGACATGCCGGTGCTGATCCTGACGGCCCGCGACGCCCTGCACGACCGGGTGCAGGGGCTGGACCTGGGCGCGGACGACTACATGGTCAAGCCGTTCGAGTTGCCCGAACTGCTCGCGCGCCTGCGGGCTCTGCTGCGGCGCTCGCAGGCTGCCACCACGGCGGTGCTGAGCTTCGGGCCGCTGGAGCTCGACACGGCCAACCGCCGCGTCGGCATCCGCCAGGAGGCCGATGGCAGCCTGCAGCCCATCGAGCTGGGTCCGCGCGAGTGGACGGTGCTCGAATACCTGCTTATCCACGCCCCCAAGCCTGCCAGCAAGGACAAGCTGCTGCAGGCGCTCACCGGCTGGGACAAGGAAATCACGCCCAACGCCGTCGAGGTCTATGTGTCGCGCCTGCGCGGCAAGCTCGAACCCCATGGCGTGGGCTTGCGCTCCATTCGGGGGTTCGGCTACCGCCTGGAACTCCAGCAAAGCTGAGGCGTGCCGATGGCCCTGCAGCGCCCCCGCCTGCGCGCCATGACGTCCGACCTGCGCAACCGCCTGCTGCTGTTGCTGGTGCTGCCGCTGTGTGTGCTGGCGCTGCTGGGGGTGTGGATGGACTACCGTTCGGCCGACGATGCCGCCGCGCGGCATGACCAGCGGCTGCTGCGCCTGCTGCCCGCGCTGGCCGACTCGGTGCTGGCCCCTGGCGCCGATGAAGGTGACCCCCCGGTCTGGCTGCTGGCCCCGCCAGTGGAAGATTTTTTGCGCCACAACCCCGGCTTCTCCGGCTTCAGCGTGCGCGATGTGTCGGGCCGGTTGCTGCTTGGCGACGACTGGGTGCACGGAACCATTCCCGCCACCCAGGAGCCGGAGTTTCACAGCGTTGAAGCGGGTGGCGTCACGTACCGGGTGGCCGTGCAGCGCGGGCGCACCGGGGCCGGCGAGATGGTCGTGGCGCTGGCCGATGGCTCGGACCCGCGCCAGCAATGGGCGCAGCACCTGCTGCTGCGGGTCTTGCTGCCCAATCTGGTGCTGGTGGTGGCGGCGGCGCTGGCCATCCACTGGGCGGTGGGACGGGCCTTCAAGCCGCTGATTGACCTGGCGGCCACGGTGGAGAGGCGCTCGCCTCGGGATCTGAGCGCCATTGACGAGGCCGCATCGCCCGCCGAGGTGCGGCCCCTGGTGCGCTCCCTCAACCGCCTGTTCACCCTGGTGAATGCCCAGGCCGAGAGCCAGCGCCGGTTTGTGGCCGATGCGGCGCACCAGTTGCGCACGCCCCTGGCGGGCCTGCAAGCCCAGGTGGAGGCCTGGGCTCTTCTGGCGCGTTCGGGCGTGAAGACGGCAGAGCATCCGCAAAACGGAGTGCAAAAACAGCCTCAAAGACATGATGTTAAAGCGCTAGCAGCTATTACATTGGGAGCATCCGAAATCGAGAAACTGCGTGATGCCACACGCCGCACCTCCCAACTCGCACACCAGTTGCTTGCCCTTTCCAGGGCCGACGCGCGCAGCCTCGATGCCCAGGCCATGCAGCGCGTGGACCTTCAGGACCTGTGCGAGAACCTGCTGGAGATGTACCTCGATGCCTCCACCGGCAAGGGCATCGACCTGGGCCTGGAGGCGCAGCCGGTGCATGTTTCGGGCCATGGCTGGTTGCTGCGCGAGCTGCTGTCGAACCTGGTGGACAACGCCATCAAATACACGCCGGCCGGTGGCAGCGTCACCATCCGGTGCGGCACCCGGCTGAGGTCTGCGGGGGGTGCCGGTGCGTTCCTCCAGGTGGAGGACGATGGCCCCGGGGTACCGCCCGCCGAGCGGGCCCGCGTGCTGCAGCGTTTCTATCGGGTGCCCGGCACCGAGGGCGAGGGCACGGGCCTGGGTCTGCCCATTGCCGATGAAATTGCCCGCGCCCACGGTGCCACGCTTGTGCTGGACGTGGGCCCCAGCGGTCGGGGGCTGCGGGTCACCTTGTTGTTCTGACCTGGGGATGGCCTGTATAACTCCCTGCGGTCCGTGGCAGCGCGGCCTCGGGCGATCCGCTGCGTTGCTTTTCTTGCCAATAGCGTGGCTATTGGCTGCAAAAAGACGCCTTGCGGCTCATCCCGATCCGCACTGCCACAGACACGCGAGAGTCATGCAGGTCATCCCTTGCCCGTGAAGGCGCTGTGCGAGAATCAAACGCACCCATTCGCACGCCCATGAACGAGCACGTCCCCCCCTCCACCGAAGACGCAGCGCTGCGCGCCGAGGACGCTGCCGAGGGTGCCGGCGCACCCGGGGCCCGCAAACGTCCGCGCCCCGGAGAGCGCCGCGAGCAAATCCTGCAGACCCTGGCCGCCATGCTGGAGCAGCCCGGGGCCGAGCGCATCACCACGGCGGCGCTGGCTGCACGCCTGGGAGTGAGCGAGGCCGCCTTGTACCGGCACTTCGCCAGCAAGGCGCAGATGTTCGAGGCCCTGATCGACTTCATCGAGCAGGCCGTCTTCACCCGCGTGGCGCAGATCACCGGGCGCGAACCTTCAGACGCTGCCGCGCCCGAAGAGGGCACCCGCCAGGCCATGCGCGTGGTGGCCCTGCTGCTGCAGTTTGGCGAACGCAACCCCGGCCTGGCGCGCGTGATGGTGGGCGACGCCCTGGTGCTGGAGCACGAGCGCCTGCAGCAGCGCATGAACCAGTTCTTTGACCGCATCGAATCGACCTTGCGCCAGTGCCTGCGTCCGGCCGCAGGGGCCGCCGGCTCCGCCACGCCCAGCGTGGATGCCCAGGTGGCGGCCAGCGTGCTCACCGCATTCATTCAGGGGCGCCTGCAGCGGTTTGCGCGTTCGGGGTTCCGACGCCTGCCCACCGAGCACCTGGAAGCCAGCCTGGCGCGGATGCTCTGATCCTTCGCGACGGGCAGCGCCGCCTTTCGTCATGACCTGGTGAAGGTGCGCGGCGCCAGACTGACGCACTCTGAAAATGGGTAACCCCGTGCGGGCTGGCCGTCGGAGCCGGTCGGTGGCATGTCTGCAACGCCGTGTTGGGGGCGTCTCTCTATTTTTGGGGGCATACCGGGCACTGCGGTGAAATTGCTGCAAAATAGAACGATCGTTCGTTTTTATGTGCAGCATGTCCGCAACCATTTCCTCCAGCCCGGCACCCCGCGCCACCCGTGGGCGTGCTGGCAGTGCCCGCGCACTGCAAAAAGGGCAACAGACCAAGGCCGCCATCATCGAGGCGGCTCTGGGGCTGGCCACGCACATCGGTCTGGAGGGCCTGTCCATCGGCGCGCTGGCCGACGTGATGGGCATGAGCAAGTCCGGGGTGTTCGCGCACTTTGGCTCGCGCGAAGAACTGCAGGTGTCGGTGATCCGTGAATACCACCACTGCTTCGAGCAGGAGGTGTTCTATCCGGCCATGTCGGCACCGCGCGGCGTGCCGCGTCTGCGTGCGCTGTTCGACAACTGGATGAAGCGCACCTCGATCGAAATCGACTCGGGCTGCATCTACATCAGTGGCGCCATCGAGTTCGACGACCGCACCGGCCCGGTGCGCGATGCCCTGGCGCATTCGGTGCTGACCTGGCACGCCGCCATGAAACGTGCCATCGAGCAGGCCAAGGACCTGGGCCAGCTCAATGCCGACGTGGTCGAGGACCAGATGCTTTTTGAGGTGCACGGCCTCATCCTGGCGCTGCACTACGAGGCGCGCTTTCTGAAAAACCCCGGTTCCATCGCACGGGCGCTGACCGGTTTCGACAACATTCTTGCCCGCTTCAGCGCCCAGGCGCCCGCAGGCCCCTCCACTGTTCCCACCCCAACCTCCAAGGAGTAAACCCATGCCCACTTACACGCCGCCCCTGCGCGACATGCAGTTTGTGATGCACGAAGTGTTCAATGTCACGGC
>JAANMV010002551.1_pt1 | contig 17423 bp, 16 predicted proteins | sample 7279661 | NCBI WGS metagenome assembly JAANMV01 (sample SAMN14094540, study PRJNA606508) | bioreactor metagenome | isolation source: A lab-scale SPAN reactor treating ammonium-rich wastewater day 121 | place: Ireland: Galway | collected 2017-05-16 | reverse complement strand
TGCGGGGCCAGGTATCGTGGACGTGACATGTCGCCCGATTCGGCGCCCCGGCCGAGATGACTCCTTGGATTCCGAAATCACCCGCGCTTGGTATAAGGTGCCTCCGACGATCCCGCCAGCCCAACCAGCCCCTGCGGTACGTAGAGCTTGCACGATTGGCGATGATTCGCTTCCTGTCGGATGGCAGATCAATACCACCGCGCACTTGAGGTAGCTGAGATCCATATCACTGAGGTAGAATGCGTGTGTGTACCCACGCTGAATGTAATCGCTATCATTGGTGTGATCGGCCGCGACCACGCATGGCTTGAAGTCCAGTCCAAATCCCGCGGGCACGCCATTCTGGTTCGAGGACCACACCGCGACGCGGGGCAATGCGCCGGCGACCAGACGCGCGCCAGCGGCCTTCGTGGCTCCCGTGTACATGTCCATGGGCTCGTACTGCCACTGCTGGTCGCCGACGGAATGCCGCCACCCTTTCTTCAGGCCGGCGCCGTCGGTCAGCCCGTAGGGGGAGACGATCCATCCTCGCGCCGCGTCGAAGTACCTAGCTTCCCGCTGCCAGTTCGCCGCGATGGTTGACGCCGTAACGCCCGGCGTGCCGGACTGGGATTCGTCGAAGTTGGCCGCCGGATACTCGGCCTGCCCGTCGCGGCCGTTGACCGCCAACAGCCGCCGGTTCTGCCGGTCGCGGTAGTCCGGCGCGGGACCGGTGGCGCCGTGGCTGTCCGCGCCCCGAATGAGCCCTATGTACGTACCCGCGCGAGGGACTTCGCCCTCCTCATAGGTGTAGAGCGTCACGGTGTGCTGTTCGCCCAGCGTCGTCGGTCCCTGGGCGCTGCCCATCTGCGCCAGGTCGGGTCCGTACAGATCCAAGGTTAACTCGGATGGCGCGGACTGCGGGGAGCCGGCGTCCGTAACCCGGTAGCGGTACCGCCACTCGACCACGTCGTTGTCGTTGTACACGGCGAACAAGTCGTGGTCCACCACCCACGTCACCTGCGGGAGTCGATACCAGCACTCGTCGTTCGTCGGCACCTCCTTGACCCGAATCTCGAAGGTGAAGCTGCCCCAAGTGACCAGATCGCCGCCCTGCTGCTGATCGTGTGCGACCTGCGCCGCCAGGTCGTTGAAGTACGCCGTCACCGTCCCCGGCCCCACCCGCTCGCCATACACGCAGGCTTCGTAGTCCTCCTGCGGGTTCGCGGTGTTCGTCGCGACCGCCCACACCGCCCACTCGTAGCTGTACGGCCCCTGCTCGTTCGAGATCTGCCCCTCGTCCTTGATGCCAAACGTCACCGTCGGATGCTCGTAGTCCGAGCCCTCCGCCGGGTCGAACAGGAAGTAGTCCGGGTTCCCGGCGCTCGTGGTCACGTCGCCGAAGCACAGGTTGCGGACGTCGGACGTCGGTCGTCGTGCCGCCGCCGCCGTCCGTGCCCGGGTCGCTGCTGTCCGCGGGCTTCGCGCCCAGCACGATGTTCTCGCCCCACGGGTTGGTGAACTCCGCCGCGATGCGCAGACTGAACGTGTCGTTGTACAAGTCCGTGGTGTTCCACTGCGTGCGCAGCGTCAGCGTGCGGTCCGGCACGTCCCAGACATCCGTCACGATGTCCCACTGCGAGAGCTGGTTGACGTCGAAGTTGGCGTTGTCGATCAGCATGCCGCTCCGTCCGGCCTGGGCGTCCCACCACCAGACGTACAGCTTCACCGGCGTGTAGGCCATGTCCTGGAACTTGAGCAGGTACTCCACCGTCGTCGTGTTGCCCACCTTGCCGCCGGCCGGCGTCACGATGGACAGTTCCAGGTCCGGTTGCAGCCGCGCCAGATTGACCGTCACCTCGGTCTTGGGCGGGTAGGCGCAAACCCCCACCGTGGCTTCGTATGTCTCGTACCGCTGGTCCATGGTCACCGTCATGGTGTAGCTGCCGGACTGGATCGGGTTGAACACGCACAGCCCGCTCTGGTCGGTAAAGCCGACGTGGCTGCCCGGCGACAGGAAGACCGTCGCCCAGCTCAGCTTCGCGTGGCTCGTGCCGTCCTGAACGGTCACCTCCAGCCAGCCCGGCGGTGGCGTCGCGGTCACGCGACCCGATACGCACAGCAAGGCCACCAGCGGCCACACGCCGCGGAACCAACCGCCCAAAGATGCCTTCATCTCGTCCCTCACTGGCCGCGTTCGGCCCCCTCCAGCTCGCGCAGATACTTCCGCGCCTGCTCGACAATCTGTTCCAATCCCTCGCCGCGCAGCGGGCTGGACAACGAGGCCCAGTGCTCGATCACCGACCCGAACACCCGCTTCGCCTCGGCCACCTCGCCCGTGGCGCGGTACGAGTAGCCCAGCAGGTAGTTCAGCGGGATGGCGACCTGTTCGGCGTATGGACCGGTCACCGGCTGCTTGAGCAGCTCGCGCGCCTGGTCATGCCGCCCGGCCTCGATCCACGCCGCGGCCCGGTCGTACACCGCCAGCCCGCTGGCCCAGCCGTAGCCGTAGCCGGGCACCCTGGCCAGGACCCGGTCCGCCGCCGCCGCGTCGCCCGCTCGGCGGAACGAGCGTCCGGCCTCGACCAGCGAGTTGGCGACCTCATGCTCGAAGGTGCAGTAGTCCTCGAACCGCAGCCACAGCTCGCCCGCCTGCCGGTGCTGGCCGGACCGGGTGCGGTAGTCGGCCAGGCCGATCAGCTCCCACGGAGGCTCGCGGGTCTTGTCGCCACGGGCGGCCAGGAGGTCCTCGAACAGGGCGACACAACGGTCATCGCGCCGAGAAGCCAGGCTCTTGGCGACGTGCAGGCGCACCGCCCGCGACCAGTCGGGTGAATCGTCCAGCTTGACCTCCGGCCGCGCCAGGAACGCCTTGACCAGCGCGTCAGCAGCCTGTTCCTGCCCGTGGGGCCTCAGGCGGTCGAGGAGGCCGGTCAGGCGATCCATGTCCATCGCCGCCAGCTCGCGCTGCATTTCCTTCGACTGGTCGCCGGCGTTGAGGCGGGCAACGAGGATGGTGTCGGCGTCGTCGGCCGGCTTGACCGGGCCGGGGAGCGGGGCGGCGACGGTCACCGCGACCGGGGCGGCCAGGAGCTGGCCGGGGCCGGATCCCGTTGGGACCACCGCGACCGGCGGCGGAACGCCGGCTGACGGCAGTGCCACGATCACGTCGACCGCACCCCCCTTGTCTTTCCCCCCTGAAGGGGGTAAGGTCGCGACCGGGAGCGGCACGCCGGTCGCGTTTGGCGGGACGATCACCGCGACGGGGCCGGGAACCGTGGCACGGGCATCCTTGCCCGTGCGCGGCGGCGGCACGTGCGCGAGCGGGAGCGGCACCACCACGGGCAGCGGCATTACCGGCTCGACCGGGAAGGCGCGCGGCAGGTTGGCCAGGTAGCTCGCGGGATCGGGGGTCCGCACCGGAATCAGCGCCTCCCAGACGAGGGGATGCCACTGCCCCTGCAAGACCAGGGGCAGGTACGGATCGATCTCCACGTCCTGCGCCCAGGCGGGCAGGCAGAGCAAGAGGAGGGTCGCCACAAGTGGCACGGGCATCCCTGCCCGTGCGCGAGCCCGGCCGGCGCCGCATGGGCTGGAAGCCCAGGCCACTTCAGCCGTGCCGGAGGTGCATGGGCTGGAAGCCCATGCCACTTCAGGCTGGCTGCGGGCCTGGCGTCTCATGGTCCCGCCCTCCGCCCCTGCTTGAGTTCCGTTTCCAGCGCCGGGAGCGGGTTCTCGCCTTCACCGGTGGCGTGGAATTGAAGGAACAGGTTGGCCCGGGCCACCGAGCAGTCGTGGGCCTTGAAGCACCGGGCGTTGTTCTTCAGCGCCGCCGCCAGCAAGACCGGCGTGCCGGCCGATTCCTTCATCTGTCGCTTGGCCAGGTCCAAGGCCGTCTGCACGTCGCGGGCGTAGAGGTGGACATTCATCTGCGCCTGGACGTCGTCGCCGGCGGATTTCATCATCTCGCGGGGCAGACCCAGGTTGAGGATGGGCAGCTTCTGCAGCGCGTTCGGCATCCCCGGTGTCTGCTGCGACTTGGCGAATTGCAGGGCCACACCAGGCCCCTCCAATTCGCCCAGCGGCGGGCCGACCAGGGCGATGGCCTCGTTGATCCACTTCTCGTCGTACTCGCACAGGCAGAAGTAGAGCTTGGCCGCGGGCAGCGTCGTCGCCGGGTCCTTGCTGCGTTTGGCCGATTGGAAGGTCCAGTTGAGGTAGTACCGGTCCTGCATGACCAGTGGACACCGGACCGCCGCGGACTTGGCGAAGGCCAGCGCGTCGTCGTAGCGCTTCAGGTTGTAGAGGGCGATCAGCCGGCGGGTGAACAGAAGCTGGGTGTAGATCAGCTCCGGCGACAGGTCGTCGCCGAGCACCTCCAGAGCCTTGCCGGTAATCTCCTCGGCCTTGGCGTTGTCGTTCTGCTCCTTGTCGGGCCAGAACAGGTAACTGTGGGCCAACTGCGCGGCGGCGAAGGTGTAGTAGTTCGGCACGTCGGCGAACTTGGCCAGGATGCCCTCGGCCAGCGGCCGGTACTTGGGCGAGCCCCAGATCTGCGAATTGCCCAGCACCGAGCCCATGACGCCGACGATCCGGCGCTGCCAGTAGCTGTCGTTGGGATACTGCCGGAGGTAGCTTTCGACGCCCTTCTGCACGGCCTCGAACTGGCCGTCCTTGAGCAGCTTCTGGAGCGCCGGCCAAGCGGCTTGGCAAGCCTTGTCCTCGGCCTCGTCACAGAACCCCGCCGAAGCCAGCATCGCCCCGACCACCAGCCATCGCCACGCGCGTCGCATGATGACGACTCCCCGCCCGTCGCTCCCCGTCCTCCCCGATAGTCCGTCTGGACGATACATACCCACCGCCGCCGCGCCTTGTCAAGGGCTACGCGAGTTTCTTTCCGAAAAGAACCTGGCGACTGGTGCCCGGCGCGTTGGGCCTGCCCGGCGCGTTTCGAGACTCGCCCCGGCGGGAACCACTCTGAGGACCGGAGCGTTCCTGGCTGAGATGAGGCGCCGCCACGGGTTCACCTTGATCGAGCTGCTGGTGGTCATCGCCATCCTGGCGGTGCTGGCGGCAATTCTCTTCCCCGTTTTCGCCAAGGCGCGGGAGAAGGGGCGGACCGCCGCCTGTGGCAGCAATCTGCGGCAGCTCGGCACCGCCGTGGCCATGTACGCCGATGACCACGATACGAGGTACCCCTTCGCGGTCGATTGGTCCGACAAGTACTTCCCGCAGATCTGGGACGGCTTCCCCGCCTACCAGGCGTTGATCGCCTCGATGAACTACCTGCCCGACGTGCTGAACCCGTACGTGAAGAACGTCCAGATCTGGGAGTGTCCATCGGACCGGGGGATCGAGTCGGACCCGATCACCGGCATGACCGTCGGGTCGAGCCACCTCTATCGGTCGTACCACATGAGCTACAGTTACCGCACCGAACTGGCCTTCGCCGGACACCTCTTGGACCGGCTCTCGGCCCCGTCCGAGATCAACCTGATGGAGGACGCCAGCGGCGATTGGCACTACGGCACGCGGGGACAGGAAGGGACCTACCGGTTCAACATCCTGTATGCCGACGGGCACGTCAAGTTCCAGACCATCGACGACCTGCGCCGGCTGTGGAACACCGCCCTGTAACGGCGGTCAGGGCGTCGAGTCCAGCATCCGCGCCAGGTCGGCCCGCGAGACATCGCCCAGGGCCACCAGCATCGGGTCGCGGTCGGTCCGGACCACCAGGTTGAGGCCCTTCTTCGAGCCACCGACGCAGGCTTTGGCGTCGCGGCCAAGGCCGCAGCACTCCTGGCTGACCACGCAGCCGGCATGGGCCGCATCCTGGGCAAAGACGCTGACCCACCCCACCCCGTCGCTGTAGAGCAGGTGCGCCGAGCGCATGCCGCAGCCGCAGGGGCAGTCGTAGACGTAGCAGCCGACGCGGCGGTAGCCGGCCGGCACGTTCGCCGGCAGCGGCACCCCGAACCCCACTTGCCGTGAGCACTCGGCGAGCGACATGGCCTCGGCCAGTCGCACCAGCCGGCCGGGCGGCGCGGTGAACGTGACCGGCCGGTCCGGCCGGCCGACGGTGAAGTCGGTGAAGCGCGTGTCGGCGGTCTGTCCGCCCCGGACCACCACCTGCCGGAGCACCAGCCCGGTGGCGCGGTCCAGCCACAGGCTCCGCTCCAGCCCCCGCCGGCGGAGGCTGACCCGGTCGCTGGCGCGCCCGGCCACCGGCTCGCCGGCGCGCAGCGCGGCCCGGTATCCGGCCATGCTCAACGGCGCGGCGGCCGAGGCGTCCAGCTCACAGGTCATGCCCAGCCCCGGGTCGTGCCGCCACTGCCGCGCCCCGTCCTTGACCACCACCGTCCCGGCCAGTTCGCCATCGAGGTACTCCAGCCGGGTCTTGCCTGGCGCCTGATGGACCACCGCGACGGCCATGGTCACCACCGGTCCGGCGCCGCTCAGCCGGAGCTCCTGCCGGCCGTGGTAATCGACCGTCGCGGCCGCGCTCTCGGCCCGGTGCAGCACCCGCGCGACTCGGGCGCGCTCGACCGCCAACCAGGCGCTGTGGAGCACCGCCGCCGCGACGGCGGCCAGGCAGACGAGTTGGACGAAGCGCCTCACTGCCCCACTCCTCCGGGCCATTCGGCCCGCATCGCCACCGTCGCCAGCGCGTGCATCGAGGCGGCATCGGCCAACGGGTCGGCCGAGACCGCGAAGGCGTGCTGCTGGAGCAGGGAATCGGACCGGAACTCGGTCTCGGCCACGGCCACCACCCGCGGCCCGCGCGGCCGGCCGACGGGCACCAGCACGGCCACCAGCACGGCCACCGCCACGGCCGCGGACCGGCCGGTGAGGTAGACCGGCCGCGGCCGGCGCCGGGCGACCGCGTCGAGCACCCGGGCGCGCAGCTCCAGCGGCACGACCGGCTGCGACAGCCCGGCCAGGACCTGGTCCAGCCGCGCCCGTCCGGCCCACCAGGCACGGCACGCCGGACACTCGGCCAGGTGCTCCGCGGCGCCCGGCACCACGTCCGCGCTGGCACCACGCTCCAGACCTCGCAATCGCCGCCGAGTGCTCGTGCAGTTCATGTCGTTACTCCGTCAGGTACGGGGTCAGCAGCCGCTCCAAGTGGTCGCGGGCCCGGCCCAGCCGGGACTTGACGGTGCCCACCGCCACGCCCATGGTCACGGCCATGTCCTTGAGCTCCAGGCCCTGGTAGTAGTGCAGCACGACCACCTCCCGGTGTGCCGTCGAGAGCTTCCCGAGCGCCTCGCGCACCTGCTGCGACAGCTCGCCGCGGGCCAGGTCGTCGGGCGGTCCGCCGGTGCTGGCCAGCGTTTCCTCGGGATCGCCGCCCGGCTCGTGCTCGCTGAACCAGCTCAGCCGGCCCAGCTTACGCCGGCGATGGCGGCAGACGTTGATCGCCGCGCGGCGCAGCCAGGCGCTGAACGCCTCGACGTGCCGCAGCCGGCCGATCCGCTCCCAGGCGTTGACGAACGTCTCCTGCGTCGCGTCCATGGCCGCGTCCCGGTCGCCGAGCAGGTGGTAGCAGAGGCCGTACACGCCGGGCTCGAATCGGTCGTAGAGCGCCTCGAAGGAGGCTGAGTCGCCTCGGCGGGCGCGCTCGACCACCTCGCCAAGCTGCTCGGCCATGACCCGCTGCTCGCCTTCTGAGACCAAGGAGCCCGCCCGGCCCGTGGGGTTCCCGGTTTCCGGGCAGTGTCCAGGGATGATGGGCCCAACAGGAGTCGAACCTGTAGCCAACCCGTTATGAGCGGGCTGCTCTAACCATTGAGCTATGGGCCCGGCACGGCCATTCTAGGCGTGGGCACAGGGCCGGTCAAGCGGGTTCACCCGATCACCGGCGCCGCCCGGCCGAGCTCCTCGACCAGCGCCGCCACCCGCTCACGCAGTTCCGCGTTGGTCTGCTCAACCGCCGCGCGGCGGTCCGCCTGGTACGCCGGCCAGCGCTCGGCGAGGTCGATCGGCTCGCCCACCCGGACCACCGCCCGGCGGGGCTGGTGGACCTTCGCCCGGCCCAGAACCTCGACTTCCAGGCGCCCGATCACGTCGAGGTAACGCTCGGCCGAGGGATGCTCGGCGACGTACCCGTCGCGGACCGCCTGAAAGGTCTGCAGCCGCGCCAGGTCGCGCTCGAAGGCGCGCCAGGCCGGGAGGCGCTCGGACTGCATCCGCCGCTCGTAGTCGCTGGCCGCCTCCGGCTCGGTCAGTTCGGACTCGACCGCGGCGAACAGCCGGCGCAGGACGTCCTGCCGGGTGCCGTCCCGAGCGATGTTGACCCCCACCGCCGCGGCGATCCGGTCAAGCATTCTCTGGTACATGGTCTCGAGCCGGTCGTCGAGCGACGCCTCCTCGCGCACCGGCAGCTCGAACTCTCGCTCGAGCGCGGAGACGCAGGCCAGGCCGACGTTGCGCAGCCGCTGGTAACGGTCGGTTTCCGCCGCGGTCAGACCCAGGGCCTTCTCCAAGTTGGTCAGCGCCCGGTCGATGGCGGCGGTGGCATCGTCTCGGTAGTAGTACTTGACCGCCAGCGGGACCAGCCGCACCGGCGCGGGCGCGGCGTCCTTGACCTTGTCCTGCAAGCCCCAGTAAGCCAGTTGCACCACCCCCTCCTGAAACGCCAGCAGCCGGTCGCCCAGGCCCGAGGTCTCGCCCTCCGGGAAGGCCACCACCGGCCGGTCGTCCTTGAGCAGCTTGCGCGTGGCGGCGAACGCGGCCCGGTCGGCCAGACCGCGCCGGATGCTGAACACGCCCACCCCCTGCAAGACCCACTGCCAGGCCTTGAGCACGCTCATGGTGTCCCGGGCCATCATGTAGTTGGCGCGGATGCCCAGCCGTCGAAGCAGGTCGAAGACGATCACCGGCTCGTGGAGGGAGGGGTGGTTGGGACAGATCATGGCCGCGCCGCGACAGGCTTCGAGCAGTCGCTGCCGGTCGGCCTCGGCGATGTCCACCACCCGCGTCCGCATCCAGATGCAGCGCAGGTAGGGCAGCACGACATGGTGGATGATCAGCCGCGCCAGGAGGTTGTCGCCCGGCGCACGGAAGTCGTCGCTCTGGTTGGCTCGCGGCACCTTGGCACCCCCGTCTCCCGGCGACCCGTGCCGGGGACCGACTACCAGCGCCCCACGTCGCGGACGCTGACGACCACCATGAGCAGGAGGAGCGCCACCAGCCCCAGGGCGTGAATCCACGACTCGATCCGCCGGCTGGTCTCCCGCGGTTCCTTGACCCCGATCAGCTTCAGCACGCCGCGGGCCAGCGGCTCGATCACCACGAACAGCACCCGGCCGCCGTCCAACGCCGGCAACGGCAGGAGGTTGAACACGCCGATCAGGATCGACAGCACCCCGGCCCAGTCGAGCAGGTCGTGCCAGCCCATGAACGCGGCTTGCGAAAGCAGTTTGATGATCTGCACCGGGCCGCCGACCTGGTCGAACCGGCGCTGGCCGATCAGTTCACCCAGCCCGCGGAAGACTTCGTCCAAGACGCCGATGCTGCGCCGGAAGCCTTCGGTCACCGCGGCCGCCGGAGCGATCCGCTCGTAGGCGCGGTCGAGCACCAGCCCGGCGTCGCCGATCAGGTACGACTCGATTCGGGCCGGCGCCCCGTCCGTAGCCGGCGTTTCGCGCTGCTCGCGATTCGGCTCGGGCCGGACCATGGTCGTCAGCTCCCGGCGGTCGCGGACAACGGTCACCGGCACCGGGGCCAGCGTGACCTCGCCCGGCTTCTTCAACTCGTCGGCCTCGGGCACCCTGGCCAAGGCTTCGAGGATGTCGAACGGGTGTTCGATCGGCTTGCCGGCCACCGCCACGAAGGTATCGCCGGCCCGCAAGCCGGCGCGGTAGGCCGGCCCGCCGCGGTCGACCCGCGCGATGGTCCGGTTGTAGTCACTGTCGTACCGGAAAGTCAGCCCGATCCGATAGAGCTTCTCCTTCCCGCTGAGCTCGGGCACCACCACGACCTGTCTTGCTTCGCTGCCCCGGACCATCGACAGGGTCAGCGGCCGGCCCTCCGAGTCAAGCACCAAGCGGGTGATGTCGCCCGCGTCGCGGACGTCGCGGCCGTCGACCGAGACCACCACCCAACCCGGCTCGATACCGGCTTGCGCGGCCGGCGAGCCGGGTCGGACCTCGTTGATGGGCGGCCGGTACGGCACGCCCCAGATGCCGTAGAGGGCGATGAAGAGGACGACGGCGAAGACCACGTTCATCCCGGCGCCGGCCAGCAGGGCGAACAGCCGGTGGGGGATCGGCCGGGAGTAGAAACTGCCTTCGAGCTGGTCCGGATGCTCCTCGCCCTCCAGCCCGCGGATGCGCACGTAGCCCATGAACAGGAACGGGCAGAGCCGGTACAGGGTGCCGCCGCGCCGCCAGGTCTTGAGGGTCGGCCCGACCCCCACGGCGAACTCGTCGACGGTCATCTTAGACCACTTGGCGGCGATGAAGTGACCGAACTCGTGGACCAGGATGATCCCGCCCAGGACCAGCGCGATCTGCACGCCGCGGACCACCTTGGTCAACACCATGCCCAGGTCGATAGCGGTCATCGAGCCTCCTCGCAAGCGACCTCGCGAGCCCACGCGTCGGCGGCGAAGAGCGCCTCGAGGTCCGGCTCGGCGACCGGCTCGTGCCGCTCCATGACCCGCGCGACGGTCTCGGCGATGCCCAGGAAGGAGAGCCGGCCCTCGAGGAATCGGTCGACCGCGACCTCGTTGGCGGCGTTCATCACGCAGGGCATCGTGCCGCCGCTCCGGGCAGCGTCGTAGGCCAGCGCGAGGCAGGCAAAGGCCTCCAGGTCCGGCGGCTGGAACGTCAGCGCGCCGACCTCGCTGAGAGCGAGCCGCCGCCGCGGCGACGGCTCGCGCCGCGGATAGGTTAGAGCAAACTGGATCGGCGTGCGCATGTCCGGGTAGTCCATCTGGGCCAGCACGCTGCCGTCGACGAACTCGACCATCGAGTGGACGATGCTCTGCGGGTGGATGACCACGTCGATCCGCTCGGGCGGCAAACCGAACAGCCACCGGGCCTCGATCACCTCGAGTCCCTTGTTCATCATGGTGGCGCTGTCCACGGTGATCTTGCGGCCCATGTTCCAGGTCGGGTGGCGCAGCGCGTCGGCCACTGTCACCGCGCGCAGCTCCCCTTCCTTCTTACCCCGGAACGGTCCGCCTGAAGCCGTCAAAATCAGACGCGCCACGGAATCGGCCGATTCGCCGCGCAGACACTGGTAGATGGCACTGTGTTCGCTGTCGATGGGGACCAGTGGCTGGCCGGACCGGGCGGCCAGGCGGGTGATGATGGAGCCGGCCACGACCAGCGGCTCCTTGTTGGCCGGGGTGACCCGCTTGCCCGCCTCCAGCGCCGCGACGATGGGGCGCAAGCCGAGGAACCCGGTCACCGCCGCCACCACCACCTCGGCTTCGGGCATGGTCGCTACGGCCACCAGACCCTCGTCACCCACGTCCACCGGAGGCGTCGGGCCGATCAGCTCGCGCAGCCTGCGCCGCGCCTCGTCGTCGGCGACCGAGACCAGCTTCGGGCGGACGGCGCGGATCTGCTCCGCCAGCCGCTCGACATTCCGCCCGGCGGCCAGGCCAACCACCTCGCACGCGTCGCCGAGCTGCGCCGCCACGTCCAGGGTCTGCGTCCCAATGGAGCCGGTCGAGCCCAGCAGCGCGAGCCTGATCATCAGCCGCCCCCCGGCAGAAACGGTGTCAGACACCGTTTCCGGGCGCAGACGCCCCAGAAACGGTGTCTGACACCGTTTCTCGCGATGACACCGTTTCTCGCGAGCCGGGTCATCGGCCGGTCCAATGCAGGAACGCGTCGGCCAGCGGGTAGACCAGCACCAGCGGCCCGACGTAGTCGGTCAGTCCGCCGGGGAACAGCCGGTCGTAGGTGGCCTGCAGGAACTCGATCTGCCGCGGCAGGTTGTAGCGGAAGCTGGTCACCTCGCAGCGCAACGCCAGCGTCCGGACCAACTGGTACCCGAGCACCAGGCCGAGTCCGACGCACAGCCCCAGCCCGGCGCCGGTCGCCGCGGCCGCCTCGGGGGTGGTGCTCAACAGCACGTAGCCCGGTCCCATGACCACCACGGGGACCAGCAGCCGGGCCAGCTTGCCGGCCAAGTTGCAGCGCCGGTAGCCGGGCTCCGGCGCGCCGCGCGCTTCGACCACCCGGCCGACGGCCAGGCCCAGCCACCCGGCGGCCAGGAGCAGCGCCACCAGCAGCGTGCCAGTCGGCGTCACCTGTCCGGTGGGCCACACCTGCAGCAGCAGCGCGCACGACAGCCCGCCGCCGAACAGCGCCGAGATGCCAACCGACAGGAGCAGGTCGCGGAACGCGCCGGCGTAGCCGTGGACCTTGATGTCGGTGCTGACCGCGGCCACCACCACGAGGACCAGCATGGCCAGCAGAATAGTGTTCACCAGTTCCAGAAACGTCGACCCTTCCGGGGTGCGGAAGTAGGCCACGTGCAGGACCACGATGGCGGTCAGGAAGTTCATCACCGGCGCGGAGGGGTAGCGCCGGGTACGCGCCAGAGCGCCGGCCAGCTCCCGGTCGATCTGCACCGCCGCGGCGGTGACCATGAAGATCACCGGCGCGCCGCGCAGGGCCGGGACCCGGTCGGCCGCCACCAGCGCCAGCACCGCCAGCGCGCCGAGGAACGGCGCCGCTCCTTCACGAGCCATGCGTCACCAACCCACCGAAGCGCCGTTCGCGCGTCTGGAACTCGACGATCGCCTGGTAGACCTCGGCCGGGCGGAACGCCGGCCACAGGGTCTGGGTCACCCACAGCTCGGCGTAAGCCACCTGCCAGATAAGGAAGTTGCTCAGCCGCATCTCGCCGCCGGTGCGGATGAGCAGATCGGGATCGGGCACGTCCGGGGCGTAGAGGTGTCGGGCGAGCAGTCCCTCGTCGATGGCGGCCGGGTCGAGCTCCCCGCGCGCCGCCTGCTCGGCCAGCGCCCTGGCGGCATCGACGATCTCCGCGCGGCCGCCGTAGTTGAGGGCCAGGTGGAGGACCAGCTCCTGGTTGTCGGCGGTCTCGGCAATGTCGCGCTGGAGCTCATCCAGCAGCGAGCCGGGGAGGTGGTTGGCGCGGCCGAGCAGCCGCACCCGGACGCCGATCTCCTTGAGCTCGGCCACGTTGGCTCGCAACTGGTCCTCGATCAGCCGCATCAGGCCGGTCACCTCGTCGGCCGGGCGCGACCAGTTCTCGTTGGAGAAGGTGTACAGGGTGAGGTGCTCGACTCGCTGCGCCGACGGGCCCAGGCTCACCCCGGCCCGGGTCAACTCGCGGTGCAGCCCGCGGCAGGCGCGGATGATTTTCTTGGCGGTCTGCGCGCCCTGGACGTGGCCGAACCCGCGCGGCAGATGACGCCGTCGCGCCCAGCGGCCGTTGCCGTCCATGATGATGGCGATGTGCTTGGGAATGCGCTCGGGATCGATCTGGGCCAGCCAAGCCCGTTCCGTGTCCGCGTCGTCTTCCTCATCCGCCTCGGCGGCCATCCACTCCTCCACCTCACTCGGGTCCACGTCGGTCCACGGGCCGGTATCCGGGACGGGCCCGTCCGCGTCGCTCCACTCGCCGGAAGACACCGGCTACTCCTCCATCAGCTCGGTCTCCTTGGCCGCCAGGAGCTGATCGATCTTCTTGATGTACTCGTCGGTCAGCTTCTGCGCCTCGTCGCTGGCGCGGTGCAGCTCGTCCTCGGAGATCTGGCCGTCCTTCTCCAGCTTCCGCACGCGATCGATGGCTTCGCGGCGGACATTGCGAATCGCCACCCGCCCGTGCTCGGCGGTCTGCTGGCAGCCCTTGACCAGCTCCTTGCGCCGCTCCTCGGTGAGCGGCGGGATGGTGATCCGGATCAGGCGCCCGTCGTTCTGCGGGTTGAGCCCCAGATTGGCCGCGGCCAGGCCCTTCTCGATGGCGTGGAAGAGGTTCTTCTCCCACGGCTCGATGGTCAGCAGCCGCGCTTCCGGCGCGCGGATCATGGCCAGTTGCTGGAGCGTGGTGGGCGTGCCGTGGTAGTCGATCTTGACTTCCTCGACCAGCGCCGGCGTGGCGCGGCCGGTGCGCACCAGACTGAACTCGTGCTCGGTCGCCTTGACGGACTTGTCCATGTGATCTTCGGCGTCGAGCAGGACATCATCGGTCAGCTCAGCCATCTGAGAGCCTCCTAACCACCGTGCCGACCGGCTCGCCCAGGACGATCCGCCGGACGTTGTCCGGCTGAGCGAAGTCGAACACGATGATGGGCAACGACTGTCCCCGCGCCAGGGCGGCCGCGGTGGCGTCCATCACCGCCAGATTCATGAGCCGGTCGTAATCCAGCTCGGCCAGCCGCACGGCGCCGGGGACCAGATTGGGATCGGCGTCGTAGACGCCGTCCACATTGTGTTTCGCCATCAGCAGCGCGTCCGCGTGCATTTGCAGCGCCCGCAGCGCGGCCGCGGTGTCGGTCGAGAAGAACGGACTGCCGGTGCCCGCAGCGAAGATCACGATCCGCTTCTGCTCCAGGTGGCGCAACGCCCGCCGCTGGATGAACGGCTCGGCCACCTCGTGCATCTCGATGGCGGTCTGGACCCGCACCTCGAGCCCCTCGGCCTCCAGCGCCGACATCAGCGCCAGGGCGTTGATGACCGTCGCCAGCATGCCCATGTGGTCACCGGTGACGCGGTCGATGCCCCGCTTGATGCCGGCCACGCCGCGGAAGATGTTCCCGCCGCCGACCACGATGGCGATCTCGGCGCCGAGGTCATGAACCGGCTTGAGGTACTTGGCGATGTGGCGCAGCAGCGCGTCGTCGATGCCGAACTCCTGCTCGCCCATGAGCGCTTCGCCGCTCAGCTTGAGCAGGATTCGGGGGTATTTGAGCCGCGGGCTGGTCTCGGCCGACACGTCGCTCACCGTCGCCTTCCTGACGCGAATGGGGCGTCGCGGACGGCCGGTTCGTCGGGCCGGCCCGGTTTCCTGTCGGCCCGCGCGGCCACGGCTACTCGCGGCCGACCTCGAGCCGCTCGAAGCGCCGCACGCCGAGGGTCCCACCGAGCGCCTTGGACTGGTTCTCCAGGTACCGCGCCACGGACAGCTCGCCGTCCTTGGCGTAGGTCTGCTCCAGCAGGCAGACCTCCTGGTAGAACTTGCCCAGCCGGCCCTCGATGATCTTCTCCTGGATCTGCGGCGGCTTGTTGGCCATGTCGCCGGCCTCGCGCAGGACGCTCTTCTCGCGTTCCAGGCGGTCCGCGGGCACGCCGGCCCGGTCGACGCAGAGCGGCTGCATGGCGGCCACCTGCATGCCGATCTCGCGACCCACCCCGGCCACCGCGGCCAGGTCCGCGACGCCCTCGCAGGCCAGCTCGACCAGCACCGCCACCCGCCGCGTGGCGGTGTGGAGGTAGTACCCGATCCGGCCGCCGTCGGCCGCGCTCCAGCGCACCACCCGGCCCACGCGGATGGCTTCGCCGAGCTTCGAGACGGCCTCGTTGATGGCGTCGGAGGCGTCGATCTGGTCGGCCGAGGTGGCGCCGCCGGCGAAGGCCTCGGCGGCGATCTTCTCGGACAGCTTCCGGAAATCGTCGGTGCGGCCGACGAAATCGGTCTCGCAGTTCAGCTCGACCACCACCGCCGCCTGGCAGTCGTCGCTCGTGGCCACCGCCACGCAACCTTCGGCGGTGGTCTTGCCGGCCCGCTTGTCGCCCTTGGCCAGGCCCTGCTGCCGCAGCAGGTCCTTGGCCTTTTCGAGATCCCCGTCGGCCTCCTGCAGGGCGCGCTTGCAGTCCATCATCCCGGCCCCGGTGACATCCCGGAGAGCCTTCACGTCGCCAGCCGTCACGGCCATCGTCTCATCCTCTCGCCTGCCGGGCCATCCCGGCGCCGCCGCGGACGCGGCGGAACAGGTCACTCGTGGTCGGCCACGTCCTCTTCGACCAGTTCGGCCTCGGTCGGCTCCTCGGCCTCAGGCTCCGCCGCGGCGGCCTCCGCCTCGAGCTCCTCGATGGCCTCGGCCTCGAGCTCGTCATCGTCCAGCTCGACGTCCTCTTCGGCCTGGGCGGCGCGCAGCGCCTCAGGCGAGATCCGCTCGTCGAGGTCGTGGCGCAGCCGGCGCACCTGGTCGACGCCGCTGGGCCGGATGTTGCCATCGGCGATGCCCTTCTCGCGCTCCTGGATGGCCTCGATGATGGTGTCGGCGAGGGTGTCCGTAACCAGCTTGATGGCCCGAATCGCGTCGTCGTTGCCGGGGATCACGAAGTCGGCCTCGTCGGGATCGCAGTTGGTGTCGACGATGGCCGCCACCGGGATGCGCAGCCGCTTCGCCTCGCGCACCGCGATGTACTCTTCCTTGAGGTCGATGACGAAGATCAGCGACGGCATGCCGGGCATGTCCTCGATCCCGCCGAGGGTCCGCTCCAACTTGGCGGCCTGCTCGCGCAGCGAGGCGGCTTCCTTCTTCGGCCGGCGGTCCAGAATCCCCTGACGGTCCATCTCGCGCAGGTTCTTGAGCCGGTTGATGCTCTCGCGAATGGTCTGGAAATTGGTCAGCATCCCGCCCAGCCAGCGATGCGCGACGTGGAACATGCCGCACCGCCGGGCGGCCTGGATGGTCGATTCCTGAGCTTGCTTCTTGGTCCCGACGAAAAGCACCGTGCCGCCGTTGAGGACGGTCTGGTAGACGAAGTCGCAGGCCGATTCGACACCCTTCAGCGTCTGGTGGAGATCGACGATGTGGATCCCGTTGCGCTCCCCATAGATGTACGTCTTCATCTTGGGGTTCCAGCGGCGGGTGAGATGCCCGAAATGGGCGCCTGCTTCGAGCAGGTCCTTCATGGACACGCGCGACATGGGGTACGCTCCTTGGTTGTTCCTCCCCGGAGCCTCACGGTCGGCCGGAGCCCTGGGGCACCGCCGGTCGACTCCGCTCCGGGTGCGAGTTCGCCTCGGTCCGAGGCGTGCCGGTATGATACGGGCCGACCCGCTCTCTGTCAACCGCGGCGCGGCCGTGAAGGTGGGCGGCCGGCAGTCTGGCGAGGTGTCGTGGCCGGGAGGCGAACGACTCCGCGGCCCGGCGCGCGAGCGTCAAGACTCAAGAGTCAAGGTCTGACCCCAGGCCGACAGGCCGAAAGAGTCAAGAGTCAAGGTCTGACCCCAGGCTGACTTCGAGGTCCTCCCGCTCGGCCAACTCGTCGAGCTTGCGGCGTAGCTCGTCGCGCGGGACGGTGGCCGGGACGTCGACCTCCAGGTCGAGCCGGAACAGCGGCGCGCCGGAGACCGGGGCCGGGTAGAGAGTCGATTCGAGGCTGCTGATGTTGCCGCCCAGCCCGGCCAGCAGTCCGGCCACGGCGTGGACGATCCCTTCCCGGTCGGCGGCCTCGACCAGGATCTGCTCGCGGCGCACGTCGGCCGCCGCGCGCGGGGCCGAG
>JAANMV010002547.1_pt1 | contig 17439 bp, 10 predicted proteins | sample 7279661 | NCBI WGS metagenome assembly JAANMV01 (sample SAMN14094540, study PRJNA606508) | bioreactor metagenome | isolation source: A lab-scale SPAN reactor treating ammonium-rich wastewater day 121 | place: Ireland: Galway | collected 2017-05-16 | reverse complement strand
TATCATTTATAAATGATAAATCGACATCAAAAAATTGATTTTGTTCTGAAATAGCTATGTCTGCCAGTTCAATTAATTTATTTTCAATTTTTTCATTTATTGGGATAATGTAAGGTAACGAAAACAGTTCTTTGTATTTTATAACGTCCCTTTCGATGCCCCAACTTGATGTTGTTAAAAATGCAAGATATCGAACAATATTTGAATTCAAATAAGTATTTAATAACTTTAAACCTTTTGTGTTTTTATTTTTGCTATAAACTCCAATTATTCCTTTATAAAACGAACATTCGTAATCAATAAATGAGGAAATAACTCTATTCCCAGTAACTCCTTCCTTTATTAGTATATGAGGAGATTTATAAGCTTCAAGTTTGCCTAATCTTCTGAAATAAACTTCATTTAATTTTTGAGATTTTGACTTTTTTGTATAAAAAGGAGTTATACTTTCTGGGACATGATGAGCCAGGTTCTTAATTTTTTGGTTGTACTTATTTTTTGGCTCACTTAATTCCAAACCTACTCCAACATCAATTTGGGAATTTTTTTTAAAATATTTATCAATTGTTATATATTTTTGAAGTAAATCTTCATATAATCTAAAATCAGAAATATTTCCCCACATTGCTATTTTCCAAATTTTGCTATCGGGTTTCTCGCATTCACTTCTAGGCAAAAATTTTATATCTGTCGAATCTATAATCACACCTTCTACAATATTATTTTTAACAAATGTTTTTGGAGCCCAATATTCGATAGTATTTGTAGATATTTCTGGTTTTTTCTTCTGAAAAAATACAATACTTATTGGTCCAACTGCGGATGTAAATAATTGCCCACCATATAATTTAGGTGCTTTTCTAAAAATTGAAAGATTATAAATTTTATGTACATATGTACTATTAAACAACCATTTCCTAAAATTCTGAAATGGTTGTTTTGTATTAGTTAAAATCTTTGTATTAAAAATTAAACAAATTTGTCCGAAATCAGTAAATTTAATTGATTTGTGTAAAAACGGTATAACCATATCTTTGCCAAAACCATATTCAGAACAATAATTTTTCAAAGATTTTTGTTTTATCTTTGAACCAAATGGAGGATTCCCAATTACAAGATCAACTTTTGGTATTTTATCTTCTGTTAGTTCGCCTATTGTATCTGCTCGTAACAAATTTTTACCTTGCTTCTCAAGTGAACTATCAAATGAATCGTTAATTAAATGAGGAAATTTTAAACTCTCATCAATCCACAATGTTTTAGGATTTAAATGTTCTAAAATTGTTAAATATAAACTGAATGTCGTCACTCTTATTGCAAATTTATCTATTTCTATACCATAAATATTTTTTAACAATATTTCTTTTAAAATATGAAAATTAATTAGTTTATTAGGATTTGCCTTTTTCCAAATCTTAATTAATCTTTTATAGAATTCCACTAAAAAAATACCAGATCCACAAGCTGGATCTAAAATTTTTATATTCCAGTTTTTACTATTAAGAGATTTAAGATTCTCGTTTAAAACTAAATCCACTAGTGAAGGTGGGGTATAATATTGACCTGATTCTTCTTGTCGCTTTGATTTAAATTCTGTAATGAAATTTTCATATATTTCACTTAATAATTCAATTTGAATAATATCAAACCTAAATAATCTCCATTCTCCAAATAATTTTGGATTCATAGATAAATCGCCATCTAATAAACAATGCCGAATTATTCTTAAGTGATCTTTATTAACTTTTCTTTCCTCACCATTTAATATTGGGAAAACATTTCCATTAAAATGATGCTCCATTTTAACAAATAACTCATATGTATTTTCTTTACTTTGGAGTATATCTAAATAGCTTGTTGCATCTTTTCTAATATTATTATAAAGTTTAGTATCACTTACAGCTCCTTTATCTTCTAAATACATTATGAAAATAGATCTCATTAATAGGGCATGGATAATATCCTCGTTTAATTTTAATTTTTTTAATTCTTGTGCTGCTTTCAATAATGATTTTATAAGAAATCTATCAATACGTTGCTGGATATCAATTTTATTTTTTATATTATTATCAGTAATCCATAAAGCCCCAGTATCAACTGCTATTCTTGAAAAAATAGTTTTAATAATTGTAAGTTCATTTACATTTTCTCTAACAAGTTCAATTTTTGAAAGCTCTTGCTCTAAATCTGAATTTGTATGTTCGTAATTAAATGGTTTACAAGAACAATTATAGACCCTAACCTCAGTAGTTGAGACTACTACAAGAAACATTATTTTTCTGTAATTCCATGCAAGATGTTGAATTCTGGCTATTTGTTTAAGAGCTAATAAGTCGAAATTAATAATTTCTTTAAAAAAAATAGCAGGGTATTCACCTGAAAAATAAACTTTATCAACGCCTATAGAAGTGAAATCTATATACTTTTCATTTTCGTCAATATTCTGAACGTCAACTAAATTATTATAGTCTAGTTTATGATATATTTCTTTATAAGTCATATTAAGCAAAAATCACTTTTAAATATTAATAATACAATATATAAATTTAATAAAAATCAAGTGTATCATTAAAAGATATTTTTTAATAATTGATAACTCTTAGATTGTATTATATTAATAAATAATATTTCCCCACATAGTCCCGATTAAAAGGGAGGTGAGCTCATTATTTCACTCCTCGTCCGTTCTCAGCTTCTCTAATACAGAAAAATCCTCAAGCGTGGTTGTATCACCGCTGACCGAGCCCTGTGTAGCAATTTCCCGAAGCAGGCGGCGCATAATCTTTCCGCTGCGCGTTTTAGGCAGCGCTTCTGTGAAGCGAATATCATCCGGTCTTGCCAGCGCGCCGATTTGTTTTGTTACCCATTCCTTTAGCTCAGCATTCAGCTCATCGCTTGGCTTATTTTTTCCTTCAAGCGTAACAAATGCAGAAATAGCCGAGCCTTTCAGCTCATCAGGTTTGCCTACAACTGCAGCTTCAGCTACCCTTGGATGCGCTACAAGGGCTGATTCAACCTCAGCTGTTCCAATCCTGTGCCCGCTGACGTTTATTACGTCATCTACCCTTCCCATTATCCAGTAATACCCGTCTTTATCCCGCCTTGCGCCGTCTCCGGTAAAATACAGCCCGTGGAACTCTGACCAGTACTGCTTTTTATAACGGTCATCATCTCCCCATATAGTCCGCAGCATACCTGGCCAGGGATGTTTGATAATATAATACCCGCCCTCATTTGCCCTGCAAAGTTTCCCGTCTTTTGAAATAACCTCGGGCTGGATCCCGAAAAAAGGGAGGGTTGCTGTTCCCGGTTTGGTTGGTGTTGCGCCCGGAAGCGGTGTTACCATTATACCGCCTGTCTCTGTCTGCCACCAGGTATCAACTATTGGACACCTGCCCTTGCCGATAACTTTATGATACCACATCCATGCTTCGGGATTGATAGGCTCGCCAACTGTTCCTAGCAGTCTTAATGAATCCAGCTTATGTTTCAGCGGCCACTCCTCGCCCCATTTAATAAACGCGCGTATAGCTGTAGGTGCTGTATAGAATATATTCACTTTGTACTTATCTATAATTTCCCAGAACCTGTCCGGATTCGGGAAATTAGGAGCGCCTTCATACATAAGTGTTGTTGCGCCGTTAAGAAGCGGTCCGTAAACAACATATGAGTGTCCGGTTACCCATCCGGCATCAGCTGTGCACCAGTAAATATCATCATCTTTTATATCGAATACATACTTCGTAGTTATATAAGCCTGTGTCATATATCCGCCTGTTGTATGCAGAATACCTTTAGGCTTGCCTGTTGTTCCGCTTGTATACAGAATGTAAAGCGGATGTTCGCTGTCTAATTGTTCTGCCGGACAGTTATCATCAACACCCATCATAAGCTCGCTGTACCAGTGGTCGCGTCCTAAATGGAAATCAATATGGTGACCCGTACGGTTTACAACAATAACATTTTCAACCGTGGGGCAACCCGGCATAGCTTCATCAACATTTGCCTTTAGGTTTACAATTTCACCGCGGCGGTAACCGCCATCGGCAGTAATAACCATTTTAGCCTGTGCATCATTAATTCTATCTATCAATGCCGAGGCTGAAAATCCACCGAACACAATTGAATGTACTGCTCCTATCCTTGTACATGAAAGCATTGCAACAGCAATTTCAGGTACCATCGGCATATAAATGCATACTCGGTCGCCTTTTTCTATTCCCATTTTCTTCAGCACGTTTGCAAACTTGCACACCTGGCGGTGCAGTTCCTGGTAGGTCCAAGTAGCTGTATCGCCGTTCTCGCCTTCCCAGATAATTGCAGCCTTTGTTCTGCGCCAGCTGTTCAGGTGGCGGTCTATGCAGTTGTGGCTCATATTTATTTTACCGCCTACAAACCATTTTGAGTGAGGTATCTTCCACTGCAGAACAGTTTTCCATTTTTTGAACCAGTCAAGCTCTCCCGCTATTTTAGCCCAGAACTTCTGGGGATTTTTTACAGACTCGTTGTACATTTTTTTGTACTGAGCCATCGATTTTATATGCGCTTTTTTTGAGAATTCAGGTTTAGGTTTAAAAACCCGTTTCTCTTTTTCAAGTGATGTTATTTTATTCTGATCCATACCTGTAATATTATGTAATTATTAAATTTTTATGCAGAAACGGCAAAATAATTTTAATTTATGTAACTTGCAATTTATATTATTGTTTTGCGGTTATTAAATTCAGGAAATAATTACGCCTTTTCAGGGTTAATTTTATTTACCAGTTAAATGTTACAATAACATCTTCCTTTCGGTATAAATTGTAATAGTATTTTGTATGCTCCGTTAGGAGCTGAATGTTTGTAGTAATGATTCAGCGATTTTATAGAGCTCCGTAGGAGCGGCATGTTTTTCTGCATAAATGACGTTTCAGCAGGAAGATTCCGGTTTCAAATAAACGGAACAAGGATAAATTTATCAAGTTCAATAAAAAGAATAAATTTTTAGCTTTGCAGATATGACATTTTTAAATCCATTATTGTTATGGGGTTTGGCTGCTGTATCAATTCCAATATTGATACACATATTTAACCTTAAAAGAACAAAAAAGATAGAATTTTCCACATTAATGTTTTTAAAGGAAATTCAGCAGTCTAAATATAAAAAGATAAAGCTTAAACAGCTTCTAATACTGTTATGCAGAATTGCATTTATTATATTTCTCGTATTAATGTTTTCTAAGCCGTATGATAAAGGTTTCCTAGGAACACCCGGCAGCAATGTAAAAAGCTCAGTACTTATCATACTGGATAATTCAATAAGTATGCAAAGCAGGAACTCCGGCGGCAATGAGCTTGAAACCGGCAGGAAAAAGATACACGAGCTTCTGGATGCATCTGACGGCAGTAATGAAATATTTATAAGTTCAGCATCTGCTCTTAATTCACCGGCAGCAAGGCTGCCTTTTAATGATATCGGGGCAGTAAAGGATTCGCTTAACAGCATAAAAATTTCGGCAGTATCATTAAAGCTTGATGAGATACTTTATTATGCGGAGGAGATACTGAAATCATCATCGCATACACGAAAAGAAATTTATATTGTAACAGACGCTCAGTCAACGTTTGTTAACAGTGAAAATATGATACGAGGATTCTTCAAAGAAAAGGAAAACCTGAGCCTGAATTTTATTTTAACCGGGAACCGTACTGCAGGAAATCTTTCAATTGATACTATAAATATTGTTACTAAAATATTTGAAACTAACCGTCCTGTAAAGTTAAAAGCAACTATTACAAACCACAACAATTTTAACGTTATTAATAAAAGTGTAACTTTAAACTTCGGCAGCCATAAGGAAGAAAAAGTAATTGATATTGCCGCCGGCTCAACAGCTGAAACTGAATTTATCTTTAAGCCCGGTTCATACGGATTTTCATCTGGTAATGTTGAGCTTTCAGGAAGCGATATTGCTGATGATGAAATTCCCGGCGATAACCGCCGCTACTTTTCATTTTACATACCCCGCCGGGTTAACCTGCTTATAGCAGGTTCAGCGCCTCCGGATGCTGAATATATCAGGCTTGTACTTAAATCATCAGCAGAGCTTTCTCCGGATAGCAGCAATGGAACAATATTTAATATAACCGAAAATTATTCCGGCAGTATTGAAGGCGAAGACCTTGATAAATTCAGCAGCATCGTTTTTGTCAACAAAGCTAAAATTACCGGCAGCGAAGCTGCAAAAATTAAAGAATTTATTGAATCCGGAAAAGGAATGGTAATATTTCCCGGTACGAACACTGACCCTGCTTCCTATAACAATGAACTGATGAAAATAATGGATCTGCCTTATTTGGGAAATAAATATTCCCCGCAAACTAAAGCATTGTTCGATAAAATCGATACAGAGCATCCGGTACTGGAGGGAATATTCAAACCGGGAAATAATAAAAATAATTTTTCAATTGAATCACCCGAAATAAAGACCGGGTTTCAGCTGAACGGAGGCAGCAATTCATCTGCAGTAATTTCTGCAACAGACGGCAGCATATTTATGACGGAATATTTTTACGGAAAAGGCAGGATCATAATGTTTGCGGTTTCTGCAGACATGGTTTCATCAGATTTTCCGGCGAAAAATATTTTTTCTCCGCTTACCGTAAGAAGCATTCTTTATACTGCGGATGTAAACAGTATTAAACCTGCTATAGCAGGCAAAGATTATTTTATCAGTCTCAGCAGCAGCATTACTTCCGGAGATACATTGTTTATCATTAATTCGCAGGCTCCCGGCAGCACAATAAAACTTTCCGATAACACTGGATTACTGAACACCGGAAAATTTCTGGTTGAACCGGGAGTATACAATATCACTTCCGGTAATAATGTAATTAATTCTATTCCGGTAAATTTTATAAAAAGCGAATCCGATGTTAAAAGAGCTTCCCCCGACGATATTAAAAAATTAATGTCAGAAAAATACGATCTGGAAATTAATATTATTCATTCAACAGAACCCGTTACTGCTACTGTTACTGCTTTAAGAACAGGCAGAGACCTGTGGACCTACTTTTTAATTCTGGCAATTATATCATTGATATTTGAATACTTACTGTCACGATCTTTGCTGAAAAGTAAATAAAATTTAATCATTTTTAATAAATTATTTTTTAAGTATATTTAAGTCCTTAAAAATAAGGCGATTACAAGAAATTTATAAATTACAGGAGAAATTCACGAGATGAGATCCGTTAAAATTTTATCGGTATTTTTAATATTTGCAGCATTGATAACATATATAGCAGGCTGCAATTCTGCAGAACAGACTACAGCTAAGCTTGCTTACCAGCAGGGTGATTATAAAAAAGCTGAATCTGAATTCCTGAAGGAAACCAACCAAAACCCAACAAACGAAGAAGCATGGTTTTACCTGGCAATGTCAAGAGCACAGCTGGGCAATGCATCAGGAGTACTTGAAGCAATGGATAAATACCGCGCTCTTGGAAAGAACTCCTTCAGGCAGGAGCTTACCGAAGCATGGGGCACTATGTACGACAGAGGTTATAAACAGTACGAAGACGGAGAAAAAATTGCTAAAACCGGTAAAGATGAAGATGCAGTTAAAAAATTCCAGGAATCATTAAATAATTTTGAAATTGCACTGGCATTGCTTCCGGACAGCTCTTTTGTAAAAGATAATGTTGCTGCTTTGAATAACAGGGTAAATACTATATTGGTAAAGCCGGTTATTGATAAAGGCGTTGAGCTTGAAAAAAATGGCGACTTTGCAGGCGCAATAGCAGAATATAACAAAGGTCTCCAGAAAGTAAGCAAAGGTTCAGGCGCTTATGAAGTTATCATTTATAACATAAGCCTTGCAAACTTAAAATGGGGCGAAAAGATGAGAGAAGCAAACTCTGAAGACCCGGCCTATAAGGAAAAATACCAGGCTGCGCTTCCTTATCTTGAAGAACTGACAGGCTCTAAAGATAAAGATAACAAGCTGAATTCATACGAGCTACTGATACAGGTGTATGCAAATCTAGGTATGAATGATAAAGCGCAGGATGCTATTAAAATGCGCGACCAGCTTAAAGATAATAAATAAATTAATAATATTATAATTGCAGCAGGATCCGGTTCAAAATCAGCAGCAGCCTTTGCCTGTTAACAGGCAAAGCAAAGATAACTCAGGAAGATGGTTCTGGGGAATTTTCCTCAGCCTCGTTTTCCTTGGGCTGGTTCTTGTTGCAGTAAGCTTCTTTGTATTCGCCTCAGCAATTAAACGCGGCGGGGGCGAATACACTTCATCCGGAAGCGGGGATAAAATTGCCGTTGTTGAAATCAACGATGTTATTGTCTCATCTGAAAAGACCGTTGAACAGATAAAAAAGTTCAGGGAAGACAAATCAGTTAAGGCAATATTGCTCCGCATCAACACTCCGGGAGGAGGAGTAGCAGCATCCCAGGAAATATACGAAGAAGTTAAAAAGACCCGCGACAGCGGAAAGATAATTGTAGTTTCAATGGGAGCCATCGCCGCAAGCGGCGGTTATTATATTGCTGTAGGCTCCAGCCTTATAGTTTCTAATCCCGGCACTTTAACCGGAAGCATCGGGGTTATAGCCCAGTTTATCAGTATAAAAGACCTTGCAGAAAAGCTTGGGATAAACCAGACAACCATAAAAAGCGGTAACCTGAAAGATGCAGGCAATCCTTTCAGGCAGATGAACGATACTGATAAAGCTTACTTTCAGGATGTTGTTGATAACAGCTTCATGCAGTTCCTGGATGTTGTTGCCAAAGAACGTAAAATGGATAAGGAAACTTTGCTTAAATATGCCAACGGCAGAGTATTCACCGGACTGCAGGCAAAAGAATACGGGCTGGTTGACTCACTTGGCACTTTCGAAGATGCTATACGTATCACTAGCCGTATGGCAGGCATTGAAGGCGAACCAAGGATAATAAGGGAACGCAAAAAGTTTTCAATATTCGAAGAGTTAATGGGCTCCAAAATTGAAGACGTTACCGATATTAAAGGCAAGTTGTTTGATGAACCTATATTACAGTACAAGTTTCAGCCGTAAACTAATTATTGATTTTAGATATAAAATTATAACCAAAATTACAATTTTATAATATGACAAGAGCAGACATCGCAAACAAAATAGCTAACGCTACCGGTTTAAGCAAAGTTGAAACTGAAACTGTTGTTGAAGGTTTCATATTATGCGTTATTGATGCATTAAAAGAACAGGAAAGCATCGAAATACGCGGCTTCGGGACATTTAAGGTAAAGGAACGCAAACCGCGAATTGCACGCAATCCTAAGACCGGCGCTAAAGTTGAGCTTGGCAGAAGGTTTGTCCCTATGTTCAAGGTCTCAAAGGAATTCAAAAAAGCCGTTAATGATGCGCTGCTGGAAAAATATAATGAAAAGTAAAACGGCAAAAGCCTGACTGCCGAAACGCCGGTGCAGGCAGGTAAAAAGTCAAAATAAGATTTAATCATTTGATAAAATAAATAATAATTTAATAATAATAAAGCAAGGAGCATAAATGCCAAGCGGTAAAAAAAGAAAACGCCATAAAATGGCTACTCACAAAAGAAAGAAAAGATTAAGAAAGAACAGACATAAAAAGAGAGTAAGGTAAACTAAAAAAAGTTTGAAGGTTTAAAAGTTATAAAGTTTAAAGCTAAGAACAGTTTATTTTCATCATAGTTTTTTTATGAAATTTGCAAGCATTTTTGACACTATCAATGAGAGTTCAAAAATGCTTTTGCATTTAACTTCACTGATATATTTTAGTTCACTGGCAAGATATAACATACTTCTCACCTCAGCAGCACTCCCCTTTGAGATATAAAGGAAATGTTTAAACTCATTATTTGTCCTTCTTTCAAAACCTTCAGCAATATTGTTCATTACAGATACGCTTGCTCTTAATAACTGATTTTTAAAAGCAAAATCATTGTTATCTTTCATAGCAGCATACAGCATAAGTGTCATTTCTTTAGCAATTTTCCAAGCCTCAATATCTTCAAATCTTTCAATTCTCATATCCGGTAATTTTACATGATTAACAATTAACCTTTTTCGTTTTTAACTTTATAACTTTATAACTTTTAAACCTTCCAACTATCTAACCTATTAACTTTCCAACTTTCTAACCTTCTTACTTTATAACCTTACAAACCCTTTTTATCTTCTAACCTGGTAATTGGGTGCTTCCTTGGTTACAATTACATCATGCGGATGTGATTCCTTCAGCCCGGCATTTGTAATTTCAATGAAGCGGGCATTTTTCTGCAGCTCATCAATGGTTGCGCAGCCGCAGTAACCCATCGCGGCTCTTAAGCCGCCTACCATCTGGTAGATAACATCGCTTAGCGGTCCCTTATACGGCACCCTGCCTTCGATACCTTCAGGCACCAGCTTGCTTAGCTCTGACTCAGGGTCCTGGAAATACCTGTCGCCGCTTCCGGCTTTCATTGCCTCCAGCGAGCCCATTCCCCTGTACATCTTGAATACCCTGCCTTCATATAATACTTTTTCGCCGGGTGATTCTTCCGTTCCGGCAAGCAGCCCGCCGACCATAATACAATCAGCTCCCGCAGCAATAGCTTTGGGGATATCCCCCGTCTGCTTGATCCCGCCATCTGAAATAACCGGTACTTTATATTTTTTAGCAGCTGATACTGCATTGAATACTGCAGTGATCTGGGGCATTCCCACCCCGGCAACAACGCGTGTTGTACAAATAGAGCCTGCGCCTATGCCGACCTTTACAGCATCAACACCTGCTTTGATCAGGTCCAGAGTACCGTCATATGTAGCAACGTTTCCGGCAATTACATCGATATCAAACTTCTTTTTAATTGCCTTAACAACATTTAATACGCCCTGTGAATGGCCGTGCGCTGTATCAACAACAACAACATCAACGCTGGCTTTAACAAGCGCTTCAACACGCTCAAGTGTATCTTTAGCTATACCAACAGCAGCCCCGCAGATAAGCCTGCCGTGTGAGTCCTTGGCTGCAAACGGATGCTTTTTCCGTTTGATGATATCCTTAAATGTTATCAGCCCCTTTATCTTTCCGTTCTTATCTACCACGGGAAGCTTTTCTACTTTGTGCTTCTGCAGAATGCGCTCTGCCTGTTCCAGTGTTGTGCCAACGGGGGCTGTGACAAGGTTTTCCTTTGTCATAAGCTCTGATACCTTGGTGTTCTGGTTAGGCTCAAACCGCAGGTCGCGGTTTGTTAATACGCCGATAAGCTCGTTGTTATCGTTGATTATGGGGAAGCCTGAAATTTTATAACGCTCCATCAGGCGGTTTGCATCGCCGACGGTTTGGTTTACTTTAAGCGTAATGGGGTCCAGTATCATTCCGCTTTCGCTTCGTTTAACGCGGTCAACTTCGGAAGCCTGTTTTTCGATGGTCATATTCTTATGCAGGATGCCGATACCGCCTTCGCGCGCCATGGCAATGGCAAGCTCTGATTCGGTAACCGTATCCATAGCTGCAGAAAGAATAGGCGTGTTAAGCCTTATGTTCTTTGTTAAACGTGCTGAGATATTTACGTCCCTTGGTAAGACCTTTGATTTTGCGGGAACCAGCAAAATATCATCAAAGGTGATTGCTTTAGTGATTATTTTTGTGTGTGCCATAGCAAATATAGCTAAAATATTTTTAAATTAAAAACCCATAGAATTATAACCGTGTTTTATTCAGCTCCCTTGGTAAGGGGCAGACCCCCTCCCGGCTTCGCCGTACTCCCCCTTGGTAAGGGGGAGATTTTATATTATCATTAACAATATCACCGCCAATAATCATGTTTTTTTTTTTCGGCATTTTGCGAAGCGTTTTCGTAAAAACAAATTATTTTTCGCACCTGATATTGCTGAAACCGTGTTATTGGAAATGACATTGGTGATGAGAATGAGTTCAAAAGTTAGAAGGTTATAAAGTTAAAAAGTTAATAAATTAATAAGTTTATAAGTTTATAAGTTTGTAAGTTGATAAGTTTTTAAATACAAAAGACAATGTCACCACCCCGGCCCCGATTAACATCGGGGCTTTCCCCACCTAAAATAAGTCCAAAGGACTCCGTGTGAGAGGGAGGTTTTACTAACCTAAGCCCTAAACCATTTCTGCTCCCCTCCTTCTTGACTGCTTTAGCAGTTTATAAGGAGGGGTGGAGATAAACTTTTGCCAAAAAGTTTATTGGAGGGGTGGTATCATTAATTTTCACAATTATTTAAAGAACAGATAATCGGCTTCCGTAAATTGTCCAACATTAAAAATTATCGTCTGGATACCCGCCTGCGCGGGTATGACAAGCATATTTTCTGCGAGGAGCGAATGCGATGTTTACACCGTTGGTGAGGCAGTCTTATAAATTTATGAGACTGCTTCCCTCCTTTATGAGACTGCTTCCCCAACGGGGTAAACCCCTAAGGGGTAAACGCTACGCTCGCAGAGGTTCCACCTACGCTTTTGCAGAAGGCGCGGCTTGGTTTATCCCTATGGGACCCGCCTTCTTTGTGTCAGGCTCCATAGGAGTAAACTAAGCCATGACACCTACGCTTTTGCAGAAGGCGCGGATTTATACGGATCCGCTGAAATTTTACGGTTGATAAGCGGATGACCGGTTATCACGTTTGCTACATTTTCACGGGATGCGCTCGGCGAATAATAATTTACAACATGCATCAGTTCATCGAATGTAAAAGTGCGCCCGGGTTTTTTCTGCAGGGTCTCATCAAGCTGGTGCAGGCTCTTTTGTATTGCGGTCAGCTGCTTCAGCTCCAGCGGGGTGATGTAACCCTTGTTTGCCGCGTAATCAAGCTGGCGGCGCAGCAGTGTTTCATTGGTAAGCCGGCTAGAACCCCTGATGTTTCTGCCGCCGTTTACTGATGATGCGGCAATATGGTCAAGGCAATCCATTATAACGGAGGCGTGAACGTAGTGAACAGTCCCTGAAAACTCCATCTTAATCACAGCATCGGGCTCAGCATCGCTTACCTGAGCCAGCTCGCGGAAAAGCCGCGAAGCATTCCCGCTGTACTCAGGCAGGTCTTTGCTGGCTTCAGCCGGGGCAGTATTGCCCCCTGCCTGCACGGTTTTTACGGGAGAAAGCTTTAATCCGTTTATCATCCTGGGATCGTATATATGATGCACTACTTTTATTTTGGGGTCTGTTATCCTTTTGGCATAGCGGTGAAGCTTTATCTTGGCTTTTTGCAGCCTCAGCGTTGTGTAATCAAATCCCTTATACTCGCTCAGCCTGCGGAGCATCTCTTTATCGCTGCATCTCTGCAGGGTTAGCTCTGCAAGCTTATCCATCTCTTTTTTTGATATTTTTACAAAAGAAGGGTGCCTTGACCTGATGTATTCGCCCGGCACTTCCTTAAGCATTTCCCTGTAAACAGTGGATGAGCTTATTTCGTGTTTTTTTTCCACCAGGCTTTTTGCTTCAAGGAAAACAGTGTGGTCTGATTCCTTTTTGATCTGCTTTAATTTGATGATATCATCGTGAAGCTCTTTGTTGAAAACGATTTTAGTCATAGGGTTGTAAAGTTGTAAAGTTATAAAGTTGTAAAGTTAAAAAGTTATAAAGTTGTAAAGTTAAATAAGTTAAATTGATAAAAGGGTGAAAAATTGCAGTATTTTTATTATGCATACTGCATATTATTGCAATATAATATATGCTAATTGCATTGTCAAGGGGGTACCTCACCCCCCTGCCCCTCTCCTAAAAGGAGAGGGGAGCAATGTGTGAAAGATTGTTTTTCATGGCGCATATAATTCTGTTTAACCCCCTAACCCCTCTCCTAAAAGGAGAGGGGAGCAATGTGTGAAAGATTGTTTTTCATGGCTTAGAAAATTCTGCTTACCCCATCCCCTTCCCGATACCGCTAAGCAGAGAGCAGTTTACCCCTTTGGGGCTGAGTATGAATTTATAACGCTTTTGCTTTTAACCCCGTTAGGGGTTATATATTAGTAACCCCGCCATTTATGGCGGGGGTAAAATGCTCTCTAACTAAAAAAGCCCCTTTAGGGGCGAAATAAAAAATCAAAATAGGTTAACCACCAATTACACGAATTGCACTAATTTTTTCCATCATAGTTATCATTAAAAGCCATAGACACGAAGGCTCTCAGTCTCTAAGGTACACAAAGAATTGATTTTTTATGCTTTTAACCCCAGAGGGGTTATATATTTTTAACCCTGCCCTTTAGGGCAGGGGGCTGTAAAGCCACCCCCAAAAAAAGAGCCCCGCTCCGAAGGAGCCCCTTTGAGGTAGGGGCGAAATGTTAAAAATCAAAAGCCTTAAACACAGAGACACAGAGCACACAAAGACATTTTCGATCTATTGTAACCCTGAACTTGTTTCAGGGTCTGTTTTCATAAACATAAATTTCAAAGTAGGATGGCATCCCGCCTAGTCGGGACCAGTAAAAAACACCGGGATGCTGAAACACCTGTCTGCCGAAACGACAGTGCAGGCAGAAGTTCAGCATGACAAGCTGAATAAACCCCGGAGGGGTGATATATTTGCAGCTTTTGCATTTCCATATAAACAGAGCCCCGCTCCGAAGGACCGCGGGAATCCGCTCCTTCGGAGAAGGACTCCTTGGGAGAGCCCCTTTGGGGTAGGGGCGAAATGTTAAAAATCAAAATCCTGCAACAACAGGGAAACAGAGGCATAGAAGGTTAAAATTTTTTGTTTTTAACCACACTTGACTGCATAAGCAGTAATCACACCAATTTCCAAAAGATAAATATCCGGGAAATAAATATCATGAAAAATGGGGAAATACATGTTTAAAGAATATTTATATAGTAAAATTAAGGATTATTTTGTAAGTTAGTAAAATACCTAATATTAAAATAATGCCATTATTCAAAATTAACGAAAAGAAATTAGAATTAATTAACGAAAATCCATTTAAACTGGAACGTGATTTACAAAACATTGTAGAAAACAACCTTGAACAAATTTTCGGATTACAGTTTGTAAACAAAGAATTTATTATTAACAAGTTAAGAATTGATACTCTAGCTTATGATAAAGAAGCTAAATCATTTGTTATAATAGAATATAAAAGAGACAGGAATTTCAGCGTAATTGACCAGGGAATGACTTATTTAGGATTGATGCTAAATAATAAAGCAGAAATTATTTTAGAATATAACGAAAACTGTAACTCCTCATTGAAACGTGATGATGTTGACTGGACACAAACAAAAGTAATTTTTGTTTCTCCCAATTACACTACTTATCAATTAGGCTCGGTTAACTTTAAAGATCTGCCGATTGAGCTTTGGGAAGTTAAAAGGTATAACAATAATACCGTAAGATTTGATAAACATGAAGCAGCTGAAAACAGCACAAACCTTAAGACAATTTCGAAAAAAAGTGAAACAGTTAACAAGATTACAAAAGAAGTAAAGGTTTATACAGAAGAAGAACATTTAAACATATGCGATCCGGAAATTAAAGAACTCTATTTTAAATTTAAAGAATTAGTATTAAGTATTGCAGATGATATTATTGTTAAACCCATGAAACAGTATATTGCATTTAAAGCCAAGACAAATATTACTGATATAGTAACACAAAAAAGAAAGATTAAGGTTTACATAAATCTACGTTATGGTAATTTAGATGATCCTAAAAATTTGGCAAGAAATGTGACTGAAATTGGACATTGGGGTAACGGTGATTACATAATAAATTTACAAAATATCGATGAATTAGAATATACTGTAGCAATGGTTAGACAAAGCTACAAATTTAATAAATAATAATGTTATTAATAACTATTTTCTAATTTCATTTTTTTCGTAAACTCAATGAAAATATTTTTCGTATAAATTTCCATATCTTTAAAATTATTTTTAGATATAGTGTGTTCTAAAAATTCGTCTATTTTGTACGGTTTAATATATAATTTTAGTTTTGAGTCAGATTCCATAACTACGGAATATTTGAAGAATCTTTTTGTGTCATCATGAACAATTGGAGCTACAAATGATAAATATTTGTTTGAATATGATAATAGCAGATTACTTTTTAATAAATGCCTAATTAGAGAAGTTGTTTCGCTATTATACTGTTGTAATTTATTTTTCAATAATGTTACTTCAATTAACCAATAAAAATCTTCGTAGTATACTTCTATATCACCAATCTCACCAGGTGCATGAGAATATGGCTTGCCAAGATGATCTGCTTTATAATTAGGCTTAATTTTATATTTTATACCATAAATTAAAATTATTAATATTGATATAAAAAATTCTAATTTTAATGAGGGAGGAATATCTTTAAATTCGGCTATTGGAAAATTTTTACTTTCAATTTTATTAAAACATTCTATTAACAAATTTATATCAATTTTAAATTTTTGAATTAATTTATACACAGTATTTGTATATTTATTTGGATTTATAACATCAATTTTTCTATATTTATAGGCAATTTTGAGATAAATATTATTTTTCTTATTAACACAATTATAATAATTTAAAGGGTTAGAAATATTATTACATAAATTATTATCAATTCTTAATAACTCTTTAATATAATTTTTTTTATTTTCATTTATTTGAATGTATTTTTTAAATTCATATCTGAATGAAATAAATCCACAAATTACTAAAATTCTCCTCAAAACATCTGGATAGTCAGCAGTAACTGTTTTAAATTTTGTTCTAATATCATAAGTTTTTTGTAAATATTTATACAATTGATCATAATTCTTATAATCATAATTATGTAAATTTTTAATAAAATCATTTACATCTCCATCTTTACTAAACATAGATACAATAAATTGGGAATACGACAACTCTTTTACTTTTAATAATACTTTTAAAATAAATTTAAAATAATTAAAATCATTGGCAACATTTCGATATGGTGATTTTCTGTTATAATTCATTGCTTGAATCGAAAATGCTTCATGCTCATCTATTTTTTCATTAACTAATAATTTTGACAATTTTGAAAGTTTTAGTTTATCATTGTATTCAGCATATACAAAACCAAATTCGCACAATGTTCTTACATAAGTCCAAAAACGTGAACAATAACCGCTTGGAAATCCACCATCTGCTCTTCTACTAATATTCACAGTAATAATTTTAGCTATGATGTTATTTTTTGATTTTTCTTTTTTGATTTCAATATATTTGCTACTAACTATTCGGTTTAAATAAAGATCATAAACTATTTCTAAAATATTAGTATTATTCAGAATAACATTTTCATATTTTGACAATATTTTCAATATATTTTTATAACGTTCGGGATTTCTGATGGCTGTTTCAAAAGCCATTTGTTTAAAAGAAGATTTTACTTTATACTTGACCATATTAATAATTTGTTACAATAACTTCCTTGATTTTTTTAACGCCATTATTGTGATAACTTATAT
>JAANMV010002543.1_pt1 | contig 17473 bp, 23 predicted proteins | sample 7279661 | NCBI WGS metagenome assembly JAANMV01 (sample SAMN14094540, study PRJNA606508) | bioreactor metagenome | isolation source: A lab-scale SPAN reactor treating ammonium-rich wastewater day 121 | place: Ireland: Galway | collected 2017-05-16 | reverse complement strand
GCGCGGCGCCGTTCAACAGATTGTCTACACTCCCGCGCGCTCTAACTCTGAACTGGTCAAGGCGCGGGAGTGTCGCCCTTGTGCTTGACCGAACGCCGCTCGAGTCGTCTCGCAGGATGCCGGGAGCGGTCTGCATCCTGTCAAAGGTACCGGGTCGACCTGAAAAAATGCTGAAACGCAGCAGCAGCCTCGACCGGGGAACGGGGCGCGCTCTTTCGATCGCCAGGGGGCAGCGCACGGCGGGCTTGGTGTGCTCCGGACGACCTGCCTCCAGCGAGCCGCCCTTGTCGAGCAGCAACGACCTTTTAACTTTTTCGCTCCTGGAACATGGTGCGGCGTGCGTTAATCTTTTCTGGTGAATCCGATTGCCTGGGTCAGGAACTTTGTCTCGCACCGGCCCCTTCCAGCTGAGCAGCGAGGGCGTCTGATCGAGGAGGCGGCCGCCGATCAGGCTGATCGGTGGGTCCCGGGCACGCCCCTGTGCCAGACGCGCAACGCTCATTACACCAACACCCCCGCCGAGATCGAGCAGGGTCTGAAAAGTGATGCCAACTGGCTCGAGGGTGACGTCGCTCGTGAGTGGGGGCTCCGAAAGCTGCCGCTGATCGGTCGTTTCCAACAGCCCATCATGGCTCACGACCCCTGCGACGTGAACGGTCTGTCGCTGGACGAGTGGCTGGCCATCGGCGTGGCCTCCGGCAAGGGGTTGAAGCTGGATTTCAAGAGCTCTTCTGGCCTGGCCGAGATCCTCGACAAGGTTCAGGCCTGCGGCCTGCCGGACGAGAGAGTGATGTTCAACTCCGACGTGATCGCCGGCCCGGGAAGCCCGCCCATCAAGGGACCGCTGGTGCGGTTCTTGCAGGATCGGGGCTTTGACCTGGCTCAACTTCAGGAGATTCGAGCGCGCTTTCCGAACGCGGTGTTGTCGCTGGGATGCCTGACCGGCAAGCAGCCCCCGGGTATCCGCTACGGCCCACGAGAGCTCGAGAAGCTCAAGGACTTCGCCGTCCGGGTGGGGGGACCGATCAACTTCCCCCTGCGTGCCGAGTTCGTGGACGATTGCGTGGTCAGCGCCCTCAAGCCCTACGGAACGGTGTCCATCTGGAACGACCCGGAGACCTTCAAGCCCACTCCTGAGGACGTGCTACGCTTCCGGTCGATGGGAGTGGACGGGGTCATCGATCTGCGAAGCTCTTGAGGCTCGCCCGATGTTTGAGCCGGTGGGTCAAGGCCCACCCGGAACCCAGGCCGATCATCAGGAATTTTCGTCTCAAGCCTGGCAAATGATGCAAGTCATTTTGGGGAGGCTGAAACGGGGTTAAGATGTCCGCGATGCAAAGGATGTTACTGACCAGAGACTGGCCCCGACTGCTCGCAGCCATCGAGGCCGAAGGCTACCAGCTGGTGGGCCCGACGCTCAAGGACGGGGCTATCGTGATGCAAGAGCTGTCATCTGACGAGGAGCTTCCCCGTGGCTGGACCGACCACCAGGCGCCGGGCAAGTACCGCCTGAGCAATGGAGGCACGAAGCTGTTTGACTACGGGCCCGGTCCGGGCTCGTTCAAGAGATTCTTCCACCCTCCTGAGGTCAGCCTGTTTCGGGTGCGCAAGAGCGCCGACGGGCTGGTCTTCGAGAGCTCGCCCGGCCCGGCCCGCCCCCGCGCCCTGGTGGGCGCGCGCTCGTGCGACCTGGCCGCCATCGCCATCCAGGACCGGGTCCTGCTCGAGCAAGACGAGGTCTATCGGAGTCATCGTCAGGATCTGTTCGTTCTGGCCGTCCAGTGCAGTCGGCCAGGCGATCTGTGTTTTTGCACCTCGACCGGCTCGGGGCCGCGGGCCGAGAGGGGCTTCGACCTGGCTCTCACCGAGCTGTCCGAGGGCATGCTGCTGGAAGTGGGCTCGCCTGCCGGCGAGAGGGTGCTGCAGCGGGTGAGCACCCGCCCGGCCAGCGCCGCCGAGCGCGAGGATGCGCGCCGGATCTCCCGGTGCACCTCCGAGAGCATGCCGCGTCGATTCGACGCCGAGAAGGTGCGTCGGCGCCTGGTCGAGGTGAGCGAGCACCCGCGCTGGAAAGAAGTGGCCGACCGGTGCCTGACCTGCGGCAACTGCACCCAGGTCTGTCCCACCTGCTTTTGCAGCAGCACCGTCGACTCGAGCACCCTCGATGGCCAGCAAGCTGAGCGCACACGGCTCTGGGACTCGTGCTTCTCGCTCGAGCTGAGCCATATCCACGGCCAGTACGTGCGCCAGAGCCCCCGCTCGCGCTATCGTCAGTGGCTCAGTCACAAGCTCTCTACCTGGTTTGAGCAGTTCGGCACCAGCGGCTGCGTGGGCTGCGGCCGCTGCGTGGCCTGGTGCCCGGTGGGCATCGACATCCTGGAGGAAGCGGAGGCGCTTTGTGAGCCATCTGTCTGAGCATCCATTCTGTCATCACCTGAGCTCGGCCCAGATCCGGGCCCTGGAGGCGATCGCCGAGCCGGCCTCCTATGAGCCGGACGACTTCTTGCTGCGGGCCGGCCACGAGGCCGACCAGGTCTTCTTGATCTGGGGGGGGCACGTGGCCCTGGAGATCAACGGGCGCATCCTGCAGACCCTGGGGCCGGGCGACGTGGTCGGCATCAGCTGGCTCGAGCCTCCCTTCCGCTGGAAGTTCGACGCCCGGGCCGTGGAGCGCACTCGCACCGTTCGCCTCCAATCTGAGCCGCTGCGAGAGATGCTCGCTGGCGACGAGGCCATGGCCAGCCGGGTCTACCGGCAGATGAACCGGGCTCTTTCCACCCGCCTGGAGGCGGCCCGGCTCCAACTGCTCGACCTCTACGGAGCGCGACGATGACTCCCGCTCTGTATCGGGTCAGGCGGCGCCGGGTCGAGCTGGAGGATACGGTCACGCTCGAGCTCGAGGAGGCCACTGGCCGCAGCCGGCTGGACTTTGCTCCGGGCCAGTTCACGATGCTCTACACCTTCGGGGTGGGCGAGATCCCCATCTCCATCTCGGGCGATCCCGAGCAAAGCGACACGCTGGTGCACACCATCCGTCGGGTGGGAGCCGTCTCGGGTGCCCTGGCCAGCCTCAAGAAAGGTGCCACACTGGGCGTGCGCGGCCCCTTTGGCAGTCCCTGGCCGGTGCAGCAGACGGGCTCTGACGTCGTGCTGGTGGCCGGTGGCATCGGCCTTGCTCCCTTGCGGCCGGCCATCTACCACCTTCTGCGCCATCGCGATCAGTATGGCCGGATCACCCTGGTCTACGGCGCTCGGACCCCCGACGTGCTGCTTTACACCCGCGAGCTGGAGCGTTGGAAGCGGTCGCTCGAGCTGCTGGTCACGGTCGACCATGCCGACAGCAAGTGGCGCGGCCACGTGGGGGTGGTGACCACGCTTGTGCCCCGGGTCGCGCTCGACCCCGAGAAGGCCGTTGCCATGGTGTGCGGACCCGAGATCATGATGCGCTTTACGGCCGAGGCCCTGCTGAAGCGAGGTCTGCCCGCCTCTCAGGTCTATGTCTCTCTGGAGCGCAACATGCACTGCGCGCTGGGCACCTGCGGTCACTGCCAGCTGGGAGGTCTGCTGGTGTGCCGCGACGGCCCGGTCTTCGATTACGCGAGAGTGGCCCCTCTGATGGCCACCCGGGAGCTGTGATGAAACCGAAACTGGCCGTGTACAAGTTCGCTTCCTGTGATGGCTGCCAGCTGACCCTGCTCGACTGCGAGCGAGAGCTGCTGGACGTGGCCGGGGCGGTCGAGATCGCCAACTTCGCCGAGGCCTCCCGGCGCATCCTCAAAGGGCCTTACCAGCTCACGCTGGTGGAGGGCTCCATCACCACCCCCCACGACGCCGAGCGCATCCACAAGATTCGAGCTGAGTCCAGGTTCCTGGTGACCATCGGGGCCTGCGCCAACGCCGGCGGCATTCAGGCCCTGCGCAATTTTGCCGACGTGGACGAGTTCACCCGCCTGGTCTACGCCCGGCCCGACTTCATCAAGACTCTCGAGCGCTCGACGCCCATCGCCCACCACGTCAAGGTGGACTTCGCCCTGCAGGGCTGCCCCATCGACAAGAAGCAGCTGCTGGAGACCATCTCCGCCTTCCTGGCCGGGCGATCGCCGGAAATTCCCGGCCACAGTGTCTGCATGGAGTGCAAGCGCCGGGGCACCATCTGCCTGATGACCGGTGCCGGCATCCCCTGCCTGGGCCCCATCACCCGGGCTGGCTGCGGAGCTCTCTGCCCGTCCTACCGCCGCGGCTGCTACGGCTGCTTTGGACCCTCCGAGTCCCCCAACACCGAGGCCCTCATGGGCCAGTGGCGCGCACTGGGGGCCAGCGAGGGCGACATCGTGCGCGTGCTGCGCACCTTCAACCCGGGAGCTTTCCAGCAATGAAGAAGAAGACACGCACTCTCAAAGTGGACTACCTGGCCCGGGTGGAGGGCGAGGGTGGGCTGCACCTCAAGCTGCGAGGCGACGAGGTGGTGGACGTGCAGCTCAAGATCTTCGAGCCCCCCAGGTTCTTTGAAGCATTCATGCGAGGCCGGCAGTTCAGCGAGGCGCCCGACATCACCGCCCGCATCTGCGGCATCTGCCCGGTTGCTTACCAGATGAGCTCGGTGCAGGCCATGGAACAGGCCCTGGGGGTCAGCCTCACCCCACAGATCCGCCAGTTGCGCCGCCTTCTCTATTGCGGGGAGTGGATCGAAAGCCACGTGCTGCACATCGCCATGCTCCATGCCCCCGACTTTCTTGGCTATCCGGACGCCATCGCCATGGCCGCTGACCACCGTGACCTGGTCCAGAAGGCGCTCGAGCTCAAGCGGGCCGGCAACGAGATCGTGCGCCTGGTGGGCGGGCGCGAGATCCACCCCATCAACGTGCGGGTGGGTGGCTTTTACCGCCTGCCCACCCTGGACGAGGCAAGAGACCTCGGGAAGCTCTTGCAGTCGGTGCTGCCGGTGGCCCGCGAGCTGGTGGCCTTCACGTCCGGGCTCGACTTCCCCGACTTCGAGCGCGACTATGAGTTCGTGGCCCTGCGCCATCCCGGCGAGTATGCGGTCTACGACGGTCGGCTGGTCTCCAACCGGGGGCTGGACGCGGCCGTGGACGAGTGGCCCGAGCACTTCGAGGAAGACCACGTCGAGCATTCCAACGCCCTGCATTGCCGCTTGAAGGCCCGGGGGCACTTCCTGGTGGGTCCGCTGGCTCGCTACGCGCTCAACTTCGACCGCCTGCCCACCCATCTGCAGGAGGCGGCCCGCTCGGCCGGACTGGGCCCGGTCTGCCGCAACCCCTTCCAGAGCATCGTGGTGCGGGCCCTGGAGGTGCAGCTGGCGGTGGAGGACGCCCTGGCCATCCTGGCCGGCTACCGGGCCGAAGGCGAGCCGGCGGTGAGCGTCATCCCTCGTGCCGGCGTGGGCCACGGGGCCAGCGAAGCCCCGCGCGGACTGCTCTATCACCGCTATCGGCTGAATGAGGATGGATCCATCGCCGAGGCCAACATCGTGCCCCCCACCTCGCAAAACCAGGCCACCATCGAGGAGGACCTGCGCCAGCTCGTGCCTCCCCGCATCACCCGGTCCGACCCCGAGCTGACCTACAATTGCGAGCACGCCATTCGCAACTACGACCCCTGCATCTCCTGCGCCACCCACTTCTTGAAGCTGCACCTGGAGCAGGTTTGAAGCCACTGGTGATCGGGGTGGGCAACCCCGATCGGGGCGACGACGGGGCCGGCCCGGCTGTGGTCGCCCGCCTCGAGCTCGAGGGGGTAGAGTTGCGCCGGGCCCGGGGGGAGGCCACCGAGCTCTTGCAGCTCTTCGCCGGGCGCGACCTCGTCTACGTGGTGGATGCGGTGGTCTCGGGTCAGCCCCCCGGAACTTTGCACCGCCTCGACGGCGCCGAGCTGCCCCCCTTCATGCGCGCGACCTCCAGCCACGGGCTGGGGCTGGCTGAGGCGGTCGAGCTCTCTCGGGTGCTTGGCTCTCTGCCCCGACAACTGGTGGTGCTGGGCATCGAGGCCGGCTCGCTGGAGCTGGGCAGCCCCATGTCGGCCCCCGTGGAGCAGGCAGTCGAGACTCTGGTCCGGGCCCTGGAGAAGGAGCTGGGTTCGGGAGGCTGAGCAGGCGGCAGGCCGGTCCGACTGTTGGTCCAGCCGGATTTTGCGGACGCAGCACTGGGAAGGCCGCCAGCTCTTGAGTTTCCCCGGCTGGTGAGCAGAGTCCAGGCCCGGGTCAGGACCGGGTGACAAAGATCATCGAATCCAGCCCCGGGCCGGTCTATTCTGCTCTCAGGGTCGCCAGCGAGAGTGCCTGGCGACCTCAAGGAGAGGCCCATGCGAGCAAAACTCTGGCCCACAAAGGCTCAATTCTAGATGCTACCGGCGATCTCCACGGCCGATACGGGAGTTGTCAGCGCCCTGCGCGGGGGCGTGCTGGACGTGGAGTTTCCGGGACATCTTCCGGAGCTGGGCAACAAGCTGTTCTTGCCTGACTCTGGCTGTGTTCTGGAGGTGGTGGCTCATCCCAATCGCCACACGGTGCGGGCGCTGGCTCTGAATCCGACCCGGGGCATCGGGCGGGGAGCCCGCGTGGTGGATACGGGTGGACCTCTCCGGGTGCCTGTCGGACCCGGTCTGCTCGGCCGCATGCTGAGTGTATTCGGTGAGGCCATCGACGATGGTCCGCCTCTGGAGGCCCTGCGTTGGGACAGCATTCACCGCCAGCCGGTCAGCCTGACGCGGCGGGTGACCACCTGGTCGATCTTCGAAACGGGGATCAAAGCCATCGATCTTCTCGCTCCCCTGGCTCGCGGGGAGAATGCCGGCCTGTTCGGCGGCGCCGGGGTGGGCAAGACCGTGCTGATCATGGAGCTGATTCACAACACCATCTCACGCCATCACGGAGTGGGGATGTTCTGCGGTATCGGTGAGCGCTGTCGAGAGGGGGAGGAGCTACGCCGCAAGCTGGCCGAGTCGGGTGTGCTCGCGCGTACCGTGCTGCTCTTCGGGCAGATGAACGAGCCCCCCGGAGCTCGTTTCCGGGTCGGCCACGCAGCCCTCACCATCGCCGAGTACTTCCGAGAAGAGGAGCACCAGGATGTGCTGCTCCTCATCGACAATATCTTTCGCTTCATTCAGGCTGGCTCGGAGGTCTCGGGCCTGCTCGGACGGGTCCCTTCCCGAATGGGCTACCAGTCCACCCTGGCCAGTGAGCTGGCTGCGCTGGAGGAGCGGATTTGCTCCACCGACTCGGGCGCCATCACCTCAGTGCAGGCCGTTTACGTGCCGGCCGACGATTTCACCGACCCGGCCGCGGTGCACGCCTTCGGCCATCTGACCAGCTCCGTGTTGCTATCGCGCACACGGTCCAGCCAGGGCCTGTTGCCAGCGGTCGATCCGCTGCGCTCCAAGTCCAGCTTGCTGGTTCCCCAGGTGGTGGGAGAACGGCACTATCGCGTTGCCGGTGAGGTCCGCCGCACCCTGGCCGAGTATGAGGAGCTCAAGGACATCATCGCCATGCTGGGCCTGGAGGAGCTCTCCTCGGAGGACCGGCGGGTGGTCAATCGGGCGCGCAGGCTGGAGCGCTTCCTCACCCAACCCTTCTTCTCGACCTCGAAATTCACCGGTCTTGGTGGCCGAGCCGTAGCCCTGGAGGACACTCTGGATGGCTGTGAGCGCATCCTCTCCGACGAGTTCCATGATCATCGAGAGAGCCTGCTCTACATGGTGGGAACCGTGCAAGAGGCCCTGGAGCGGGCATGAGACTGCAGATTGTGGTGCCTCAGCAAACCGTTGTGGACGAAACTGGAGTTCTTCGTCTGCAGGTGGAGACGGTGCTGGGACACTTCTGCCTGCGACCTCGGCATGCGGACTATGTGACGGTCCTGGTGCCCGGTCTCGTCTCGTTTCAGACCGAGGAGGGCGAGGTTCATCTGGCCGTCGATGAGGGGGTTCTGGTCAAGCGAGGCGCTGAGGTTTCTATCGCCGCCCACCGGGCCACCCGGGGCGTCAGCCTGGAAGCTCTGGCCGAGCAGGTGAAGGGCATGCTCGGCAGCTTTGACGAGCAGGAGCGCAAAACTCGGGTAGCGCTGGCTCGCATTGAGGCACGGCTGACCCGTCGCTTCTGGCAGCTGGACCTGGGGGTCTTATGAGCGAGCGCTTCAGCGGCCCGGAGATCGAGCGCAAGGCACGTCGCCGACTGCGCTCGGCTCAGAGCAAACCAGACAACTTCTGGTTCGGGCTGGGAACCATGGGCATGGTGGGCTGGTCGATTTCCCTGCCGACTCTGATCGGAATTGCCGCTGGCTCGTGGTTGGATGCTCACTACCCGCGCCCCTACTCCTGGACGCTGATGTTGCTGGGAGTGGGGCTCTTTCTCGGTTGCCTCAATGCCTGGGCCTGGGTGAGCCGCGAGCAGCGCCGCTCGTTTCCAGAGGAGCCTCCTGACGATGAGTAGCCTGCTGGCAGGTTTCGGGTTGGGACTGGTCCACTTCGGGGCTCTGCGCTGGAGCGTGCGGCGCTTGCTGCTCAGACCGCAAGCCTTTGCCGGGAGCTACCTCTTGCGGTTGACTTTCACGCTGGTGGGGTTGGCCTGGCTCTCATGGGCCGGGGGCTCTCTCTGGCTTGCCTTCCCGGGCATCTGGGTGGCCCGGCAAATCTCCCTCTGGCGAGGTGCGCCGTGGAATTGACTCCCGATAGCGTCATCTACTATCGCAACGGGCCGCTGGTCTTGAATGCCACCCTGGTGCTCACCTGGGTGGTCATGGCTGTGCTGGTTCTGGGCTCGTGGCTGGTGACCAGGCGATTGACCCGGGACCGACCCGTGCCCTCCTGGCAGGGTGGGTTGGAGATCCTGGTGGGAGGCATCCGCGATCAGATCAGGGCTCTGTCTCCGAGGGCGCCCGAGACTTTCGTCCCCTTCGTCGGGACCCTGTTCTTGTTCATCAGCTTCTCGAGCCTGCTCTCGGTCGTGCCCGGCTTTCATCCTCCCACCGGTTCTCTTTCCACCACCGCTGCCCTGGCTGTGTGCGTGTTCGTGGCTGTGCCCTTCTTCGGGATTCTGAGACAGGGTCTGACTGGCTACCTGCGCCACTACCTCCTTCCCAATCCTATCCTGTTGCCCTTCCACGTCCTGGGCGAGCTGACCCGAACCCTGGCCCTGGCGGTGCGACTGTTTGGCAACGTGATGAGCGGAACGTTTCTGGTGGCCGTACTGCTGGCCGTCGCCCCGTTCTTCTTTCCGGCCGTGATGAGCCTGCTCGAGCTCTTTCTGGGGCAGGTCCAGGCCTATATCTTTGCGGTCCTGAGCATGGTCTACATCGCGGCCGCCGTTCAGGCCCACGACCCACTGACCAAAGGAGACAATCAAGATGGATAGTGCAACCTGGGTGGCCGTGGTTTCCATCATCGTTGCCGGCTTGGTGGTGACAGCCGGCTCCATCGCTCCCGCTCTGGCCGAAGGGAGGGCCGTCATGCAGGCGCTGGCCTCCATGGCGCAGCAACCCGATGAGTCCAGCGGCCTGTCGCGCACCCTCTTCATCGGGCTGGCCATGATCGAGTCCCTGGCGATTTACTGCTTCGTGCTGGCCATGATCCTGGTCTTTGCCAACCCGTTCTGGAGCTTCTTTACCAGAGGTCACTCATGAAGGTCGACCCCTTCTTGTTCGTGGCTCAAGCGCTGAACTTCCTGATTCTGGTTGCGGTGCTGCGCAGGGTTTTGTATGGCCCGGTGCTCAGGCTCATCGACGAGCGCGAGAAGGCCTATCGCAAGCGGGAGGAGGAGGTTGCTCGGCTGGCTCAGGAGGCCGAAGCCCGTCTGCAGGATTGCCGCCACACGGCTGAGGAGCTCGAGCAGCGTCGCTCGAGGATGCTCGTCGAGCTCGAGGCCGAGGCGAGCAGCCTGCGCCGTGAGCTGGAGGAGCGGATGAGGGTCCAGGTGGGGGAAGAGCGCGCTCGACGGATGCTCTTGCTTCAGCAAGAGCTCGAGGGCCTGGTGCGGGCGGCTCAGAACCGTCTCGGCGCCACGTTGTTGCAGACCTGCCGCCGGTGTCTGGAGGATCTGGCCGACCGCAGCCTGGAGGAGCAGGTGGCCCGACACCTGCTGGAAGGCTGGGCTGAAGTCAAGCTGCCGGCCAACGGAGAAGTGGTGGTGCGCAGCGCATTTCCACTCTCCGAGGAGCTGCAGGCGCGCTTTCGACAGGTGGCCCGGGCCTCCACATTTGTCACCGACCCTGAGCTGGGCTTTGGGGTCGAGGTCGAGAGCGGGGGACGCCTGGCAGGCTGGGCCCTGTCAAGCTATCTGGAGACCCTGGAGCGAGACCTGGCCGGGTCCTTGCGCGAGGTGTCCGATGGATCTGCTTGACCCCGTGCTGCTGGCCCTGGACCGGGCTCTGCAGAAGCCACGTCGGTTTCCCCGGGTGCGCGAGTTCGGTCGCATCCTGTCCATCTCCGAGGGGGTCGCCACGGCGGCCGGCCTGGGGGGGGTTGGCTCGGAAGAGGTGGTCCGAATGGAGGGGGGCCAGCTGGGCCTGGCTCTGACTCTGGAGCAGGAGACAGTTGGCTTGCTCTTGCTCGACAGTGGGCAGGGGATCCGGGCCGGGGCCCGGGTGGTTGGAACCGGGCACGCCCTCCACGTGCCAGTGGGAGGGAGCCTGCTGGGGCGGGTGGTCGATCCGCTCGGGCGGGCGCTGGATGGTGGGCAGTCCCCCCGCCCCGAGAGCTGGCTGCCGGCCGAGTCGCCGGCACCGCGCATCGCCGACCGGGCTCCGGTTTCCAGGCCCCTGCAAACCGGCCTGAAGGTCGTGGACGCCCTGATCCCGATCGGTCGTGGGCAGCGCGAGCTGATCCTGGGTGACCGTCAGACCGGCAAGACGTCGCTGGCGCTGGACGTTATCCTCAACCAGAGGGAGAGTGGAGTCTGCTGCATTTACTGCGCCATCGGCCAGCGAGATTCGGGGGTGGCTCGCGTGGTGGACGAGTTGCGCCAGAGTGGGGCTATCGATCATTGCATCGTGGTCGTGGCCTCGGCTGAGCAGCCGCCCGGTCTGCAGTACGTTGCTCCCTATGCGGCCACCGCCATGGGAGAATACTTCATGCGGGCGGGGCGAGACGTGCTGGTGGTCTATGACGACCTGACCCGCCACGCCCGCGCTTATCGCGAGCTCTCCTTGCTGCTGCGCCGTCCGCCCGGGCGGGAGGCCTTCCCGGGCGACGTCTTCTACCTGCACGCTCGCTTGCTGGAGCGGTCGACTCATTTGCGGCCCGAGTTGGACGGTGGGTCGATGACCGCCCTTCCGATCGTGGAAACCGAGGCTCAAAACCTGGCTGCCTACATTCCCACCAACCTGATCTCCATCACCGATGGGCAGTTGGTGCTCTCCCCCGAGCTGTTCCAGAAGGGAATCCTGCCGCCCGTGGAGGTGGGTCGTTCGGTGTCCCGGGTGGGCGGCGACGCGCAGAGACCGGCCTACCACGCGGTCACTTCGGCCCTCCGGCTCGATTATGCCCAGTTCGAGGAGCTGGAGAGCTTTGCTCGCTTCGATACCCGGCTCTCGGAGAGCACTCGCCAGACGCTCGAGCGGGGTCGGCGCATTCGCGAGATCCTCAAGCAGCCCCGTTCCGCCACCCTGGAGATCACCGTGCAGCTGGGGATCATGCTGGCCGCCACGGAGGGCTTGTTTGACGCCGTGCCGCTCACTCAGGTCCGGTCCGTGGAAGAGCGTCTTGTGAGCTTGTTGCGCCAGCGCACCGGAAGCTTGCGGGGTCGCCTGGAAGAGGGGGCGGCTCTACGCGACGAGGATCGCGAGCTGTTGCTGCAGTCGGCCCGGGAAGCCATCGGCTGAAGCGCATGGAGACGCTGGAAGAAACTCGCCGACGTTTATCCACCGTGCGCGACCTGCACGGCCTGGTGCGGACCGTGAAAGTGCTCTCGGCAGTGGCCATGCGTCAGTATCAGAAGGCGGCCCGGGTGCAGGAAGAGTATCGCCAGATCTTGATGCAGGCTTATCAGGCTCTCTTCCATCTGGCCCGGGTGGACCCGTGGTCGGCCAGGGGACTTCCGGGAGGCCGCCAGATTGCCTCCGCCCGAGGCAGCGAGTGCCTGATCGTGCTGGGCACCGACCAGGGGTTGTGCGGACCTTTCAACGATGCCATTTTGAGTCTCGTTGTCTCGACCGGCGTACCCGAGCACCTGCTGGTCGCGGGAGGACGCCTGGCCGAGCCATTGCTGGAAGCGGGCTATCCGGCCGAAAGCGTACTCTCGATTCCCTCCTCGCTGGCCGGGGTCACCTTCCTGGTGCGTCAGATGATCCTCTGCGTGGAGGAGTGGTCCAGTCACCTGGAGGACCTGACCGTGGAGGTCGTTCACCAGACCCTGCTCGAGGGTCCGGGACATCAGCCGGTGCGCACCCGGCTGCTGCCTCCAGACCCCGCCTGGCTGGCCGGTTTGACCAGCACGCGCTGGGAGTCGCGACGTTTGCCCCTGGCCCACCTTGCTCCCGATGCCCTGCTCTCGCAACTGGTGCGCCAGTGGCTCTTCAGCGAGCTCTATCGAGTCGTGGTCCAGTCCATGGCGGCCGAGAGCCATGCCCGGCTGGTGGCCATGCAGGCGGCCGAGAAGGCCCTGGGAGATCGGGCCGCGGAGCTCGAGCTGGAATCTCAGCAACTGCATCAGGAGTTGGTGACCGAAGAGCTGCTCGACCTGCTGGCCGGCTACGAAGCGGTAAAACCTGAGCAGGTCAGTGTCGATGCTTGATCGGCTCGGCCCGGGTGCCGGGTGGCTGGCGGTACCAGCCCGGGTCTTGATAGCCGTTGGGCAGCCGGTCGCGCACCTTGACGACGGTAAACATGCCGCCCATGTCGATGGGGCCGTAGGGCCCGGCCGTGCCCCCCATCTTCAGGGTGTTGGGAGGCCGGTCCATGTCCATCTCGCTCATCTCATACATCCCCGTCTCGCCCATCGGCATGTAGCCGGGTAGAAGCTTTTTGATACTGCCCTGGACCTTGGATTGGTCGACCGCGAGCATGTTGGGAATGTCGTGCTCCATGGCGTTCATGGCGTGGTGGGTCCTGTGGAGCGGTCAGTCGCCGGCAACGTCGGCCAGGAACTCGACGGAAGGCCAAGTTGACAGCTTCTGTGTCTGCTCATGAGCGGACACCGAGCGTGGCCACTTCTGGCTGCAGATCGCGAGAGTCCAAGTATTTGCTGGAGAAAGAGCTTGCACCGAGGCTTGCCGAGAGAATCGATCTGCCCCCCGTTGCACGGGAGTGCTCGAAGGAGGATGAATGAGACGGCAGGGGCTCGGTCGAAGCTGTCCGCCGATGCGTCGAGTCGCCCTCGGATTGGCCTGTCTGTTGCTCTTGAGCCCGCTGCTGGCGAAAGAAAAACCCTCTCGCACCGCCCTTTCGACCCAGGATCGGGAGACTCTTAAGAAGTGCGTCACCGTCCCGATCTACGTGCCCGGTTACCTGCCCCCCGGGTTGACGCGCAGCGAGTTGGAGGCAAGCTACAGCTCTTACACGCTGGCTTACGGCAGCCCCGAGTGCATGCTCTTCATCAGCGGCACGAAGCGTGAGATTCCGCCGGACCTGACCTTCAAGGCACCCCTGGAGGGGGAGGTGCAGATGAAGGTGGGCCATCCCGAGCTGGGAATGGGCAAGCTGTGCTGGCTGCCCCGCAAGGTGGACGCCCTGACCACCCGCGAGGAATACTCAGCCGGGGTCTTCGGGAAAGGGAACATCGCCTACGACGTGGTCAGCACCGGAGAGCTGGCGCCCAAAGAGGTGCAGAAGTTCATGAAGGGGCTGGTCCTGCTCAAGCACTGAGATCGGTTGGCCTGCGCCTTGAGCCTGGTCGCCCGGAACAGGGCACGAAGCGCTGCAGCTCAGCGCATCCAGGCGATCAGGGCCACCATGAGCAAGGCGTGCGCCACTCCCATGGCCAGGGCGAAGGGGATCTGGAAGCGGATCACCCCGTAGGCGTCCTTCATGTCCAGCAGAGCCGGCGGCACCAGGTTGAAGTTGGCCGCCATGGGCGTCATCAGCGTGCCGGTCGAGCCGGCCGTCAGCAGCACCATGGCCAGAGCCGGATCGAGCCCGTAGGGCTTGATCAGGAGTGGCAGCAGCACTCCTGTCGCGATGACCGGGAAGGCTGCGAACGAGTTGCCGGTCAGCATGGTGAGCAGGCTCATCGACAGGCAGCACAGTACGGCCAGCACCACCCAGGCGCCCTGGGCGGGCAAGAGGGCGGTCACTCCCCGGGCGATGAAGTCGCCGATCCCGGCGGCGGTCAAGATCACGCCCAGCGAGGCCAGCAGTTGGGGCAGGATGCTGACGGCTCCGATGGTGTCGTTGAGTCGTCGTCCCTCCTCGAGCAAGAGCGCCGGGCGGGAGCGAAAGAGGGCCATGGCCGCCAGCATGCCAACCAGGGCCCCGGCCGCCAGGCCCACCACCGCCCCCCGACTCGCGTCCCAGCCAGCCAGCCGGAAGGCGTAGGCCACCAGGAAGGTGGCCAGAGGGATGGCCAGCACGGGCAGCACCACCCTCCACCCGGTCACCGCTCGCTCCTGAGCACGGGGGGCCGAGCTCGAGCCCACCAGGCCGAAACCGTCCAGGGCTACCAGGGCCAGCACCAGCAGGCCGCTGACCCGGTGAGGCAAGAGGCTGCCCCAGGCGAACAGCACCCCCAGGACGGCCCAGAAAGCCCCCGTGCCCCAGCGGTGTGGATGCTCGACGTCCAGCCAGGTGCGAGCGGCCATGGCCAGCAGCATGATTCCGGCCAGGGCGTAGGCCATCGGCAGGCTCAGCAAGGGATCCAGCATCAACGCCTGCGCTCGAAGAGCAGAAATTGGATCGCCCCGAACAGCACCGAGAGCAGCACCACCGGGGTCGAGAAGGCCACCAGCCGCCACAGGCTGGTGCTGTAGCCCAGGTCGGTCAGCACCCCGAAGACCAGCAGTACTCCGGCCTGCACCGGGGACAGGTTCTGGCCGTAGAAGTTGCCGTAGTTCTCACTGGCGGCGCTGGCCGCCTTGAGAGTGTCCTCCTGGGCCTCGGCGGGCTCATGGAGGTGCCGCTCGCGCCAGGAGGCCAGGGCCATGGGGGCCACCAGCGGGCGCACGAAGACCGCCTGACCGTTCAGGCGAAGGCCCAGCAGACCGTGCAGCACCCGGAAGAGCTGATACAAGATCAGCACCCGGGCCGGGCTGAGCCGCTTGAGGCCGGCCACCCAGCATGCGGCTTGGCCCTGGAGGCCGTAGCGCTCGCACAACCCGACCACCGGCAGCGTCAGCAGAAACAGCGTCATCAGGCGGTTCTCGGTGAAGGAGCGGCCCAGCAGCTCGAGCAGGCCCTCACGCTCCCCCGTGCTCCAGAGCGGCATGCCCGAGGCCAGGCCGGCGCCCAGGGCCAGCGCCACCACAACCACGGTGGTGCGAATGCGCATGGGTGGGGTAGGTTCCAGGCCGCTGCTGGAAGGCCTCCAGGGAGGATCGCCTTCCGGCTGCGGGAAACGGGTCCCTCGATGAACCTGACCCGACGCGCTTTCCTGGCCAGTTTGATGGGCCTGTCCGGCGCTCTCATGTTGCCCTCCTGGCCCTCCCCCTTGCTCACCTGGCCCGGCCCGGAGACCTGGGAGGAGCTTCGTTTGGAGGTCGGGGAGAGGCTGCTGGCGGTCGAGTCGCCCCTCAAGCCCTGCCTGACCGCCCCGGGCTCGGCGGCTTGCGCCGAGACCCTGAGGAGCCTGCGCAATCCTTTTGCGCTGGAGGACGACCCCGGGTGCACCCAGAGCACCGGCTGGCTGGGCGCCTGGACCTCCAGCGTCAGCCCGTACGCGGTTGCCATCGAGAGCCCGGCCGACGTGGCCGCGGCGGTGCGTTTTGCCAGGCGCCACCGGATCCCGAGACGATCTCTGTCTCGATTCCTGAGGATGCGAAGAGAAGGTCAACAATTCCCCGACTCCCGGGCGGTTGGAGTCGAACCGTTGCCAGGCGACCGTGAGCTGTCTGCTCCAGCAGGGACTCGATGACTTGGCAAGTAAAGAGCGCACGACCATCTCCGCTTGCGCATCATCCTCGACAGCCACGGCAAGGTCCACGTCTTTGGTCTATCGGGGCTCGGCTCGAGCTCCCACAGCAAGCCCTCCAACCACGGCCCAGGGGACCCCGACCCGGTGCATAGGAACCGCGACCCGGTGGACCAGGCCTGGGAAGCTTTCAGGGTAGCTCAAAACTTCGAGAGGAGGGCACCCCCTCGCCGTCTCCGTGCTCGGCACCGGGCCGCTCGTGAAGCCAGGCCAGCAACCTCGCATCGATCTGCTCGTCAGACTCGGTGGGAAATTCGCGTTTGAGGTTGAGGCGCATCATTTCGTGACCAGAATCCACCATCTCGATTGCCTGACGAAACCTCTCCACGGGAGAAAGCTGAGGGGTCTTCTGAATCAGGTGTCGCAGTCGGTCCGCCGTGGTTTCCATTCGAAGGCCTTCGACACGGGCTTGCGACACTCATTCGAAGGCGATTCGAGCGATTCCGGATTTCGGGTCGCGGGGCCCGGGGACCAACCCACCGGGTCCCGAATCAAATCGCGTGAAGACTGCTGGGGCAACTTCCGAGCAACTCTCGATGAACAGTTCGACCATGAATATCCCCGTTCTGACGTCGGCGGAGGCTCTGCGAGAGTCCGTGAGACGAGGGGGCGGTCGTGCGCGCGGCCGTCGAGGCCCGCCGCCGCCGTCTGACGGAGCTCCGCCACGAGGGCGTGATTGGGGACGCGGCCTTTCTCCGCCTGGAGGAAGCGAAGAGCTGGGCTGGCTGGAGATGGGTTGGGCTCAGGTCTTGCGCACCGAGTAGGCCTCAGGCCTGCGAGTGCGAACTACCTGAGCATGAGAGGGTCCGACCGTGAGCTCGGTCTTCGATTCAAGGAGCGACTGCAGGAGCTGCTCGGCCCGCGTTTGCTACGGGTGCGCCTACGGCTCGCGTGCCCGAGATTCCTCCCAGGAGGCCTCGATCTGAGCCGGCGTTTCCCCGGCCTTGTGCAGGGTGGACTCTGATCTCGACCTGCTGGTGGTGGTCGACTCGGCTGACTACCAAACGCGCAGGGCAATCGCCCATCTTGGCGCTGACTTGATGCTCGAGTTGGACGAGCCGGTAGCCGTGAGCCCCCTCGTGATGGACCCGCCTCGCATCGAGCGGCTGCGCCCGTGAGTCGCTTTCAGGCCCCCTGCTCGCCCTCGAAGTAGTCCATCGCCTGGTCGATCTTGAAGAAGTGGCGCATCTTCTCGCTGCCCTCGGCCCGGCAGAAGACCCCCACCTTGTTGGCGTCAGGGTACTCGCAGATATCGTGCTGCTCGCGCGTGCTCAGAGCCAGGAACTTCATGGGCACGTCGCCCGTATTCACGATCTGGTGGGCCACCGAGCGGTCGCCGGGAGGGCAGGCGATGATGTCGTTGGCCCGCACGGGATAGGTCTTGTCCCCGAAGCGCAGCGTGCCGCTGCC
>JAANMV010002541.1_pt1 | contig 17480 bp, 18 predicted proteins | sample 7279661 | NCBI WGS metagenome assembly JAANMV01 (sample SAMN14094540, study PRJNA606508) | bioreactor metagenome | isolation source: A lab-scale SPAN reactor treating ammonium-rich wastewater day 121 | place: Ireland: Galway | collected 2017-05-16 | reverse complement strand
CCAGAACGGCGCGATCGCCGGCGGCACCGGCACGATGGTGAAGCGCCCGCGCGGCAGGGTGCCGACGATCTTGCCGATCTGCCCGTCCACCCGCTTGCTGATCCAGGCGGCGTGGTTGAGCAGTTAATCAAAATGAAGATTACACTTTTTTAAATACAGGTTCTCCTCATCATATACAAATGGTACACGATTTAAAAACACTTGATGTAAAATCTGAAGGAGCAAAAATCCGTTATTCTGATTTGTATGGAAAAGCAGGGAGTAATGTCAATTTTGTACATCAATTGGAAAATGACATTTTTGCAGTTCGTACCTACGAGCGTGGTGTTGAAGATGAAACTTTGTCGTGTGGAACAGGTGTAACAGCAGTTGCCATCGCCATGCATCAAACCGGAAAAACAAATAATAATATTATCGATTTGAACGTAGAAGGCGGAAAATTAAAAGTACAATTTGATGTAGATAACGGAAAATATTCCAACGTTTTCTTAATCGGACCAGCAACTTTCGTTTTTGAGGGTAAAATTGAAATCAACCAATAATCAATTTTAAATATTTTGGCTACACTTAAAGGAAACAACATTTATCTACGAGCATTAGAACCCGAAGATTTAGAGTTTATCTACAAAATAGAAAACAATGAATCAATTTGGGAAGTAAGCAATACACAAACACCTTATAGTCGTTTTTTGATTCGTCAGTATTTAGAAAATGCGCATCAGGATATTTATGAAGCCAAACAATTGCGGTTAGCTATTTGCTTAAATGACACTTTTGAAGCAGTAGGTTTAATCGATTTATTTGATTTTGATCCGAAAAACAATCGAGCAGGAGTTGGGATTGTCATTTCAAATGAAAGTAATCGAAATTCAGGAATCGGTTCCGAAGCTTTGCAACTTGTTATCAATTACGCATTCAATCAATTGCAATTGCATCAATTATATGCAAATATTGGTTCAAAAAATGAAATTAGTATTTCCCTTTTTACTAAATTTGGCTTTCAAAAAATCGGAGTAAAAAAAGATTGGAATAAAATCAACAATCAATACGAAGATGAAATGTTATATCAATTAATCAATCACATTTAAAAAATAACCCCTTGAACGTAAAAAAACTAATTTCAATAATCGCTGTTGCTGGAATTGTAGTTGCAACTGCAGTTGGTGTTTATGTCTATTTCAAAGCTTTTACACCTAACACTCAATTTTCACAAGACGAAGTTTACGTTTACATTCCTACAAATTCGACTTATGAACAAGTAGTTGAAATCGTGAAACCTTTTGTGAAAGATTTTGAAAAATTTGATTTCGTAGCCACATCAAGAAATTACAGCACGAATGTAAAAGCCGGAAAATTTCTTTTCAAAAAAGACATGACCAGTTTTGATATGGTAAGAAGTTTGCGTTTAAACGTTCCAGTAAAAGTAGCGTTTAACAATCAAGAAACTTTAGGAAAGTTAGTACAACGTTTAGCAACTCAATTAGAACCAGATAGTTTAAAATTGGAAGTAGCGTTTACTAACACACCATTTTTAGAAGAAAACGGATTAACAGAAGAAACGATTTTAGCACTTTTTATTCCAAATACATACGAGTTCTATTGGAATACACCAGCAGACAAAATTGCTCAAAAATTAGCTAAAGAATACCGTGTTTTCTGGAATAATGAGCGTTCAGAAAAAGCTAAAGCGTTAGGGTTAACTCCAATTCAAGTTTATACATTAGCTTCAATTGTACATAAAGAAACAGCAAAAGTAGATGAAAGACCAACAGTAGCTGGCGTTTATTTAAACCGTTTAAAACAAGATATGCCATTGCAAGCTGACCCAACCGTAATTTTTGCAATAAAAAAACGTTCGGGCGATTTTGATCAAGAAATTAAACGTGTTTTCTTTAACGATTTGCGAATTAATTCTCCTTACAATACTTACATCAACAAAGGGTTGCCTCCTGGACCAATTGCAATGCCTGATGTTTCGGCTATCGATGCGGTTTTAAATGCTGAAAAACACGATTATATTTATTTCTGCGCCAATCCAGACAAACCAGGATATCACGCTTTTGCTTCAAGCTACGAAGCGCATCAAGTGAACGCAAAAAAATATGCAGATTGGGTGACGAAGTTAGGAATTGATCGTTAATTTTTAGAAGCGAATGGCTTGGGCTTTCTTGGTTTCCATATTCCTGCTTTCCGTTACAATCTTTTATAAAACTTTAAGGTTTTATAAAAGTATTTCCACTACAATCAGGGCTAGTTGGCTATTCGTTTTTCTGTTTGTGTCTGTTTTTTCTCAAGCGCAATCAAGTATCAATACTTTCTTAAAACCTTCTGATACTCTAAATAAGTCGAGAAGAACTGGTGTTTACATTGGCGAATCCGTTGCTTTAGGTGCTACTTTAATCGGTTTGAACCAGCTTTGGTACAAAGATTACCCAAAATCAAGTTTCCATTTTATCAATGATAACAATCAATGGTTACAAATGGATAAACTGGGCCATATGTATTCCACCTATCATTTAGGAAGAGTAGGAACCGAAATGTTACAATGGAGTGGCGCTTCAAAAAAAGAACAATTAATTTATGGATCTACTTTAGGATTAGGATTTCTTACGGTAGTTGAGGTTTTTGATGGCTTTTCACAAGAATGGGGAGCATCTTCAGGTGATATAATTGCCAATGTTTCTGGAACGGCGCTTTATGTATCGCAAGAATTACTTTGGAATGAGCAACGTATTATACCTAAATTCTCATTTCATCAAACTAAATTTGCTTCACAACGACCAGAAACTCTGGGTACATCGCTTAACGAACAAATTTTAAAAGATTATAACGGTCAAACGTATTGGTTGTCGTTTAACATTCATTCTTTTACCAAAGATAGCTTTGTTCCTAAGTGGTTAAACCTTGCTATTGGCTATGGTGGTGAGGGAATGTTGTATGGAGATGATGCTGAAGCAATTGAAAATGGAGTCGTTCAAAATCCATATCGTCAATTTTATCTAAGTTTAGATGTTGACTTAACGAAAATTACTACAAAATCTCATTTTTTAAAGACACTTTTTTCGGTTTTTAATACAATTAAAATTCCGGCACCTACTTTGCAATACGATGAGTATAACGGACTTAAAGCGCACTTCATCTACTTTTAGGAATTATTAACATGCTGTAAATCAATATTGTAATTTTTTTTGTATATTTGCATCGGTAATTTCAGATGGGTGACAGACGCTGAGAAATAACAATTCATGATAAAAAAAAGGTCGTATTTTATAGGATTGACACTCCTAGTCTTAGTCGTTTCTTCAGGTTTTATAAACTTTAAGAAAGAAAAGTTAGAAGGTTTTCATTTGTCGAATTCAGAGGTAATTAAGTACCATGTTCCAAATGAATACGAGAACGAAGAAGTAATTATTCCAGTTAAAGTGCCAAATGTTGGTAAATCATTTACTGGTTTTGCTCAAAAAATGGCTTACAAAGAGTCAAGAGGTATCTTGCATTTAGTGAATCCATACGGATACATGGGTAAATACCAATTCGGAAGAAGTACACTACGCACTGTGGGTATTTATGATTTTCAAGAGTTTTTACGTAACGCTGAATGGCAAGATGAAGCTTTTAAAGCTTTAATCGCTAGAAATAAATGGGAATTACGTAAAGAAATTCAAAAATATTCTGGTAGAGTAATCAATGGTGTAGAAATTACAGAATCGGGTTTAATTGCGGCAGCGCATTTAGGCGGAGCGGGATCAGTAAAAAAATATTTAAGAAGTAATGGGCGCAATGGTTTCAAAGATGGTTTTGGAACATCGTTATCAAGCTACATCAGAAAATTTTCAAATTACGATATTTCGCACATTGAGGCAGATGCAAATGCTAAAGTAGATTTAGAGTAATTTTACATTTTATGAATAATAAAAATGCAAGGTCGATTATGTAAATCGGCCTTTTCTTTTTTCCATTCGTTAACCGTTTTGGTTTTGATGAATTCTGTTGGTAACGTAATATCACAAGCCACACATAAAAGCGTACTCGGTTGTAGAATTTGCAACAAATCCTCCATCAATTTATTATTACGATAAGGTGTTTCAATAAACAATTGCGACTGATTTTTATCTTGCGACAAACGTTCGAAATTTTTCAAAGCTTGTTTTTTATCGTTTTTATCGATAGGCAAATAGCCATTAAAAGCAAAACTTTGTCCGTTCATGCCACTCGCCATCAACGCCAATAAAATAGAACTTGGTCCCACTAATGGCACTACTTGTATTCCTTTTTCATGTGCCAATTTCACAATAACAGCACCAGGATCCGCCACTCCAGGACAGCCAGATTCACTCATTAATCCAATGTTTTCGCCTCTTAATAAAGGTTGGATGAATTCGTTGTGCTCAGCGAAATCTGTGTGTTTATTTAGAACCGAAATCTTTAAATCAGGTTGCTTTTTTTCGGGATGAATACTTTTGATGAACTTTCGAGCGGTTTTCTCGTTTTCAACAATATAATAATCTACAAAATCAATAGTTCTCTTTATGGTTTGAGGCAAAACATCTTCAGGAACTACCGTAGTTTCTCCAGGATTAGATAAAGTAATGGGAATTAAGTAGAGTTTGCCTAAAGTGTTTGATTTCATGATATTATGGGTTAAGTTTTCTTGCAATTTCCTCACAAGCTTGGTCTAACATATCAAAAACGTTTTCAAATCCGTCTTGACCGCCATAATACGGGTCGGGAACATCAACGTTTTCATTTGGGAAAATTTCGTTTAAAATCAGCTTGACTTTCAGTTTTGCTTCTTCATTTGGAGCCAAAGCCAAAACATCTTTGTAGTTGGAATTATCCATTACAAAGATATGATCAAAAATCTCAAAATCAATTCTTTTAAATTGTCTTGCTCTTTGATTGGTGATGTCTAAACCTCTTTTTTTTGCAGTTGAAATCGAACGTTTGTCAGGTAATTCGCCTGCGTGCCAACCACCAGTTCCTGCCGAATCTACAATAAAATCTTCGGAAAGTTTAGAGCGCATAATACCTTCTGCCAAAGGAGAACGGCAAATATTTCCTAAGCAAACCATTAAGATTTTTGCAGCCATGAATTATAGCGATAACTTCTTGTTGATATCGTCAACGAATTTACGGAATTGTTTGTCAGTAGTCACTAAATTATCAACAGTTTTACAAGCATGAAGAACCGTTGCGTGATCTCTGTCTCCAATTTGCGAACCAATGTTTGCCAAAGAAGCTTTTGTAAATTTCTTAGCAAAGAACATCGCTAATTGTCTAGCTTGTACAACGTGACGTTTTCTAGTTTTTGACTGTAACGTTTCAACATCCAATTGGAAATAATCCGAAACAATTTTCTGGATATAATCAATTGAAATTTCACGCTTAACGTTTTTAACGAATTTCTCAACGACTTGTTTAGCTAAATCAATTGTAACTTCACGTTTATTGAAAGAAGATTGAGCAATTAATGAAATAATAGCGCCTTCTAATTCACGAACGTTAGATTTAATATTTTTAGCAACGTATTCGATAATTTCTTCTGGCATTTCAACTCCATCACGGAATAAAATGTTTTTCAAAATTGAAATACGCGTTTCGTAGTCAGGTTGGTGTAATTCTGCTGATAATCCCCATTTGAAACGAGATAGTAAGCGTTGCTCAATATCTTGCATGTCAACTGGTGCTTTGTCAGAAGTTAGAATTACTTGTTTTCCGTTTTGGTGTAAGTGATTGAAGATGTGGAAAAATACATCTTGCGTTCCTGATTTACCCGATAAGAATTGTACGTCATCGATAATCAAAACATCAATTAATTGATAGAAGTGAATAAAATCGTTACGCGTGTTTTTCTTAACCGAATCAATATATTGTTGTGTGAATATTTCAGCCGAAATATACAACACGGTTTTTTCTGGATATTTATCTTTGATTTCAACCCCAATAGCGTGAGCTAAGTGTGTTTTTCCTAATCCAACACCGCCAAAAATCAATAATGGGTTGAAAGAAGTTCCACCTGGTTTGTTTGCAACCGCCATACCTGCACTTCTTGCTAAACGGTTGGAATCTCCTTCAAGGAAATTGTCAAAACTGTAATTAGCATTTAGTTGCGATTCGATTTTTAAATTACGAATTCCAGGAATGATAAAAGGGTTTTTTAATTCTGGATTTTTATTCACAATTGGCACATCTACTTCTTGAGGTTTTACCGCGGTTCTGTTATAACTCGGAATTTGCTCAGTAAATGGAAGTTTATTGCCGTAAGTGTTTTCCATCTTAATTTTATACAATAACTTTGCGCCCGGTCCTAATTCTTTAGTTAGGGCTACTTTTAATAATTTTACATAGTGTTCTTCTAACCATTCGTAGAAGAATTTACTAGGTACCTGAATAGACAACGCATTGTCGTTTAGTTCAACTGACTGAATAGGTTCAAACCAAGTCTTGTAAGCTTGATCTTGAATATTGTCTTTTATGAAAGACAGACAGTTGTTCCATACCGATTGCGCAGTTTTTGTCATAAATTCAATTAATTATTACTTGTTTATTTTAGTTTTGTAATAGGTTACAAAAGTGAACAGAACGGATATTCTGTTCGGATGATTTGGGTTAGCAAATATGTGAACAATTTTTTGTAAAAAAAATTTTTTTAGACTTGATTTTTAAAAAAAAATATTGTAAGCCTATGAGGATTTTTTTTAATGTTAATTTAATATAGATTTAATATGAGAGAATATCAGTTTCAAGTTCGTGTGCGTTATGCGGAAACCGACCAAATGGGAGTAGTTTATCACGGAAATTATGCACAGTATTTTGAGATGGGACGCGTGGAATGGCTAAGAAAATTAGGGGTTTCGTACAAATGGATGGAAGAAAACGGGGTTATGCTTCCTGTGGTTTCATTAACAATGAATTACAAAAAACCAGCTCGTTATGATGACTTGTTGACTGTTAAGACAATATTAAAAAGTCAGACCTCAGTTAAGATAGAATTTGACTACGAAATCTATAATGAAGCGAATGAGTTATTAACAACAGGTTACTCAATGTTAGTGTTTGTTGATATGAAAACTGGACGTCCAATTTTACCTCCAAGTTATGTTTCGGAGAAGATAAATTCGTTCCTTGAAGTTTAAATTTCGGTAAGTTTTATTTCGTATAAATTTTCAAAAGTGTCCAATATGTTTTGGACATTTTTTTTTCGGGTAGCAATTTCGATTTCGCAATCCATTTCCATTTTTTGAGAAACGATTTGCAGATTTTTTTCTTTGATGATGCGCATCACTTTATTCATGTTCGCATATCCAAAAGAAATAATAAAATGTTTGTTGATGGTGCGTTCAACAATTTCAGAATTTTCCAATGCCATTTGGGCTGCAATTTTATAGGCGGAAATCAAACCTCCAACGCCTAATTTTACGCCTCCAAAATAACGAACTACAACAACTAATACATTCGTAACCTCAAATGACTGAATTTGGCCGTAAATAGGCATTCCGGCACTATTATTTGGTTCGCCGTCATCATTGGCACGATATTGAATTTTTTCTGTTCCAATTTGATATGCATAACACCAATGACGCGCTGAAAAATGCTCTTTTCGTAAACGCTCTAAAATTTCTTTGATTTCTTCTTCGGTAGTTACAGGAAAAGCGTAGCCAAAGAATTTACTATTCTTTTCTTTATATAGCACTTCTTCTGAAGCAGTTGCAATGGTTTTATACGTGTCTTTTTCTGGAAAATCCATTTTAATAGGTAACTAAAAATAAGGCAAATAGTGCTAATCCAATTCCGAAGGCATTTCGCAAGGAAATTCTTTCTTTAAAGAAAAGGATGCCTGCAAAGGTAGAAACAATTACGATAGCAATGTTGTGAATGGTAAATAAAGTAGCACTTTCAAATGCTTTTGCTTCTAACATTTTGACTAAGAAATACAACGAAAAATAATTGGGTAAACCTAATGCAATTCCGCCCAAAATATTTCTTCCAGCGAATTGAATTTTTCCTCGAAGGGTTAGAAAGAGTATTGTCATTATTCCCACAGTGAAAGCACAGAAAAAAGTTACTGAGGAAAATAAACCGATTTTTTCGGATGGAACATGAAAAGTTTGCAGGTATTTTAAACTCGCATCAATAGTTCCGGCACCAATGAATACTAGAATAGGATAGAGTAGGTTAGAAGCTTGTTGTACTTCTCCAGTTTCTTTTTTCGAAGTGAAATATACAGCTATTAATGCTAATAGAATTCCGATAATTTTAATAAAACCGAGATTTTCATTATATAAAATAACGCCTAATGAAATCGGAATTATAACCGACATTTTAGAAGCTACAGAAGCCACCGATAGTCCATTACGTTGCGAAGTTAGCGTAGTAGCGTAAAAGGTAGATATGAAAACAAAGCCCAAAAGAATACTTCCTTTAAACCAATCTTCGGTAATAATTTCTGTTGGTACAATACTCGAATCTAAAAAGAAAAGTCCAACTAAAAACGCAACAAAATAATTTACTACTAAAGCTTGTAAGGCATCAATATTGAATTTGGCGAATAATTTAATAATAACAAAAAGGACAGCATTAAATAAAATGCTTAGTAGTAAATAAATCACGGATTAGTATATTATTTTTTTATCAAAAATTTGGGTAACATCATCTGTTCCAGGTTTTAGATTCCAAACTTGAAGTCCAAGTTTTTCTGCAACATCGGTGTTTTCTTTTTTATCGTCGATAAATAGTGTTTTTTTTGGATTCAAATTATGGTTGTTGATTACATATTTGAAAGCGTTTTCATCTGGTTTTCTTAAACCAATTTCATAGGAGAAATACACTTTTTCGAAACAACTGTAAAAATCGCGAGCAAATGTTTGTCCTACTTTATGTTCAAATTTTTCAATGTGTGTATGGTCGGTATTGCTTAAAAGAAATAAGCGATATCTTGAAGAAATCATTTGTAAAAATTCCAAGCGATACAAGGGGAAATCGCCCAAAATAGAATTCCAAGCGGCTCTAATGTCAACTAATTCCACATTTGGTAAATATTTTTGAAAGCCTTGCATGAATTCGAATTCGTCAATTTTTCCGATTTCGTACTTTTTATTTAAAGCATCTAAATCGTCATGCCAAGCAGTTAGCCCTAGTTTTCTAAATTCGGTATCGATTGCTTGTTTGTTCAAATCGATAAATACATCGCCAAAATCAAAAATAATTGCTTCAATCATAATTCTTGAAAATTTTAAGTTCATCATTCATTATGTCAAAACTAGCAACCGGATTTCCGGAAATATTTGGGGCTAATATGCCGTTTTGAAATGTTGTATCTCCTTCGAAAACTCTAGCTTCATCCCATAAATTCGCATCTATAAAGGATTGCAGCGTTTTACTTCCTCCTTCAATTATAACGGATTGTATGTTGTTTTTATACAAAATATCGCAAATTGAAGAAATCAGGTGAATATCAAAGATAGCATTTTCATAGATACAATTTTCAGTTGAAATGAAATTTTCGCTTTCCGTAATAAAAATTGTTTTTTTCGAATTGTCTTTAACATGATACTTTTCAGAAATCTTACCTGATTTATCTAACACAATTCGAATCGGATTATTTCCTGAAAAATCACGTGCATCTAATTTTGGATTATCGTCTAAAACGGTGTTGGTTCCCACTAAAATAGCTTGTTCTTCCGTGCGCCATTTGTGAACCAATTGTCTAGAATATGGATTTGTAATCCAAACGGGACTTTTTTCTTCTTTCGAAATTGGTGAAATAAAACCATCAGCGGTTTCAGCCCATTTCAAAATAATATAAGGTCTTTGTTTTTGATGAAAGGTAAAAAAACGTTTATTGAGTTCGTTACATTCGTCTTCTAAAATACCAACGGTTACATTTTTACCACTTTCGACCAATTTTTTAATGCCATTTCCAGCCACTTTTGCAAAAGGGTCAACGGTTCCAACAACTACATTCGGAATTTCGTTCGCAATGATTAAATCGCAACACGGTGGCGTTTTTCCAAAGTGACTACACGGTTCTAAACTCACATATATCGTAGCTTCTTTCAACAACGACTTATCTTTTACGGAATTCACCGCATTGACTTCCGCATGAGGTTCGCCTGCTTTTTTGTGCCAACCTTCTCCGATAATTTTACCTTCGTGTACAATCACACTTCCTACCAAAGGATTGGGATACGTGGTTCCCAATCCATTTTTGGCCAGTTCAATACAGCGTTTCATGTAAAATCCGTGTGTCCTCATAATACAAAAGTAGTATTTTTAAGATAGAATTAATAATCGATTCTACCAATTTACGTACTTTTACCCAACAATAAAAATGCTATGTTAATTAGAGAAATCCAACAAAAAGATAATGAGTCGATTGCTAAGGTAATTCGCGATATTTTTCATGAACTCGATGCGCCAAAAGTAGGAACAGCTTATGCAGATCCCATTTTAGATACGTTATACGAAGTATATCAAGAACCGCGTTCTATCTATTATGTGGTGGAAAAAGATGGGAAAGTGGTTGGAGGATGCGGAGTTGCGCCTCTAGAAAATGCAGCTGCTTCGGTATGTGAATTACAAAAAATGTACTTTGCTCCTGAAATCAGAGGAACGGGTTATGCCGAAAAAATCATTGAAAAGTGCTTGGAATTTGCCAAAACTCAAGGATTTGAAATCTGTTATTTAGAAACTTTATCTTTCATGACAACCGCTCAAAAGCTTTACAAAAGAATAGGTTTTGAAAATATCGATGGTCCCATGGGAAATACGGGTCATAATAGTTGTGAAGTTTGGATGACGAAAAAATTAGTTTAGAATTATGCTACTAAAACAATACAAAACCCACTTTTTCGATTCATTAAAAAACATTCAAGACGAACAAGAAATCGAAAGTTTCTTTTTCATCTTAACGGAGTATTTGCATAATTTAAAGCGAGTTGATTTGGCTTTGAATCCGAATTTTGAGCTTTCAGATACAGAAGTTGAAAAGTGGAATGCTATTTTATCTGAATTACAACAAGAAAAACCCATTCAATACATCACGGGCGAAGCTTGGTTTTACGGATTGCGATTTGAAGTCAACGAAAACACTTTAATACCAAGACCAGAAACGGAAGAACTTGTTGAATGGATTTTGAATTCACCCATCACCCATCACCCATCACCCATCACCATTTTAGACATCGGAACCGGAACCGGTTGTATTCCAATTTCATTAAAAGCTAATTTACCACAAGCTAATGTTTCAGCTATTGATGTTTCCGAAAAAGCATTAGAAATAGCAAAAAGAAATGCGGTTTCAAATAAAGTCGAAATCAATTTCATTCAAACTAACATTTTAGAAGTGGAAGATTTGAATCAACATTTTGATGTTATCGTTTCTAATCCACCTTACGTTAGGAACTTGGAAAAAGAAGAAATCAAGAAAAACGTATTGGACTACGAACCGCATTTAGCGCTATTTGTAGAAGATACCGATGCGTTACTTTTTTATAGAAAAATAGCACAATTGGCGTTGAAAAATTTAGCTCCAAACGGATTATTATTCTTCGAAATCAATCAATATTTAGGAGAAGAAACGGTTGAATTATTACAAAATTTAGGCTTCAATACTATTGAATTGAAAAAAGACATGTATGGTAATAATCGAATGATTAGATGTTCGATTTAGGTTTGTAGCACAACGTTTCACAACGTTTTTTCACAACGTTACACGAAGATTTATTTTAAAAACCTTGTGAACCTCTTGCCTTCTTTGTGTTCCTTGTGGTTATATTTTTATTCGTAACGCAACGCTTCCACAGGATCTAATTTAGAAGCTTTTATGGCAGGATATAATCCAGAAACAATGGTAACTATAAACGTTGTTATAAATGCGGCAATAATTGCCATCCAAGGAATTGTAAATGAAAATCCGATAGCGGATGCAATTCCAAATCCGATTAAAATTCCTAAAATGATTCCAACAACGCCACCTAATTGACCAATGACTAAAGTTTCTGTGAAAAACTGCCACGCAATTGTACTTCGTTTTGCACCAAGCGATTTTCTAACACCAATTTCACGCGTTCTTTCGGTAACAGAAACCAACATGATGTTCATCAACGCAATTGAAGAACCAAAAACCGTAATAATTCCAATTACCCAAGCCGAAATTCCCAATACCTCTGTGTTGGAAAGTAAGGTTTGAATCAAATCGTCGCTTCGTTCAATTCCGAAATTATCTTTTTCAACCGGACTCAATTTACGAACTCTTCGCATCGTTATTATTGCATCATCCACCGCTTCATCTAATAAACCTTCGTTCATCACCATAACGTCTAAATCGTAATTAATATTAGGTGCAGAAAATAATGAACGTGCCACTTGTGTTGGAATCAAAACACGTAAATCCTGACTGTTTCCAAAGGTTGAACCTTTTTCTTTTAAAACTCCAATCACCTTAAATTTAGCTCCACGAATCGAAATCGTTTTGTCAATTGGATTAATGTTTTCAAACAGTCCTTTTTCAAAATCGGAACCTAAAATACAAACGTAATTATTGTTAGATATGTCGAAGGAATTAAAATTTCTCCCTTTTACGACTTCTAAACCTTTATTCGGACAAAAATTTTCATCCACACCTAAAACCGAAATTTCAGGATCGGTTTTCTTTTCTCCGTATTTTACTTCGATGGCTGAACCAGCTGTAAAGGATAGGGAAGTAGTAGTAAACGGAAAGTCAAATTTATCTTGAAACGATTTTGCTTCGGGATAGCTGATGATAGGATTAACACGTTGCTCTGTATCGTTTTGATTGATTTCAGACGAAAAATCGTATTGACTAATAGAAAAAGTATTCGCTCCCATGGAAGCAAAATCTTTTAAAATTGTATTTTCTAGTGCTGAAACTACCGTAAGAATCCCAACCAATGCCGTGATTCCAATAGCGATAATCATAACTGTTAACGAAGTACGCAAAGCCTGACTTCTAATGGAATCAAGCGCAATTTTTGTATTTTCCTTAAATAATCCTACCATGACTATAAGACTGAATAATCTTTTTTTTGTTACAGTTTAAAGCGAGAAATTTGTCAGTTCGAGCGTAGTCGAGAATTTTATAATGAATTAATCTCTACTTCGCTCGATTTGACAATTAGATTTATAAAGAATTCAGTTTTGAAATATTTGATTTTTTATACTGCCGAATATGTTCGATATTTGCATTACAAAAAATCAGAATTGTCTTATTGAGACATTTTCAAATTGACACATTAGAAAAATGGCACAAAAACCAAGCATACCAAAAGGAACCCGAGATTTTTCACCAGCAGAAGTGGCGAAACGCAATTATATTTTCAGTACGATAAAAACCAATTTTGAGAAATTTGGCTTTCAACCTATTGAAACGCCTTCGTTTGAAAATTCTGAAACCTTAATGGGAAAATATGGTGAAGAAGGTGATAGGTTGATTTTTAAAATTTTAAATTCGGGGGATTATTTGGCTAAAGCGGATGCTACTTTATTAGAAAATAGAGATAGTTTGAAATTAACAAGTCATATTTCTGAAAAAGCCCTTCGTTACGATTTAACCGTTCCTTTTGCGCGTTATGTGGTGCAACACCAAAACGAAATTGAGTTTCCGTTCAAACGTTACCAAATTCAACCGGTTTGGCGTGCCGATAGACCTCAAAAAGGACGTTTTAGAGAGTTTTATCAGTGTGATGCTGATGTGGTGGGTTCGAATTCGCTTTGGCAAGAAGTGGAGTTGGTGCAATTGTATGACTCGGTTTTTAGTCAGTTAGGTTTAGGTGGTGTTACTATTAAAATTAACAATCGTAAAATCTTATCAGGAATTGCTGAGGTAATTGGCGCTTCGGATAAATTGATTGATTTTACGGTAGCTTTAGATAAATTAGATAAAATAGGCGAGGACGGTGTGAAAAAAGAAATGTTAGAAAAAGGCATTTCAGAAACAGCGATTGAAAAAGTACAACCATTGTTCAATTTCACAGGAACTATCAATGAAAAAATAGAAAAATTAGCGAATTTATTAGCGAATTCTGAAGAAGGAATGAAAGGCGTAAACGAGTTGCAATTCATTTGTGATAACGTTACGACTTTAGGTTTGCAAACCGCTTTCTTGGATTTAGATGTGACGTTAGCGCGTGGTTTAAATTACTACACAGGCGCCATTTTTGAAGTCGCTGCACCAAAAGGAGTAGCAATGGGTTCAATTGGTGGCGGTGGTCGTTATGATGATTTGACGGGAATTTTCGGATTGAAAAATATGTCAGGTGTAGGAATTTCATTTGGTTTAGACCGAATTGCTTTGGTAATGGAAGAAGTAGGTTTGTTCCCTGAAACGGTAACGGCTACTTCAAAAGCCTTGTTCCTAAACTTTGGCGATAAAGAAGCCTTGTATGCGATGCAAGCTATTGGGAAATTACGTCAAAAAGGAATTAAAGTAGAATTATATCCTGATAAAGCGAAGATCGAAAAACAATTCAAACATGCCGATAGAAGAGGAATTCCATTTGCAGTAATTGTAGGAGAATCGGAAATGGAGCGTGAAGAGTTTGGATTGAAAAATTTAGTAACAGGTGAGCAACAAAAAGTGGACTTTGCAACATTAGTTACTTTATTGCAATAATTAAAAGCTGAACTTTGTCCTTGAACTTAAACTTGATTTTTGATATGAATGTAGACGACGAAGCTAAAAAAGTAATTTGGTCCCTTCAGAACAACAAACGTACTGAAGCAGAACGAAATGTATTTCAGCCCACAGGCAAAAAACCGATGAATAAAAACGTAGTTTATGTTTTGTCTGCGATTGGAATTACTTTTTTGATGAGTTTTGCGTTGTCGTTATTTTCTAAAGAAACCACACAATTTTGTTTTCTAATTGATAGTTATTGCTTCAATTCAACTGAAAATCCAATGGCTTATACGTTTTATATTTTTATGAATCTTTGGATTCTGATTTTAGGAATAACTATCGCCTATCTTATTGGAAAGAAAATAGGCGATAGGTTTAAAATTTAATTATTTGATGATAACCTTTTCACTGAAGTAATTACCGTCATTCGTTTTTATCTTAACAATATAAACTCCAGTTTCAACATTTTTAACAGGTAATTTAATGTGGTTTTCAGAACTATTTACTTTCCAATGATTAATTTTTTGTCCTAGAATTGAAAACAAAATAACTTCTTCAATTTCAGTGTTTTTCGAATTTACAATTTCTAAATGTTGACTTTCAGAATTGAAAAACACTACATTTTGATTGTTCTCGAAGTCGTTATTTGAAAGCGTTTGATTAGAAAAGCGTAATGAAAATCTACCACTAATTTCGCCTGCTGGGAGCACCACACTATAATTTGTTAATCGAATATTATTATAGCTATCATTTGTACTATCATGAATGTAAATAGGTTGGTTTAAGTCAAAATTTTCAATGCCATCTATCATGAAATTTACGATTCCCGTTTGACTCGATTTTACCGTTAATGGATAAATAGCGTTAGTGTTAAAATTGCCAACTCCTTGAATAACCAATTTATAATTATCTAATTGAAAATAAATATCATTTGTTTGAACGTCAATTATTTCTCCATCATAACCATTATTGTAACTTTCGTCTGCGTTTTCATTCATGAAACCAATTAAAAGCTGGCGATGAGAATTAGTGCTTCCCTTGTAGCCTAATCGTATTTTAGAAAAAGTGTCAGAAGAAATAATATCATCTTCATTATTGTTAGTAGTTGAACTTGTTTGATTTCTAAACATTACGTTAGAATCTTGATGATCCTCTTTTATGAATACACGTTGACTATTTTGGAAAATGATTTGACCGCCTATCATACTCCCTTTTACAAAAAATCCTTGTGAGACAGGAATAAATCTGCCAGGAATTCTTGTGCTTGATCCTAATCCACTGATTAAAGGTGGCGATACTGGAGCAACACCTCCAACAAGATTTCGAGTAGCATAACCTCCTTGATAACCAGCTAGATTATGCGTATTATTTGAAGTGTAGTGTTCCCAAAAGTAAAGTGTTCCAGTAATTGAACTTAAGTTGTTGTTAATAAATTCATTTGCATCAAGTGCAGAAGGGTATGGATTTCCAATTAAGTTGATATTAGTCATTCCAATGTAAATACCGTTGTGATTTATTGTACCATTGTTAGGTTTTCCAATGAAAACATAGTTTTGAGTTACATAATTTTGTAGTGTTGCAACACCGCTACCTTTCATTGTAAATGCTTGCCCAGTTTGGAGAATGGTATTTTCATTAATTTGCTGCCAATTAGCATATTCTGAAGTCAAATTAGTAAACTTATATAGCCAATATCTCGCTAATTTCATGGGGTTTCGGGTGCTATTAACACCAGAAATCCAACTTATCGGTTGAGGTGAAGCTGGGTTTGTTCCATCTTTTAAAACATTTCCAATTGTAAAGCCAGTATTGTTATTAGTAGTACTTGCAACTGAACTTACAGGAGATGACCAATAATTATAATTGTATAAGTTTCCAGTTCCTTGTTGATCTCTTTCTAATGTTCCCGTTCCACTAGGATCTAAATCAGAATTAGTGGTTTGGATTAATTGCGATTTCCCTTCTAAATCAATTTTTCCATTTATTTTTAAGTAATGTGAAATTTCTAATTTTGAATCATTATCAATTTTTAAGGTATTGTTGTCAACAATTACAGCTAATAATGTTTTATTACCAGTTGAGGTAACATTATGTGATGTTTTTATAATATTCCAGTCAATTTTTGTAGCTACATTGTTAATGGTTAAAGTGCTATTTGGATAGTACATTTCTGAACCGTTTGCCCAAAGTTGTGAAGTTTCCCAAGCGCCATCGGAAGCTGAAATATAGGGTAGTGGAGCTGTTTGTGTTTCAATAGTGTATAAATTGCTATTGTTTAAACTTCCTCTAAACTTTTTCCCCGATGCTTCATTTAAACAAGTTCCTATGTAATTGTTCATATTGAAATAAGCGAAAATTCCTGTTGTCCATGTTTTTGTGCTGATATCATTTTTAGTAATTGAAGCAGGAAGTATTTTCCCTCTAACGGTATTTTCAGTTCCTTGTTGAATTTCTTGATTCATTATGAATCGAACTTCATTCACAGTTAATGCAGAATTCCATATTCGAACTTCTTCAATTTTTCCACGGAAATAATCTGCAATACTACTTTCGTTTATGTAGCGAGCACCAATGGTAAAAACATTCGTCATGTCGGTATGAGCGTTCATATTACTTTGAATGTCTAAAACTCCATCTATGTATAATCTACCTACATTTGAACCATCAAGTGTAAAAGTTACATTTCGCCATTGATTTGTTGGTAAAGTGGTATTACTTACTATTTCAGACATAGAAACGCCATTGTGAAAGCGCATCACTAATTTATTCGCATTATTGATTAAAAGATGATAATCTGTTTGTGAAGCTCCCTTTTTGGCAACAATTGTTTTATCATTATTTA